>Ga0097691_1000145_pt1 | contig 64214 bp, 63 predicted proteins | sample NGESurdeep072012_8_FD_72858 | JGI IMG/M metagenome (GOLD analysis project Ga0097691, IMG submission 72858) | Arctic peat soil microbial communities from Barrow, Alaska - NGEE Surface sample 210-1 deep-072012 | ecosystem: Environmental > Terrestrial > Soil > Wetlands > Peat ...
AGGAGTGGCCCCGTCGTCTAGTGGTCTAGGACGCAGCCCTCTCAAGGCTGAGATCGCGGGTTCGAACCCCGCCGGGGCTACCACCCAACTTTCCGCCAGCCGTGAAAGTGCGCCCTGCGCGCGCCCGGCGAGGCTGAGATCGCGGGTTCGAACCCCGCCGGGGCTACCAAGTTTCACCTGCCGTGAAGGTGCGCCTTGCGCGCGCCCGGCGAGGCTGATCTCGCCGGTTCGAATCAGACCGTGGCTACCACCTTCCTCCTATGACCCTTCACTCCGCCGCCTGCGGACCTCCTTGAGGCGAACCGCGATCAGCTTCCTGACGAGCGCCTTCGGAAGTGGCTGGTCGCTCGGGAAGTGCAATGACCCCGCTGTGCTCTCATAGCCGGCCAGATCATCGGACAGCTCTTGAAGCACCGATCCACTATGGGGCAGGTAGCTGAGGTGGTTCTTGAAGGCGGAGAATCCGGCGATTATCTTTCCCTCGAGCCGGAACGCCGGCATGCCGTACGAGATGCATTCCTCGGCATTGGGGATGATGCCGTGGATCGTCTGCCGCAACTCTTGTAGAGTCGTCCGCTTCTGCTCATCGAGCGCGTCCAGGTATTCGTCGATCCTTCGAGGTATCACCTAGTCAGTTTGCAGTTCGCTGGCGAGCCCACGAATCGACTCGATCATCCCGAGATGGCGGCTCAGGTGCTCGAAGTAGATGAGCACGTTGTCGAGTTTCGTGTCGCCCTCCGGATCGACCTTCGGAGTCGCCAGCAACTGATCATCCGAAATGAGGGCGATCGCCTCCTCGGCGTATGCGAAGGCGAGTCTTGTGTAGTCGACGACTTCCTTCTGAACCGGGAGCCGCATCTCTTCCGCCGCCTCGTCTGACATCTCTGTTCCCGTGTCGCGTCGCCCCATCGAGCCGGTAGCCAGGGCCCATCGATCTGCCAGCGACTCTCTATCCCACACCTGTGAACGGGGATCCGTGGCCATGGCCTTGTGAAAGTAGGACGCGAAGACATCTTCCCAGCGAGCCGCGTGCCACAGCTGCCAGGCGACCGAATGAAGGCCTGGACTTGCGCTCCACGCAAATTGCTCGGGAGACAGCTCTTCCGCGACCTTCAGCAACCGTTCGTGTGCGAGCTTGTAGGCGCGTAGGAGCGACTCGCCAAGAGAACGCGGGTGTGTTGCCATCAAGCGGTTAAGGTACTTCGCCGTCAGGTCTCGTGGGCCAGCCGCCCGGTGCTGGTTCACCAGAAATTGATTCGGAACAAGCGCCACGTCAAACCCGGCGGATCGAGCGAGCCCTCGGTGACCAGAGGAACGTCGACCTGCTGATCGCCCAGGACAAGGTGAAGCTTGCCTCCTGACAATCCACCTGGCACCGGCCCGTCGATTACCAACGTCTTGGCGTCCATGCTCTGGCGGAGGATCATGCCGGGCCACTCGACCAGCGTCGCGTCCGTACTCGCCTCCAGGACCGAGTTGCCGCCCCACGCTGTTTGGTAAGCGCCGATCACGTCGTAGACGCTGACGACCTGCCGTACTCTCAGCGCGTCCCGCATCGTCCCGATGAGCGCCTCGGCCTCGCTGAAAGCTTCATCGAGCGTCGGTTGGCCCATGACGCAGCCGTAGAGCGTCAGCTGCCTGCCGTCGATGGTGGCATCCGCCGCGAACAGGAAGTTGGCGCCGACGTTCAATCCTGAGCCGGTCTTGATGCCGATGATCCCACTCTGGTCGAGCGCGGCATTCACGTTGAAGACCGTGCCGGCGACGGGCAATGTTGCCTCCGGCAAGCCGACTATCTGAGCCAGGACCTCTTGCTGCATCGCCGCCATGCCCATCGCCAGCAGGTCAGTTGGCGTGCTCACTGTCTGTGTAGACAAACCGGCGGGGTCTGCGAATGTCGTGCGGGTGAGGTGGAGCGCGGCGGCGCGCTGGTTCATTTTGGAAACGAATGCGGCCACCGAACCTGCATCCCAGCGAGCGAGCGTTTCGGCGATGTTGTTACCCGACGGGATGAGCAGCGCCTGCAGCGCCTCGAACTCGCTCAAGCGCTCACCCACCGCAACCGGAACTACGGACTGTTGCTGGGCCGCGTCCGCTGTATAGGTCGCAAAGTCCTGGTCGGTCATGATCAGGATCGGCCCCGAGTCACCCGTCGCAAGCGGTTTGTCGGCGAGTACGACCATTGCCGTCATCACTTTCGCCAGGCTCGCCATCGGTGTCGGAATCGCATCACCCGAGGCGGCTATCAAGCCGAGGTCGGAGGCGCCGACGGCGCCCGAGCCCACGCTTGACCACGGCAGGCTCGGCGGAGCTCCGGTGATCGCGACCTGGGCAGGATGGAAGCTGGTTGCCGCTACCGTGGGAATTGGCTGCAGGTAGTTCCACGCGCCCACGGCAATCAAGAGCACCCCTGCGATGAGCGCAAGCCTTCCCAACAAACGGGCGGGTAAAGCTGCCGAACCGAGCCACCGCCTCCGCGCGCGGCCGCCCGAGGGTGGCCTCGGCCTCCGAACGTATCGGCCAGTCGCACCGGGACTTGAGCGGACCTCGACGGTCAATCGGAAGCGTGCCAATTTTGCTTATCTTGTACCCGATGCGAGGCTCGATTGCCCGAGACTTGTGGGAACGCAAGCTTGTCTGCTGACACGAATCTCTACCGCGTGCTGCAGGTGGATCCGTCGGCTGAACCCGACGTGATCGAGGCTGCCTACAAGCGCCTGGCTCTCAGGTACCACCCCGATCGCAACGCCGGAGACGCCAGGGCGGAAGAGCATATGAAGCGGATCAACGAAGCCTTTCGGGTGCTTGGCAAACCTGATTCCCGTGCCGAGTACGACGCGCGCACCGGCGCTCGATTGCCCGAGTTGGAAATCACTCCCGCCGAGATCGCGCTGCGTGCCGTCGATCCCAATGCTCGCGAGATCACGTTCTCGGTTCATTTGAGGCAATCCGGTGGGCCTCCGTTCGATCCTTCGATTCATCGCATCGATCTCGCACTGGCTCCTCCGTGGCATCAAGCGGAGGTTCACTGGCACTGGAGTCGCGATCGCCTTCCCGCAGACGTCGACTTCACGCTTGGATTTGCCGACGGCTTTCTTGAGCCTGGCGGTACGTTCAGCGGCGAGATCGAGCTCACAGTGACTGCAAGGAGGTAGACGTGACCAAGATAGTGCCCACTCCACGACGCTCCGAGATGCCGATTGCCCACGAGGCAAGGGTCGTGCGAATGGAGATCGGCCAGGACTCGGCAAGGGGGCGCGCAGACCTGGTTTTTGTCATCGACACCACCGGCAGCATGAACGACAAGATCGACGGCCTCATTGAAAGCTGCCAATCATTTGTCGACAAGCTGGCCGCCAAGCGCATCGAGTGGGCCGCAGCCGTCGTCGGCTTCGGCGACCTCACAGTCGAGGGGGATCGGGTTGTTGCGACGCCGTTCAGCTCCAGCGCGGAGCGGGTCAAAGCATTGCTCGGTGGCTTACCTCGCTATTCGGGTGGAGGCAATGAAGGCGAATCCTCGCTCGAAGCCTTGCAAGCCGCCCTCGACCAGCCGGGCTACCGCCCCGACGCCATGAAGGTTGTTGTTCTGATCACGGATGAACCCGCACTACAGCACAAGCTTCGGCCGGCAACGGTTACCGGAAGGTTGCGCGAAGCCGGCACGATTGCATTTGTGTTGTCGCCAAATCTCAAATACTTCCGCTCGTTGGCCACCGACACCGGGGGTCAATGGTGGAATGTGGATTCTGGAGGGGACTTCTCTCAGATCCTCGCTGTTTTCGAGAAGATCGCGACGAAGGTTGCCGCAACGGTCGCCGCAGTGCAGACGCTTGCAGGAGGAAACGTCAAGAACTACATGAGCCTTCCGCCGTCGCAAAGGGAGCAGCAATAGCGGCGGCCAACATGTCGTCCTCGACGCGACGCGCATCGAGTCAGGCCGAGACAACCTCAAGGAGCGCGCGTTACTTCTTCGGCGAATCGCTCGAGTTGTTCGAGGAAGTCCTTCAGGTCGCTCGGCAAGGGCTCGTTGACCAGGTGTTGGACGCCGGCATCGGCTACCAGTGGACCTGATCGATGGTCTCGCCCGCGTCACCGTGAAGTGTGGCCCCCCGGCTGAGCGTCATCAACGGTCCCGCCGACCCTGGTCTGCACAAGAAGTGACATCTCAAAATTTTCTTTGTGGCCGAGCTCGTCCATGGTCACGATGGCGGCTCGGACTTAGGCCGATTCAGTCACCGACGCCGGGCGCCTGGTCGTGGCCAGCACCAGGTCGGAGCCTTTCTCGCCGATCATGTTCGTGAGGGCGTTGGTGTTGCCGCGAGGTATCACAGGCATCACCGAGGCGTCGATCACCCGCATTCCTTGAGGCCCTGGACGCGCAGCTCCTCGTCGACCACCGCCATGCGGTCGGAGCCCATCTTGCACGTCCCAACCGGGTGGTACAGGGTGGCCGCGCTCTGACGCACGTACTGGGCTGGTATCGCCGAGCCGCACGCGAAGATCGGGTGAGAGGTTGTTTCCCAGCGGCCACTTCCAGATGCCCCTCATCCAGGAAGGCAACCGCGACTTCGCGAGCACCCAGGCGCCAAACGGAAACGTCGATGCGCCGCCCAGAACTAGAACCACGGCTCCGACCTGACGCCACATGACGCGCCCACGATAGGGGAGGGTTGGGATGTCGTCAGCGGTGAAGTTGGATCAGAGGCTCGTGGGCATGGTCACCTGCCAGGTTTCGATCTCGCTCGACGGCCTTGTCGCCGGGCCGGATCGCGAAGAGGGAATAGCGCCTCCGGTTCAGACGTCAGCCGCCCGCGATCGCTCCGATGACCAGGTACGGTTCCCGTCCCGTCGCCACCTCCTCGGGCAGCGGCGCATCGAGTGGTTGGTCAGAGAGGTCCTCCTCGCACGCGAAGAACCTGAGCATGGGCCGGCGCCTCTGGGTCACCTGGTCGCGAATCGTCCCGCGCAGCATCGGATAGGCCCCCTCGAGGGCGTCGAGCACCGAGCGCTGCGTGATCGGACCGTCGACCTTCAGCTCCACCTCTCGACCGACGTTGGCGAGCGTCCTGAGGTTCGCCGGGAGCTCGACGCGGATCACGACAACGTCTGCACCTCGACCGAGAGGACCGCCGGCAGGTTTTGCACGATCGGCTGCCAGGTGTCGCCCGCGTCGGCCGACCCGTAAACCGCGCCCGCGGTGGTGCCGAAGTAGATGCCGCACGACTCCAGCGAGTCGACGGTCATCGCGTCGCGCAGCACGTTGACGTAGCAATCCTTCTGGGGCAGGCCTTTGGTGAGGGCCTCCCACTCGTTGCCACCTGTGCGGCTTCGGTACACCCGGAGCTTGCCATCAGGCACGAAATGGTCGGAGTCGCTCTTGATCGGCACGACGTAGATGGTCTCCGGCTCGTGCGCATGGACATCGATCACGAAGCCGAAATCGGTCGGCAGGTTGCCGCTGACCTCGTGCCACTCGTCCCCGCCGTTGTCGCTTCGCATCACGTCCCAGTGCTTCTGCATGTACAGCACGTTCGGACGGCTCGGATGCATCGCGATGTGGTGGACGCAGTGCCCTACCTCCGCGTCCGGGTCGGGGATGTAGTTCGAATGCAGGCCCTTCGTGATCGTCCGCCACGTCTTGCCCGCGTCGTCGCTTCGGAAAGCGCCGGCAGACGAGATCGCGGTGATGATGCGATCGGGGTTGTCCTTGTCGAGGATGATGGTGTGAAGGCACAGTCCACCGGCACCTGGCGCCCACGTCGACGCGGTGGGGTGGGTGCGCAGGGCGGGGAGCTCCTCCCAGCTCTTGCCGGCGTCGGTCGTACGGAACAGAGCCGCGTCTTCGACCCCTGCGTAAACAGTGTCGGGGTCCGTAAGGGAAGGCTCGAGATGCCACGCGCGCAGGAACTCATAGGGGTGGTCGCTGTTGTCGTACCACTTGTGCGTGTTCGTCGCGCCTTCGTATTTGAACTCGTTGCCGACCGGCTCCCACGTCGCGCCACCGTCGTCCGAGCGCTGAACCACCTGGCCGAACCAGCCGCGCGACTGCGCCGCGTAGAGCCGGTCCGGGTCGGCCGGAGAGCCCTTGACGTGGTAGACGTCCCACCCCGCGAAGTGCGGTCCATCGACCTTCCACTCTTTACGGCGTTCGTCCGACGTCAGGATGAAAGCGCCTTTGTGCGTTCCCACGAGTAGGCGTACTTTGGCCATCAGGCCCTCCTCTCAGCGTCCTGCAAAACAGACATCTCAGACCAACATACTTCGTAGATGGAGCAGCGGATCAGTCTCGTCACTCTCGGTGTCAGCGACCTACCCCGCGCTCGAGCATTTTATGAGGCTCTTGGGTGGAGAGACGCGCAGCAGCCGGACGGCGAGGTCGTCTTCTTCCAGGCCGGCGGAATGGTCTTCGGCCTGTGGACAGCCCTGGGCGGCCATGGCGCGCCGGGGATCGAGCTGGCGCACAACGTCCGTTCGCCGGAACAGGTCGACGACTTGCTCGCGGCCGCGGTGAGAGCGGGCGCAATGTTGGTCCGGCCGGCCGCTCGCGCCGACTGGGGCGGATACACCGGCGCGTTCGCCGACCCCGACGGCTACGTGTGGGAGGTCGCTCACAACCCGGACTGGACGCTCGCGGCCGACGGTTCGGTGCGCCTCGCGTAACCGGCGCCAAGGTAGAGGATCACCAGCCAGCCCAGGTCCCATGCAAGCTGCGGGATCGGCTGTCCAAGGTCGAGCGCCAGCAGCGTCCCGGCGCCCGCGAGCATCCAGAGCCGGTGCCACAGCGGCGGCGCTGAGCGCAAGACCAGCCATGCGGCCAGCATCAGCTCGATGTAGTCGTACTGGTGCAGGTGGAAGGCGAACGCGAGCGATCCCAGGATCCCGGCCGCGAACACCACGTTCACGTCATCCCGCCGGCGCCGGGCGATGACGAGCGCGGCGGCTCCTTGCAGCGCCTCGAGCGCGTACGACACGGGACCCGATCCGAACAGGTAGGCCAGCGTATAGAGCGCCTGCCCGGAGTCGGTCTGGCCGTAGACGAGCGCCTGCCACCAGTTGTTGAGGCCCGTCGGTCCCAAGGTGATCGCGAAGACGGCCGCGAGCAACGTGCTCACGGCGGCCCAGCTGATGAACGGCCGATAGCGCCCGCTGGCCGCGAGCGCGAGCGGCAGCAGGATCACCGTGTGTGGCTTGAGCCCGGTGGCGAAAGCGAGGGCGGCTCCGGCGGCGAGCGGCCGGTCTTTCACGCAAAGCCACCAAGCCGCCGCCAAAAGGGCGAGCTGCAGCGTCGACGGTTGGCCGAAGTAAAAGGCGTCGAGCACCGGCCACACGGCCAGGGCAATCAGCAGCAGCGCGAGCTTCCTCAACCCTGAGTACGGAGCCGCGAGGTACCACGCCCAAACCAGCGCTGCCAGCAGGACCGCACACCAGACCGCATACGCAACCGCCACGGGCAACGATGTCAGCGGCGCGATCAGCCACGCGAGAAGCGGCGGGTGGATGAACGGCAGCGCGGAGGTGATGTAGGTCTGGCCGGGAGGAAAGGAGGCCGACAGCGTGCGGAGGGTCGAAACGTCGTAAATGCTCGACCAGCCGTAACGAAGGCCGGCCTCGGCGGCGACGTAGAAGATCCTGAAGTCGGGGTGCACCGGCTGCCTTGCGAATTGAATGAACCAGACGCCGACGTCGTAGATCGCGCCCCAGGCCGCGACCACGGCGGCGCACGCGAGCCACAGCGGCGGCCGGGCGGAGTGGGGTACCGGCTGGCTCACCAAACGCGGGTATTCTCCGCCAAGCCGCCGCAATAAGAGCGGCCCGCGCTGCCGCGCGCCGCCGTTTGTGTCCGCCGGCTCAGCCGCCGAGGGGTGGGGAGGCTACGTGGCGGTGATCGTCTCGTCCCAGGCCTGCACGTCGGCGCCATCAGGGTGGTCGTTGACGTAGTCGAACGGCCGCACCAGCTCCCGCAAAGCAAGCTCGTAGTGATAGGTGCCTGCGTCCTTCGCCGCTCCCACGATGGAGAAGGAGGCGCTCGCCCCCGCAGCGAGATCGCCGCAGTCGAAGGCCGAGGCATCCGCGGCGAGGGTGCAGCCGCCGAAGTTCGAGACCGTGTGATGGTCGTACCACTTGTCAGCCGTCATGAAGACCAGCCCAAGGTGGGGGATGGTCGGGCCGGTGTTCGTCAGCTTGACCACCAGCTGCGCGCGACCCGAGACGGCGATGTTCTGTGTGGCGGCCGTCTCGACGGTCGCCGTCAGCGGCACGGGGTTGCTGCAGGCGGCCAGCCACAGCACCGCCGCCACCAGGCTCGCCGCCTTCATCCCCTTCCTTAACCTCGCGCTAGACGCGGTCGATAGGTCACAACCTATCGCGCCGGCGGCAATTCGATAAGCGACTATTCTGGGCGCCTTGCAGGAAAGGGTGACCCGCGTAACGCCAGCCCCCCGGCGGGCGTTTCAATTCCGGTGAGGAAGGGGTTGGTACTCGCGGGCGCGTTGCTGGCCGTCGCCGGCTGCACGGCGAACGGGCCGGCGGTCGCGCATGTCAGCCCCTCGCCCATGGCGTCCCCCAGCTCCAGCCCCGCTCCGAGCCCCACACCTACTCCGTCCCCGAGCCCGACGCCGACGCCGACGCCGACGCCGCCCGGGCCGCCGAGCCCTGTCGCGGTGCCCTCATGGGCCGCGATGCAGGTGAGCTGCACCGGAGCTCCCGCCACCCAGGAGGCCTTGCTCGTGATGCAGGGCGCCCCCGGCATGGTCCTGGCCGACGTCACCGACGCTCGCAACCCACGTGCGATCTGCTCGATCGCGGGTGCGTGGATGCCGCAGCTCGTGACGCAAACCACGATCTCGTGGTCGGCGACGCAGGGAGGACCCGGCACGTCAGGCGACAGCGTCATCGTCGTCGATGACCTGTTCACCGGCAACTCCACGGTGGCGGCGACCTGGTCTGGCGGAGCTTTCATGGATGGGCTGCACGCGTGGAGCCCCGACCGCGGTTTTCTCGCGTATGTCACCTCAGACGCCGGCGCGGTTAACGTGCACCTGCTCAGCGGCGGCGGCGATCGCGTTGTCTCGACTCTGGGGCCGGTCCCGGGACGAGGCGCCAATCCCAACGAGGACGACGCCTACTTCGGCTTTTCACCGGACGGCGCGTACTTCGCGTTCGTCCAGACCTACAGCTCATCCGGAGACCACCTCCAGATCCGCCACACGCAAGACGGAAGCCTCGCCTACTCGCAGTCGCTCGGCACGATGGCGACGTGGGGAAGCACCGGCAGCGTCCTCTACTTCCGCCAGCCGGTCAGCTCGGTGATCAGCCTCTGGGATCCCAGCGGCGTGGTCACGCAGGCGATCGGCCAGCAGCTCGCATGGATCAAGCCGCGGGCTGACGCGGGAGACGACAATCTCGCCTTCACAGTGCGCGACACGGCCGGCACGCCTCATGTCTGGACCTACGGCCATGGCGGGCGAAGCGGCGGCCAGCTGCCTAACGTCCGCTCGTCACCCGTGTGGTTGAACACGACGGCGCTCTTCTATATCGAAGAGGCGCCGTGTGGCTCGACGTGCGGCCCGGGCCCTTCGACGCAACCGGACGGCAAGACGTTCACCTACGATCTGGGCCAGCAGGGTGAGACCGCCTCACGGATCGGCCAGGTCCTTGGAACGTGGCCGAGGCCTGGCCAGTCATGACATTTGGTAGATCAAGGGCAGGGGTGCGATCATGAATTCGACCCAGGTGGATACAACGCCTCCAGCAGCTGACGAGGGCACCCTCCAACCGGTCCAGGACTATTCGCTCCCGGCTGAGAGCACGCCGTTAAGGTCGGTTCGCACGTCGATGTACGTGCCCCGCCAGCGACGGCTCTGGACGGCGGCGCTTGCCGCCGCCTTGCTCGTCACCGCCGGCGGCCTGGGCATGCTCTACGTGGACGACACCAACAATCAGAACGCCGATCGGGCGCTGACCAGCCAGAACGAGCAGCTGACGGGGCGCAACCAGAATCTCCAGACGGTGCTGACCACGACCGAGACCAAGCTCACCGCGTCCCAGAGCCAGGTGAGCGACCTCACCGCGCAGCTGGCGCATCCGACGCTGGGCATCTGGAACGTCCCCCAGGCGATCAACGGCTCGACGTACTACCTGGCGGCCGGTGTCCCGGACACCTTCACCTATCACCTGAAGCTCACCTCGACCGGCCCGATGTCCGTCAGCATCGTTTCGATCCACCAATTCGGTGACGCGGTCCGGTGCGTCGAGACCGGGGTCGGCACGACCAACTACTGCATGCATCACTCAGGAAGCGCTATCGGGTGGTTGGGTACGACGAGCATCAACTACGACTTCCACCTGGCCGAGGGATGCGCCGCCTACCTCGTGGTGATGACCGCCGCGAACTCGGTCACGGTGACCCCGGATGTGAGCGTTACGTACAACCCGGCTTCGGCGGCGACCGGCACCTGCGCCTGACCTGATCCCATTCTCTCAAGCGCGCAGAAACCGGGCCCTTGCAAGTTGAGCAAGTCCCCCATCCGGCCGGCCGCTTCGCGGCGGGCCACCTTGCGCGCAAGCGGCGATGTGGATGGGACTTACTGATTGCCCCCTTGCGGGGGAAGGCAATAGGGCATTCGCGTTAAGAGCTGAGGTGTGCTCCTGAGTTAGGCTATCCTATCTTTGATGGTAGGCAAGCCCGCAACTCAAATTAGGGGCGCCTAGGTGACTTGGTAGAGCAGCTCGAGCGCCGCAGTCGCTTCACCCGCTCGCAGCAGGATTACCTCAAAGCCCTCTACCAGCTCCACGGCGACCAGCGGCCAGTGCCGACTCGGGAGCTTGCTCAGCGGCTCGGAATCTCATCACCAAGCGTCAGTGAGATGGTGACGCGCCTCAGCTCGCAGGGCCTCGTCGAGCACGACCGCTACCGCGGTCAGCAGCTGACCCGAGAGGGCCGCAAGGTCGCGCTGGAGCTCGTCCGGCACCACCGGCTCCTCGAGATGTTCCTGGTCCAGGTGCTCGGCTACAGCTGGGACGAGGTTCACGACGAAGCCGAACGGCTGGAGCACGTCATCTCCGAACGGATGGAGCAGCGGATCTTCGAGCTGCTCGGCCGTCCCGAGCTGGATCCCCACGGTCATGCCATTCCGACGCTCGCCGGCAAGGTGCGGCCGCTGAGCGACCGCGCGCTCAGCCAGGTCGGCGTAGGGGAGACGGTGGTGGTCCAGGGCGTCTCGGACGACGACGCGGGCCGCCTGCGCGAGCTCGAACGTCGCGGCATCCTGCCTGGCACGAGGATCGAGGTGGTTGCGGAGAGCAAGTTCGAGAGCCCGATCACCGTCCGCATCAAGGGCCACCGGGCCAGCGTCCCGCTCGGGCTGGCCCGCGCCGTGTTCGTCGAGGAGAAGCGTTGACCGGCGCCGTCGAAACCACGCCCGCCGACCCGCTCACGCCGGCCCCCGTCCTGCCGCCTCCGGTCAAGGCCAATCCCGATCCGGTGGCGGTCGCCCTTCCGGGCGAGGAGCGAGTCCTCCGGGCCGCGGAAAAGGCGCTCAACGGCCAGACTCGAGGGCTGCGGGCGCTGCTTCCCTTTCTTGGCCCGGCGTTCGTGGCCGCGGTCGCGTACGTCGATCCGGGCAACTTCGCCACCAACATGGCCGGCGGAGCGAAGTACGGCTACATGCTTCTCTGGGTCGTCCTGGCGGCCAATCTCATGGCGATGCTCGTCCAGTCGATGAGCGCGAAGCTCGGCATTGCGACCGGGCTCAACCTCGCCGAAGTGTGCCGGTTGAAGTTTCCGTTTCCGGCGGTGGTTGGACTCTGGATCCAGGCCGAGGTCATCGCGATGGCGACGGACCTGGCGGAGTTCATCGGCGCCGCAATCGGAATCCACCTCCTCTTCCCGGGGGTGCCGCTGTTCGCCGCCGGGATCATCACCGCGTTCGCGGCATTCGGCATCCTCGCTGTTCAGTCCCGCGGCTTCCGCGGCTTTGAAGCCGTCATCACCGGCCTCGTCGGGGTGATCGTGGTCGCGTTCGCCTTCGAGGTTGTTCTCGCCAGGCCATCCGTCTCGGGCGTGGTGACGGGGCTCATCACGCCAAGGTTCGACGGAACGGAAAGCGTGCTTCTGGGGGCGGGCATCTTGGGCGCGACCGTGATGCCTCACGTCATCTACCTGCACTCCGCCTTGACCCAGAGGCGAGTCCTGGGCGCGACAGATGCGGAGCAGCTGAAGATCTTCAGCTTCGAGAAGTGGGACGTGATCATCGCGATGGGCGTCGCCGGTCTGGTCAACATCGCGATGCTCACCATCGCCGCGGCGGTCTTTCACGGCCGAGGCGGCCCGATCGACACCCTCGACCAGGCGTTTCGAGGCCTTGGCGTCCAGCTCGGAAACGGGGCGGACATCTTTTTCGGGCTCGGCCTCCTCGCCTCGGGCCTTTCCTCCTCGTCGGTGGGCACGCTGGCGGGCCAGGTTGTGATGTCAGGATTCATCCGGCGCCAGATCCCGCTGTTTCTGCGCCGGGTGATCACCATGATTCCGGCGCTGATCGTGATCGGGGTCGGTTTCAATCCCACACGCGCCCTGGTCCTCAGCCAGGTCGTGCTGTCGTTCGGGATTCCTTTTGCGCTGATCCCCCTGGTCATCTTCTGCCGCGATCGCGGCCTGATGGGCTCTCTGGTCAACCACCGTCCGACGACGATTCTCTCCGTGGCCGTGATGGCTGTGATCGTTTCCCTGAACGTCTTCCTGATCACGCTGCTGCTGACGGGCCGGTAGAACCGGCGGCCGGTTTACACGCCGATCAGGGCTTGCCGCCGCCTCTCAGCAAGTCCGTCGCCCGTTGGTACTCCTCGGCGCTGATCTCGCCGGAGGCGAAACGCCGAGCGAGGATCTCCATTGGGGTTTCACGTGCCGGCGGCGCTGCCGGCGGCGAGCCCGCCTGAGCGGGGGCGGCCGAATAGGTGCCCCTGTGCGATGCGGTGACCGCCAGGACGACCAGGATGATGAGCACAACCGGCAGGGCAAGGCCCATAAAGAGCATCAGCATCCAGATGACGTGGAATCCGAACATTTCAAACCCTCCGGGGTCAAGGTGCGACCCCAGGACGACAATACACTCGTGAAGCTTGGGGTCAGCGTCGGCTACTGGGGCTTTGGGGTCACCGCGGCGGACCAGCTCGACATCGCGCGTACAGCCGAGCAGCTCGGCTACGACTCGGTGTGGACGGCGGAGGCCTACGGCTCGGACGGGGCGACGGTCCTGGCCTGGCTGGCGGCCGGGACGAGCACGATCAAGCTTGGAGCCGGCATCTTCCAGATCCCGGCGCGCAGCGCGGCGATGACCGCGATGACGGCCGCGACCATCGACCAGCTGTCGGGCGGGCGGATGCTGCTCGGTCTCGGGACATCGGGGCCGCAGGTTTCCGAGGGCTGGCACGGAGTGCGATTCGCGAAGCAGCTGCAGCGCACCCGCGAGTACGTGGCCGTGGTGCGCATGGCGCTCGCCCATCAGAAGGTCGAGTTTCACGGCGAGACCCTCGAGCTTCCCCTGCCGGATGGTCCGGGGAAGGCGCTCAAGCTCACCATCCGGCCGGTTCAGGATCGGATCCCGATCTACCTGGCGGTGCTGGGGCCCAAGAACGTGGCCCTGGCAGGCGAGATCGCGGACGGGTGGCTGCCGGTCTTCTTCTCACCGGAGCACACGGCGGCCCTTCGCGTCCCGCTCGAGGAGGGCGCCGCGCGGGCCGGCCGCTCGCTGGACGATTTCCGGATCTGTCCGAGCGTCAACGTGATGATCGGCGACGACGCCGCCGTCGCGCGCAACGCGATGCGACCGATGCTCGGGCTCTATGTCGGCGGTATGGGTTCGCGCGAGCAGAACTTCTACAACCGGCTCGTCTCGTCATATGGGTTCGAGCGCGAGGCCCAGCAGGTGCAGGAGCTGTACCTCGCGGGCCGCAAGAGCGAGGCGATGCTGGCCCTGTCCGACGATCTGATCGACGCGGTCAGCATCGCCGGGTCGCCGCAGCGGGCGAAGGAGCGTCTCAGGGCATTCGCCGATGCCGGCGTCGAGACCCTGATCGTCTCGCCGATGGCATTCGACAACGATGAACGCAAGGAGCAGCTGAGGCTTGTGGCCGGCCTTGCGGCGGATTTGCGCTAAGCCGATTCCGCACGTCTGGCGCCAAACATCCCTCTGCGCCGCGTGGAATGCGAACGTTTGGCGCCAAACATTCTTTTCAGCCTGCCCATCGCACCCCTCACACCCTCTTCCCAGTTCGTTTGCACCGGCTTCGGCACTGCGTCAACGAGGCTAGCCTGTACACGGATGAGTAGCAACCAGCCGCCCCCGCTCGTCGACTACAACCTGTTCGAAGCCGACGCCCCCCTGCGCGAGGCGCTCGAGCGCGAGGACGCCGCATGGGCACAGGACATGGTTCACGATCTGGGACGTCTCGCCGGCACGCAGGAAGCGATCGACTGGGGCTTCCAGGCCAACGCCCATCCTCCCGAGCTGAGGACGCATGACCGGTTCGGCAACCGCATCGATGAGGTCGAGTTCCATCCGGCCTGGCACAGGCTGATGGAGGTGGCGATCGGCCATGGGCTTCATGCCCTGCCGTGGCGCGAGCCGCGTCCCGGCGCGCATGCCGCGCGCGCCGCCGCGTTCTACATCTGGTCGCAGGTCGAAGGCGGGCACGGCTGCCCGGTGTCGATGACTTACGCCGCGGTCCCGGCGCTCCGCAGGCAACCCGATCTCGCCGCGCTTTGGGAACCGCTCATGACCACTCTGGATTACGACCCTGGCCTGCGCCCGGCAGCGTCCAAACGCGGAGCACTGTTCGGGATGGCGATGACCGAGCGGCAGGGCGGCTCGGACGTTCGCAGCAACACCACCCGCGCTGTTCCGCTTGGGACCGGCGGCGAGCATCTGCTCACCGGCCAGAAATGGTTCTGCTCGGCCCCGATGTGCGACGCGTTCCTCGTGCTTGCACAGGCCCCCGGTGGCCTCACTTGCTTCCTGCTGCCGCGCGTTCTGCCTGACGGGACGCGCAATCGATTTCGCATTGAACGGCTGAAGGACAAGCTCGGCAACCGATCCAACGCATCGGCCGAGATCGAGCTCGACAGCGCTTGGGCCGTGATGGTGGGGGAAGAGGGGAGAGGCGTGCGCACCATCATCGAGATGGTCAATCACACGCGGCTCGACTGCGTGATCGGGTCGGCCTCGCTCATGCGGCAGGCCGTGGCACAGGCGACGCACCACACCGCGCACCGCAGCGCATTTGGAAAGCTCCTCAGCGAGCAGCCGCTAATGGTCAACGTGCTCGCCGATATGGCAGTGGAGTCCGAGGCGACGACCATCCTGATGATGCGGATGGCCGGCTCCCTCGACAAGGCAGCGGACCCGGACGAGGCGCATTTCCGCCGCCTGGCGCTGGCCGTGGCCAAATACTGGACGTGCAAGCGCGCCGTCGCGGTCGTCGCCGAAGCACTCGAGTGTCACGGCGGTAACGGTTATGTCGAAGAGTCGATCCTGCCGCGCCTGTACCGTGAGGCGCCGGTCAACTCGATCTGGGAAGGCGCCGGGAACGTGAACGCCCTCGACGTGCTGCGAGCGATGCGACGCGAACCGGAGTCGGTCGCCGCGTTCCTCGGCGAGGTGGAGCGAGGGCAGGGGTCCGACGCCCGGCTGGACCGCGCGATCGCGGAGCTCAAGCGCGAGCTCACCAACCCGGCCGAACCAGAGACAAGAGCGCGACGCGTGGTCGAACGCATGGCACTGGCGCTGCAGGGTTCGCTGCTGGTCCGGTACGGCGACCCGGTGGTGGCGGACGCGTTCTGCGCCTCACGCCTGGGCGGCGATTGGGGTCACTCGCTGGGCACGCTGCCGCCGGGCGACAGGCTGGCCGCGATCGTCGAACGGCACCGGCCTGCTACAAATTGAGTGATGCTCCAGGCCGATGAGTTGGTGCGCGCCTGGCGGAAGTCGCTCGTGGCGGCGCTGCCGCCGAGCGAGGTGGTCCTGGTCACCGACTTCGACGGCACGCTGGCCGACATCGTTCCCGATCCGGCCCTGACGTTCGCGCGGCCCGAGTCGCTTCAGGCGTTGAGCCGGCTCGTCCGGGTGCTGGCCGACGTCATCGTCTTGAGCAGCCGCACCAATGCCCAGCTCGAGGCGCTGGTGCCGATCTCCGGCGTACGGCTGATCGGCGACAGCGGCCTGGCCATCCCGCGGCATGCCCACCGAGAGGCGTTGGAGCAGCTCAATGCGGATGTCGCAGTGCTGCTCCAACGGATCCCCGGCGCCTGGCTCGAGCTGAAGCCGGCCAGCACCGCAATCCATTTTCGCAACACGAGCTTGAGCTCTGAAGAGATCGTGGCCCTCCTTCGACCTCTGCTCGAAGGCCGGCCGCTGGCGGCTTACGCGGGACGCAAGGTGATCGAGGTCCACGCGCCGAAAGCTGGAAAGGGCAGCGCCCTCGCGGCGCTGCTGCCGGGTGAGGATCCCGCCGGCGTCGTGTGTTTCGGGGACGACGAGAATGACCGCTCGATGTTCGAATACGTGAGCTCGCTCGAGAGCCCGCACATGTGCGTCGGGGTGAGCTCGCCTGAGGCGCCCGCCCACCTCTTCGACCATTGCGACCTGGTGGTCTCGGGACCGGAGGAGGCGGCCACGCTCCTCAACGACATTGTCGAGTGGGCGGAGACGGCGAGCTCTATGGCGCCGTAAGGGTCGGAAGCCCTCCGTCCTTGATTTCCAGGTCCAACCACATTCCGCTTGCTTCATTGCCCCCGACCAGCGACGCGATCCGGTAGCTGCCGGGCGCGCTCGCGGTGAACGCAAAGCCCGTCGACTGGCCGGGATCCAGACCTTGCTGCGGGTTGGGCGTCGACCAGTCGGACTCCACCGGTGAGGTGGCCCTGCCGTCAGCGACGATCGCACACGAGTTGGGCACCGTTCCGTGGTTCAAGCACTGGATGGTGACCTGCCACCCGGTAGGCACCATCAGCACAAGCGCGCCGCTGCTGTACCCGTCGTAGTTGAACTGGTTGTCGGTGGCCGGGTGGCCGGCGATCAACGTGACGACGGCGATGTGCATGGCGGCGTCGACCTTGATGAAGGTCTTGGGATCGGGTTGGGTGCCGGGGCCGGTGCCCGTCACCGGATCGCAGGCGGTTGCGCAGAGGAGGAAGAATGTCGCGATGAGGCAAGCTCCCCAACGCCCACCACGGTTCCTGCTGTGGTGGGAGGGCCTCGAGACCTGGAAGCAGCTGGCGCTCTCGTTTCCTGTGTTCGCTGTGCTCACGTTCCTGCTCAACATCGGTCCTTTCAATCAGCCGATTCTGCGCTCGGTCTTCTATGGGGTGTTCGAAGGAGGGGTGCTCACCGGGCTGCTGGCGGTGGCCACGCGGACTGAACGCGGCCGCCGTTAGCGCGGCGTCGATGACCCGACGGGCGACACGACCAGGTCGCGCAGGTCTTGCACCTGCCGGCTGATCCACCGTGTGATGTCGTTGCTTCGCACGACCTCGCGCGCCCCCTCGTTCAACTTGCGCCGTTCCTCGGGAGCCATGGTTAGACCCGCATACATGGCGGCCGCGGTGGCTTCCACGTCAAAGGGGTTGATCGACAGCACGTGCTCGTGCAGCTCTTCGTGAGCGCCCGCGTTCTCTGACAGCACGATCACCCCGTTGGTAGCGTTGACCAGTGCGCCTTCTTTGACGACCAGGTTCAGCCCGTCGTAAACGGGATTGACGACCAGCACATCGAAGTTCTTCAGCGACGCGACCGCCTTGCGCTCACTCTCGCCTATCTCCAGCCGGACCGGGAGCCACGCCTCGGTGCCGAACTCGCTGTTGATGCGGCCCACGGTCTGACGGATCGTCCGGACGTATCGGCTGTAGACGGCAACGTCCTGGCGTGACGGCTGGAGGAAGGCCCAGAACTGAACCTTGCCGCGCAGCTCAGGGTGGTAACGCAGGAGCTTGTCGTACGCGATGAACCCGCGAACGATGTTCTTAGACGGATCGGTTCGGTCAATGCGTGCGATGAGGTGCGGCGGTCGCCACGTCGCCAGGTCGCGCTCCTGTCGTTTGACTCCGCGCGACGCGGCCAGCCTTGAGGTGGTCGCGACGTCGATCGAGATCGGGTAATGGCGCGCGTAAACAACGCGACCGCCGAAGAAGACGGCACGCTCCTTCTCGTCGACCTGCAGACCGGCGTTCTCCTCGCACGTCAGCAGGAAATTGCGAACGTCCAGGCTCGACTGGAAGCCGACGATGTCGCATCCGAGCAATCCCTCGAGGATCGCGTCTCGCATCGGCTTGGGAAGCACCTTCCAGTACTGAGGTGTCGGCCATGGAACATGCACGAAGTGCTGGAGCATGGCGTCAGGCAGGGCCTTCCGCACATATCCCGGAACCAGGTAGAGCTGGTAGTCGTGCACCATGACCAGTGGCCTCCTGGGTGCGTCGCGCGCCACCTTGATGACCTTCTCCGCCATCAGCCGGTTGACCGAGACATAGCCGTCCGTCCAGGCCTGGTGGATGCGGTCGTCGATCACGGGCTCGTTGCCGAGGTCCCAGAGGTAGTGCTGGATGAACCAGAGCACCGGATTGGCGAACACGCCGTAGTACATGTCGTATTGCTCCCTGGTCGGCACCGCGTAGTGCAAGCGACCGGTGGAGTTCAACAGCGGGACCGTGAACGCCGCGCCCTGGCTCGCGGCCATCTGGCGCTCGTCGTCGTTGCGTGCACACGCGACCCACTCTGCCTCGGTCGCCTCGGCGAGGGTCAGCAGCGCGGTGATCACCCCACCGGCTCCGCGCTTGAAGGTACCGCCCTCCAGATTCGGCTCCCGCGGCGCGCGGTTGCAGACAAGGATCGGCGAACATTCGGGCAGGGTGCGCGCGACGTATGCGCGCATCGACGACCCGGGGCTTCCACGCTCGGCCGACGCTAGCGCGTCCTCGCGGCTCCGCACGCGGCTACCGGATCAACTTCGAGCGGTCTACCGGAACCTCTCGCACCCTGATCCCGGTCGCCCGAGCCAGTGCGTTGGCCAGCGCAGCCGGCCCTGGGATCGCCGGCGGCTCGCCGGCGCCTTTCGCTCCGAGCGGCCCGACCGGCGAGGGGACCTCCAACAGCACCACGTCGATGAGCGGAATCTGGTCCGCCGTGGGGAGCTCGTAATCCAGGAAGCTGCCCGTTCGGAGCTGGCCCTCGTCGTAGAACAGCTGCTCTCCGAGCGCGCGCCCGATCGACTGCGCCGACCCGCCGTGGATCTGGCCCTCCACCTCGGGCGGGTTGATCGCGCGCCCCACATCCTGGATCGCCGCGTATCCCGTCAGCTGGAAGGCTCCTGTCTCCGGGTCGGTGCGAACCCGCGCAATGTGCACCGTGAAGGCCGGCGATGCGCTCTGGACAGCCGAACGGCCGGTCGCGTTGATGGGCTTGTGGCGGCCCATGAACTCGGTGCTCAGCGCCACCAGCTTCGTGATCTCCACGAATCGCTCGGGCACGCCTCTCACAGTGACGCGGCCGTCCAAGATGTCGAGGTCCTCGGGCGCCGCCTCCAGCTCCTCGGTCGCGATCTCGAGCAGCTGCCGCCTTGCCTCGAGTGCGGCTTCGTAAACCGCGCCACCGACGCTGTAGGTGACCTGGCTGCCGGCGGCCATCGGGCTCTGCGGGGCGAACGACGTGTCGCCGATCACGACGCGAATCTTCTCGGGCGAGATTCCGAACCCCTCGGCCGCGATCAGGGCGAGCCCGGTCGAGGAACCGCTGATGTCAGGCGACCCGACAAGGATCGACACCGTGCCATCGGGCTCGACCCGGCAGCCTGCGGCGGCCGGCGATCGAGCCCCGCCCCACGATCCAAGCGCGACGCCCACGCCCTCGCCCGGGCCGGCAGGGGCTGTGTACAGGGGATGCAGGCGCGCGGCCTCCAGGCACTCGACCATCCCGATCCGTGGCCAGGGAGCTCCGTCCGCGTTGAGATCACCTTCACGAGAGGCGTTGTGCAGTCGGAGCTCGATCGGGTCCACCTCGAGGGTCGAGGCCAGCTCGTCCATCGCCGACTCGAGCGCGAAATAGGCCTGCGGCCCGCCCGGCGCGCGATAGGCGTCCGTGGGAGTCTTGTTGGTCGAGACCTCGTAGCCGGTGATGTCGAAGTTGGGTATCCGGTACGTGCCCGCGAGAAACGAGCCGGTGATGCCCGCATGCCAGCCGCCGGTCGCGCCGTTGTCGAAGTGATACTTGGCACGAAGCGCCATCAGAGTTCCGTCGCGCTTGGCGCCGAGCTCGAGCTCGAACCGCGCCGCGGGCGCGGGGTGGCCCATCAAGAACTCCTGCTGTCGCGACAGCGCCAGGCGCAGCGGGCGCCGGACCTTCTGGGCCAGGAGGACCAGGAGCGTCTCGAGCAGCATGACCTTTCCGCCGAAGCCTCCGCCAACCGGCGTCGAGATGACGCGCACCTCGTGCGGTGCGGCGTCCAGGACCTTGGCGATCTCGTCGCGCACCGCGAACGGACCCTGGGTTGGGGCCCAGACCGTGGCGCCGCCATCAGGCTCGAGCCGCACCATCGACACGTGCGGCTCGATGAACCCGTGGTGGACCGCGGCGATCCGGTACGTCCCCTTGACGACCACCTCTGATGCTGCCAGGCCGGCTTCGACATCGCCGCGCTTGTAAGTGGCCACGGAGCTGACGTTGCGCGGTCGCTGGACCGGCTCGGACTCGGACTCGGTCGCCGCACCGTGCATGGACGCATCTCCTTCGGCGCCTTCGGCGTCTGCCTCCAGCACCTCGGGCGCTCCTGCGCGCATCGCCTGCTCGGGATCGAACACCGAGGGGAGCGCTTCGAGATCAACCTCGACCAGGGCTGCTGCGTCCGACGCGGCCGTCTCGCTCTCAGCGATGACTGCCACGACGGGCTGGCCGGCGTAGAAGATGCGCTCCACGGCCAGGGGTTTGTCCGGTCCGGCCGCCTCGACGTCCTGCAGGTCCGCTCCCGTGACGACCGCCAATACCCCCGGCGAGGCCAGGGCGGCCCTGGTTTCGATGCCCCGGATGCGGGCGCTCGGCAGGTGGCTGAGCACCAGCTGAACGTGCGCCAGCCCAGGCATGTCGAGATCGGCTGTGAACCTGGTCGAACCATCGACCTTCCCCCGACCCTCCTTTCGCCGCAGGCCCCGAGTCCGATTCGTCATGGGCCGATGATGGCACGACTGGGGAGATGACTCCCCGGGGGGATAGGTAGACATTCACCGCCCGCACAGCCACAATGGGGGGTGGAGTAAGTGGCGGCGATCGTTCGCCACCCCTCGTCGGCGCGCTCTCGCCCCGGTGGTCCCGCGAAGACACCGGGAAGAAGGCGGGGGGGAAGAGGCTCTCGCCTCAAGCTTTGATAGGGGAAAGCTATGACTCCAGTCTCGTTACGGATCCTCAAAGCCCTCGCTGTGGGCGGCGTGGCAAGCCTTGTGCTGGTCGCGTGTGGCGGAGGAAGCGGAAACAACAGCACGTCGCTGGCTTCGAACCAGACGCTGACGTTCCCGATCCTCGCCGACTTCGGCACCCTGGACCCGGCACTTGCCGACGCCGAAACCGACACCGAGATCTCGCAGAACATGTTCGACGGCCTCGTCAAGTTCGACGAGAACCTCAACATCGTTCCCGACCTCGCGTCCGCGGTACCGACGGCGTCGGCCGACGGCTTGACCTACACGTTCAAGCTTCGCACCGACGTCACGTTCTCCAATGGTGACAAGTTCACCTCCAAGGACGTCCTCTACTCGTGGAACCGCGCGGCCGCGATGCAGGGCGCTTACGCGACCAACCTTTCCGCCATCGATGGGTACAGCACGGTATCCACCAACACCGTCAGCGGCGCCGCCCTCGAGACACTGCTCGAAAAGAACGACCCGTCGGTGACGATGAGCGGGCTCACGGCGCCTGACGCCTCCACGGTTCAGGTCAAGCTGGCGAGTCCCGCCGGCTGGTTCCTCACCGCCATCGCCCTCGCGGGAACAACTGGCGACATCGTCGACCAGAACGCGGTCAAGCAGGACTTCGACAACTGGTGGACCAACCCGGCCACCGCCATCGGCACCGGGCCGTTCAAGATGACGGCTCGCGTCCCGAAGCAATCGGTCGATTTTGCGGCCGTATCCAACTGGTGGGGCTCTCCAAAGCCGACGCTGACCAAGGTTCACCTCGACGTCTCCGTCACCGACGCGTCGACCGCCATCACGAAGTACGAGCAGGGCGGCTATGACGTCGTCGGATACGGCGGTTACAGCAACCTTCCCGTCGCCGACATCACTCGCATCCAGGGCACCAGCAACGAGAAGGCTCAGTTGACCCTCCAGCCCAAGGTGCGCACCTACTGGGTCAGCTTCAACATGGTTCACGACTCCAAGCGCCAGGCGGGTGGACCCTTCCTCCTGTCTGACGGCCAGAGCGCGCACGACCTGCGCCTGGCCTTCGCCCTGGCGGTCGACAAGACCAAGCTGGTCTCGACCGTCTGTCTGAACATCGTCTGCACGTCGGCGACCGGCGGCCTGATCCCGCCGACGCTGATCGGCTATATGGGCGCCAACCAGGATCCCCTGGCCAAGTTCGACGCCACCAAGGCCAAGCAGCTGCTCCAGTCGGCTGACCCGACCGGCAGCAAGACCAAGGGCCTCACCTACACCTACGACCCCGAGAACGCGCTCAACAAGCCGACCGCGGAATTCCTGCAGTCACAGTGGCACGACAACCTGGGGGTCGACGTTGCGATTGCTCCGGTCTCGCACTCTCAGTTCATCCAGGCTCGCCTCAAGGGCGCATACGTCCTGTCACGCGACGGTTGGCAGGCCGACTACAACCACCCGCAGGACTGGTTCGACAACCTGTGGGGCAACGTCGTCGGATGCCCTGACTCGGGCTGCACGACCGGATACGACACGGCCGCGTACGACGCCTTGCTTAAGAAGGCCGATGCCGAACCGATGCCGGCGGCGCTCGCTGACTACAAGTCACTCAACCAGATGCTCATCGACGACGTCGTCTACATCCCGCTCTACTACTCGGTGGGCTCGTTCCTGATCAAGCCCTACGTCAAGGGCGCAGGCACCAACGCCTTCTTCGACCACTACTGGAACGAGATCCAGATCCTCTCGCACTAAGTTCGATCGCAAAGAGGGCGTCCGTTCGAAGCGGGCGCCCTCTTCTTTCTTTCTCCCTCCCTCGCAGGGGGCAATCAATGAGTACCATCCTTATCGCCGCTCTGCGCGCAGGGTCGAGGTGGGGGGTGATTCGACTTGCAATTGACCTCACAATTGAGCTGAAGTGCTGACCAGAGGCACGCTGATCTACATCGGCCAGCGGTTGTTGCTGATCGTGTTCACTGTTTTCGCGGTGTCCTCGATCGTCTTCCTGGGCATTCACCGCCTGCCCGGCGATTCGCTGTTCAACGAGCACCTCCACGGCACGCAGTACCAGCTGATCCTGCATCACTACGGTCTCGACCGGCCCCTGTGGGACCAGTACACGAGCTTTCTCGCGGGCCTGTTCCTGCACGGCAACCTCGGCGAATCGCTCGTCAACCGCGGCGTCCCCATCACTCCGCTGGTTCTCCGCGAGTTCACGGTCAGCGGGGAGGTGGGGCTGTTCGCCCTTGTGTTCACCATCGGCCTGGGCATGCTGCTCGGAGTGGTCGCTGCGATCCGCCAGAACACCTGGGTCGACTACCTGCTGACGACCACCTCAGTCATCGGCTACAGCATGCCGAGCTTCGTCATCGCGACTTTCCTGCTTCTTGTCTTCGCTGTCTGGCTCGACAACCTGACGCAGGGCACGTTCTATTTCCAGATCGGCTGGACGGGCCGGTTCGGCACCATCGGTGAGATCTGGCTTCCCGCATTCGCGCTCGGATTTCCGTACGCGAGCATCGTCGCCCGGCTGACGCGTGCGAGCATGCTCGAGGTGATCCGGCAGGACTACATCCGCACGGCACGCGCGAAGGGCGTGCGCGAAACCGTGATCATGGTTCGCCACGCACTCCGCAACGCTCTCATCCCGGTGATCACCATCCTCGGCCCGCTGGTGATTGGGATCATCACCGGCGGAGTGATCATCGAGAACATCTTCGGCATCCCGGGCCTGGGTAAGGAGTTCGCCACGAGCATCCTGAACCGTGACTACAACATCGTTATCGGAGTGTTCACCATGTATGCCGCGATGGTCGGTCTGGCCAACCTCGGGGTCGACCTCATGTATGTGGTGATCGACCCCAGGATCCGTTACTGATGGCAACTTCAGTTACCTATCCGGTTCCGGGGCCAGGGCCCGCACCGGTGCTTGGAACCGCCGGCCTCAAAGCGCCTGAGCAGGCGAGCCTTTGGAGCGACGCTTGGCGACGTCTGAGACGCAACCGGCTGGCGCTGATCAGCGCCATCTACCTGGTCCTGCTCGTCATCGTCGCCCTGGTCGCAATTGTCCATACGCCGTACTCCTATCGGGAGGTGGGCGTGGCAAGGCCGTACTCGGGCCCCAGCGCTGCGAACTGGTTCGGCGCCGACATCCTTGGCCGCGACGTGCTGAGCCGGCTGATGGTCGGGGCCCAGATCTCGCTCATCGTCGGTGTCGGCACGCAAATCTTCGTAGTTGCGGTGGGCGTTCCGATCGGGCTCATCGCGGGCTACTACAAGGGCCCGTTCGATACCGCGGTGTCTTTCATCATCAACGTCTTCTACGGCATCCCCGACCTGCTGGTGGCCATGATCCTGCTGCTGCTGCTGGGCCCGAGCCTGAACAACATCATCATTGCGATCGTCGCGACGCGATGGATGGACATGGCAAGGCTGGTCCGCGGCCAGACCCTATCTATGCGCGAGCGCGAGTTCATCGAAGCCGCGCGCTCGAGCGGCGCCAAGCCCGCCAAGATCCTGTTCGGACACATCCTCCCGAACTCGCTCGGCCCGATCATCGTTCAGGCCACCTTCGGCGTGCCGGCCGCCATCCTGTTCGAGGCGTTCCTCAGCTTCCTGGGGATCGGTGTTCAGCCTCCCACGCCGTCTTGGGGCTCGATGGCCGCAGACGGCCTGGCCGCCATACGGATCGCCCCGCACATGGTGATCTTTCCATCGATCGCGCTTTCGCTGACCCTGATGGCATTCAACTTCCTGGGCGACGGGCTGCGCGACGCGCTCGACCCGCGGCAGAAACGATAGTGCCGGCTCCCATCCTGCAGGTGAAGGACCTGCACACGGAATTCCTGACCGACGGCGGTGTGGTGAAGGCCGTCGACGGCGTGAGCTTCGACCTCTATCCCGGTGAGAGCATTGGCATCGTCGGTGAGTCCGGCAGCGGGAAATCGATCACTGCCCTGTCGATCCTCAGGCTCGTACCCGATCCCGGTCGAGTGGTGGGCGGCCAGGTGCTGTTCCAGGACAAGGACCTCCTGCAGATCAGCGGTGAGGAGATTCGCGAGATCCGCGGCCGTGACATCGCGATGATCTTCCAGGACCCGCAGAGCTCGATGAACCCGGTACTGCGCACGGGGTTCCAGATCGATGAGGCGATGCTCGCGCACGACAAGGCCACAAAGAAGGAGGCCCACGTCAGGACGATCGAGCTCCTCAGGCGCGTGCGAATCCCTGCGCCCGAGGCTCGGGTCAAGGATTTTCCTCACCAGCTGAGCGGTGGAATGCGCCAGCGCGCCATGATCGCCATGGGCCTCGCCAACGCTCCCTCGATCCTCATCGCGGACGAGCCCACCACAGCGCTCGACGTCACCGTTCAGGCGCAGATTCTCGAGCTCCTGGGCGACCTCAACCGCGACCTGGGCACGGCGATCGTGATGATCACGCACAACATGGGCGTGGTGGCAGGCCTCTGCACCCGAGTCCTCGTGATGTACGCCGGCGAGATCGTCGAGCAGGGACCGGTGGAGCAGATCTTCGAGAATCCACAGCACCCGTACACGTGGTCGCTGCTGCGCAGCATTCCCCGTGTAGACGCGCTTCGGCACGAGCGACTTCGCTCGATCGAAGGCCTCGCCCCGGACCTGCTGCACCCTCCCACCGGATGCCGGTTCCATCCACGCTGTCCCTTTCGCATCGAAAAGTGCTACACGGATGAGCCACGCCTGCAGGAGGTCGCGCCCGCTCAACAGGCGGCCTGCTGGGTCACGATGGATCGCGCGCGCAAGGAGATGGACGCCGACAACCTGACCGATATCCGCCCGGGGGCCGGCTCGGGCCTGCACAAGGGCGAGATCACCGCGTGATGGCGGAAGCCGCGCGCGAGCAGGACCCGACGCCTCTGCGCGCCGGAGCCAAGACGCTGGTGCGCGTCGAGAATGTCGTCAAGCACTTTCCCGCCGGACTTGGTCAGTCCGTCAAGGCCGTCGACGGCGTCAGCTTCGAGATCGTCGAAGGCGAGACGCTGGGCCTGGTTGGGGAGTCGGGCTGCGGGAAGTCGACGCTCGCCCGTCTCGTCACGCAGCTCCTGCCGGTCACGTCGGGAAAGATCTTCATCAACGACGTCGAGGTGACAAAGCTTCGCGGCGAGCGCCTGCGGCAGCAGCGACGCCAGATGCAGATGATCTTTCAGGACCCCTTCGCCTCGCTCGACCCTCGGATGACGGTCGGCGACATCATCGCCGAGCCGCTCGTCAACTTCGGCGTCATGCGAGGACGCAAGCGCAACGACCGCGTGCAGGAGCTGCTGAACATCGTCGGGCTGAACCCCAACTTCAACAACAGATATCCACACGAGTTCTCGGGCGGCCAGAGGCAGCGCATTGGAATCGCGCGGGCGCTGGCGCTCAACCCCAAGCTCGTCGTGTGCGATGAGGCGATCTCCGCGCTGGACGTTTCGATCCAGGCGCAGATCGTCAACCTGCTCGAGGACCTTCAGCACGAGTTCAAGCTCACGTATCTGTTCATCGCGCACGACCTGTCGGTCGTCCGTCACATCAGCGACCGCGTGATGGTCATGTATCTCGGAAAGATCGTCGAAGTCGCCGACAGTGCCGGCACTTACACGAATCCGAAGCACCCGTACACGAAGGCGCTGCTGTCCGCCATCCCGGTGCCGGACCCGCGCATCCAGCGGGGCAAACGGCTGGTCGACCTGTCGGGTGAGGTTCCCTCGCCGCTCAACCCTCCGTCCGGCTGCCGGTTCCACACCCGCTGCCCGATCGCGCACGTCCCGACTCCATGCGCCGAAGTCGAGCCGCCGCTGGAGGAAAAGCTCAGAGGCCACCTGGCGGCCTGCCACTTCTCGCAGGACGTTTAGAGGGAGAGGTCTCCCTTCCCCGTTAGGGGGAAGGTGTCCCGCCGCGAAGCGGCCGGACGGATGGGGGGAGTCTCAGCCGTGACTAATGCTGCAAAATCCGCGCTTGAGTCCAGTAGTCGTCGTATAGCGCGTTCCCGCCGACGCCCGCCACGTACGGATGAGACAGGTACTGCTGCACGCCATAGACCAGCGGAGCGAAGACCGAGTCGTTGATCAGCATCTGGCCGGCGGTCTTGTAGTCCACAAGGCTCTGGCTCAAAGGCGCCGCGTCGGCCGCGGCGACCACTTTGTCGAGGTTCGGGTTCGAGTAGCAGGACCCAGACGAGCTCGCTCCGGTCACGAACAGGTAATCGAACCAATCCTGGGGATGGTCGTAATCAGCGCTCCAGCTCTGACGAAACGCGGGGTAGGCGCAGCGGCCGTTCCGGTCGTCGAAAAACGTTTTGCGATCCATCTCGACGCAGGCGACCGTGACACCGAGGTTCTTCTGCCACTGGGCCGCGAGGTTGGTGCAAACCGCCTTGTTGAATGCGTTCGTGTCGTATGTGTAGGTGAGGCCCTTGACCTTCGAGCCGTCGGGGTCCCACGCCTTGTACTCAGTCTTCGCGGCGGCGGCATCGAACTTCGCGTTGGCGTCGACCCCATCGCCGAGGTATCCCTGCAGGCCCTTGCTGATCAATCCTCCGGTGGCGTCGACGCACGCCGTCTTCTGATTGCACACCGCGTCCTCGAGCGCCGCGCGGTCGATCGCCGTGCTGAAGGCGTGCCGGCCCGCCCGGCCGGCGTCCACACCCGCGAACGGACCGCTCCGCAGGTTGAAGCCGACCCAGAACGTCAAGCCGATCGGGACCAGGTTGAGCTGGCTCTTGAGCTTGGGGTCGGACGTGTAGCGGGTGGCAGCCGCAGGTGGGAGGCCCTGCCGCCCGTAGCCGATGAGGCTGAACACGCCCGACTCGTACTGCGTGACCTGGGTGGTCGAATCGGGCACCACCTCCACGTGCACATGCGCGAGCTTGCCGGTCGAACCTCCATACCAACCGGCCGCCGGCTGAAAGTCCATCGACTGTCCTGGCACCCGGGCCGTCATGCGGAACGGTCCGCTCCCGATGAGGGTCTCGGGCTTTGCGAACCAGGCGTCCTCACCAGCCGACGCGATGACCTTCTGGTCGACCACCCAGAACGGCCACAGTCCGACCTCGGCGAAGAAGTAGCCCGCCTGTTTGGTCAGCGCCGCGGTGAACGTGAAGTCGTCCACCATGGCCAGCCCGGTCAGCTGGTTGGCCCTGCCCGATGCGACGGCGTCGTAGCCGGCGACGACGTTGAACAGGCCGGCGTAGTCACCTTGTTTGGCGGCGGCGCGATTCCAGCTGTAGATGAAGTCACCCGCGGTGATGGGATCGCCGTTGGAGAACCGGCCGTCGTGGCGCAGATGAAAGGTGTAGGTGAGCCCGTCGGCGGACACCGTGGGCTGGCCAGCAGCCAGGTCCGGCACCTCGCGAAGCTGCGCATCAAACCTGTACAGGCCCGAGAAGACGTTGCGCATGATGTCCACGTCCCCGGGGGCCGAGATGAGCGCGGGATCGAGGTCAGAGAGGTCCTGGAGGACGGGGAAGCTCAGCGTCTGGTCTGCCGCGAGCTTCTCCGGCGTGGGTGCGATGGTCGGCCTGCCCAGGGTGACAACGAGCAAGAGCGCGATCAACGCGATCGCCACTCCGGCGCTTGCAGGTAGATACCGGCGCATCCCGCGGCGGGGAGGCGGGGCTGGCTCGACAGGCACAACTGGCTCGACAGGCACAACTGACTCGACAGGCACAACTGACTCAACAGGCACAACTGACTCGACAGGCACAACTGACTCGACAGGCACGACTGACTCGACAGGCACGACTGACTCGACAGGCACGACTGGCTCGACAGCCGCGACTGGCGCGACTGGATCGACTGGATCGACTGGATCGACTGGGTCAGACAGTGAGGATCACCTTGCCGGTGCTCTTGCCTTCGGCCACCGTCGCGAGCGCTCGCGGCGCCTCGCTCAGTGGAATCCGGGCTGAGATGTGCGGCTTGATCTTGCCCGACTCGTAAAGGTCGAGCAGCGCGCGCGCGGCTGGCGCGATGAGCTCGGGCGCGCGTTTGGCGTACAGGCCCCAGTGAAGCCCGACGACCGAGTAGTTCTTGATCAGTACGTGGTTGGTGGCCGCCTGCGGGATGCGCCCGGAGGTGAAACCGACGAGTACGATCCGTCCCTCGAAGGCGATGCATTTCGTCGAGCGGTCGTAGACGTCGCCGCCGACGGGATCGAACACGACGTCGGCCCCGCGGCCGCCGGTGACCCGCTTGACCTCTTCGACGAAGTCCTGTGTCTTGTAGTTGACCGCATGGTCGGCGCCAAGGCGGCGGCAAACCTCCACCTTCTCGTCCGAGCCAGCGGTCGCGATGACGGTGGCGCCCGCGGCCTTGCCCAGCTGGATCGCGGCGCTGCCCACACCGCCCGCGCCGGCATGGACGAGCAGCGTCTCGCCGGCTTTGAGATTGGCGCGGCGGTGAAGGCCGAACCACCCGGTCTGAAAGATCAAGGTGAATCCGGCGCCTTCTTCGAAGCTCATCTTGTCCGGCATTTGCCTGACCGATTGCGCAGCCGCGTCCGCGATCTCTGAGTAGCCGCCTCGCGTGAGCCCGGCATTGTCGACCAGCGCCATCACCCGGTCTCCCGCCTTGAAGCCTGCGCCCGGCGGTGAGCTCACGACCTCGCCGCTCACCTCGACGCCAGGCACGAAGGGCAGCTCAGGTTTCGACTGATAGAGCCCCGCCACCATCAGCGCGTCGGGAAAGTTGATCGCCGCGGCTCGCACCCTGATCCGCACCATGCCTTCGGCCGGCTCGCCAGGGGCGATCTCCTCGAGATTGAGGGACTCCGGGCCCCCGAGCTGCCGAACCACCCAGGCTTTCACCCAGGCAAGGCTACAGCAGGACCATCGGCCGGGCTCAGCGAGGTTGGTAGAACCCGGCACTCCGAAGCATTAGCACCAGCACGACCGAGACCACGATCCAGAGGACGATCGCGACCACCTTGGCACCGCAGCTCCAGTTCGCGCGCCACAGGTACCAGAGCCCGGCGGGCCAGCAAAACAGAGAGAGAAGGATGTAGATCGCAACACTGGCCACGCCGCCACCGATGGACCCGCGCACCGGGCGGCTGAACTCCATGTGCTCGCCGACGCGGCGCCAGTCCAGCTCGGGAGGCAGTGGCATTTCGGGCGCGGCCGCCTGGGCGGCTCTCTCGCGTCTCTCGTTCTCGAGGCGCTCGAGCTCCGAGGGAGCGACCCACGAGGGCATTGCCGGCGCGGGCGCCGCCTGTAGAGGCGGAGGCTCGGCGGCAACAGGTGGCGGGGGCGCATTGGGCATCATCGTTCGCTGGCCGCCGAACGTCTTCCAATCCCGTCCGTCAAAACGCCATTTCCCGTCCGGGGAGACCGCGTCGTTCCATACGCGTCCATCCCAGAACCAGTTGCCGTCCGCCGACCAGCCGGGCGGGGCGTAACCGGGCGGCTGCGCCATCAGTGCTTGCCGTTCATGACCACGAACAAGGTCGCCGCGATTCCGACGAGCACGAGGCCGGCAAAGATCAGGAGCAGCGGTGCGCGACCCGCGATGATCGAACCCCGCCGCCGGGTCTTCGGGGCGCGCGGCAGCTCTGCCGACGGGCTCGGCCCCTCGAGGTCGACGAGCCGGTCGGCGGGAGCATTGCTGTCGATCGCCGACAGCACCACACCGGGATTGCGCCAGACAGGTGGGCGGAAGGTGATGACCGTCCCGTCGCGGCCGACGAGCAACCGCGTGCCATCCTCCCACCGGCCGCCGACGACGATCTCCTGCCACAGGATGTTGACGGCCCGGCGGTCGGCATCGCGCAGCGAGATCCCGGACGGCCCGACGATCATGTGCTCGCCACTGCCGTACAGATGCGGGAACTCGGTTCCTGGAAGGGCGTGCGCCTCCTGCGTCGGGTAGGGCGCGAAGTGGGGCCGCGGTGTTCTCGTGCCCGTGGGGACCACAAGAATGAGGGTGTCGAGGGCGGCCTTGAGGGCGGCGGCGACCTGCGTGGCAGTGAGTGCCGCGGCCTCCGCGCGAACCTGGGACAGCGCGAACGGCGCAACGCCAAGCAGCTCGTCGTGCACGGCGCTGTCCATTTCCGCGATGGCCGATTGCGGATCGGACAGAGCCTCGTCCATCGCCGCCACCGCGCGCGCGAGCTCGGCCGCATCGGGGCCGGTCAAGGAGAGGACGTCGGCGACGTCGAGCAGGGCCGAGCCAGCCTGGGTCGAATGCTCGAGCAGCGGATCGGTATGAGCGATCAGGTGCGCCAGCCGACCATCCAGCTGCTCGTAGCGCGTCTGCACGCCATAGCTCAGCCCTTCCGTGTAGCGGATGCGCTGCATCGCCCGGTGTCCCAGGATCGACAGCCCGGTGGTGAGCGCGGTCGAACGCTCGCCGACCATCGAGAGCGTCACGCCCAGGCTTTGCTGTTCGACCAGCACCGGGTAGTGCAGGCGCTTGGGCGTCAGCGGCGGAGGCGCCAGCCGGCCTCCAGGCGGAAGGTCAAATCTGAGCTCGGGGATGACAGGGCCTGCGAGCCAGGCCGCCGCGTTGCCGGCGGTGAAGTGGCGGGCTGCCCACGCCTGGACGGCTTGTGGAGTCAACCAGCGCATCCCGATCTGCGAGTAGTCCACGGTGCCGAAGCCCGTGGCGCCATAGCGCAAACGCAGCGTCTCCCTGAAGGACGATTGGTAATGGCCCGCAGCCTCCGACTCGATGATGCGCCGCTCTGTCGGCACGCGATCGAGCGGGAGGGCGGCCAGCGCGGCGATGACGTGGTTGAAGAAATCGACGACCTGCGCCGCAGTCCCGGTCACGGTGAACGCCGTGCGGACCTGATCGACAAACCCGTTGTAGTCGTAGGGCTGCTCGCCGAGCCCCGAGAGTGCGAGGTGCTCGATGAGATGGGTGACGCCCGCCATGTACAGGGGCTCGTCGGCCTGGCCGACGCGGAACATGAGCGCAGCGCGAATCCGCCCTGGCACCTCGGCCTGAAAAACAGGAATTCCGGTGACGACCCAGCGCTTGGGGGTGACGGGCGCATTGGCGCTCAACAAGCGGCCACTTTACAGTCTGGCCCCGAGCCCAACCCCCTGCAGTGCCTTGAACCGGCAGAATTCTTATTCAGCCGGCGTAGCTCAGCTTGGCAGAGCAACGGTCTTTTAAACCGATGGTCCAGGGTTCAAATCCCTGCGCCGGCACCTTCCGGCTTCAGGCAGCCTTCGTTTGCAGCATTTCGAGGATCGTTTGCTGCTGCTGGAGGATTTGCTGCTGCTGCTCGAGCATCTGCAGCTGCCGTACGTTCATCGCGTGAAGCGTGGTCAGGGTGACGTGATCTGCTTCGGCGCGTGCGTCCTGGCTGGCGGAGATGATGTTCTGGCCGACGATGATGATTGGCAGCAGCACCAGCTGGAGGAACGACTGGCTCAACCATGAGATGCCCGTGACGGTGTCTCCATGCATGAATGCATGCCACGCCTGCGGCAGAGAGACAAACGCGATGAGGACGAACAGGTAGGCCGCCCACATCGTCCCGACGCTTTTCGTGATCAGGACCGCCAGCCTGCTGTTGAACTGGCCGATGGAGCCGGCTCCATGTATGACGTTGCGGACCTGCCGGGTGGTGACCAGGCGAGGTTGGTGCTCGGTCGGCGCGGCCTTCGCGGCCGCGTACTCGGCCCGATGCTGGGGACTGCTCTTGCGTCGGTCCACGGTCGGTTCTGTCATCGCTTCCTCCTCAGCATTCGGGCGTCCTCGACGCAGAAGATTGAAACCGAATTGAGGCCGCGGCGCCGGCCAGCTCCTGGCGGGTCGACGATGGCGTGAGTTTAGGCTGCCGCTTGATTTTTTTTGATCTTGCGCAGGGAACCGGGCGTTAGCTCGTCGTAACCACCATGGAGAGAGGGATTCGTCACAGGGTTGGTGGCCGCTCCTTGCGCAGGGGAGGGTCGCTTGCCCTTGCTCTGGGCGCGGGGTTCGCCCTGGCCTTCGCGCTGCCGGCCCAGGCCGCGACGGACACACTCGACCAGTCCCAAAGCCTCACCACCGGCTCCGAGGCCTCACCATGGATGGCCCAGACCTTTACCGCCGGAATGACCGGTCAGCTGGACCGCGTCTTCCTGGCCACGTACCTGCAGTATTCCGGGAGCGGCACGGTGGCGATCCAGTCTGTCACCGGGGCGTTCCCGGCCGGTACGACGCTGGGCACCACGGTTTTCAGCGGCACCTTGGGAGGCTACAAGCAGCTCCACGAGTTCACGTTCACGCCCGCCGTCCCGGTCAATGCGGGGTCGCAGTACGCCATCGTCGTCAAGATCTCGGCGGGACGCTCGTACTTGACCTGGTACGACAGCCACGGCTTCCCCGACTACGCGGGCGGTCAGCTCTACGTCGGTTACTCGTCCACCACCTGGAAGACGGACCCCATGTACGGGGGCGAATTCGCCTTCCAGACGTGGGTGATCGGGGGCAGCTCCAACCAGGCGCCCACCGTGGCCGCGGACAACGCAGCTGTGACCGTCAACGAGGGCACCGCGGCGGCAAACACGGGCACCTTCTCCGACCCCGATGGCGATGCGGTGGCCCTTACCGCTTCGGCAGGTACGGTCACCCAGACTGGCACGAGCAGCGGGACGTGGTCTTGGACGGAGCCGGCTTCTGACGAGGCGGCGAGCCAGGCCGTGACCATCAAGGCTGACGACGGACACGGACTCGTTGCAACCGCCCCGTTCACAGCCGTCACCAAAGGCGTCAAGCCGACCGTCACCATATCGCTGGCGACCACGGGGCTCTCGGCCCCGTCTCTGAGCACAGCCACTTCGTTCTCCAGCCCTGAAGGGACTGCCGTCAATCTGAATGGTTCTGCCTCCGGCCCGTCGGCCGAGGACAACGCTGCCGGCTTCACCTACAGCTGGACCGTGACGAAAGACGGAACCTCGTACCGCACCGGAAGCACCGCAGCGTTCAGCTTCACGCCGGATGACGAGGGAACGTACGTGGCCACCCTCCAGGCCACAGACGACGGCAACATGACCGGGACCAGCTCCGTGACGGTCATCGGAACCAACGTCGCACCGTCAGCCAAGATCACGAGCGTCTCGTGGACGCCTCAGCTGGTCCTGACCGTTCACCAGTCGGTGGACTTTGCGGGCACCTTCACCGACCCGGGCACGCTGGATACTCACACCACCGGTTGGGACTTTGGCGACGGCGTGACCGGCTCCGGACTTTCGGCCTCGCATTCGTACAACGCAGCCGGCACATACACGGTCACGTTCACCGTCACCGACGATGACAGCGGCGTCGGCCAGGCGACCACAACCGTCACAGTGCAGACCCCACAGCAGGCCTTGACCTCGATTGGCGTCTACGTCCAGGGCTTAAAAGGCCTGAACGGCGGCCAGAAGAACAGCCTCATCGCCAAGCTCGACGCCGCCAGCGCCTCGATCACTCGTGGCAACACGACTGCCGCTACCAACCAGTTGAACGCCTTTCTCAACGAGCTGCAGACGGACCTCAACGCAGGCCGTATCTCGAATGACGACATGACGGCGCTGAGGGGTGCCGTCAACAACGTTCAGGCTGCGCTCGGAACGTACAACCGATTCCTGTCCTGGATTGGTAGTCTCTAGGCCTTAGACTCCGGCCATTCTCGATGGCCGAGGCCGCTCTTCCGCCCGCTGACCTCCTCCCAGTCGGGCGTCGCGCGAACCTCCCTTATCGAGCCGTCCGGCTGGTCGCTTTACCCTTGCTCCGGCTGTGCTTCCGGTTCAAGGTGGAGGGGCGAGAGAACATCCCGCTCACCGGTAGCTACATCGTCATCGCCAACCACCTCAACTGCTCCAACTTGAGGAAAACCCAGGCAGCTTAGGGCCGTGCGGCCTCAATCAGACAAGCACTCGAAGTCGAGTTCCAATCAAGTCCAGAAGGACTAGGCTGCAGCCGTGAGCGCCGAGCCGCCCCCGCCCCCGCCTGTGTCGCCTGACGGCATCTACTACTGGGACGGAGCGAAGTGGCAGAGCACCCTCTCCCACGACGGCCGGCAGCGCTGGAACGGGACGGCCTGGATACCGGTGAGCCAGGCACCGCAGACTGGCCCTGCGCTGCGGGAGCCGACCACGTGGACGAGGCCTCTCCAGTTCGCGGTCGCGGGCTGGTTTGCGCTGCAGGCCGCATACGCCGCCAGTCAGCCCTTCTGGTACATCAGCACGATGACGCAGTACGCCAACGCGATGAACCAGCGCGAGCAGGCCCTACACCCAGGCGCCCCCAGCCCGCCTCCAGAGGCGCTGGCATCCGCGAATGGCATCGCCACCGTGATGTTTGCGATCGGGATCGTGTTGGTGGTCGGCGTCTCGGTGGCCGTCATCGTGGCTGCGTTCAAGCGCTGGACCTGGGCTCATTACGTGGTCATGGCGGTCCTGGCACTCGAGTTCCTGTCGTCGGCGGGCGGACTCGCGAGCACGGCCGCTTTTTCGGCGCTCGCCGGTGAATATGCCGGGCCTCCCGGCTGGATGGTCGCCTTGAATTTGGTGTCCGCTCTGGTGTCGGCCGCCCTGTTTGCGTTGATGCTCGTCGCGGTCGCCCAGAAGGGACCGTGGGCGATGAAGAAGGTGAGCGCATGAGCGTCCAGCTGTAGCCTGACGGCAAGTTCTAGTGGGACGGCCAACGTTGGCTGCCGCTGCCCCAAGACCCGCCCTGCCGGACGGGGGGAACTGGTTGCGGTGGCTGGACGAGTTCGCCGTCCTGATGCTTTTTCCGGTCGAGCCTCGGCTTCACTTTCTCGCCGATCCGACAGGCCTGGTCAAGCGCAGGTTTCAGTGGTGGCTCATCCGGACCACCGGCGGCTACGTGCCCGTCGTGCGCGATCGACGCGGCGACACCACCCTTTATCAGCACGTCGATCGGTGCCTGGAGGTGGGTGGCGCCGTGGCGATGTTCCCAGAGGGGAACTACGGGCCCAGGGAGGGCGAGATGATGCCTTTCAAGAAGGTTTTGCGCGGCCAGGATCCGACATCCCTGACCCAGCTTGCCTTCGAGACGATCGGAAAGCTCCTTCCGCCGTATTCCGAGCCGAAAGGCCGCCAATTACTCCGCCGGCGCCTAACTCATTTCTTTTAACCGGAACGGCTACCCAAAGTCGCCGCCCATTTGGTAAGGTGCGGGTTTCCCGTACCTGGGCCCCGTCCTCCAGACGTCTCGCTCCGAATGTCCAGGCCTGAACAGCGCCCCAGGGGTAGGGCGACTTCAAGGAGGAGCGTTTGGGGTTCGTACCGCTGTTGCGCGCGATTCTCGTCTGGGCCGTCATCCTCGCGAGCGTCGTCCTGGTACGGCTGGATCCGCCAGCGTCCGTGACGGACGCCGTCGCGGTGACACAGCTCAGCGCGTACGACCGGCTGTCCGTGGTGCAGCAGACGCGAACCCAGCGTGTGCAGGCGGCGCAGATGGCCCAGGTCACCGCGTGGGCAGCCGAGCTCAAGCAGGGGCTCGCCGACTACCAGGCCCAGCAGGACGCCCTGGCTGTCGCCCAGGCCAAGGCCGCCGGGATCGCAGCCCGCAGCAATCACCCGCCTCCACCGCCTTACATCGCCAAGATCATCAACGACGCGTTCAGCCCGTTGGGTCCGGCCGCTGTCCAGTGGGCGATCAACGTCGCCTACTGCGAGTCCCGGTATCACCCCAACTCGGTCAACACCGCCAGCGGCGCGAGCGGGCTGTTCCAGTTCATGCCGGGAACCTGGGGCGGGACGCCGTGGGCGAGCCAGTCGCCGTTCGACCCGGTCGCCAACGCGCAGGCTGCGGCGTGGCTGTACAGCCACTACGGTCCTCGGCGCTGGAGTTGCCAGGGCTGATCGCGACTCGCCTGGCGGTGGCCTCAGCTGGATCGGCGTCGGCGCCTTCGGAGCATTCGATGAGTCCCCGCGTGGGCTCGCTCGCCGACTATGGCTGAAGCGGTGTCTGGCACGATTTCGGGGAGCTTGCGCGGGCGTCCGGCAGGCCGCCGCGTGCGCTTGAAGGCCTCGACGTCGTCGGGAAAGATGGCCCACACGGTTCCCACCTTGATCCCATATAGACGCTGGCGGGCCAGCATCCGCCGAACGTAGGCCTTCGAAGCCTTGAGCTCCGCGGCGGCCTCGGCAACAGAAAGTAGGCGTGGGCGGTCGATCGCGAAATATTAGCACGCGCGCGCAACCATTTTCTGCTATAGTGAGGGGCAGTTCGTTTCTGGGACTGAGGTGAGGGCCGCGACGGCTCTCCCGGTTGCCGGCTTCTGCTGGAGATGCGCCCTACCCGCGCCTCGCATGGCAGCAGCCTCTCGGTCCCCCGCTTCGCGGTCACTTCCTTAGGAGGAGACGCATGACTGAAGTCAAAGACACAGCCGCCCAGTTTGTAGCCGCGTTCAACGCCCACGACGACAAGGCCCTGAACACGCTGCACGCCGACCACATCAAGTTCGAGGCGCCGGGCGGCTTCAAGGCCAACACCTCGCACGAAGCAACGGCTTACGCGATGAACTGGCTCAAGGCTTTCCCGAATGGAAAGATGACCGTTCAGCACGAGATCGTCAGCGCCCCCTGGGTCATCCAGGAAGTCGTCATGGAAGGCACCCACACCGGCCCTCTCGAGAGCCCGAACGGGACCATCCACGCGACCAACAAGAAGCTGGTCAGCAAGGGCGTCCAGCTGCTTCGAATCGAGAGCGGGAAGATCGTCGAGACGAAGGTCTACTTCGACATGTTCGACCAGATGTCCCAGCTGGGACTGATCCCGACCCCCGCCAGGGTCTAACCAACATCTAACGCGAGACCCGGTCTCTATCGAGGGGCCGGGTCTTCTCTATTCCTCTGCGGTGACCACCAGCTCCAGCTGATAGATCGCCTGCGGCCTGGGGGCGCCCTTGAGCAGCATCGGCTCGAAGTCCGTCACCTCAAAACCGTCAGGCAGCAGGTCGCGCGTGGTCTCCGACATCAGGACGCGCGCCGGCCGCACCTTCGACAGATAGGAGCTGTTGTTCACCGGGACGCCGATCAGCGTGAACTCCAACCGCCGCTCGGAGCCGACATGCCCAGCCACCACGAAACCGGTATCCAGACCGATCCCGACCGAGATCGCCGGCTGGCCGGCTTCGATCAGCTCGCGGTTGAGGCGATCGATCTCTTTGACCATGCCCCGAGCCGCGTTCAGCGCCTGAGCCGCATGGTCTTGCATCGGGTTGGGCGCGCCGAAGACGACCAGCATTCCGTCACCCTGGAACTTGTCGATGTTTCCTCCGTGGGCGAGCACGACGTTGATCATCCGCTCGAAGTACCGGTTGAGGAAATCCACGAGCTCCTCAGCCTCCATGCGCTGTGACAGCGCCGAGAAGCCGGCGATGTCGGAGTTGAGCATGGTGACCTCGCGACGCTCGCCGTGGAGAAAAGGCGTCGTGCGGTCTGAGCGAGCGAGCACGTAGTCGGTGACCTGCTTGTTGACATGCAGCTCGAAGAGGCCGCGGAGCTCCTCGGATCGTGCGTACTGCCGCGCGTTGTCGATGGCGATCGCGGCCAGGTCCGAGATGGCCTGGAGGAACTCCTTGTCCGTCTCCTCGAAGATCGAGGCGCGAAAAGGATTGTCGACGTAGACCGCGCCGATCACCTTGCTCTTCGTGACGAGAGGCACGGCGATGATCGACCGCAGGTTCTGCAGGATCACCGACTGCTGGTCTTTGAAACGGTCGTCGAGGCTGGCGTCGGTCGAGACCACCGCCTGACCCGTCATGACGACCTGCTCGATGACGGTTTTCGAGCCGAGAAACAGACGGGTTTTCTCTGGGTCGGCCTCGCCGCCGGACATCGGCACCGACATGGTGCCGGTGACGGGATCGACGAGCACGATGAAGCCGCGCGAGGCCTTCATCAGGGTGATCACGCGGTCCATCACCTTGCGTAGGACGATGTCGAGCTCGAGCGACGAGCTGAGATCGCGCGCGAGCTCGTAGAGCAGGTGATCGCGGATGCCAAGATCGACTTCGTGAGCCAAGGGCACGGAGAGTGTAACGAAGCATTCCGCGATTTCAGGTGGTTCCCGCGCCACCGGTAAACTCGACCTTCCAATGTCCACCGACGGATCACCCATGCCCGCCGTCGAAGCCCTGCTGGAGCGGTTGAACCCGCCTCAACAGGAGGCCGTCACGCACGGTGACGGCCCCCTCCTCATCTTTGCCGGCGCGGGCAGCGGAAAGACCCGCGTCCTGACCGCCCGAATCGCCTACCTGATCGCCACCCATCGCGTGTGGCCCGACCGGCTGCTGGCGGTCACCTTCACGAACAAGGCGGCGAAGGAGATGCGCGGCCGCGTCGAGCAGCTTGTGGGTGAGGGCGCGGGGACGATGTGGGTCGGCACGTTCCACTCGACGGCGGTCAAGATCCTGCGGCGGGAAGCGCAGCGGATCGGGATCGTTCCGAGCTTCGTGATCTTCGACGAGGACGACACCCGCGCCGCGCTGAGGCGCGTCCTGGATGAGCTCAGGCTCGACCCGAAGCGCTATCCGATCGGCGCACTCAGCCATGCGATCTCGCAAGCGAAGAACGACCTCAAAGGACCAAACGAGTATCCGAACCGGAGCTACGCCGACGAGGTGGTTCGCCGCGTCTACGAGTCGTACCAGGAGGTGCTGCGCCGGTCAGGCGGCCTGGACTTCGACGACCTGATCATGAAGCTCGTCGAGCTGTTCAACACCGACGAGGAAGCGCTGGCCAAGTGGCGGGACCGTTTCCGGCACGTGCTGGTCGATGAGTATCAGGACACCAACCGCGCGCAGTACGTGCTGGTCAACCAGCTTGCCGCCGAGCACCGCAACGTGGTCGTCGTGGGGGACGACGACCAGTCGATCTACCGGTTCCGTGGCGCGGACGTCCGCAACATCCTCGACTTTCGCAAGGACTATCCCGATGCGCACGTCGTGCGCCTGGAGCAGAACTACCGCTCGAGCCAGGCCATCCTGGACGCGGCGTACAGCGTGATTCGCAGCAACCCGGAGCGGGCTGAGAAGCGGCTCTGGACCGAGCGAGCCGGCGGCGAGAAGGTGATCGCGACGCAGGCCTACAACGAGATCGAGGAGGCCGAGTTCGTGGCCGACGAGATCGAGCGCCTCCGGCGCACCGAGAACCGCGGCTACTCGTCGTTCGCGGTCCTCTACCGCACGAATGCGCAGTCCCGTTCTTTCGAGGACGTGCTGGCGCGCCGCCGGATCCCCTACCGGCTGGTGGGCGGCGTTCGGTTCTGGGAGCGGCGCGAGGTCAAGGACGTGGTCGCCTACTTGCGGTTCTGCTTCAACCCCAAAGACTCGCTCAGCTTTTCACGCATCGTGTCGGTGCCCGCGCGCAAGATCGGCAACGTCACCGTCGACGCGCTGAATGCCGGCGCCCGCGCAGCGGACACAGACATTCTGTCGCTGCTCGAGAACCCGGGCCAGGTCGCCGGAGTGCCGCGCGCGGCAGTCGCGCCCTTGCAGAAGTTTCGGTCCCAGATCGAATCGATCCGCTCCGTGATGGGCGTGATGCGGCCCAGCGAGCTGCTCGACCACGTGATCGAGATCATGGGACTTCGTCAGCACTACCTCGACGGCACGCCGCAGGGCGAGGCGCGCATGGAGAACCTCAACGAACTGCGGGGCCTCGCCGAGAGCTTCGACGAACGCGAACCGGCACAGGGCCTGGAGGACTTCCTCGCCGAGATCGCCCTGGTGTCTGACGTCGACGCGTATGACGAGAACGGCGAAGGCGTGACGCTGATCACTCTCCACATGGTCAAGGGGCTCGAGTTTCCCGTCGTCTTCATGGTCGGGATGGAAGAAGGGCTGCTGCCCCACCAGCGAGCGCTCGACGAGCGCGAGGAGAACCCGTCAGCGGTGGGCGCGACGACCGAGATGGCGGAAGAGCGGCGCCTGTGCTACGTCGGCATGACGCGCGCGAAGGACCGCCTCTACCTGAGCTGTGCATTCCGCCGCCACCTTTACGGTCGCTCTCAGCCCGCGTTCCCAAGCCGGTTCCTCACCGAGATTCCTCAGTCGATGCTCGGGACTCCGCGTGGCAGCGCGCCGGTGGCGCCGCCGCGCCAGGGCTACAAGGAGCGGTTCCAGGAACGCCAGGTACAGGCGGCGCCGGCGCCGCCACCGGTCCAGCGCTTCACGAGCGGCGATCGCGTGAAGCATCCCTCCTTCGGTGCGGGGACGGTGGTGAAGAGCACGCTCACGCGCACCGACGAGGAGCTCGTGATCAAATTCGACAAGGCTGGCCTGAAGATCCTGAGCGGCATGCTGGCCCCCCTGACGAAGTGAGCAAGCGCAAGCAATCGGTAGGCCCCAACCTCAATGCGCGTGGGCGCAAAGCGATCGTCCCGGCCGCGCGGGCCGACGGCGGCGGCGGAATTGCTGAACAGACTGACATCGCCCAACGCGCCGCCGGTCTGCGCGAGGCGATCCGCCATCACGAGCACGCCTACTACGTGCTCGACCAGCCCGAGGTCTCCGACGCCGAATACGACGCGCTGTTTCTCGAGCTGCGCCGGATCGAGGAAGAGCGACCTGCTCTGGTGACTCCCGACTCGCCCACGCAGCGCGTGGGTGGCGAGGCGTCCGACCAGTTCGCGAAGGTCAGGCACCGCTCGCCGATGCTGAGCCTGCAGAACGCCTTCGACGAAGGAGAGATCAAGGCGTTCGACAAGCGCGTCCGCGCGGCTGTCGGCGACAAGGTCACTTACTGCGCCGAGCTGAAGATCGACGGGCTGGCCATCAACCTCACCTATTCGAAAGGCCGCCTCCAGCGCGCGGCCACGCGCGGTGACGGGACGGTGGGGGAGGACGTGACCGCCAACGTGAGGACCATTCGCAGCGTGCCGCTGACGATCACGCCAGTGAGGGGCCTGCCCGACCTGTTCGAGGTCAGGGGTGAGGTGTACTTTCCGATCGCTGCTTTCGAAAAGCTGAACCGTGAGGTGGAGGCCTCGGGGCGGCCTCGTTACGTTAACCCGCGAAACACGGCGGCCGGGAGCGTGCGGCAGATCGACCCGAGCGTGACCGCGAGCCGCGACCTTCAGACGTTCATGTACACGCTCGACCCCGGCGGGCCGTTCCGCTCGCAGTGGGAGGTGCTGGGCGCCCTGGAGAAGATGGGTTTCCGCGTCAACAAACACCGCCGGCGGCTCAACTCGATCGACGAGGTGATCGAGTATCACGCCGAGTGGCAGCGGCGGCGTCACGAGCTGGAGCATGAGATCGACGGCGTCGTGATCAAGGTCGATGGCTTCGCGGAGCAGCTGGAGCTTGGTTTTGTCGCGAGGTCGCCGCGCTGGGCGATCGCCTTCAAATACGCGCCCGAGGAGGCCGAGACAGAGGTCGAGGAGATCGCCTGCTATGTAGGCAGAACCGGCGTCCTCACACCGGTCGCGCACGTCAAGCCGGTGGTGGTCGGCGGCGTGACGATCCGCAACATCACGATGCACAACGAAGCGCAGGTGAACGAGAAGGGCGTGTATGTGGGCGCCCGGGTCGTGATCCACCGCGCCGGCGACGTGATTCCCGAGATCGTCAGCGTCAAGGAGCCCAAACCGGGTTGGAAGATGCCCACCACGTGTCCGGTGTGCGGGGGAGAGGTCGTGCGCGAAGAGCCGTACATCGCGCACCGATGCATCAATCCCTTTTGCGGCGCGCAGCGCCTGGAGAGGCTGCGCCATTTCGCGAGCCGCGGCGCGCTGAACATCGAGGGGCTCGGCTACGCAACGCTGGGGCAGCTCATCGAGCGCGGTTGGGTCGAGGAACCCAGCGACCTTTTTCGCCTCACGAAAGAGCAGGTCGTCCAGTTGGACGGCTTCGCCGAGAAGTCGGGCCAGAACCTGGTGGACCGCATCGCCGAGAGCCGCCATCCGCAGCTGGGGCGGTTCCTCTACGCGCTCGGCATCCCGCAGGTGGGCGAGGCGACGGCGGACCTGCTCGCGGCGGATTTCGGCAACATCCAGAAGCTCCGCGACGCCACCGAAGACGAGCTGCTGAAGGTGGAGGGAATCGGCTCGAACATGGCCGGCGAGGTGCGCATGTACTTCCAGGGCCAGGGTGGTGAGCTGGTCGGGAAGCTGCTGGCCGGGGGCATAGAGCCGCAGGCCGTGGAGGCGCCGGGCGAGGGGCCGCTGACCGGCAAGACGTTCGTGTTCACAGGGACGCTCGAGACGATGAGCCGGCCAGACGCGGAGGCGCTGGTCAGGAGGCTCGGGGGAAAGTCCGGATCGTCGGTGAGCTCGAAGACCGATTACGTGGTCGCTGGACCCGGCGCCGGCTCGAAGCTGGATCGAGCAAACAAGCTCAAGGTTGCGATCCTGGATGAGGAGCAGTTCCTCGCCCTCGTCCCGAAATGACCTTCAACTAGACTCGCCAGGTGCAGGCGACGCACTCTGAAGCGCCGAGCGCGGCGCGCTACGCACCGCGTTGGGCTTGGTGGACGCTTCTCCTCGGAGCGATCCTGCTCGTCGCCTGGGCCCTGTTCCTCTTGAGCTTCCTGTCTGAACCATCCGCAGTCGGCCGGTCGAGGGTCCTGCTCGCCGGAGTGGCCGGAAGCTCTTTGGGTGTCGCCGGGCTTGCCGTGGTCGCGGCCCTGGCCCTGCTGAGGCGGGCCAGGTGGGCGCCCCGTCTGGCCGCGGTCGCCTCCGGGTTCTTGATCCTGACCGTCGTCGGTGCGATCGCAGGCGTTCCCCTGGTATTCGGTCTGCTTGCGGGTCGCACCTCCAAACTAAGCTAGACCGCGTGCCGCTCTCTCGCGATGAGGTCCGTCATGTCGCCATGCTCGCGCGGCTTGGGCTCGAGCCGGGCGACGAAGAGTTCTATGCCGAGCAGCTGAGCGGAATCCTTGCGCACATCGACCGACTGAAAGAGCTCGACACCGAGGCGATACCGCCGACCGCGCAGGTCGTAGAGGTCGCCAACACCTTGAGAGAGGACTTGACGCGTCCCGGCCTGGCCCAGGCGGAAGCGCTGGCCAACGCGCCCTCGGCTGTGGATGGTTTTTTTCGAGTGCCGTCGATTCAGGAAGAGGCGTGAGCGACTCCCCGAGCCTGACCGAGCTGACGATCAAGGAGGCCGCGCGCCTGCTGCGGCTCCGCTCGTTCTCGGCCGCCGAGCTGGTGACCGCACACGTGGAGAGAATCGAGCGACTCGATCGCAGCGTGAAAGCCTATCTCCGCTTCACGCCCGAGCTCTGGGAAAAGCAAGCCGCCGAGGCCGACCGCCGGATCGCGCGCGGGGACGTTGGTCCACTCATCGGGATCCCGATGGCTGTGAAGGATGTGCTGTGCGTGCGCGGCGTGGAGACGACGGCCGGGTCGCGGATCCTGAGCGGCTTCAGGCCGCCGTACACCGGAACGGCCCTGTCCCGGCTCTTTGAGGCGGGGGCGGTGATGCTCGGCGTGACCAACTGCGACGAGTTCGCGATGGGCAGCTCGACAGAGAATTCGGCCTACAACCCCACGCACAACCCCTGGGACCTCAACCGCGTGCCTGGCGGAAGCTCGGGCGGAAGCGCGGCCGCGGTCGCGGCGGGCGAGGCGATGATCGCGCTGGGCACGGACACCGGCGGCTCGATCCGCCAGCCGGCAGCGCTGTGCGGCGTGGTGGGGATGAAACCGACTTACGGGCGCGTCAGCCGCTACGGGCTGATCGCGTTCGCGTCGAGCCTCGACCAGATCGGTCCGTTCGCTCGCTCGGTCGAGGACGCGGCGATCGTGCTGGAGGCGATGGCGGGCCACGATCCTCTCGACGCGACATCCTCGACCAGGCCGAACGATGTGCTCCGCGACTTTGACTCTGGAGTCAAGGGACTGCGGCTCGGAGTGCCGCGTGAGTACTACGACGTCGACGGAATCGAGCCTGCCGTGAAGTCCGCGATCGATACGGCGATCAAAGCTCTTCGCGATGCGGGCGCGGAGATCGTCGACGTCACGCTGCCGCACACGGACTACGGCCTGGCTGCCTACTACATCATCGCCCCGGCCGAATGCTCGTCCAACCTGGCGCGCTTTGACGGCGTCAGGTATGGGTTCTGCCAGGACGCGCAGAACATCACGGAGGCCTACCAGCGCACGCGTCGCAAGGGTTTCGGAACCGAGGTCAGGCGTCGCATCATGCTCGGCACCTACGCTTTGTCCAGCGGCTACTACGACGCTTATTACCTAAAGGCGCAGAAGGTCCGAACGCTGATCAAGCGTGACTTCGACGCCGCGTTCGAGAAGTGCGACGCGATCGTCAGCGCCACGTCGCCGACCGTCGCCTTTCCCATCGGCTCCAAGACGAAGAATCCCCTCTCGATGTACCTGTGCGACGTGCTCACGCTCGGCGGCAACCTCGCCGGATTGCCGGGCATCAGCGTCCCGTGCGGCATGACGGAGGAGGTGCTGCCGGTCGGATTGCAGGTGCTGGCCCCACAGTGGCGCGAGGACGTCGCGCTCCGAGTGGCGCGGGCTTACGAGGTCGCGAGCGGAGTCAGGGCGGAGGTCGCCCCTCTTGTCTAGCGCACCCTGGGAAGTCGTCATCGGCATGGAGGTCCATGTGCAGCCGACCACGCGCAGCAAGATGTTCTGCGGCTGCGCCGTCAGCCAGCTCGGCGACGCGCCGAACTCCAACGTCTGCGAGATCTGCCTGGGCATGCCAGGCGTGCTTCCCGTGATCAACAAGGCCGCGGTCGAGGCCTGCCTCAAGACCGCTCTCGCGCTCGGCTGCGAGATTCCGCGCCACACCAAGTTCGACCGCAAGAACTACATGTATCCAGACCTGCCGAAGGGCTACCAGATCAGCCAGTACGACCTGCCGATGAGCATCAACGGATTCCTCGAGCTCGACGGCCGGCGCGTGCGGATCCGGCGCGTTCACCTCGAGGAGGACACGGGCAAGCTCATCCACGCGGGCGACAAGCTGCACAGGGCGTTGGAGTCGTTCGTCGACCTGAACCGCGCGGGCACCGCGCTGATGGAGATCGTGAGCGAGCCCGACCTGCGATCGGCGGACGAGGCTCGCGACTATGCGGTCGCGCTCCGCACGCTGCTTCGGACCATCGGAGCCTCGGAGGCAGAGATGGAGAAAGGCCAGCTGCGAGCCGAGCCGAACATCTCGATCCGCCGCGCGGGATCGGAGGAGCTCGGCGTGAAGACCGAGCTGAAGAACATCAACTCGTTTCGGGCCCTGCACCGCGCCATCCTTTATGAGGTGGTCCGCCAGACCGAGGTCCTCGAGTCGGGCGGAACGGTCGTCCAGGAGACGCGCGGTTGGTCCGAAGCCGAGGGCCGCACGTTCTCGCAGCGCAGCAAGGAGTTTGCCGAGGACTACCGATACTTCCCGGAGCCGGACCTCCCTCCTCTGGAGATCGACGCCGCGTGGGTCGAAGAGCTGCGCGCGGCCCTACCCGAGCTGCCGGGCGCCCGGCGTTCCCGCCTGACCTCCCAATACGGGATCCCCGCGGCGGACGCGGTGCTGATCGCGGCCGACCGAGACCTCGCCGACCTCTTCGAAGCGGCCGTCGGGTCGGGGGCCGAGGCAAAGCCGGTCGCCAACTGGATCATCGGAGAGGTGGCCCCGACGGGCAAGCTGCCTACCGCCGAGCACCTGGCAGACCTGGTGAAGCTCGTGACTACCGGCGGCATCACGCGCGACCAGGGCCGCGAGGTGTTGATGGAGTCCATTGAAACCGGCGGGTCTCCGTCTGACATCGTGGCCGAGCACGGCTATTCACAGCTGAGCGACGAATCGGCCCTCATGGCCGAGATCGAGGCCGTGATGGAGGCCAACCCGCGGGCGGTGGAGGACTACCGGGCGGGCAAGAAGCAAGCGATCGGCGCCCTGATGGAGGATCTCAAGAAGCGCGCGCCACAGGCCAACAAGAAGGTGGCCATGGAGATCCTCAAGCGCCTTCTAGGCTAGCTCTTGCTCTTTCGGCTCTCGGCGGGACAGCCACGTGCTGTAGGCGTACAGCCCGGCTCCCACGAGGTACGCCGTCATGGCCAGCACCACCAGCAACCCACCCACGAACTGGGGGACCCACGTGCTCGACCCGATTGCCACGATCGAGGCTCCGAGGCCGATCAGCGTCGCGCCCTGCAGCCGGGCGACTCCCGGTGTGACCCGCTTCACGGGCCAGAGCATCCACTCCATCCACCAGCCTGGGAAGGTGCCGCGCAGGACGATGTACAGGCCAATTCCGAGCAACGGACCGCCCACCGCATAGGAAATCCCAAGCACCACGTACCCCACGGCGGGCCATTTTAGCCAGGCGACTCGAATCCGCGCTCCAGCTAGCCTTGTCCGGTGCCCCTGCCACCTGACCTCCACGTGCACACCGAATGGTCGTGGGACGCCCAGCGCGGCTCCATGGAACGGAGCTGCGAGCGCGCGATCGAGGTCGGGCTGCCCGCCATCGCCTTCACAGAGCACGCCGACTGGGCGCTCGTGCACGAGGGCCAGCATTCGGTGGACATGGCGGGATACTTCGAGGCGATTGAGCGGTACCGGGCCAAGTTCAAGGGTCTTCGCATCCTCACCGGCGTCGAGCTCGGCGAACCGCACTGGTACCCGCGGGAGACGGCGGAGGCGCTTGCCTCGGGACCGCTGGACCAGGTGCTCGGATCGATCCACTGCATCAGGATCGGCGGCCAGATGGTTGACGCGAGCCAGTTTCCCGAACGCGCGGCAAATGACTTTTCAGGCGCGGTGAGGGAGTACTTCCGCGAGACGCTGGCGATGGTGGAAAGCGACCAGCCGTTCGAGACGCTCGCCCATATCGACTACCCCAAGCGCTACTGGCTTGATGGTGAGAAGCCGTATCGCGAGAAGGACTACGAGGGTGAGATTCGAGCTGTCCTCAGGGCAGCGGTGGCTACCGGGCGTGTGCTCGAGGTCAACACGACTCGTGGCCGCACCCTGAGCCCGGACATCACGGTGGTGCGCTGGTGGCGCGAGCTGGGGGGCCAGGCGGTGCAGTACGGGAGCGACGCGCACCAGCCCGACCAGGTCGCCGAAGGCTTCAAAGTGGCTACGCAGATGGTCGAGGCGGCCGGTTTCAAGCCGGCGCCCGACCCGATGGCGCTTTGGCGCCGCTGATCCTTCGCCCCACGGCGCCGGCCCACGGGGGTGCGGCCGTCGCCCGGGAGGACGGCAAGGTGTGGCTCGTGAACTACGCGCTGCCAGGTGAGGTGGTCGAGGCGGAGCCCCGCGGGCGCCAGGGCGGCGTGGCGGTCGCCGCGGCCACTCGCGTGATCGAGGCATCGCCGCACCGAGTTGCCGCGCCGTGCCCGTACTTTGGGTCGTGTGGCGGGTGCCAGCTCCAGCACGCCGCGTACGAGCACCAGCTGGCGCTCAAGCGCCAGGTCGTCGAGGAGGCGTGGTCGCGCGCTGGTTTGCGCCTGCCCCCTGACACACCGGTGCTTGGCATGAACGATCCATGGCGCTACCGGATTCGAGGAGAGTTCGAGGCGATCGTCGGAGGAGGGGGATGGCGGTTCGGATTTCACCGGCTGCGGTCGCATTCGGTGCTTCCGATCGAGACCTGCGCGATCCACGAGCTGCGCATTGAGCAAGCGCTGCCGGCATTCGCTCAGGCCGCGGACGAGCTCGGACTGAAAGACCTGCAGAACCTGCTTCTCACGGGGCAGCCGAACGGGCCGGGCTTGCTGTGGCGGCTGCGCCATCGCGGCCCCGAGCCGCAATGGCCGCGAGACCAGTTCGCCCGTCGCGTCGCGGAGCTGCTGCCCGAGCAAGTCCTGCTCGACGACGCCATGTCTCTCGACTTCTGGGACCTCACGTTCCGGGTCAGCAGCGACACGTTCGTGCAGACCAACTACCGCCAGATGCTCGTCCTGTACAGGACCGCTCTCGACATGCTCGGCGCCGGCCCTGCCGACCGCGTGCTCGACCTGTACGCGGGGATCGGGACCCTCTCGGTGGCCGTAGCGCGCGAGGCAGCGGGTGTGACGGCGATCGAAGAGAACCCTCACGCGGTCCAGCTGGGCCGCCTGAACGCGCGGATCAACTCTGCGCGCGTCGACTACATGCCTGGAAAGGTCGAGACGGTCTTGCGCACGGTGCGGTTGGGGCAGTTCCACGCTGCGATCCTCGACCCACCGCGCGCAGGGTGCGAGCCTGCGGCGATTGGGGAGCTCATCCGGCTGGGCGTCGACCGGCTGGTGTATGTCTCATGCGAGCCTTCGACGCACGCGCGCGATCTGATCGCGCTGGTGAGGGGCGGCTACCGGGTCAGGCGGGCAGCAATCGTGGACATGTTCCCGCAGACGTACCACATCGAGTCGATCGCTCTGCTGGAACGGGGAGCCGGCGCCTAGAAAACTTCGAGGGTGTGGCCCAGCTTGAGAAGGGCCAGCCGGAGGCGTCCGGGCTGGAGCTGGCGAACCGTGAAAGCCAGCAGGGGCTTCAGAAAGACCACGACACTCTCAACGCGGGCGGAAGCATAGGGTTACGGTCCCCCTTAAGGCAACCCCTTACCCGATCTCCTGGACGAACTCGGCCAGGCGGCCGACGCCCTCGCGCAGATCGATGTCGGAGCTGGCGAGGCTGATCCGGACGGCGTCGCCGGCCACGTCTCCGAACGCGCTCCCAGGCGCGACAGACACTCCCTTTTCGCGCAAGAGCCTGAATGCGAAGTCGCGCGCATGCAGGCGCGTCCGCGAGATGTCCGCCATGCAGTAGAAGGCGCCCGTGGGCTCGCTCACGATCATGTCGGCCTCTCGAAGGATGTCCACGACCACGTTCCTCCGATGCCGGTACGCAGCGACCATCTCGACTACGCAGTCCTGAGGCCCGTCGAGCGCCGCCTCGGCGGCGACCTGGCTGATCGTCGACACGCAGGAGGAGTTGGATTCGAGCACCTTGGTCGCGGTGTCGATGAGCTCAGCCGACCCGGCCACGTAGCCGATCCGCCACCCGGTCATCGAGTACGACTTCGAGAACGTGAACACGCTGGCGATGCGCGGGTCGTCGGGCGCGAGGCTTGCGGGGCTGGTCCACGAGCCGTCGAGGATGATCTGGTCGTAGCACTCGTCGCTGAGCAGCCACAGGTTGTGACGCTGCGCGATCTCGACCAGGCGCGCCACCGTGTCCGCCGGGTACACCGCCCCGGTCGGGTTGTTGGGGCTGTTGATCAAGAGCAGCTTGGTGCGCGGAGTGATCAGACGCTCCAGCGCTTCGAGATCCGGCTGGAAGCCGTCGGCCGCCGCGCACGGGTAGTAGACGCCGCGCGCCCCGACCCACGCGAGCATGAGGCGCGTGTTCGGCCAGCCGGGGTCGGGAAGGAGCACCTCGTCGCCGTGCTCGATCACCGAGCCGAACACCGCGGCGATCGCGCCCACCCCGCCTGGCCCGCATGCGATGCGATCTGGCGTGACCTTGATTCCGTTCACGCGCTGAAGCTTGGTCACGAGCTTCTCGCGCAGCGAGATCAGGCCCTGGGTGTGCGTGTAGAAGGTCTGGTTCTCATCGATAGCGCGCTTGCCGGCGTCGCCGATGTGCTTGGGAGTGGGGAAGTTGGGCTGGCCGACGTCGAGCCGGATCGCGCCCGGCGTGCGGAGCGCCTCGTTGGCGATTTCGCGAATCCCCGAGTGATGTGCCTCGGCGGGCATGTGGGAGAGGGCGGGTGATGACAGGCGGGCCAAGGCAGATTCATCGTAGTGCCTCGTCAGATGCCCCTACAGAGGCGCCTCGCGGCGCATCACCAGGATCCGCGTCCCCGCGAAGCGCCCGATCAGGTTTACGAGCGGAATCAAGCGCCCGAAATAGGGCGGGTAATCGGCCCGGTTGAGACGCCGGAAGCCGAAGCGTTCGTAATAGCCTTGCAGCTCGCGACGGCACGTCAGGTGGAGGACAGCGCCCGGGTTGCCGGCAAGAAGCGTCCCGATGACGGCGCTCCCGATCCCATGACCCTGGCGCGCAGGCACGACCACGATGGAGGCGAGCTCCCGGCTACCGTCGCCGTGTGTTTTGACCTGGCCCACGCCGGCGACGGTGCCGTCCTGCTCAGCCACGACGAAGTTCGGCCAGTCGAGATTCATGGGGTTCAGCCTCGCGTCCTTGATCAAGTGGCGGATAGTGGGCTGATCCTCCGCGATTGCGGGGCGGATCTTGACGGGCATCTGCTGCAGGCTACGCGGCCCGGCGCCAAGTAAACTACCCACGGGGTCCGCCACACCCAAAGCCTGACGATGCAGCACGCCCCAAAAACATTCGTTCACCTCCACAACCACACCGAGTACTCGCTGCTCGATGGGGCGAGTCGCATCCCCGCGCTCGTCGCGCGCACAGCCGAGCTCGAGATGCCGGCGCTCGCGATGACCGATCACGGGGTCATGTACGGCGCGATCCACTTCTACAAGGCGTGCAAGGATGCGGGGATCAAGCCGATCATCGGCTGCGAGGTCTACGTCGCGCCTCGCTCGCGGTTCCTGCGCGAAGGAAGGGTCGACCGCGACCCCAATCACCTGACTCTGCTGGCCGCCGACCACGACGGCTACCTCAACCTCATGAAGCTCTGCACGGTCGGCCAGATGGAGGGCATGTACTACAAGCCCCGCATCGACAAGGAAATCCTGGCCGAGCACTCCAAAGGCCTGATCGCGCTCTCGGGATGCCTGCAGGGTGAAGTTGCGAGCCGGATCACCGATGGAGACCTCGACGGCGCGCGCGAATCGCTGGCCGCGTATCGAGACATCTTTGGCAAGGACCGGTTCCTGCTCGAGGTCCAGCGCCACGGCATCGACCGCCAGGAGGCGGTCAACGAGGCGCTGTCCGGCTTCGGCAAGGAGTTCGGACTGCGGCTGTGTGCGACCAACGACCTCCACTACGTGCACCGCCACGACTCGGAGGCGCACGACGTGCTTCTCTGTCTCCAGACCGGCGCTCGCTACAACGACCCGAACCGGTGGCGCTTCTCCTCGCAGGAGAATTACCTGAAGACCGCCGACGAGATGCGTGCCGCTTTTGCGGACCTGCCCGACGCCCTGGCCAGCACGCTCGACGTGGCCGACATGGTGGACCTCAAGCTCAAGCTGGGCGCGACGCTGCTGCCGCCGTTCGACGTGCCGGACGGGATGAAGCCGGACCAGTACCTGCGCAAGCTGGTCCTCGAAGGCCTCGAGTGGCGATACGGCGAGCCGAACGCGACAGTCAAGGAGCGCGCCGAGCTGGAGCTCTCCGTCATCAGCCAGACGGGCTACGCCTCGTACTTCCTGATCGTGTGGGACTTCTACAACTTCGCGCGGAAGCAGGGCATCGTCGTGGGACCGGGGCGTGGCAGCGCGGCGGGCAGCCTCGTCTCGTACTGCCTCGGGATCACCAACCTCGACCCGATCCACCACGGCCTGATCTTCGAGCGCTTCCTCAACATCGACCGCGTGTCGATGCCCGACATCGACTGCGACTTCTCGGTGGAGGGCCGCGAGAAGGTGATCCGCTACGTGTCGGAGAAGTACGGGTCGGACCGCGTGGCGCAGATCATCACTTTCACGACCATGGCGTCAAAGGCCGCCATCCGCGACGTCGGACGCGTGCTGGAGGTTCCATTGCGCGACACCGATCGCCTGGCCAAGCTTGTGCCCGTCTGGCAGGGGCGGTCGAAAAGCCTCGACGACACGATCAAAGAAGTTGCGGAGTTTCGCGATGCATACGAGTCAAATGAGGAGCAGAAGCGCCTGATCGACGTGGCGCGCACGCTCGAGGGCGTATCACGCAACGTGAGCACGCACGCTGCCGGTGTCGTGATCGCGCCAGAACCACTAGTGCGTTACACACCGCTGCAATTCGGGCCAAAGAGCGACGCGGTGATCACCCAGTACGACATGAAGGCCGTCGGCGACATCGGCCTGCTCAAGATCGACTTCCTCGGCCTGCTGAACCTCGACATCATCGCCACTTGCCTCCGGCTCTTGAAAGAGAATCGTGGGCTCGAGATCGATATCGACCAACTTCCATTCGATGATGCCAAGACATATCAGTTGCTCTCCAACGGTGATACACATGGCGTATTCCAGCTCGAAGGTGCTGGCATGCGCCGCCTGGTGATGGATATGCGCCCCCAGAGCTTTGAGGACGTGGCGGCGGCGGTCGCATTGTTCCGGCCAGGTCCGATGGTCAACATCCCCGCCTTCATCGCGCGCAAGCAGGGTCGCGAGCCGATCGAGTACATGCACGAGCGCCTCGAGCCGATCCTGCGCGAGACCTACGGCGTGATGATCTACCAGGAGCAGGTGATGATGGCCGCCCGCGAGCTGGCCGGGTTCTCCATGAGCGAGGCCGACATCCTTCGCTCCGCGATGGGCAAGAAGGACAAGCCCAAGATGGCGAAACAGCGGACGAAGTTCATTGAAGGTGCGCTGGAGCGGGGAATTGCGCAGACCACAGCCGACGCGCTCTTCGACGGCATCGCGAAATTCGCCGAATATGGTTTCAACCGCGCGCACTCGGCGGCCTACGGCGTGATCGCCTATCAGACGGCCTACCTGAAGGCCAACTATCCACTCGAGTACATGACCGCGCTGCTGATCCACATGGAGGGCAGCGCGGACCGCGTGGCGACCGCGATCGTCGACTGCCGGATCCGTGGTATCGACGTGGTGTCGCCAGACATCAACCACTCACGCGCCGACTTTTCCATGAGCGACGGTCGGATCCTGTTCGGTCTCGCCGCCATCAAGAACGTGGGCCAGCATGCGGTGGAGAGCCTCGTCCGGCTGCGCGACACCGACGGGCCGTTCAAGTCACTCGAGGATCTTTGCGACCGGACCGCCGCGATCCAGGACGTGAATCGCAGGGTGCTCGAGTCGCTGGTCCAGTCAGGCGCATGCGACACGCTTGGCGAGAGGGCGCGGCTCCTTGCGGTACTCGACCACGCCGTCAGCCGTGCCGAGCGTGCGCGGCGCGACCGCGAGTCGGGGCAGACCTCGCTGCTCGACATGGTCGGTTCGCCCGAGACGCAGGCCGACGATTACGGGCTGCTGATCGACGTCGCGCCGATGGCCGGCGAGGAGAAGCTTCGCCTCGAGAAGGAGTTGCTCGGCCTCTATCTCAGCGACCATCCGCTGCGCCGGATCTCGGCCGAGCTGGCCAAGCTCTCGGACACGCAGGCGGTCGAGGTGACGAGCGCGCTGCAGGACACCGAGGTGCGGGTCGCCGGGCTGGTGCGAGAGGTGCGCCGGGTCGTGACGCGAAAGGGCCAGATCATGGCGTACGCGACGCTGGAGGACCTGACGGGGACGGTGGACGTGGTGCTCTTTCCTCGCGTTTTCGAGCAGACCCGGCTCCTGTTCGAGCCGGACAAGGTGCTCCTCGTCCAGGGCAAGGTCGACGCGCGCGCCGGGAGCACGCGAGCGAGCGGGTCCAGCGGCGGCCCGCCCCCCGAGCCGGACATGGAACCGGAGGTGGAGACTGCCTCGATCATCGCCGACATGGCGTGGCTCTGGGACGACCCGGAATGCGTGCCGGTGGCCCGACGCCAGCTGGTCCACGTGCGGATCCCGAACAGCGATGCAGGGCTCGCGGAGCGGCTGGAAGCCGTGCTGGCGCGACACCCGGGGACCGACGAGGTGGTGCTGCACGTGGTCGTGGGCAGCCGCGAGGTGATCGTGAATGCCGATCGCTATCATGTGCTCGCCGGTCCGGCGCTCACGGCCGAGATCGATGAGCTGGTAGGCCAGACGGCCACCAGGCTGGAGACAGTGCGACCGAAGGCGCAGACCAACGGCAACGGACGAGGGAGAGAATGGAGCTCGAGGGGAGTGCGACCGGGCGCTACATCGTCGTAAAGGCGCTCGAGGACGGCGTCACGATCATGGGCCTGACCCGAGGCAAGGACACCCGCTCGCACCACTCCGAGCGACTCGACGCCGGCGAGGTGCTGGTGGCGCAGTTCACCGAGTTGACGGCGGCGATCAAGATCCGCGGAAAAGCGGAGATCCTCACCGAAGCGGGTCGGGTGGAGTCTGGAACTTAGCTTTTGGTCGTCGGCAGGCCGGCCGCCCGCCAGGCCTGAAACCCACCGATGACATCCGTAGCATTGACCAGGCCGAGCTCTTGCAGCGTGGCCGCAACGAGGCTCGATGAGTAGCCTTCGTTGCAGATCACGATCACGCGAACGTCGTAACCGGTGGCTCCCTCAACTCGCGATGGCGACGCGGGGTCGAGCCTCCATTCGAGCACGTTGCGGTCGATCACCGTGGCCCCTGGAATCTCGCCGCCCTCGGCACGCTGGTCCGCGGGGCGGGTATCAACCAACAACGCGCCCTCCTCGAGCTCGGCCGCGGCCTGCGCGGCTTCAATCCTCTCGAGCCCTTGCCTTGCTGAGGTGAGAAGTTCGTCGATGGTCGGCGACATCGGGTGGTCAGGAGTCTAGAGGTCTGGGTGCCCCGGCGGGCTGGCAAGAGACCGGCGGCGAGCCGATAGAATCTGGAATCTGCGCCCGCCCACGTAGCTCAGGTGGCAGAGCATTTCCTTGGTAAGGAAAAGGTCCCCGGTTCGAATCCGGGCGTGGGCTCCAACTCTCCAATCTGAACTTACGGACAGCATTTGCTTACAGTCCGCGCGAGATCCGGACGGCGCCCGAATCTCTGTTGGGAAATGCTGCTACTCGTTGAGCGCAGGTTCCAAGTTCGGTGGCACTCCCGGGTAGATAACCTGCTCTTTCCCCGATGAAACGTCGGCTGAGAGGCACATAATCCGGCACCGCGTAAGGCTAGATCCCGACCGATTCACCGCGCCAGCTTTTGCCGCGCGTCATCGCGGAATCGGCCGAACGGGCGGTCTAACGCGCTGCGTCAGATTGATACGGTTCACACCCTGTCATCCGTGTGGGAACCGGCTAGCTGGGCATCGAGGCGGGCTGCGTAACTGGACAGACTATTGCCGCTTTAGGACCGCGATCTGGCCCGAGCCTATCTGATCGGCCCCAGGCCTCGATGGTAGCCGGCGCGCTCGGCCTCTGCCGCGTTGCAGTAGTAGCCGGCGTCAAAGAGGCTGGGTCCGTAGTTGTAGTCGCCGGGCAGGTCGTACCAGTCGCCGGCGGCAAAGTTGCTGGCGATCGCCGGTTGCTGGCCGCAGCGCGCCCAGGCCACCCAGTAGCTCACCTCGGGCACCGCGAAGGCGGCCAGCGGCACGAGCGAGAGGAGGAGCCAGATGGCGCTCAGCACGATCCAGATCCGGCGCCTGGTGCGGATGGCGAGGACGAGCGGACCGCCGCAGATAGCGATGCCCAGGAGCAGGGCCGCAGCTGCGACGACCTCACTCATCAGGCGAACTCTAGCGGGCGAGGATGCCGCCAAAGGTCGGAATCCGAGAGCGCCCATCGGAAGTCTCAGACGGCGGGCCCGCCAGTCATATGTAGGTCACCATCGGCAAGAGCTTCCGAGAGTACTAGTCCCCTGCGCCGAGTAGTCGCATCGAATGAAAGAGTTTTGTAGCCTGCGGGCAGATGGTCTGAGGTAAATGGTCTCGACTGAAATCAATCAGCGGATATAGCATCAGTTCGAATTCGCCAGGGACTGAAGACCACTTGGTAAGGAAAAGGTCCCCGGTTCGAATCCGGGCGTGGGCTCCAAACTCCGGTTCTGAATTCGGTTAGACCGTTTTCTTGCGTCTTCGGCTGCGTCGTGCGACAGACGATCTTGCCGAAAGGAAATGCTCTGCCCGATCGGCGATCCTGAGCGGCTCTTTGCGAGCCGGCCGGCGTGCCTGACTCTGACCCGCTTCTGTTGCGTGGTCCGTTTAGGGCTGGTGCAATGATGGGCGGCGTGCCGCAGGCGATCTCCATTTCTGGTCTTGTAAAGACGTTCGGATCGACGCGCGCTCTCGACGGTCTCGAATTGTCGGTCGAGGCTGGCGAGGTCCACGGATTTCTCGGGCCGAACGGCTCGGGCAAGACGACGACCATCCGTGTGTTGCTCGGGCTGCTCCGCGCGGACGCCGGGGAGGTCGCATTGCTTGGAGGCGACCCGTGGCGCGACGCCGTCGCGCTGCACCGCCGGTTGGCCTACGTGCCCGGGGAGGTCAGTTTGTGGCCGAACCTGACCGGTGGGGAGGTGATCGATCTGTTCGGCCGGTTGCGGGGCGACCTCAATCCGCGGCGGCGCGACGAGCTTCTCGAACGTTTTCAGCTCGACCCGACCAAGAAGACCCGCTCCTATTCGAAAGGGAACCGGCAGAAGGTGGGATTGGTTGCGGCGCTGGCGTCTGATGCCGAACTGCTCCTGCTCGACGAACCCACGTCGGGACTCGACCCGCTCATGGAGGCGGTATTCCAGGACTGCATTCGCGAGGTGAAGACCGAGGGACGAACGGTGTTGCTCTCCAGCCATATCCTGGCCGAGGTCGAAGCGCTGTGCGATCGGCTGAGCATCATCAGGCTCGGGCGGGTGGCGGAGCGAGGCACGCTCGACGAGTTGAGGCATCTTACCCGCACGTCGATCACCGCCGAGACCGAGTTTCCCGCGGAGAGCCTGGCCGACCTTGCCGGCGTTCATGACCTCGAGATCGACGGCAAGCACGTCCGCTTCGAGGTCGACACCGATCACCTCGATGTTGCGGTCCGCCGGCTCGGCGAGCTCGGGGTCCGCAGCCTGGTCAGCCATCCACCCACGCTCGAAGAGCTGTTCTTGCGGCATTACGGCGACGAGCTGGCCAAGGAACCCGAACGCGTCGACGGCAATCGCAACGGGAGACCGTGACCGCAGTGATGACGGCGTTGACTGGAACCGTCGAGCTGACCCGCTTCATCCTGCGGCGCGACCGCATCCGGATCCTGGTCTGGATCGTCGCTATCGTTGCACTGGCGGCGCTCACCGCAACAGGCGTCAAGGGCTTGTTCCCTACCCAGGCTGCCCTAGATCAAACGGCTGCCGCCACCCAACACAACGCCGCAGCCATCGCGTTCAACGGCCCCGCCCAGGGTCTGAACACGGTCGGCGGGCAAGTGGCGTTTCAGTTCGGCGCGGTGGGCATGGTGATGGTGGCCCTCATGAGCCTGTTCATGGTCGGCCGGCTCACCCGGGGCGAGGAGGAAGCCGGCCGCCTCGAACTCGTGCGCTCTTCTCCGGTCGGAAGCCTCGCGCCCACCCTTGCCGCGTCGCTCACGGTGGTCGCGATGAATATTGCAGTTGGCGTGCTCACAACCGTGGCCCTGCTCGCCCAGGGCCTCCCCGCAGCCGGGTCGTTGGTGTTGGGAGCGTCGTTCATCCTGATCGGGCTGGTCTTCGGCGGCGTTGCCCTGGTCGCGGCCCAGGTCACCGAGAACACCCGCGTCGTGTACGGTGCCGCGGGGGCGGTGCTCGGTGCGGCCTTCGTGCTGCGCGCGGTGGGCGACATCGGCGACGGAACCGTCTCGTGGTTCTCTCCGATCGGATGGGCCCAGAAGGCGCGGCCATTCGCAGGTGAGCGATGGTGGCCCTTCCTGCTCTTGCTCACGGCGACCGTAGTTATGGTCGCCGCGGCCGGCGCTCTGGCCGCCCGGCGCGATCTCGGCGCGGGACTCGTGGCCGCCCGGCCAGGAAGGCCCACAGCTTCGCGGAGCCTCGGGCACCCCTTTGGGCTGGCCATCCGCCTGCAGCGGGGCGCCCTGCTCGGGTGGAGTGTCGGCGTCCTGGTCACCGGCATCGCCTATGGCTGGATTGGCCCGACCGTCGACGCATTCATCGGGCAGAACAAGGCGCTTGCGGAAATACTGGCCGGTGCTGGAGGTGCGAACCTCACGGACTCCTACTTCGCCGCCTCATTCCGCCTCATGGCGCTCCTCGCCACTGGTTTCGCCATTCAGTCCGCGCTTCGGTTGCGTAGCGAGGAGACTTCGATGCGGGCGGAGTCGGTGCTGGCGACTCCCGTATCGCGCTGGCGGTGGGGGGCGAGTCACCTTACGGTTGCGTTCGCAGGAAGCGTCATATTGCTCGGCGTCGCCGGCCTGGCCACCGGCCTAACCTATGGCGTCGCGGGCGGCGATCTGAATGGTGCACCTCGCCTGGTCGGCGCCGCCCTCGTCTACGCGCCGCCCATGTGGTTGATGGTCGGACTCACCATCGCACTCGTCGGGCTCGTGCCGCGTTGGGCCGGTGCGTCATGGGCGATCCTCGCGGCATGCGTCGTCGCCGGATTCCTCGGTGCGGTCCTACATCTCCCCAGTTGGCTTCAGAACCTTTCGCCGTTCGAGCGCGTACCCCAGCTGCCCGCTCAGAGCCTGACCCTCTTGCCCCTAGTCGTGATCTCCGCCGTCGCGGCCGGCCTCACCCTGGCCGGCCTGTTCGGACTCCGACGGCGTGATATCGGCCAGATCTGACCAGTCTCACATTCCATCCCGGTCAAGAAGTTGCCTTCGTAGGAAAGAAGCCTAGGGCCCGGTCGGCCTACGGGGTCCGGCGTTTGGTGCCCTTGACTGGTGCTTTTGAGTTCGCTGGCTGCCGCGACCGGGAGGCCGCAGCGACTCGCGTCGACGCCTTCGTGGGCGCTGCCTCGATCACCAGCACGGGGCGCTTGGAATGCAGGACCAGCTGGTGGCTGACGCTCCCGAGTACGAGCTCTGCAACCCCGCCTCTACCTCTTCGACCGACCACGATCAGATCGGCGTTTACCCGATCCGCCACCTGAGTGATCACGCTCGAAGGGTGGCCATCCTCAAAAACCGTCCGGTATTTGACACCGGCCTTGCTTAGGCCCTTGCACCAATCACGCTCGAATTCCTTCTTCATCTCGGCGCGCCATTCCGGGTCGAACTGCGGGGGTGGGACCGAAGCCATGGACCCGACGTCGAAGTAGACCGGCGGGGAGATCGCGAACACAGCGATCACCTCCGAGCCCATGCCCCTTGCCATCCGGGCGGCCCAATCGATGGCCGCCTCTGAATGCTCGGATCCATCGACGCCGACGACTATCTTTTTGATGCCTGAGCGTGGTACTGCCATTCACATCCTCCGGTAGTGGTCTCCGTCGCGTGTCGAGGTGGGTCGGCTGCGTTTGTTAGCTAGGGAGTTTGTCTGCTGAACGTGGCCTCAGGTTACGTCTCTCATCCTCACAACACTTGCTGAAACAGCTGCGATTCCGATAACCCACAGCCCCAAGACGATGACCGCATGCGTCGCGCTGGCCGGCGCACTCCCTGTGACCGTGGCGGTCACCGCAGAATTCAGCTTTCCAAACGAATCCTGAAGGTAGCCGGCGTTCGAGATCGGGAACCACTGCTGAATCTGGTTCCACGGGTCACCGAGATTTGCAAGCAAGCCGAATACCAGATTCTCGATCACCAACACGTAGGCCAGGCCGAGGCCGATCGCCATCGCAGACTGCTTGAAAAGTGTTGCAAGGCCAAATCCAAGCACCGCCAGTAAATAAAGGATGAGCCAGGCAGCGCCTATCCCTTTGAGGAAATCAAGTGCCGACGGCCAGGTGCTCGACTGCGAATCAAGCGTGCCGATCAAGTAACTCGCGAGCGAGTCGGCGGCGATGAGCGTCAATGCCATTATCAGGCTCAGGACAGCAAGCGAAGTCAGTTGGCCGAGCACGATCGAAATGCGCCCAGGCAGCTGGACCCATGCGGTCTTGACTGTTCCCCACGAGTACTCGCTGCCTTGCGCCAGGACACCGACGATCAGCGCGAAAATGCCGATCAGAGAGCTCACGCTGGCGACCGACTTCTTGATTACCGAAGCCGGATAGAGGGCTGTTCTGGCGGCGGCCAAGGCGGCTCCGGCCCCTGCGGCTCGCGCCGGTGGATGAGCCGCCACCACATAAACCAGCAAGTACTCGATCCCGACCGCTAGGACCAGCATCAAACCGATGGTCACCCATAGCGCCCGCCGGCGCACCAACTTGAACCATTCGGCACGGACGGCTGCGAGGATCAAAGGCCGCCCTCCGTGCCCGTCAACTCCATGAAAACGTCTTCTAGCGAGCGCTCGCCTGGACGGAGCTCAGTCAGATCGACCCCAGCCGCCACGAGACGCTTCGCGATGCTTGCCGTCTGACTCATGTCTACCTTCAGGCCGAAAGTGCCATCGTGCATGGTGACGTTGTCCGCCCCTACGGTCTCTTCGAGGACCCGACGCGCCAGATCGACAGGTTGCGCGCGGATCATCAGTTGTGAGCCTCCGCGAATCTCATCTATGGTGCCCTCAGCTACCAGGGCGCCTCGGCGGATGACCCCCACCCGTGTGCAGATCTGCTCCACTTCGCTTAGCAGGTGGCTCGAGAGGAGCACGGTTCGATCGCCCTGGCCGATGTTCTTGATGAGATCGCGAAATTCGACGATTCCCTGCGGGTCGAGTCCATTGGTGGGTTCGTCCAGGATCAGAAGCGCGGGGTCTTTCAGGAGCGCAGCGGCGACTCCGAGCCTTTGCTTCATCCCGGTCGAGTAGGTGCCAACTGCCCGATCGGCAGGCTCAGTCATCGCCACCTCTTCGAGGACTACGGCGACGCGCCGGTCGGGCAGCCGGCAGTAGCGGGCCAGCAACCGCAGGTTGTCGCGCCCTGACAGGTAGGGCCAGAACGCTGGGGTCTCGATCATTGCGCCGACGTGCGCCAGTGATTGCGCGGAGCCAGGGGTTCCACCTGCGACAGTCGCGCTTCCGGAGCTCGGCTTGATCAGGCCTGTAAGGAGGCGGAGGGTCGTGGTCTTGCCCGCGCCGTTGGGACCAAGCAAGCCATAGACCTCGCCCCTATGGATGGTGAGGTTCAGATCCTGTAGGGCAAGGACTCCGACGCCGTACTTTTTCGTGAGGCCCCGAGTCTCCACGAGGTTCTGGGTCGGTTGGGACCGCGCCACGGTTGGTTGCACAATACTCACGTCGTCGGCGACCGCCGGTTCCAGTAGAAGGCGCCACCGCTGATCAACAGAATCAGGATAAGCGACGCTCGGATCGCCTCGGCTCGGCGTCGTTTAGACCGACACCCCGAAACTTCAGGAAGGAAAGGTCCCCGGTTCGAATCCGGGCGCGGGCTCAAGACCCAGTTCCGAACTCCGATTGGGGCTCGTCCTTATCAGAAGTGGTATGGCCCGAACCGGCCCCAAGCGATCACCGCGGCGAGTAATCCCAGAACGGCGTTGAAGCCGACGTTCGGGTACTCGCGACGCTGGACGTGAAAGATGATCGCGCCGAGCATGAGCACGACGAGCCCCGCCGCTGCCAGCGGCGTCAGCCAGGTCAGGACGTGGAGCAGCGGTGGGATTACCAGCGCCAGGCCCGCAAGTCCCTCCGCGATACCAGCGAACAGCCGCAGGCCGGTGGGCATTTCGACGATGTACTTCATCCCGCCGGGCGACGGTCGGACCATGACGAAGAAGTGGAAAACGAAGAAGAGGCCGAGCAAAACCTGCAGAATCCACAACGCGACGTTCATCTCTTACCTCCCAACCGGCGGAATATTTGCGAGCAGCTCTGCTGAGGTCATGGCCGCCCAGTATAGTGAGTGTCCTCACTATGGGGAAACCCGATATTAGATCCCACGCTCCTCTGACACACGGAGACCTGACGGTCGACGCCTCCGGATACCTCTATGACGCGGCCATGCGACGTGCCGTGGTCGAGATGGGGGGCGAGGGTTCGGTCGAGGCTTTCGAGGCTTTGGGCGCCCTGCGGCTGGCTGCGAAGCGGATTCACGATGCCATGGAGCGCTTCGCCGAAGGCTATGGTCTCTCGGAGAGCCGCCTTCGCGTCCTCACACGCCTGTGCCACCGCCCGAGCCGCCAGCTGCCGCTGGGGGCGCTGGCCGAGGGCGCGGACGTGACGCCGAGAACGATGACCGACATCATCGACGTCCTGGAACGCGACGGCTTGGTGAAGCGTGTTCCTGACCCCACGGACCGCCGCTCTGTTCAAGCCGTCATCACGGAGGCGGGCCTCGAGCGAATCAATGCGATGCGCAGGGACGCCACGAAGAAGCAGGCCGCCGTTGCACAGGGCTTCACCGCCGACCAGCTGGTCCAACTGCGCCACCTTTGCCTGCTGCTGGTCCGAAACCTCAGCGGCGACGCTGAAGGGAGCTGAACCAGAGTGCACTTCGTGACCCGACTGTCTCTTCGTCTTGGCGCCGTCGTGTTCCTCGCCGTTGTTTTGCTCTTCGGAGTCGGCATCTTCGCAGCGACACAGGTTCAGCAGGACCTCCTGCCAAACATCTCGGTGCCCGCACTCCTCGTCATCACGCCCGACCCGGGTGCCTCGCCCCAAATCGTCGACGTTCAGGTCACCGTCCCGGTGGTCAATGCGATGGAGGGCGTCGCCGGAACGGACACTGTGCAGTCCACCTCGAGTCAGGGCGCTTCGCTCGTGATCGTCCTGTTCAGGGACGGCACCGACTTGAAGTCGGCTCAGCAGGACGCCAGCAGCGCCCTCGCGGGGATCCGATCTCTACTACCTCCGCAGGCCTCCTCGTCGAGTGTTCAGACCTTCTCCACGAATAGCCTGCCGATCCTCGAGTACGCGATCTCCGCTGACGAGCCACTCAGTGATCTCGCCGGTCAGCTTCAGTCCCTGGCCGTGCCGAAGCTAAGGGGTCTGGCGGGTATCTCATCGGTCGTCTTGAGCGGAGCCCCGACCAACGAGGTGGACGTCACTCTTGATCCCACCAAGCTGGCGGCCCATGGCGTGAGCGTCACCCAGGTCGCCTCAGCGCTGCAGCAGGCCAGCGTCGTGGAGTCGGTCGGCTCCCTTAAGCAGGGTTCGGCAACGATTCCGCTCCAGATCTCGGGATCGCTGACCAGCCTCGACCAGATCGGCAAGGTCACCGTGACCCCGCCTTCCAACCCAGCGGCGGGCGGCCGGCCGCCGGCGCCGGTGGCGATCGACCAGCTGGGCACGGTG
>Ga0097691_1000146_pt1 | contig 64036 bp, 59 predicted proteins | sample NGESurdeep072012_8_FD_72858 | JGI IMG/M metagenome (GOLD analysis project Ga0097691, IMG submission 72858) | Arctic peat soil microbial communities from Barrow, Alaska - NGEE Surface sample 210-1 deep-072012 | ecosystem: Environmental > Terrestrial > Soil > Wetlands > Peat ...
CGCCGACTTTGGTCCGTTGCATCCGGCCCTGTGAGAGCCAGGCGTGGATTGTCCATTTCGAGATCCCGCCAAGTCGGCGGGCCGCTTCGTTTACCGAGATCAACATATCCAAGTTCATAATCCTCCAGAGAACTATTGACAAAGGTGAGTATAGGCGTACTATTGTGACAAGATAACCTAACGTTTCATGGCACACAAACTCACCATTCCGATCGAAGTGCGATGCCAGATAATGCGGGGTACGTGGCGCATCAACCCCAATGATCCATTGGGTGTTCTTCAAAAGAATTTTGAGGGTATACTCTTCGATCTCGACGCTCGAAAATTTCGGGATGATTTTCTTGGCATCCGGCCGATCGGCCCGGAACTGCTCGCGTTCTTGAACTCTCGTCGGATTGGGGAAATAGCTGCTCACGTCGAAGAAGGAATTGGCACCGGTAGGCTTTCTCTCGCTGACTTGATTGAGTGGCGGAAGCTCATCCCCAAATTGCTCACGGCCCCGATTGGCAGTTGGAGAAGATTAAAAGGGTTCGACCGCTCAAAACTTGAGATGATCCACGCATTCCTCGAATTTGGCCCAATTCTGCATTTTGACTTGTCAGGTGCGGTTCCGAAGGCAAATGCGCTCTGTACGTCGGGGGTTTTGGAAGGCATGGTTCTTACAGTTTTCTTCGAGCGACTCAAAGGCGATCGGTATCGAGAGTGCGCTCGCCCCGATTGTGACGTTGTTTTCCGCCGAGAAACACGCCACAAGCGGAAGTTCTGTAGTTGGTATTGCGGTCACTTGGTTTCGGTACGCAATAGCCGTATTGCAAAGGCGCGCAAGGAGAAGGAGGGCTAGTCATGGCCATTTACAAGCGCGGTTCGATCTACTGGTATAAGTTCACGTTCAACGGTGAGGCGATTCGGGAATCCACCCGGCAGAAGAACCAGCATACCGCTCGGCAGATGGAGGCAGCGCATCGTGCGTCCCTTGCCAAGGGCGAGGTGGGAATCCGCGACAAGAAGACTGCTCCAACTCTGGCAGAATTCATCTCGCAGCGTCTTGAGCCCTGGGCGGAGGCATCCACTTCGGCAAAGACGTGGCTTGATTACTATCGGCCAGGTCTCCGAACGATCCAGGCGTACAAGCCTCTGGCGAACCTACGCCTGAATGAGATCACGAGCGAGAATGCAGCAGCCTTCGCGGCTTGGCGGCAGTCGGCTGGCTTGCAAGTATCGTCCGTCAATAGCTCCCTCCAGGTGCTTCGCCGTGCAATGCGACTCGCCGCCGAATGGGGAGTGATCGATGTTGCGCCATCGATCAGGATGTTGCCCGGTGAACGACACCGTGAACACGTCGTGACCTACGAGGAAGAGGCCCGTTACTTAGCGGCTGCTCCTGAGCCCCTAGCGTCATTCGCGGCAATTCTTGTGGACAGCGGCATGCGCCCGGATGAAAACTATCGGTTGAGATGGGAATCAGTGACCTGGACCAACGGAAGAAATGGAACGATTCTTGTGACCCACGGAAAGACGGCCGCGGCCCGTCGTGTGCTTCCGCTCAGCGCACGTGCCCGGCATATCCTCCAAGATCGCTGGGAGACCGAAGGAAGACCGGTTGAGGGTTGGGTGTGGTCCGCTCCTACTCGGAGTGGGCACTTCGAGAAATCAACCCTGAAGAAGCAGCACAAGAGAGCCTCGCGGCTGAGTCGGGTGCGCCCGTTCGTTCTTTACAGCCTGCGCCATACGTTTCTGACAAGACTCGGAGAGTCGGGTTGTGATGCCTGGACGCTGGCACGAGTTGCTGGGCACAGTTCCGTGGCAATGTCGGCCCGGTATGTTCACCCTAGCGAAGATGCGGTTCTCACTGCACTAGATCGGCTGAGTGGGCACAATTTTAGGCACAGCGAGATTCTCGAGCCGAAAAAGAAATCGGCCACGCCGCTGCTATCTGCTTAAAACGATTAGAGTAAAATTGGTCGGGGAGAGAGGATTTGAACCTCCGACCCCCTGGTCCCGAACCAGGTGCTCTACCAGGCTGAGCCACTCCCCGACACTCTCAACACCCTACCCCTCAGTTGGAGCAGGTACGACGCGCGGCTCACGAGCGTGAGTCTTACGGGAGCGCGCCAACACTCAGTATAACAGAGTCCCACGAGCTGATTTGTGTTGTTGTCTGACTTGAGTTGGGCATTTTGCCGTGAAGACCGTAAACTCGATCTGCAATCTCAGGCACCATAATCTGCCTCGAGGCACGCGAGGTTTCAACTTGGCGACAGTTCTGTTGGCCCGGCAGCTGTTCACTCCACTGAAGGCGATCGACGACGCAGTACTAATGATGGAAGACGGCTTGATTACGGCCGTTGGAACCCGGGCCGACGTTGGCATACCTGCCAACGCGCGGGTGCTGGATTTCGGCGATGCGGTGCTGGCTCCCGGGCTGATCGACATCCACATCCATGGCGGCGCCGGACACGACGTCATGGAAGGTTCCGACGAGAGCCTGGCGGCTGTCGAGCGGTTGATGACCACGCACGCAGTAACGAGCTACTGCCCGACCACCGTGACAGCGCCAATTGATGTCACTCTGCGCTCGCTGGATGCGCTCGGCAAAGCGGTGGGGCGCACCGCAAGCAGAAATGGCGACGGCACCCGCGCGCGGCCGCTCGGAGTGCACTTCGAAGGACCATTCCTCAGCCATGCCAAGCGAGGAGTCCATCCACCAACGCTGTTGCAGCCCGCGTCGCGCGGGTTGTTCGAGCGCATGTGGCAAGCTGCTGACGGACGAGTCAGCGTGATGACCATTGCGCCGGAAATCGAGGGCGCACTCACATTAATTGGCGAAGCCAGTCGGCGAGGTATTTGTGTCAGCCTCGGACATTCCGATGCCGAGTTGCCGCAAGCTCGAGCGGCGATCAAGGCGGGTGCGCGTCATGCGACGCACACGTTCAACGCGATGCGTCCGCTCGACCATCGCGATCCCGGACTGCTGGGCGCGGTACTGACTGATCGCACGATGACCGCCGACATTATCGTGGATGGTATTCACGTCGATCCGGTGATGGTCGACCTGTTCTTGCGCGCCAAGGGAGTCGAGGGCGCAGTGCTAATCACCGACGGCATCAGCGCCACCGGCATGCCTGACGGGACTTACATGCTCGGCGGCTTCGCGGTGCAGGTGCATGATGGCCGTTGCGAGTTCGATGGCAGGCTCGCGGGAAGCGTGCTGACACTCGACCGAGCTGTACGCAACACCATGCTGTTCACCGGGACGAGTTTGCAAAACGCGATTCGCATGGCTTCATTTAATCCGGCGAGCGTGCTCGGAATCGAGAAGCGTAAGGGCAATTTATCGGTTGGGTCGGATGCGGATATAGCGGTGCTTACCCCCGCGGGCGAAGTAGTCCGGACGATCGTCGGCGGCATTGTGAATTAGCAGGTTGCGGGAATACTCCGTTTAAGCGTCCCTTCACGACTGAGGAAGAACCTCTTACAGCGCTGCTGTACTGCCATGGCCAGCTTCGGAGCCCTTCCAAAAGTGAGGCTTTTGCAAGGTGTAGCCGTGCTGACAGACCGATTCGTAATCACCCGCTCAATGGACCAGAGTGTGGTGGTGATGTAGTTGTATATAACACTTTAAAATAAAGAATCACGATCGTTTAGAATCAATGGTTTAGGCTGAAATTGTTCGCATGTCATTGATTCCATAGATAGTTACACGTATCCATGTCTGCGCGTAAGACTTAGCTGGGTTTTTAGGGCGCAGGTCAGAGCACTTCCGTTCCAATTCTGGAATTGTCAAAGAGCGATTTACATTCGCGGCATCGCCGCGAGACAGCTAGAGACACGTTTCCCCTAGCCTCACACAGTCCTTTGTAGTGGGACGGGAGGGCAAACGCAAGAGAATTTGGGCGCAGCAAGAAACTAAAGTAACCAGGGCAGGTTTTAAAGGCCGGATCTACCAAAACACCGGCTTTTTCCGCAACCTATTATTAGAGCGCACTTCACCTACGCCCGTAAAACCACTCCCTCACGTCGCATATCACCTGTGCAAGTGACTGTAATCACTGCTCTTCCGGCCAAGAAGCGCGAAGGTCTAAAGGGAGAGATGCATGCTCCGTTGGCTTTGGCAACAGGAAGAGTCTCGACCTTCGCACCCGCGTGCGAATGGCAATGCGTCATGGTATGTACATCTGCCGGCGCTGGTTCTGTTGAGCCGCTCGCCACTGTTCGCTGCCGCACGAATTGAAGCTTCTTCCTTCCCTAGCTCAGGTTTCCTGAGCGGCTTCGCGCTCGGATGTTTCCTGCTAGCTGTCATCGCCTTTCTGGCTCGCATGCGACTGAATGTAACCAAACAAGAATTGCAGAAGGCCAGGGAATTGGCAGACCATCGCGAATACGAGCGCAATCTGGCGCAGCAGGAACTGGTGCGAAGGCTGGAAGAAGAGCGGGAATTGGCGAAAGAGAAGTTGCAGTTCGATTCACAACTTGCGGAATACGAGAAGTACGCCTCACTTGCCCAACTCGCGTTGGGCGCGGCTCATGAAATCAACAATCCGTTGTTGGGAATCTTGTCGCACCTCGAACTGGAATGGAAAACCGTTTCGGGCGAACAACGCACCGAGATTGATCAATGTATCGAAGGCGCGAAGCGAATTTCATCGGCGGTGCGAGGTCTACTTGATTACGCGCGGCCTGGGCCGCTATTGCTGGGCAAGGTGAACCTATTCAAGCTGGTTGCCGAGACGCTGAAATTCGTTGAGCATCAGCCCATGTTCCGGCACATCACCGTTGCGAATCGCGTACCACTCGACCTGCCGGCCATCACAGCTGACGTCAACCAGTTGTCGCAGATCCTGATGAACCTGCTGTTGAATGCAGCCCAGGCTACACCTGCGGGCGGCAGCATCACCATCTCGGCCGGCCTGGAGCATTCTGCCGGCGTCATTGAATTGCGGGTTCACGACTCCGGCAGCGGAATTCCCGCCGACATTCTTCCGCATGTCTTCGAGCCATTCTTCACCACCAAGCGCGGCAAAGGCACGGGCCTGGGACTCAGCATTAGCCAGAGCTACATCCGCAGCCACGGGGGGGACATTCAGGTCGAGAGCACGTCCGGCGCGGGTACCTCGGTTCGCGTGACCTTGCCGGTGCACCAGCCGGTCAAAGCCGCAAGCGAGTACCAGGAGGTCATCGCCTAGCTATGCCGTATTCGGTCCTGATCGTGGATGACGAAGCACTGACTTTGCGGACCCTGGGACGCGCGCTCGGCGATGAGGGATTCGAAGTCTTTCTCGCTTCCAGCGGCGAAGAGGCGCTGCAGATCTTCGCTGACGAGAAGCCTGATTTCGCATTGCTCGACGTGGTTCTACCTGCGATGAATGGTATCGAAGTTCTGCGCCAGGCTAAGGTCAGCTCACCCGCGACGATCATCCTGATGATGAGCGCCTATCACATGGTCGAACGGGCGGTGGAGGCGATGAAACTCGGCGCCTACGACTATCTCATTAAGCCCTTTCACGTCGCCGATATGGTGAATACGTTGCAGCGCGCCGCCGAAATGCTGGCGCTGCGGGTGCGGGTGCATGACACCGTGCAAAGTGCCAAGGGTCTTTACGATTTTGGGCGCGTGGTGACCATGAGCCCAGTGATGCGCGAAATTCTGGAGATGGCCCGTCGCGCTGCCGACAGCGAACGCACCACGATCCTGATTCAGGGCGAGAGCGGTACCGGCAAAGAGGTGTTGGCCAAGGCGGTCCACTACAACAGTCCGCGCGCGCAGATGCCGTTGATCAGCCTGAATTGCGCGGCCTTGCCCGACACGCTTTTGGAGAGCGAATTGTTCGGCTACGAACCGGGCGCATTTACCGATGCGCGCCGCCGCAAGGAAGGCCTGATCGAGAAAGCCAGCGGCGGAACGCTCTTCCTCGACGAGATCGGCAACACCTCACCCAGCCTGCAGGCCAAACTACTGCGCGTTCTGGAAGAGGGCACATTCATGCGACTAGGCGGAACAAAGGTCATCCAGGCCAACGTTCGCATCATTGCCGCCACCAACACGCTTCTGAAAGAGGCGGTGGCCAAAGGCGAGTTCCGCGAAGACCTTTATTACCGGCTCAATGTGCTTCCGTTGTCCATCCCACCACTGCGAGATCGCAAAGAAGACGTCATTCCGCTAGCACTTGATTTCATAGGCCAGTTCAATAAGGACCTGAAGAAAAACTTCGTAGGATTTACACCGGCTGCTGCGGAACTACTTAAGGATTATCCGTGGCCCGGCAACATCCGCGAACTGCGCAACGTGATCGAGCGCACCATGATCCTCTGCAAAGAAACTGAAATTGATGCATCTGATCTTCCTGAGGAACTGCGCGATCACCAGGCGTCGTCGCCGCAAATCGAGCCGCTCACGTCCTACGATCTCTCGCCAACCGGCGATCAGTTCGTCACGCTAAGCGAATTGGAAGACCGCTACATTCAAGAGGTTTTGAACGCCGCTGGGCAGAACAAGACCCACGCCGCGCGCATTCTGGGAATCCATCCCACCTCGCTGATGCGCCGCCTCAAGAAGCTTCAGGAAGTCGGCTAACCACATTGCACTACTGCAAAACGCACGAGTACACCTGCGGATTGCAGTGGTTTCCCGATTTGGACCCCAGCCACAAAATCTAAGTCGTTTCTAATCAATGGAATCGTCCGAGCCATGTTTTGCACTCCACGTGCACTAGCAATGGCGGAGCACGAGACATGAATCTTACGGTATTCATCTCAAGCGGTACCAGCCAAACCAGGCACTTCGTATCGAACTCGTGCTCCAAATTGTTCGCGGTGAATGGCTGGTTAACGGTTGTCCTGTAGCAAGGAGGCCTTATGTCAATTTTATTCGTCCTACTTACCTTCCTCTTAATTCTCTCGATCATGTATTTCCGTCGGCCCGAACTGCAGGTGGCGGCGGTACAAGTGGCGCCATTCCAGAAAGCGAGTATCCCCAAAATGGTAAAGGCAGCGGGGTTTGAGGTCCCGGAGAACTATAGTTTCCATCCTGGACACACCTGGGTACACGATGAAGGGCGGCAGAACGCTCGCGTCGGAATCGATGCCTTTGCAGGCAATCTCTTCGGCCAGGTTGATGGCGTTGAACTCGCCGACCTGAACCGCTGGGTCCGACAAGGACAGAAACTGTGCACGGTGAAGCACGGCGAAAAGACTGTTGATATGCTCTCGCCGGTCGAGGGTGTGCTGATTTCGGTCAATCACGAAGTGCTGAAGAACCCCAACCTCATTACCGAAGATCCCTACAAGAATGGCTGGCTCTGCGTGGTGAAAGCGCCAGAGCTGGCGACCAACGTGAAGAACCTGTTGCAGGGACCGATCGTCCCCGCATGGATGCAGAACAGCATTGCCCGCCTAGGCGGAATGATGCAGCAACTCAGCCCGGCTTTGGCGCAAGATGGCGGCCTCCCGATCAAGGGCTTGCTTTTTCAGGTCGATGCCAGCGTGCAGGAGCAGCTGGTAAAGGAATTTTTCCTGACATAGCCCGGATCGCAAAAAGACAACAAGGAGATTGCCATGCCAAAACAGAAAGCAATGCTGATCGACATCAAACGCTGCGTCGGCTGTGGAAGCTGCGAGACCGCCTGCAAACAGTTGCACGGTTTTAATACTGACCCGGAGCCAACGCTGTCAGACACCGCCTTCACGGTGATCGAATCCCGCAACGACAAGTTCGTTCGCAAAGTCTGCATGCACTGCAACGATCCGGCCTGCGCCTCGGTGTGCCCGGTGGGCGCCATCAAGAAGACCGCACTCGGCCCGGTGGTTTACGACGCCGATAAATGCATCGGCTGCCGCTACTGCATGCTGGCGTGCCCCTACCAGGTGCCCCGCTACCAGTGGAGCAAGTTGGCGCCCTTCGTGAAGAAGTGCGACCTCTGCTCCGAGCGGGTAACTGCTGGTGGACAGCCTGCCTGCACGGAAGCTTGCCCGGTGCAAGCCAGCGTTTTCGGCGACCGCGATGATTTGATCGCAGACGCCTGGAACCGCATTCGCACCGACTCGAGTTATGTTCCGCGGATCTACGGCACAACGGAAGCGGGTGGAGGCTCGGTGCTGTTCGTCTCCGACGTGGAGTTTGAGAAGTTGGGCTTCAAGCCTCTGCCCACCGGCAATCAGCCAGTTCCTACGCTGACTACCGCCGCCATGGGCGATTCGCCCAAGGTCGTCATCCTGGGCGGAACCATTCTGTCGGCCCTGTACTGGATCACGCAGCGCCGCCGCGAAGTTGCTCTGGCCGAAGCCGAAGAAAAAGTCACAATCAACCGGATTAAAGAGGACAGGAGCTAGCCATGACAGCGCGAATCCGTTCAGAAATCACAATGTGGCGCGTCATCGTAGCCATCATTTTTGTCACCGGCATGTATGCCACCTACGTGCGCTTTTTCGAGGGCTTCCGGGCCAGCACCAATCTCTCCGACCAGACGCCTTGGGGCCTTTGGGTCGGATTAGGTACGCTCTGCGGCGTGGGCCTCTCAGCCGCAGGTTTCGGAATCAGCGCGGCGGTTTACCTGCTGGGCATGGAGCGCTACCGCCCCATTCTGCGGGCGTCGATTCTGATTTCGTTCCTTGGTTACTGCACCGTGATGGTCGGCTACCTTTACGAGATCGGGCTACCGTGGCGCTTCTGGCATCCGGTCGTTATGTGGAACAGTCGCTCGGTGCTGTTCGACGTGTGCGTCTGCATCATGACGTACTTCACCGTACTCACCTTTGAATTCGCTCCCGCGGTGATCGAGAAGCTGCCCTGGAAGCCGCTGCGAGAAACTATTCTGCGCTATCACCACAAGATCCTGATCGGCGTGGTGCTGGCCGGCGTGTTGCTGTCGTCGATGCACCAGTCCTTCCTAGGCGGCCTCTACCTGATCGCCGCTGGCAAGGTCCATCCTTTGTGGTACTCGGCCAACATGCACGCCATCTTCTATATGTCGGCGATTCCGGCCGGGCTGGCCCTCACCGTGATGGCAATTTACCTGTGCATGCGCTCGCTGAACGTGCGGGTGGACTTCACCATCCTCAGCGACTGCGGCCGCATGATCCAGATGCTGCTGATTGTATTTGTGTTCTTCCGTCTGCTCGATTTGGTGGGGAACCACGCTCTGCATTACGCTTTCCAGCCTACCAATGAAGCCGGCTACTTCTGGCTGGAAGTCATGATGTTCATGGTTATTCCGATAGCGTTGCTGAGTTTCGAACGGGTTCGCAGCAATCCCGATAGGCTTTACCTAACGTGCGCTCTCGTTGTTGCTGGGTTCATCGTCAACCGGCTGAATGTGTCCATCAACGCTCTGCAGACCGCGATGGAGACTCACTACGTTCCCAAGTGGACGGAGTTGGCCTCCAGCGTGCTCGTCATTGCGGCAGCCGTGATGGCCTTCCGCTACGCAGTCATTTACCTCGACATCCTGCCCAAGGCCAAGCCGCAACTGCCCGCGCGTTGGATGTCGAACAACGGACTGGCAGCCCAGGCCTGAGTTTGGATTAGCTCAGCCTCCTCGCACACCCAAGGGCCTCGCAGCAATGCGGGGCCTTAGTTGTATGCGGGCCGCTCAGTGCGCCTCAGGGTGCGCAACCAGCACCTTGATTCCCGATGGCGCACTTTGGGAACGGTACACGCGCTCGGTCGCGGCATGAAAGTCCGACGGCTTGGCGTCAGGAATATTGACGAAGGTTTGCGGATTCATGTCCGCCAGCGGGAACCATGAACTCTGCACTTGCACCATGATGCGATGTCCGCGGCGGAAGGTGTGGTTGATGTCAGGCATCTCGAAGCTGACTTCTTCCATCTTGCCGGGAACGAAAGGTTCGGGCGTTTCAAAGCTCTTGCGAAATTTCCCGCGCATCGGCTCGCCTCGCACCAGTTGCTGGAAGCCAGCCATCTTGACAATAGGCAGGCCAACATCCTTGCGCGGAGCCTCGGGCTTGTCGGTATCGGGCTCGGGATAATACGAGGGATAAACATCGATCAGCTTCACCACCCAGTCGGAATCAGTCCCGCTGGTTGACACGAACAATTTCGGAGACACGGGCCCGGCGATGGTGATGTCCTGCTGCAAGTCGTCGGTCTGATAGACGAGCACATCGGTGCGTGTAGCCGCGAAGCGCTGATCGGCGTCCATGTGTTCCTGCGGGACCGCCAGCGCGGTGTAGCCGATGAAAGGCACGGGCTTGGCGGGGTCGCTCACGTATTCGTCAAACACCTCACCCGCCGACGTGGGCGGTTCGAACGTGAGGCGTCCTTTGTCATTCAGGTACAGCGTCTTCGACTCCGTGTTCTTGGGAGGCCACGCGTCGTACTGCCGCCACACATTGGTTCCGGTTTCGAAGACATATGCCTTGGGAAGCTTCGCGTCGCCGTTGCCCTTTAGATAGGCCTCGAAGAAAGGGAACTGAATCTTCTCGCGAAAGTATTTGCCGGTGTCTGAAGCGAAGTCCACGTATCCCAGGCGACGGCCTGAGTAGCGCGACCATCCGCCATGCACCCACGGGCCTTCGACCAGTGCGTTGAAGATTCCGGGATTGTATTGATCGATGGCGTGAAAGGTGCGCAGCGGTCCAGAAAGGTCTTCGGCGTCGAACCATCCTCCCACGGTCAACACCGCGCAGTGAATGTTCTTCATGTGCGGTGCGAGATTGCGCGCTTTCCAGTAATCATCATAGGTGTCGTGCTGTGACTGGTCGTTCCACAGGAAGCTCTGCCCGTGAAAGTACTGGGCATTGACGTTCGAGAGTGGCCCCATTGCTCGAAAGAAGTCATAACCGCTTGAGGTGCCGTAGTCGAAGGCTTGACGTTCCTTTGCCGGCAGCGCCGGATTGCTCTGAGGCTTGAACGCACTGTAGAAGCTGAAGTTCGCCGCCAGCATGAAAGCTCCACCGTGGTAGCCATCGTCACCCATGAACAGGTCGGTCATGGGAGCCTGCGGCGAGGCCGCCTTCAACGCGGGGTGTGAGTCGATGATGCTGGCTGAAGTGAAGAAGCCGGGGTATGAGATCCCCCAGATGCCGACGCGGCCATTGTTGTTGGGGACATTTTTCAGTAGCCACTCGATGGTGTCGTAGGTGTCGGTGCTGTCGTCCACATCGTTGATGGAAGCCTTGTGGTCGATGTGCGGTCGCATCTCGAGAAATGTGCCTTCCGACATGTTGCGCCCGCGGACATCCTGGTAGACGAAGATGTAACCGGATGTCTCGAACTCCTCCGACGGTCCGATCGATGTACGGTAGTTATCTACCCCGTAAGGGGCGACGCTGTATGGAGTGCGATCCATGAGGAAGGGATAGGAACGCGAAACATCCTTGGGCGCATAGATCGCGGTAAACAGCTTCTTCCCATCGCGCATGGGAATCGAGTCCTCGTACTTGGTGTAGTGTTCGCGAACGTTGAATGGCGGCGGAGTCTCGGGCTTGTTTTGCGCCGCGGCCTGCGACAGCGTGATGGCCGCAAGTACGGCGAATACAGTGAAGAATCTGCGAACCATCTCCTTCATCCCTCGCATGGCATGTGGCAAAACTCTGTGATACGGGCGTGAGGCAATTGAAATCCCAGGTTAGCGCTGCCAAACCCCGCATCGTTAACCTGGGCACCCGAACTTCAATTTGAAGAACCTACTGCGCGGTGAACGTGACGTACTTCTTGCCGAGATAGAGCCTCGCGGTCGCGCCATCCATCACGATCTTCAGCGGCTGAGGACGGGCGAGTTTGTCGTCGACCGTAATGTCAGCCACCAGGAGTTCGTCGCCAGCGACATTCATGATGTGAAACTTGCCATCCGCCGTGTATCCCATGCCGTACTGCCCGGGGCCCAGCGTGCTGCTACCGAACTTGAGTGTCTTCTCGGTAATGAAGAGGCCGTTGTATTTTGCCTTGACGTCCGTCGAATATCCCGAGGTGTCAACCAGTCCGATGATGACGTAGAAATCATCCGGATAATGGATTGCTGAGGAGTTGCGCAACTGTGTGGTCGCGCTCATGCCACGGAAGAAGTAGTTCTCGGGTACGACTTTCTTCAGGCCAGCTTCGGGCACGACTGTGGGAGTTGTAGGCGCACCCTGGCCGACAGCTGAGAGACTGAGAATCAGAACGAATGCTGCCATCAAAACTTTGCGAATCATAGGTCTCCTCGAAGGTTCAGGATGCGGCGCACAACCCAACGGCGCCCAAGCCTGTCGTTGCAATGCGAAGTGCATGCTAACGGAAGAAAGTTTACACCCTGAGGCGGACATGCGGAATCGGACCTCTCTCGCGCCAGCCGCAAAACCGGCCGCACACGGGAGTGCAGAATCCGCCGCTCAGCGTGATTTCGGTGTACCATTTATCCACCCAGGCCGTTGTGGGGTGCCCGAAAACATCCGAAGGAGCTGTGCTGTGAAAGTACTCCTGCTCGCCATGCCCGATTCGTCCGAGCACATGCCCACCGTCGCGGTGCGCATGCCGAACGGAGGCCTGACCTCGCTGGCGGGCAATGTCGATTCCCACCACAAAGTTGCCGTCGCCGACCTTGTTCTTGTGCAGGACAGCGTCCGCGCAACCGTCGAGCGGTTGATGCGCGAAATGGACCCCGATGTCGTCGGCTTGTCGGTCATGACCTTCCAGCGCAAGACAGCCTTTCGGGTCATCGAACTGGTGCGCTCGCTCAAGCCTAGCGTGCGCGTCGTGGTGGGCGGCTACGATCCCAGTCTCGCCTCCGACGCCTACGCGCAAGAGGGAACTGGCGTTGACTTCATCGTGCGCGGCGAGGGCGAGCTGACCTTTCGCGAATTGCTGCGCGCACTCGACAACGGACACGGCTTAGAGAGCATCGCGGGACTGACCTATCGCGAAGGCGCAACCTGGCGAGAGAATGTGCCGCGGCCGGTGCACAGTTTGGAAGGCGACGAGATCAGGCTGCCCGATCGCAAGGCGCGCGTGCTCGGCGGCTACACCATGACGGGCAGGCAGGTCGATGTCATCGAGACCTCGCGCGGCTGCACCTTCGATTGCGGATTCTGCTCGATCATCGAAATGCGCGGGCGCAATTTCCATACTTACTCATTCGACCGCGTGCTGGCTGACATTCGTGACGCCCGGGACAACGGGGCGCGTGCGATTTTCCTGGTTGACGACAACATTTCGCTGAATATCAAGCGCTTTGAAGCGCTTTGCCAGGCCATTATCGACGCTGGGCTGAACGACATTTCCTACACAGTGCAGGCTATGACGTCGCCTATCGCGATGCACGGCGAGACCTTGGCCCCTCTGATGCAAAAGGCGGGATTCCGCTATGTGTTTCTAGGGATTGAGAACATCCTGGAAGACGACCTCGTCTATCTGAAAGCTTCCGCCAAGAACTCATTTCGCGAAGAGGGTAAGCGCACCGGGAACGCCAGCATCCGTGCCATCGACATTTTGCATAAGCACAAGATGTACGTCGTGGGCGGCTTGATCGTGGGCAATCCCGATGACACCCTGGATTCAATCCGTACCAACCTCGACTTCGCACGCAAGTACGTCGACTGGCCTTATATCCAGCATCCCACGCCCTATCCGGGCACACCAATGACGAAGGACTTCCGCGCTCGCAACCTGATTAAGATCGAGCGACTGGAAGAGTACGACGGTACGACTGCGGTGGTTGCGACCGAGCACCTGGCTCCCGAAGAAATCGAGTACGAACGCTGGCGAAAAGAGCGTTGGATGAAGACCGCGCATATGCCCGCCGTCATCTCCAAGGAGCCATGGTTTGTGCTGAAGAATTGGCCGAAGATGCTGATGCACACCTTCCGCGGCAGCAGTTTGCGTTCAGTACTAGGGCTTGAAAGCGATCGCAAAGTGTTCGAGCGCTATCGCGCTATTCGCGGCCGGGAGCGGGTGTATCTGTAAGCTTGCGACTGCGCGGTGCTACTAGGGTTTTTCTTGACGCGCAACTGAACGCGGCCGCGTGATCGCGTCGCGGATCTCGGCGTCCGGCGCGCTGGCATCGAGTTGGATCGATCCATCCTTCTGCCGCTGCACCCCCAGTTCCTTCCACAGAGTCGCAAGATCGACCGGATCAGGTTTATCGCGCATCTCCTGATATAGGTCAGCTAGGACAGTTGTCCCTGTCGCTTTATCGCCGACCGCGAAGGCGCGCTCGATGTTCCAATCCTGGGTGATGTTTCCTCCTGCGGCGAGAATTCCGCGCAACGCGTTCTGCAGCCCCTTCTGATTGTGGGTCTGCTCGCGGATGCGGACATCGGCGACCAGGCAGAACATCGCTCCTCCCCAGTACGTGCGACCCCAAGTCGGAGTGTGGTCGAGTCCCTCATCGCCAGTTGCTGGTTCGCCCTGAGGCATGTCGCGGGCGACATCGCGCCACATGCGCTCCGCCGCAAGCTGTCGTGCCTGCACTCGCGCCACTGGTTCGACGTAGACCGAGATGCCTTCCTCGATCCAGTGATGGTCTCTGGCCATAGACGGGAAAGCCAGGTGGATCATCTCGTGGGTGAGCATCCAATCATCATCCAGTTGCGCAACGGTCGTGCCCGCGCCCAGTGAGATGCTGATATAGCCACCACTTGAGGGATAGGTAACTCCTCCGTGAACGCCCGGACCTCCACGAACGCGAACGTCGAGGCTGAGGTGGGGAACAGGGAAGTGTCCGTAATAGGTGCAGACCGCATCCCCGGCGCGATGCACCCAACTCACCAGATCGTTATGGCTGACAGTGCTCGTCTCGCCGATGAAATGAACATCAATGCTGGAACCACAAATACTGATGCTCGTTGGGGGGCCTGCTACTTGTCCTCGCACCGCAGACAGCCACGCGATCGCGGTGAGCGAACATACTGCAACGAACGTGATGAAAAGTCTGCGGCGGAATCGTTGAACGGCCGGGAACTGCATGTGTCTCGAATCCTAATTTACGACGAAACCTCAGTCGTGGCGCAGCCAGTAACGCTCGATCAGGTAATCTACCGCAAACCGCCCCGAGCCGAAGATTAAAACGATCAGCGAGGCCATGAGAAACGTGAACGGAGTGACGTTGTAGAAGTCTTCCGGCTTGGAGAAGAACGACAGCAGAGCTGCGCGATCAGCGGTTACGTAAGCCACGATCATGTCGATGGTGAGGGGCAGAGCGACCAACCGGCCGCCGAGTCCAAGTATCAGCAGGATTCCGCCGACAAATTCCAGACTGCTCACGAAGTACGCGTTCAGGGCTGGCGCGGGAATACCGAGGCTGGTGAAGAACTCGATCACATGCGGAAGGTTATGCAGTTTTCCCCAACCAGTCTGGCAGAACTGCCATCCCCAGTACAGACGCACGAGTAGCAGGAACACAGACTGCAGAGAAGCAGCGCCACCGGCAAAGAGTGAATAAGCGCTCCGCAATCTACCGGAAAGGGTTGTCATGAATTCCGTCCTAACTTGTCTTGCAGAACCAGCCCAGGGATGACCAAAGTGCGAACCACGTTTGCAGGTCTTCGGCTGCCTGTTCGCCGGAGCGGCTGTTCCAGTCGATACACTCGACAGCCTCCGAGAGTCGCTTGCCCTCGCGCAGCGCGCAGAGAATGCCAAACGCCTCTGCATCGAGCCGCTTGAAGAACACCGAGTTGTCGGCGCGATGGACCGCGAGAGAAATCTTCTGCGGCTTCGGCAGCGAGCGCTTACGAGCGCGCCGCCGCCGCGAACTGGCCGCTACGGCGTTGCTGACGATATCGTTCTCTCGCTGCTCGCTGCGGATGGCGAGCAGCATCTCGTCCACTGGATAATGCAGTTCGACCAGTCGGATGTAGGGCTGTAACTCAAATTGCGGATCAGGTCCGAGCGCGGCTACGTCTGCTTCCGTGAGCTTCGGTTTCGACGCCTCATCAAAGGCTTCTATCTCGGCCCATTCTAGTCGCACCATGTCTATTGCGATTTCTTCGACTCCAGCAATCCACTCGGGGTGCAAACGCAGCCACTGCTCCAGGCGCGAACCCAGGTTTCGCAGGGTGAACGACTGCGACGGGCAATCCTGCAGGTATGCGATCGACAGCTTTTCAAATTGACGGTCACCGACGATGAGACGCAGTCCTTCAAAATCCTCTGCCAGAGCCGACAGCACCCGGAACCAGTATTGGCGGTTGTATATCTCCAGGCGCTCGAACGACGTAAGGCGGTCGTTCGGCTTGATGATCTCCTCTGCCACGCGACGCAGGGAGCGGCCATCGCGGGTGCGCTGCCGCATGCCTTCGGAGGCGGTCAGCGGCTGACGCACGGCATCGAACATGCTGCGCTGGATATGGTCGAGGTCCATCACGCGACCACTTTCTCCCGCATGTAGCGGTTCGCCTTCAGCGCTTCACCGTGTACTTCGTCGAACGAGGGGATGTGATCGTCCCACTCCAGCAGCGTCGCCGTCGGACCTACCAGTTCAATCGCCCGCGCATACAATTGCCAGACCGGATCGATTACCGCATGGTCGTGGGTGTCGAGGATGTACTTCTCGAACTTGGAGTGCCCGGCGATGTGAATCTGCGCCACGCGTTTATGGGGGACGTTGTGCAGGTAGTCGTAAGGATCGAAGCTGTGATTTCGCGAGGAGACGTAAATGTTGTTCACGTCCAGCAGGATTCCGCAGTCGGCATCTTCCACGACTTCGGTCAGGAACTGCCATTCTGTCATTTCGGAGGCATGGAATTCGGCGTAGCTACTGACGTTCTCCACCACCACCGGGACTTCCAGAAAATCTCGCGCTTCGCGAATCTTCTGCGCCGTTTTTTTCGCGGCTTCGAAGGTGTAGGGCATGGGCAGCAGGTCATGCGAGTACGTGCCATCGACGCTGCCCCAGCACAGATGGTCGGAGAGCCAAGGCGTTTTAGTGCGCCGCACCAGCGCTTTCAGCCGTCGCAGGTGATCGCGATTAAGCGGTTCCACCGATCCGAAATACATCGAGACGCCGTGCTGTACGACCCGGTACTGTTCGAGAATCTGATCGAGCACGTGCAGCGGGCGTCCGCCATCGACGATAAAGTTTTCCGAGATAATCTCAAACCAGTCGACCACGGGCTTCCGCTCGAAGATGTGGTTGTAGTGCGGGATCCGCAAGCCGATCCCCACTCCGTATTCGGTGAAGCCATTAAAGCGATTCGCTGGCATTTCTAGACTCTTCGGACCAAGCTGGAGAAATTGATCGCGGGGCCGGACGCGTGAAACTCCGGCCCGCGCGATCAAAGTTGGAGCGAGGTTACTGCGCCGGAGGCTTGGAACCGTCGGTCGCGCAGCCGCCCTTGCCCTTGCAAGAGTTCTTGCCCTTGCAGCCATTGTCGCCAGCCTTACAACCGCCCTGGCCTTTACAAGAGTTCTGGCCCTTGCAGGCGTGCTTGTCCTTGGAGAACGAGGTCGACATCTGGCCCAGGTTCGAGTCGCTGGAAAAAGCGTTGGAGGTGGACGACGGTGCCTGCGCCATGGCCGTGTTGCCTGCCATGAACCCCGCGAGTACAGCTCCCATCATGAGTGACTTCATCGATTTCGTCATTGCAAATTTCTCCTCTACCGTTTTTATTGGAAAGACTTGGATCTCAAGTCTTGACTTTGGCCCTACCCCAATTACGTGCGAATTATTCTGTCGGATTTCCCGCACTTTGAGAATTGTTTTCTTCAGGAAGCCAACACTCTCTGTCGAGTAGAGGCGCCCCACGCCGAAGTGGCGCTCCTGCTGCAGGAGTCGTGCTCCCAGCGAAACCGCGGATTAGGGCAACACCTGCAGTTCGGATCGACCCATTGCGGAATAGGACTGCGGTGGAGCGAAAAGGTAACGCCCGCGGCGAAAAATCGTTGCCCCACGAGCGAACCCGCCGAAGGAGTGGACGTCACGCCAGTTACGGCCGGTTCAACTGACGGGCAGGATGAGGGCTGCGCTCGACTAGGAGGTTGCTGAAAAAGTCGAAAAGCAGATTCCCCGCGGACTGAAGTCCGCGAGGAATGGCAAAAATAGAGGACTTTTACGGCGCAGCTAAAGCTGCGCCCCTTCAAACCCTGGCGAACGAGACTTTTCCCCAGCCTGCTAGGGCCAGTCGCAAGGGACGAAGATCGACCCAGCTTCTCATGCCCGTTCGTCTCATTCGGCGCTGTCGACTATCGTCTCTAACCACTACACTGCCTCACTCGCCGGGAAGTGAGAAGGCTTGCGGTGGGTTGTTCGCTCTCTTGTTGCACTATTCGCTCCCCGATAACGTTGAACCCTGAGCGCGAGGTGGAGAAACCTCAGTCGCCGGCATCCAGGAGAGTTTAACGAATGATCAAGAAATTGACCCTCACGTTGGGAGGCCTCGTGCTTCTCGCCTCGTTCACCAGCATTGCGCACGCGGACGCGATCACCTTTTCTTTTCTCAAGTCCAACCTGGCTGTAAAGGCTAACGCCACGGGGATGACCGCGGGCCCGGGAGTGCTGGTCAGCGTAAGTGACTCGGACACTCCGTTCGTCTACAACTTGCACGGACACGCATCGGTTTCTACGGGACCTGCCCTTAGCTACAATGCTGCAGACGGCAGCGTGATTGCCCTCTACTCGGCGGGAAGCGGCACGGAGATCACGGTGGTTTCGGCATCGTGTGTCGGCGGAGCGCATCCTGGGGTGTGCCTGCTGGGCAGCCTGAATAGCAACGGAACTTATGTCGCCACGAAGGGTGGGACTGGCTCATTTCAGGCCCTGTTCCAAGTGGACTATGTTAGCCCATACATTACTAACCTATTCGGTGATCCAAATCTGTGGCTGCCGATCGGCTCCGATTCGTTGAACACGAGCCACAACAATTTCAATAATGGCGGCAAAACAGATGCCGCCAGTTTGTCGGGTGGCAACATTACCTTTCAGACCCCGGTTCCCGAACCCGGTACGCTGGGGATGGTTGGCACCGGCATTCTCGGGTTGGCAGGAGTACTTCGCCGGAAGCTCATGTAAATCCGGAACGTCGAGAACAGAAGAACGCCGGTGCGAAACCGCTCCGGCGTTGTTCACTCAGAAGTAGAAGTACAACGGAACCGTCGCGAATTCGGGCTGGAATACCTCGCTCTTGGGAGTCGTCAATGTGCGTTGTTCGCCGCCGCCAGTCCATTGCGCACAACCTGCGCGATGGAATCTCGGAGGTTCAACCCGGCAAGTTCCGACTCCGTCACCCAGCGGACCTCGCTGACGTCGCTACCGGCTATGGCCTCCCCGGCCAGCGGACGGCAAAGAAAGTCGATCAGGACGTAGTGATATTGGGTAAGGCCGTCTGCGTCGTTGAAGATGCTGTCGAAGACATCCAGCACTTCGCCGGCTTTGACCTGCAATCCAGTTTCTTCCAAGGCTTCGCGGGCGGCACCGTCGCGGAGTTTCTCGCCAAGCTCTAATGCGCCGCCGGGGACCGACCATTCCCCCTTTAGCGGTTCGGTGGCGCGGCGCACCAGCAGGGCGCGATCGCCGTTGACGATGACCGCTCCTACTCCAGTGATTGGTCGTTCGGGATAGTCGCGTTTCATGGGCCCGCAGATGACCTGAAGTCAACGAAGTTACTGGTTGAAGAAATCGGCTGGCTGTACGGCGACGACCCTCCAGCCGTTCGGGCCGCGCCTCATCTGGAAGCGCATCTGGGTGCTGCGGCGCTGAGGAGTGGGCAGGATGTCGCTGGGATCGGCGTCCATATCGATGTCAGCGATGGCAAAACTACCATCCTTGCCGGATGTCACCTGTAGAAGTTGGTAGCGCAATCGGACGCTGTCGTAGCGACGGAAGAATGCCACCATTTGGTCGTGAAACTGGGCGTAATCCTTCATATTCTGCTGGTCGAAGATGGCGAGGACGCGGTCGAGGTCATGGGTCTCGATGCCGCGCTGGAGATTGGTGAGTACGTCCCGAACCACCTCGTCGGAGAAGTCGATCTTTTGTGTGGCCGGGGAAGCAGGCTGGTCTGATGGCTGAGTTTCAGCTGCTGCTGACGGTTTCTCCTGTGTGATCTGGCTGGCCGCTGGCATTGCTTGAATGCATAGCACGAGTAGGCAAAACCACGCCACCGGTACGGCGAGCACCTTCGCGCTATGCCGGATCACAAGGTCTGGTCGGGTTGGAGCCGAATTGGTCAAGGCTTCTACCTCCCCATGTTGGGGCGACGTGTGCATAATACTGTTTTACACTGGTGTGGCACAGCAGTTTGTCATAATGTCATCAGGCGGCCAAAAACGCGATTCGGAAACCCAAACTCCAGCCCCAGCAGGGCCCGTAGCGAAGCTACGGAAACCAGGCCAAGCCTGGGCTGCCCCGACACAACTTTCGGGAGCCACGAGGGTTACAGGGAATGTGGGCAGCATAGCATTAGATCGCGGCATGATTTTGGGCGGCTCGGCAGCGGGGACTGCGGAAACGCCAGATACAGTGCGGGCATCCATGAGTGAGACTCCGGTGCTGGAGATGCTCAGTGATGCCGAGGTCATGTTGCGAGTGGCCGCGGGAGACGATGTAGCTTTCGACTACCTGGTCGATAAGTTTCGGCGTCCGATGAACAGCTTCATGTACCGCATGACGCGAAACCAGGCGGTGGCAGAAGAGTTGGCGCAGGAAGTGTTCCTGCGGGTGTATCGCTCGCGTCAGACTTACGCGGCGAGCGCGAAGTTCACGACCTGGTTGTATCGCATTGCGACCAACCTGGCGGTGAACCACGCGCGCGACACTCGGCACGAGCGTCCGGAGAACACAGTCAACATCGATGAGCCCGACACAGAAACCGGAATGACGGTAGACGTGGCGGACCGCGGCCTGAACGCCGAGCAACTCATCCTGCGACGGGAGAGGCTGGCGGCGATCCGGCGCGAGGTGGAAGCGTTGCCCGAACGGCAGCGCGCGGCGGTGCTGATGCACAAGTACCAGAACATGGATTACAAGCAGATTGCAGCGGTACTGAATTTGAGTGAATCGGCCACGAAATCGCTGTTGTTTCGCGCATACGAAACGCTGCGAGAGACGTTGAAAAAGTTTATATAGGCAGTTGCAGGAAGCAGGGTGCGGTCATGAAGTGCGGGAACATTCGCGAACAGTTGATGGAGTTAGTGTTGAGCGGGCCGGAACTGGCCACTCCTGCAGTGCGGGAGCATCTGGCGAATTGCTCAGCGTGTGCGGAAGAAGTGGCCTCGTTGCGGGAGACGATGTCGCTGCTGGATGAGTGGCAGGCACCGGAGCCTTCGCCGTACTTCTCCACCCGAGTACGGGCGCGTGTGCGCGAAGAACGCGCGAACCAGAGCGTGGGCTGGCTGGCTTGGTTGCGGCGTCCGGCGGTGATGACCGCGGCAGCCGCGCTGCTCGCGGTAGGTGTAGGTATGCTCGAAGGTGCGCACTGGAAGACGGATCACCAGGGCAAGGGCCCAGGCCCAGGGGGAACTGTGACGGTCAGCGCTGTCAGCGATCTGCAATATCTCGACAATAACGCCGACTTGTTCTCTGACTTTGACGCTCTGGACGACAACCAGACCGAAACGAACTGAAGACTATGCGCGCCCCGTACTCCATCTTGATCGCTCTCGCTGTAGCTGGAAGCGCATTGCCGGCCTCCGGCACTGCTTTCTGGCAGAAACATAACCCTCGCTCAGCATCGGTAAGCCCGATGCCGCAAGCCGGTGATAGTGTCCCCTTCGATATGCTGGCCCAGGCCCGGCCGGCGAACCCCGGCGTGATGCCCCAATCCTCTGGCGGGCAGCAGTTCAAGCTCAATGGTCCGGGTCCCCATAAGGGAGATTGGTTGCGCAAGTACTTTGGGCTTCCTCCGGCGCAGCAGGAGCAGACGCTGGAGAAGGACCCCTCGTTCCGGGCGTTGCCTCCTGACGCACAGAAGCACCTGCTCGACCGGTTGCGTACGTTTAATAGCCTTGCTCCGGACAAGCAACAGAAGATTCTCAACCGAATGGAGTTCTACGAGCATCTGCCTCCGGAAAAACAGGCAGAGGCCAACAGCCTGTATCAGCAGTATCACGGTTTGCCCTCCGATCAGAGGAGCCAGGTGTCCCAGGCTTTTCGCAAGATGCGCGATATGTCGCCGGAGCAGCGGACCCAGTACATGAACTCCGATGAGTTCCGCAACAATTTCGACGATCAGCAGCGCGAACTGCTGCGCGGTATGACCGACCTTGCTGTAAGTCCACCTCGGTAGGGATTTCCGCGGCGGCCCCGTTAAGCGGCAGAGGTTCTCCACCCACTCCGCAGCAACCCGGCTAAATCAGTTAACATCCACCTTTGGCGCCGGGTGCGTGGTGCGGCAATCCGGTTTATCGACTCGGCGAATATGGGGATCTGCAGGTGCACGTTGTCTTTGTAATTCCGCGGTTTTACCCCTATCGCGGCGGATATGAAAACTCGATGTTGGCGATTGGCCGCTGTCTGCTCGGCCGCGGTCATCACGTCAGCGTCTTCACCACCATCGCGGACGATCTGGAGTCACTGTGGCTGCCCGGCCACAAAACCTTTCCAGCTGAAGATTTCGTTCTTGACGGAATATCGGTTCGCCGCTTCCCAATCTGCTACGACCGGCTGCGCCGCCGGGCCACTCGCTTCGCAGGGTTGCTGCCGTACTGGCGCTGGAAGGCGCAGTTCTGGACTCCGGGATTTCGGGTTCCCGGACTCGATAATGCTCTGTGCAACATCGATGCCGACGTCTTTCATGTCGGCCCTCTGCCCTACAACAATCTCATGTATGCCGGCCTGCGGGCGGCTGAGCACAGGCGTGTGCCAGTGATCGCCACCCCATGCGCACATTTGGGAGAGGCGAAAAGCGATGACGTAGTCAGACACTACCTTCAGCCTCATCAGATCGCACTCCTAGAACACTGCGACCAGGTCCTTTGCATGACCGAAGTGGAACGCGAACAGCTCGAACAAAAAGGCGTTCCGTCGGACAAACTGACGACCATTGGTCTTGGTATTGACGTTCAATTAGCCACCGGCGGCAACCCAGAACGAATTCGTGAGGCATATAACATCGACGGCCCCATCGTGCTCCACCTCGGAGTCAAGGCGTATGAAAAAGGATCGATCACGCTGATCGAGGCGATGAAGACGATGTGGGCGCGGGGTTCCAAGGCGTGGCTGGTGATGGCGGGTCCCAGTTTGTCGGCGTTCGACGAGTATCTAGCTTCCCAAACGCAACCCTTACCGAGGCTGGTCAATCTGCCGGCGTTCGACGACAGCGACAAGCGCGACCTGCTGGCGGCAGCGACAGTGGTGGCGCAACCTTCGCGGGTGGAGTCGTTGGGGCTAGTGTTGTTGGAGGCCTGGGCCAACGCTAAGCCTGTTGTCGCGGCCGACATCGAAGTATCCCGCGAGCTCGTGGAGACGAGTGGAGCAGGGATCGTGGCTCCGTTTGGAGATAGTGCTGCCCTAGCAGTCGAAATCCAGAAACTCCTGGATGATCCGGAATTGCGCCGGGAGATGGGACTGCGCGGACAGAAGACCGCCCTCGCCTACGACGGGCGCAATCTGTCGGTGCGAAATGCAGAGATGTTCGAGCGCGTCGCCACAGGGGATCGACATTAACGAAAACTTGCTTCTATTCGCATCGAACGGTCTGCATATAGCCTTGCCGGAACCACTCGTATTGCACTATTGATACCGGGTTGGTAGGCTTTGCAATGCGCCTTCTTTGTATCGAAGTCTGGGGAGAATCAGCTATCTGCCGCGTCCGTTCAGTGGCAGCCACCTATTTGCAGTGAAGGAAAAATGAGCCAACCACAACCCCTCGAAGAAGTCATGCAGCGGATCCGCAGAAATTTGGATCGGCGGCAGGGTGGCACTGCACAGAGGCCCATCACGCCACCATGGAACGCGCCCAAAGGGTCGAAGTCCGTTTCTGAAAATACAGGTGGCTTGCTGCACGCTGAGCTGCAGGCTTGCGACCTTTCACCTCTTCGCAGCGAGATCGAAGGCGCTCTGGCAGGGCACAGGCTCGTCGGTCAGATCAACCCTCGCGGGCCTGGCATTCAGAACCAAGCCATTCAATTCGTCAAGCGTGTCATGCTCCGTACTCTGACTTGGTACACACGGCCCCTGCACTACTTCCAGGGAGCCGTTATACGTGCCCTGCAGCAAATCGCCGTGACTTTGCAGCATCACGATGACGCCCTGCGACGAGTTGCGCAAGAGCTTACCAGCCAGGCCGTAAGAATGGAGCAGCGCAGCGAACACGCTGCGAAACAAGGAACAACCGTAGCATCGGTTCTCGCTGGAGCGAGCCAGAGAGTCTCGTCGCTCAATGACAAAGTGAATGAACTTGCCCTCCGGACCGCGACGCTGGAGGCACAGACCACGGCGCTAGGAGAGATCGGCGCTGCAGTGAGGGCCCTGGTTGGCGAATCCGGCTTAGAGAACCTAAAGGACAGGCTGCATCAGGAAATTGTCAAACTGGTTGCTAGCGACCGCGATTCTCGTGAACAAAACCTGAACCAAACACTCCTCCCGTACTCCAGCCATCTCGCCCGCAATACCGAAGAAATCCATTGGTTACGTGCCGAACTGGCACGAATAGGCAACGACTTGCGCGAAACCAAGTTAGAGAGCCGCACGCGGGATCGTGATCTGCGCCGGTTCTACTATGACCTTGAGATAGGCGCAGCCACCGAGCCCGAGAAGAGGGAAATCCCACCCATTCCGCCCATGTTTCCCGCGGGAACTAAAAGCGATTCGACATTCGATTACTTTGTGTTCGAAGAGCGCTATCGCGGAGATGAAGCCCTTATCTCCGCCCGTCAAAAGGAATATCTCGAACTCTTTCGAGGACGGGAAAATATTCTCGACGTGGGCTGCGGTCGTGGCGAATTTTTGGCGCTTTTGCGTGAACATGGTATCAGCGGCAAGGGTGTGGAGCTAGGGCTCGACCAGTACTTGCTTTGTCGGGAGAAGAACCTCGATGTGGTTCAACAAGACCTGTTCGCTTATCTCGAATCGGTGCCCGATGAATCGCTTGGTGGACTATTCAGCGCCCAGGTGATCGAGCATCTTTCCGCGAGCGATCAGTTGCGTTTTGTGTCCCTGGCACACCAGAAAACCAGCCCTGGATCTCCTGTGATCTTCGAAACCATTAACGCGCAATGCGTGTTCGCTGTGATGCGGAATTTCTTTGTCGATCCGACGCATGTCCGGCCGGTACACCCCGAGACTCTGAAGTTTGCGATGGAGTGCCTCAAGTTTCATGACGTGGAACTCCGCTTTTCGAGTCCGATGGTGGAGCGGCAAATCCCCCCATTGCAACTGAATGTCGAAACGCCGCAACTAGTGGAGTTCAATCGATCGATTGCGCAGCTCAACGAGCTGATTTACGGTTGCATGGATTACGCCGCTATTGGTTGGCGCTGAACGGTCGATCATGGTCGCGGGCCAAAAAGGCAAATAGGGCCGAGTAAGTTCGAAGATGCTGTAGGCGGGCAGTCGGGTCCGCGTCGTTTCCTGGCTCGGCACGGGGCCGGTTCAACACCTTGTCAAGCCTGTTGGCCCTCCGGGGTTTCCGGAGTGCAGAGACTCTGGTATAGCCTGGACACTTCCGCAGGGCTTCCGTCTGCAATAATTGATCCCTGCTCCAGCAGCACGGTACGATCGCAATGATCGACAATCTGCTGCATGTTGTGCGAGACGAACAGGATGGTCTTACCGGCTTCACGAAAACCTCGAATCCGTTGGAAACACTTCCGTTGGAACGCAGCATCCCCGACGGCCAGTATCTCGTCAACAATCAGGATGCTGGGATCAACCTCGGTTGCGACAGCAAACGCCAGCCGCATGTGCATGCCTGAGGAGTATTGCTTTACAGGTGCATCGATGAAGTCTCCAATCCCCGCGAAATCGACGATCCGTTGCTCGCGGTCCTTCATCTGCTCCCTCGAATAGCCCATGAGCAAACCGTTCAGCAGGATGTTCTCGCGCCCTGTCAGTTCATGGTGGAATCCAGCGCCCAATTCGATAAGCGGCGCCAGCGTCCCGTGAACGTGCACCTGCCCTTCATTCGGCCGGTAAACTCCCGCGATGATCTTCAACAACGTGCTCTTACCCGAGCCGTTGCGCCCGATCAGGCCCATCATCTGGCCTTCTGGTACCTCGAGCGAGACTTTCTTGATTGCATCAAAATCGTGATAGCTGACCCGGTTACGGAGAAACCTTGAAAAGACTTCGCGTACAGTGTCGGGGCGTTCTTGGATCACGCGAAAACGCTGGGTAACGTTATCAAGCCGGATGGCTGGGGCATTTGCCGGATTTTCAGGCTGACTCAACATTGATGGCAAATTCGCTCTCACTTCCCGCGGGCGCTTCGTAGAAAAATCTTCTATCACACTTTGTACGTTAGTCCGACCGGCTAGAAACTGAAACAGCAGGCCCTATAACGCTAGTTTCGATCCTTATCCTGTTCCGAAATCTTAAGCCTGCGATCGAAGATAAGCGACGGCACACCCCTGAGCCCGAGGGAGTCCAATGTCCCGCTGGGGAATTGGATCCACGCAGTTTACGATTTGCTCCCATGGATATCAGCGGGCGCGTCGACGTCCGGCAGGAACCCAAGTTCCGAAAGCCGACGACGTACGACCTTGCCAATGGTCGCAGGATGCAGCACCTGAGAAACATGTTCCTTCGCTAAACGCCCGACCTCGATCGCTTTGTCGCGATTTCGTTCAATGGAACGCATCACGTCGGCGGCGAAATCCAGGTCTGGCTGGGCCCATCGCTGCCCGGCCCGATAAGGGCCATGGTCGCGATCCAGGGTCACCAACTTGTAGGGAACAGGATAATTTGTCTCCGGCGACATGAAATCGCGATTCCCGGAGTAGTCGGTCGCAATGGTTGGCTTGCCGCACAACATCGCTTCGGCGATTGTCAGCCCAAAACCCTCCGACCGGTGGAGAGAGACATAACAATCGGCAGCCATCATCAGTCCTTGCTTCGCGTCCCTCGGCAACACTTCGTCAAGCACCCTTACGTTAGCTCCGGCAGCGGCTTGCTGGAGCATTTGCAATTGGTCGAGATGCTGGCGGCTATGAGATGACTTGATCAGAAGCTGTACATCCTTGCGTAATCCGAAAGCTTTGTTGAACGCTTGTACCAAGCCGATCGGGTTCTTGCGTTCAATATAACTATGGAAATCGAAGAAATATAGAAAGACATACGTATCTTCCGGAATCTCGAAATCTTCCCGGCGATAAATGACTTCGGGCTGATAGTCAATGTCTAGGGAGCAGTGAACGGCATGCACCGGCACGGGAGAACTGGCGGCAATGGAATCCCGGGCAAACTCGCTCAGCGTCCATACCTCATCCACGTACCCGAATGATGTTGCCCACTCTTCAGGAAATTCAGAAAGTTCCCACGCCCAGTAGGCGATATTAAAGTGGTGGCTCAGATAGGATGGGTTGTCATGAACATACTGACCGAGACAGTCAGCGTTGACCGATACCAGGTTAACTGGATAAGGATTGGAGACCGAATAGCTGGAAGGCCTTTTCTCGATATTATGCGCGCCGTGGTCTACGAAGTCATTTGCCACACAGTTGATCCCCGCAGCCTGCAGGATTCTCAGGTTGCTTCTCCCCATTTCCCCCACACCCTTCTCCGAAGCCAGGTGTCCCAGAACGTTGATGCCAAATGGCGCGTTCGCATGACTGTCGGATGCAACTAGGGCAGTGGGCAATCCCGGGCGTCTGTCACCGAAAGAGTTGAAAGGGTTGGCGTACTCGCCCACATTCAGATTGAGACTCCGATGGTGACGGCGTGCAGCACGAGGAATTCTCTGACCATTGGAGTAGAAGTCATTTCCGTATGTCCAGGCGCTACAGGTCTCCCATCCAAATGAGACTAGTTGCCGCTGGTAACTTAACAACAACTCACCCAACGCACCGCTGTTGGCGATTGCGAAGTCGTTATAGCTTCGACCCGAGTAGAGATCTCGAGGATCGAGAGTGTCCAAGTCCCGAAAATTGAATATATGCAGCCGGTCTTCCAGCGAGCCTGAAGCGTCGAGGTCGATCTGCGATACGAGCTCATGATAGTTCCAGTAGCCGGCCTGGTATGCCGGCTGACGGAGAATCGAGACGCCGTCGAATATTGCCGGAACCAGACCGAACCATCTCTCAGGTGATAAATCGAGCTCAGGATGGCTATGGCGATCTTCCTTGATCTTGTCTTTCCACCATCGAAGCAGCCGATGCGTCACAGCGGAGTTCTTCAACGCAAGGAAGTCGATACAAAACGGGCTAAAAGCCAGGATTTCGCGCTCGGTGGGCCAACCATCATGGTCATCCGGAACCGGGCGAGAGAAGTAAGGCGTTAATACCATGTGGGAATTCAACAATAGCTCGTCGACATGATGCAGAGAGTTCGCGATCCACGTGTGAGCGGACAAATAATATACGGCGTAAACCGAGCTTCCCTCGAGCAGATAAGACAAGAAGTACGGCAGGATCGCCGTTACGACTTCCGGAAACGAATACTGGAATAAAAAAACCTCAACATTCGGAATGTCCAACTGTGCGGGCCGGACTACAGTGAATGATTCGATTTCAGGGCGAAAGAATCCTTTCGGCGAATCCAGCACGAGCACGAAAAATGGAGCATCGGGATGGTGATGATGCCAGGATTCGGCCAAGACCCGAGCCTTCGCCAGTTGGTTTCTGGCGATGATCGTGCAACCGGGAAAGTCTGATCGTGTTGGACTCATGGAACTCCTTGCCTGAACTGTCAGTCTTGCTTCGTATAATGCCCAGGCTTTTAGCGGTGAACTAAGTTTAATAGCCTCACGGGCTGCGTCGTCCTTCGCCAGCCAAATGCCTAAGCTGGCCGTTGCACGGCGATTCGACCTCGCCGTTTCCCAGTGTCGTTCTGCCCGCGATGATCGAACCGGGGCGACAGATATAAACCCGTCTCGGTTGCAGTCAAATTGGGATTCACGAACGGATCTTCACATAACCGGGTACCCCAGGTCTTGCTCATGTACTCCTGCTCTTTGTGGAAGCGCTTGATTCGTTCTGGCGTCGTATCGAAGCCGCGGGTTGCACATTCCAAATGTCGCAACTCGGCGAATGGCGTCCACACCACGCGATACTTGTGTTTATAAGCGCGCAGACAGAGATCAACATCGCTCCACGTAACCTTCAGGTGCTGCTCTTCAAACCCGCCGAGTTCTTCGAAGACTTCCTTGCGGACCGCCAAGCAGGCTCCAGTCACTGCAGAGACGTCACGCGTCAGTGCTAATTGACCCAGGTAGCCGGGCTCGCCAGGATCAGCAAAACGATACAAATGCAGGCAGTTACCACGGTTGTCCAGCATCATGCCGCCGTGCTGCAAGCGGTCGTCCTTGTAGTAGAGCTTGGCTCCCACTATCCCAACTGAAGGACGAATAGCATGAGATACCATCTCACGCAGCCAGTCGCTGTTTGTTACGTCGATATCGTTATTTAGGAAGAGCAGCACTGAGCCATTTGCTGCCTTCGCGCCGAAATTGTTCGCCGCCGACCAATTGAAGTCGCCCGGGAACGGCAGGACCCGAACGCGCTCGTGGGCCGCGATCTGAGCAAAAAACAATCGCGTGCCGATCGCAGAACTGTCGTTGTCGATTACCAGGATTTCCAGATTGGAATAGTCGGTACGATGCAGCAACCCCTGGATACATTGACCCAGCAGGTCAGGCATGTCCCGGGTCGGAATGATAATCGAAACCAGCGGTGCTGGCGAAGGCACAGGGAAAACAGGATGCGGCCAAATACGCCCGCCCAGGAACGCTCCCTTGATTTCGACCTTTGATCCCGAAGCATACAAGTTGCGCTCTACGACGCTCTTCATTGCGGGAGTTCCCACATTTGCCAGCGCCTCCGGGAATCGAGGAATGCGTGCGGGATCGTGCTCCCGGCGATGGTACAAGAGCTTGGGAATGTGGCGAATCAACGCTGGATCCAACGACTCGACGAACCGCATCAGCAAGTCAAAACGTTCAAAAGGATGTCTGTCGGCACGAAGGCCGCCTACCTCCCGTACGCGAGAGACACGGTATACCGCCAGGCCGCCGACCCAGTCCCCAGCCAGCAATAAATCCACATTCCACGAGGTCTTGAAGGCTGGCGACGAGCGTTGTCCTTCCGCGTCGATCAGATCCTCGTCGGTATATAACAGCATAGAACCTGGGTTTGCCTGCAGTTCACGCACCACTTCGAGAATGGCGAAGGAATTCAAGATGTCTCCCGCGTCCAACCAGGCGGCAAACTCGCCGGTTGCTGCGTCTAGGATCGCGTTGTGCGGAAGAGTTTCTGAATCGTCAGCAGGTGAAACGAGTAACTTGATTTGTGGCGAGTCGCTTGCCAGTTCTTGCAGCCGCTCAAGAGCCGGTTTGGAGTCACAAGCTCCCGCAACGATCACCAATTCCCAATTTTGGCAGGACTGGCTCCTGAGGGACTCGATCGATTTCGTTGCAGCGCACAGATCGGTGGTCGAACAGTCCATGAAAATCGAGATGGTTGGTTGGCGGGTAGAGCGCTCAACATCGTTTCTGGATTGAGGCCCGTCAATTCGCTCTCGTTGGTCCGTTTCGAAGTCCTGCACCCAGATTCGATACGCCTCCGAATTCATGGGTCTGGCACTGTTCGGATACAGAAGAGGGAACATGTGAGATCCGAACTGAGCAGTCCGTGCCTTGCACAAGGACAACACCACATCCTTGGCCGGACGGCGCATCAGCCAGTAGGCCACGACTCTCGCGGCCTCCGCCTTTGTCAGTTTTTTGCCCGATGCCTTTCGGAACAGAGTCCGTATCGTGTGGAAATTGCAGTTTGCTGCGGAGCCATGAAGACCGTTGAATTCCGCTGACGATGCGATCTCACTAACCATGTCCGCCAGGGAATGGCCAGAGTGCAGAAAGGTGGTCCAGCGCTGTACCGCACTGGGCTCAGGAGAGCGCCCGAGCGCAATCAGGTACGTCTGCACGATCGCTGCCGTTGCCATCAAAGGCTGATCCCAAGGACTCGTTTTCATGGTAGCGTGCCGACAATCTGCAGTGAGGAAAGGCCGCTTCTTACGTCAAATAACTGTGCCTCGAAGTCGCCCGGTCTTCTCTCGCAGTCTTGACTGGAGAGCACCCCGAATGCGCACTACAAGCTTATCTTAAAATCATAGCAGAGCCATGCCCGGAGAGGTTCTAACAGCCCGGCCCCGTGCTGCTAAGCTCAGTCCATCCTTCGATTACCGCCGCGGAAATCGCTCCGGTTTCGTAGAGCCTCCGACAGCGGCACGGGGTTTCTTCTGGTTCGGAATGCTCCTGGGTTCAATGATCCTGCTCGTGAGACCGGAAATTGTTGATTCGAAAATACATTTCTCGAGGATCGCTCGGAGCAACCACCCTGCTCGCATCCGACGATAGAGTGATGCGTGACATCCCTGGAGGTACGATAACGTCCGCCCGCCAAGCAGTCCCGGCACTGTTGACCTTCAGCTTCTCCTGAACTCCGGGTCCCGCGATCACCAAACTGGAGTACTCGGGGTATGTTGTGGAAAAGGTCGCCTCCAAAGTGACCTTGCGTTCGGACGGAGCAGAATTAAGAACGTCGATTTCCCCTTGGCGGCCGCACCAGTGCCAGTTATCCGGTCCTGCGGTTTCTTTCCCCCAGCAGCCACCTCCGGGTTCCAAAAGCAACGAGTGCGAAATTCCTTCCATCTGGACTTGCAACTCCGGAGCAATTTCGCGCTTCATTGAAGCGATTGCATTAGCATCCAGGCGGAAGAACGCGAGCCTCGCGCTCGCGTCCACGATCGGCTCATTTCCGAGAAGCTTCTTGATCTGTGACTCTAGCGCAACACCGTGATCGACAAATCCAAAGCGATCGATATAGACCCCAGCAAAGCCCGACGTAGTCACGACCAGCAGCTGTTGATCGATCGGTAGACTGGAAATCGCTGCTAGCCAACCAGCCGTTTCGCGTCCCTTCATAGCTCCGTAGCTCCACCGTAAGGAACTGGAATGCAGGTAGCCCCGCAGTTCTTCGTAGTCGGCCATTTGATTGATCGGAGGCGTTTCGGGGAATGGGTCGTATGGCAATTGGAAGATCATGGCGTGCGGCGGCACCAGGGCTTCGATCTGCTTAATAAATTCAGCATCGTCCCGGTATTGTTTTTCGACTTGGTCACGACCCAGCATGAGCCCTTTAGGAACCTGATCGAAAATGCCAAGGACCAGGAGAAACGCGGGCACGACAATGCCGGCCACAATCCAATGTTTGTGACCGAGCGACCTGTCGAGAAACCGATCTAGGATCAGCAAGGTTGCAGCGATGCAAAAGAACGAAATATAAACCGAGATCCGATTAAAACCACGCAACTGAGGCGAAACAACAAAACTGAAAACCGCTCCCAATCCGCCGATGGTTCCTGTGAGAAATGCAACCAGATTCAAGATACTCAGCGAGTAGAGTTCTTCGGGACATCGCCTGACAAACAAGCACAGGAAGAGCATGAGACAACCCACCGCACCTACGACTCCTAGGGCGGCTCCGTCGTTTTCGTTTACCAGTACTGCCTGGCTCCTGAACTTGTCTTTCCAAGCCGCCAGCAGATGTACTCGATGGTTTGTGACTGGGGCCAACATCTGGATCAGTGTCAGTCCGTAAATTTCCGATTCGACTGGAATTCGTTGCGCCGTGCCGGTCCGGCCGTGACCCAGTAAGAAGGCCATATTGGGGAGAAGGCCAATGCCAAAGGACGCGACCACCACAACTATCAGTACAGCGGCGGCGAGAACCGCACGATGATCTTGCCGCCGCAAAAAACCATAAATCCCGGCGATGGCTAGGAAGACAACTGCGAAGAATGCATTGTACGGGTTGTCCCATCCCACCAGAACGCAAACTAGAACACTGACGAATCCCCTCCGCGTGAATCCTCGGGCCGGGGTGGACCCTTCTTTCTTGGCGGTCGAAAACAGTCCGGCCTCGCCAGTGCAGACCCAAACCGCAACCAATGCCATGAGGGGCACGAGATAATAACATGCATAAATCAGGTGGGCTTCATTGCGCATCTGATGAAAAGGTATGAACGCGTACAGAACTGCACCTGCCATGGCCAGCCCGGTAGATATTCCGAGTCTGCGGAAAGCATACAAAGCCGTAATCCCGGACAACGGATAGCCCAGGAAGAAAAGCAGGTTAATAGCGAGTCCGGGGCTGTGTGTAAACAACCGTATTCCCGCCAGAACAGAAAAATGGGCCCAATGGGGTAACGGATAATCGTAAAGCTCCTGCTCTCCCGGGGCTCCCAGCAAGGGGTTTACGTAATAATGACCATCTCGGACGAAGTTAGTAACTAACTCTTGGGACAGGTTATGGTCGCCGTTGACACCGAGTGGGACGGTAATATCGATACGACTGATGTGCCAGACGATGCCAGCCAGGAAAATGCAGAGCAAGGCCACTACAAGATAAGGTATGACCCCGGAACGAGCGAAGAATGCCGGCACAGTGGCCGATCCATGAAGGGCACGTCGATCATGATTTTCGAGTTGTTCTGTCATTCAAGAATTCCAGCCGGTATCAGGCGATTGGGTTGAGTCATAGCTGCTCGCGCTCTGCCATTGCGCTGAGAGGCATCCGGCGCTAGCGCGACTCCCCCTTTCTCAGCAGGCGGATCGAGTCGGCGGCGATCTCGTCTCCGCTCTTATTCCCGCTGGAAATCAATACTTCGTCGACCAAACCGTTGAATGACCGCCCGCCACCAACCCAATTGCCAACATACAGCGGCCTGTTGGTGGATACGACCGGGGAAGGCTGAATGGTTTTAGCAACCAGTTGGCCGTTCACGTAAAGCATGGTCTGCCTTTCCTTGATCTGCAGCGAGACATAATTCCTCCGGCCGGACGTCAACGAGAACTCCCCCCCACTCATCCACGTTGTCCCATTTCCCAAAGAGACAGAAAACTGGTTGGTATGGTCCCCTATTTGTTCGAAGGCGATCCCCCGATAGTCGGGCCCATGGTTACTAATAATGTCGGCAAAAGGAACCTGGTAATTTTCGGGCGAAACGAGCACGTCAATTGACATTTCGTCGCTGAACGTGACTGCCGGTTGTTGCACACCCTCTCCCAGCGTGCCGCCATCGTACCCGAAGTGAAGCAATTGTGAACCCGCAGACCGCAGTTCCCAGTCACTTTCGCTCTTTACGACTGAGACCGCCGAATCGGAAACCTCCGGTGAAATATCGCCTCGCAGCGAGAAGGCGTCGAACGATTCACCGGGATGGAACGTAACCAATTCCCAACCGCGGCTCTGCCCTAGCACCCTCATCCGGTCATCACCCACTCGAAACACTGATCCGTCTGCTCGCTGGGGCTGGACGAACCTGCCGGAGATCGAGCCTCTAAGTGCCGGGATAGAGGAAGGAAAGCAGAAATAACCGGTAACCTGGTCAGCGAGCAGTCCGCGAATCTGGCCGTTCATCTGGTAGGTTCGGTTCACGTGGGCCAGAAGCACAGCTCCCACGCCGTTAGCTAGATGACGGATCTGCACCGTATAGACCGCAGAGGCGGGCCCAAACTCGCATTCTTGTTGACCTGCTGCGACCTGGCACGACGCTCCCGCAGTCTGAAATGAAGGCGTCAGGTCAGCAGCCTCGTTGAGTGGATAGACCGAGTACATGTGTCCGGAGACTCCTATGTACTCGTTTGCGTTGTCCCATAGGTTTGTGCCATTCACCAGCAGGATCGACCCCGGCCTGGCATCTACTAGTAGGCCGCGCCGCACTGCCTCTTCCGTTAGCACCCTCGGGTACCAAAACAGTTCGTTCTCCGCTTTCGCGACTAGCCAATTGTGTTGCAGGTTGAGAGCGAACAACGCCAACCATACAACGATGACAACACCTACCAACGAAGGCCGCCTTTCCCAGACGGTGCGAGTCCTGCGATAGGCCGAGAGGAACAGCAGAGCCAACAGCAGCGTCAAGCCCATACGGCTGAGGTATACGGGAAGGTAGGCCGTGCCCCAGAGCATTGCCTGGTACTTAGGTGACAGCGAAATAAAGGCCTGAGGCAGGGCGAAGAGAAGGCCCCCCAGCCACAGCAAATCGGACGCGCTCGCCTTTTGGTTGCCGTCCACGCCAGACGAAACGCTTCGCCGGATCCAAACTACTGCAACTGTCGCCAGAGCAATCAGGAGTGGTACCCCCTGAAGAATGGCAGCAGGCCAGCGGCTGATTTGGGATGAAAACACACCATATGGATCAAGCCAGTAGTAGGAGAACGGAACCGCTCCGAAAGACTGAACCGCGTACGACTTGAGTATCTCGGCCGGATTAAAGTTCGGCCTGTAGATCTGACTGGGAGCAACCGCCATCTTTTTCAAAACAAAACTGATCGTCCCCAAAAGCCCAATAACCGCAATAAATGGGATCGAAGCAACAAGGGCCGCCCGTGGCTGCCTCAGCCGCGAGTACGCCACAACCAGATAGAGCGCGCACATCAAGTAAGAAGTCTCGAAGATCAGCCCACAACAGAGAAACAACACAGTCGCGGCAATCAAAGCGCGGCGTTCGTGGTCATCGAGGTATTTCAGGAACAAAATGAGCGAGCAGAACAGCAGCAAGGTCATCAGTGGATACTGTGCGCAGAAACCTAGGATCGGGTCCCATGGCGCCCGGAACTGGATGACAAGCGGCGACAGCAACAGGCAAATGCCAGGCAGCAGTTCGGAGTCTGTTAGTTTCCGGAGAAAACCATAAAATGCGGCCAAACTCATCAGAACCACGGCTAGCACGATGACTTTAAACAGGAACACGCTACGCACGGCATAGAACACGGTGTACATGTAGAAGGCGAGAGGAAAAAAACGGCCTTCGGTCGATATCCATAGCCCAACGTAATGCTGAGTTACACCCCATAGGCTAAGGTGCGTCCGCAGCATCTCGCCGCGAATCTGCGAGTTCAACACGTCGTCACCACAATATCCGGTCGTCAAAAGCGGGAACAACGCAATGGCGTTCACCAGAAGGAGAGACAGAACCAGGCCCAGATGACGTCGATTTACAGTTGCTTGCATGGTCGAATATGAAGTCCAATTATTCGCAAGGGTGAACCACAACTCGCATCCCCATGCTACGTTGTGTCGGGAGAGAGTCCGGAGAATACTGACCAAAACACAAGAATGAACCTATCGGCCACTAGGCCGAGCACCAGCCGCAGGTTGACCGAGCATTTGTTCAGCTCGCGCGACCACCCCGTCCGCACACACACCTTGGCTGCCGCGAAGTTGCGTCTGCGAACCGGCTGTCTTGATTGCCACGCTGGCTAGTCGGACTGGGAAAAATGGCGTGGCACTTGCGCTCTCGGCCAGGACTTCCGCAGTCCGGGTGCCCAATCCTCCCAGTCCATGCTCTTCCACCGTAATGATGCCGCCCGTCTCCCGACTGGCGCGGCGGACCGCTTCGACGTCGAAGGGCACCAGGGTAGGCATGCTCAGAACTCGGATCGAGTGCCCCTGGTTGCGCAAAGTTGCCGCTGCATGGAGCGTCTCACCCAACATTCCGCCGGTGCTGATCAGAGTCAGCTCGTCGCCGTCTTCCACCTGGATCGCGCGACCAATTTGAAAATTGATTTCAGTCCTGTGCAGGACGGGTTCGCCCGCCTTTCCCAGCTGCAAGTAGGCAGGTCCGGGACGGGCGATCACCGCTCGAGTTGCAGCCCTGGCCTCAATCGGGTCTCCAGGAGCGATGACAGTCATGTTTGGCAGCACCGACATGACGGCCAGGTCTTCTACGCCGTGGTGAGTGTAGCCGTGGCTCCCGTAGGCCAGGCCGCCGCCGACCGAGACGATCTTGACGTTCAAGTTGTGATAGCAAACGTCATTGCGGACCTGCTCCAGGCAGCGCATGACTGGGAAGTTCGCAATGGAGTACGTGAATACGATCTTTCCGGTCAAGGCCAGGCCCGCGGCGATCCCCGTCATGTTCTGTTCCGCGACGCCGGCGTTGAGGTAGCGCTTGGGAAACCGGTCGGAGAACGCTTCCAGTACCGAGTACCCCAGATCGCCGCAGATCAACCAGATTCGTTCGTCGACTTCCGCGAGTTCGCACAGTTCCTTGATAAAGGCTGTCCTCAATCGTTCGCTCCGATCTCGGCGAGCGCCTGCTGCAATTGCTGGTCACTGGGACTGGAATAATGCCAGGCAAGCAGGTCCTCCATGAAGCTCACGCCTTTTCCCTTGATGGTATGCGCGATGATAATGCTGGGTCTGCCAGTCTCGAAAGGCAGCGCGTCGAAAGCATCTGCCAGTTGCTGGCAGTCATGGCCGTCAACTTCTCGGACCGCCCAGCGGAAAGCCCGCAGCTTGTCTGCCAGGGGCTCTAAGTCAAGGACATCCTCGGTTCTGCCGAAGCTCTGGATCTTGTTGTAATCGACTATCGCAATCAGGTTGTCCAACCCATGCTGGGGCGCAAACAGGAAGGACTCCCAATTTGAGCCTTCGTCCAATTCGCCATCACTGAGCAGCACGAATGTCCGGAACGGCAACCCTTCGCGCTTGGCGGCGAGCGCCATTCCACAACCCACCGGAAGTCCGTGACCGAGCGATCCGGACGACAACTCCACCCCCGGCACACCGCTGGTTACGTGCCCTGTCAGCCGCGAGCCGTGTTGGCAGTACGATTCCAGTTCTTCGGCGGGGAAAAATCCTCGCTCCGCCAGCGTGGCGTACAGGATGGCCGCTGCGTGACCTTTACTCAGGATCAGCCTGTCCCTGTCCGGCAGACTGGGATTTCTTGGATCGACACGCAGTACCCGCCAGTACAGGCAGGCCAGAATATCGGCAATGGAAAGGCAACTCCCGAGGTGAGACGCACGGGAGCGGTGCACCATTTTGACCGCCTGGGCGCGGATTAACTTAGCCCGGTTCCTGACTACATCTAGCGATTCACTCACGCGGCATCTTCTCCCGGTACCATTCTACCGTCTGACTCAGCCCTCGCTCGAGGCTGACCTCCGGGCGCCAACTCGTCGCGCTAGTCAGACGAGTGATGTCTGCTTCAAGGTGCATCACTTGATCGTCGCGGTAGGGAACTTCTCCGAATCCGATCGGCAGGGAAGGATCGATCATGTCACGGATTTGTTCCACGATGTTGCGAATCGTGGCTGTGGTTCCCGATGCCAGATTGAAGACTCCCGCGACTTCCTGCTCGAGGACGGCGCAGATGGCTGCGGCGGTATCATCGAGGTAGAGGTAATCCCAAACCTGCTCGCCGAGGGTCAATGAGGGCTTTCTTCGTGCCAGCAAATCGAGGATGACCGACGGCAGCATGTGCCGGACATCGTCGCCGGGCCCGTAAGCCGACAGCAGCCGCAACCAGACGTGGCGGATGCCCGCTAGTTCCGACATTTTCGCGGTACTCAGGCCCGCGACCAGCTTGGCAACTCCGTAGGCGGTTACCGGTTTCGGAAACATATCTTCCCGCAAGATACCCTTACACGGTCCGTATTCCGCCTGCGAACCCAGACCAATCCAAACCTTGCAGCCCGCTACTCTTGCCGCTTCCCAGATAGCGAGCGTGCTCACCAGATTCTGCGAAATCTGTTGCGGGCTATTGCGAAACTCGGCCGTGACCCCGAACCACGCCAGATGGAGGACAGCATCAATTGGCCGCTGCTGAATCGCTTGTCGTATCGATTCCGGTTGCGACAGGTCGCCGTAGACCGGTCGTACGTTGTGCAGGCAATCCTGAAGGCGAGTTGGAGTTCCCCCGGGCCGCAGCAGCACAGCGACCTCATGCCCGTGGCCCAATAGATGACGGACCACCGACGACCCGAGGAATCCCGAAGCACCGGTCACCAGACAACGCATTTGCTTCTCACTCCGCAGGGATCACGCTCTTCTGGGTCGCGGGCGCTGGCGGCAACTCGCGATCGGCTTCGGCGCAATAAGCTGCAATCTGGTCGAGACACTTCTCGCGGGCACTCTTGCCCGCGAGAAATTCCCGATACCAGTCGATGGTTAGCGACAGCGCATCCGAAAGATCCAGCACCGGACGCCAACCCAACTGCTGCGCTGCCTTCGACCAGTCGAGTTGCAGCATCTGGGCCTCATGAGGATGCTCTCCGCCATCGACCTCCCAAGTTACGGGCGAACTCCAACCTGATGCGATCTTCTCGACGATCCAGCGCACAGGTTGCGCATCGCCGCGTTTGGGACCGAAGTTCCATCCACTCGCAAACGCACTGTCCCGCTCGTACAGGTTTTGCGCCAGCATCAGATATCCCCGCAGTGGTTCCAGAACGTGTTGCCATGGCCGGGTTGCCTGCGGGTTGCGGATCTTCAAAATCTTTCCCTCCGCAAAAGCCCGGATTGCATCAGGTATCAACCGGTCTCGCGCCCAGTCGCCTCCGCCAATCACGTTTCCCGCGCGTGCCGAAGCGAGCGCCAGATGCCGGGCATCGCCGCTTCCAGTAGCGAAGAAGGAGTCGCGATACGCGCTCACGACCAACTCCGCGCAAGCTTTACTGTTGCTGTAGGGGTCATGTCCCCCCAGGCGGTCGATCTCGCGGTAGCCCCAGACCCAATCGCGGTTCTCGTAGCACTTGTCCGTCGTGATTACGACGACAGCGCGAACCGAATCGGTGGTGCGCGCAGTTTCCAGCAGGTTCGCGGTGCCCATGACGTTCGTCTGGTAAGTGAGGATGGGGTCCTCATAGGAAACCCGCACCAGCGACTGGGCAGCCATGTGAAATACAATTTCCGGCTGGGAATCCGCGATCGCTTGCTTTAAGTGAGGGAAGTCGCTCACGTCGCCGGTAATCGACTGGATACCTGACGCCACCGATGCGGTCTCAAACAAGCTGGGAGAGGTAGGCGGCGACAGCGAGTATCCAGTGACATCCGCGCCCAATCGCTCCAGCCACAGCGACATCCAACTGCCCTTAAAGCCGGTGTGCCCAGTCAGGAACACTTTCTTGCCTTGCCAGAACATGGATCACCATACCTTCCATGGCGCCTTGCCAGCTGACCAGAGGTCCTCAAGCAGGTGCTTGTCATGGAGCGTGTCCATGGGCTGCCAAAACCCACTATGTTTGAAGGCGAACACTTCGCCCTCGTGCGATAGTCGCTCCAGAGGCTCGCGCTCCCAACTGGTTTCATCGCCCGCAATGTAGCTCGCCACGTTCGGTGAGAGCACGAAGAAACCACCATTGACCCAACGGCCATCACCTTTGGGCTTTTCAGTGAACTCGGTGAGTCGGCCGTCACTTTGGATTTCCAGCGCGCCGAACTTACCAGTGGGCTGAGCGGCGGTAAGGGTCACGGCCTTGCCGTGGCTGCGATGATATTCGATCAGGCTGCCGATGTTCACGTCTGACACACCGTCACCGTAAGTGAAACAGAACATCTCCTCGTCCTGAACATAAGGAAGGATGCGCTTCAGCCGCCCGCCCGTCATCGTACTTGCGCCCGTATCAATCAGGGTCACTCGCCAGGGCTCGCATTCGTTCTCGTGGATCTGGAGGCGATTCGCTTGCAGGTCGATGGTAACGTTGGCCGAGTGCAGGAGATAGTTGGCAAAATATTCTTTGATGACATAGCCCTTGTATCCCAGGCAGATGACAAAGTCATTGATTCCGTAGTGCGAGTAAATCTTGAGGATGTGCCACAAAATTGGCTGGCCGCCAATTTCGACCATGGGCTTGGGGCGAACGGTGGTTTCTTCACTCAGTCGGCTTCCCAGGCCGCCTGCAAGAATCACGGCTTTCATGATGCCTCCGGTTGACTGCCAGCGTCGGCTGGTGTCAGGCTACTCCTCCGTGAAGAATGACTGCCCGGCGGGCTTGTCAGCTTCAGGCTTGGTCTTCACCGCAAAGGAGATATGCTTGTGCCCAAAAAAGCTGGCAATCACCGTCACAACCGCCATTATCGCGGCTGCCACGTACGGCGCCGCTTGGGGCCGCTGTACCAGGGAACGGCGCAGCAGCGGGACCAGAATCGGCAGAGCCGCCAACGTCAGCAACATGCCCGTGCTGTAAACCGCCACGCAGCGGATCCATTCCTTCAGGTAATTTCCCTTGGTCTTGAAGACAAACCATTTATATCCCAGGTAAGCCACAGTAATGGCAATCAAATTCGAAAGCAGGCTTGCCAGCATGTAACTGTACGATCCGACGCCTTGCAGACAAAAATTCAGGAGCGCGAACAGCGAGTACCCGAATAAAGTGTTGAAGCCCCCGACCAGCAGGTAGCGCCCCATTTGCCAGACGGAACGTTCTTCCGGCCGCTCACCCATGGAGTTGTCTCGTCCGCATTGGTTCGTTCCTATTGGCTGAACGTAAAGGTCAGAAATTGATTCGTTCCTTCTCGATCACTAGCGGCCGCTTCTGCACCAAGGTGTGGATCGACCCGACATATTCACCGATGATTCCAACGGCCAGAAGTTGAACGGACCCGAGGAAGAACAACCCTAGCACCAACGGCGCAACTCCAAGCGAGAAGCTGTTCCAGTAAACCAGCTTATAGATAAAGTAGAACATCCCCATCAACATGCTGATCATCGCCGAGACAAAACCGCAGAAAATGACCAGCCGCAACGGGACTTTCGACAGGTTGGTAATTCCCAGCATCGCGAGGTCGTATAGCGTGTAGAAGTTGTTCTTGGTGATACCGCGCATGCGGCGGCTCTGCTTGTATTCGACTTCCGCATGCGGAAGCCCGAGTTCTGCGATCATCCCCCGGAAGTAGGGATAGGGGTCGGTGAATTTCTCGCGCAGAATGTCCACGACCGTCTTGTCATACAACCCGAAACCCGTGAAGTGCGTCAGCACATTTACGTCGGTCAGTCTTGCCACCAGGCGATAGTAGGCGGTCCTCACGGCATACATGAAACCGCTTTCGTCACTGGCATTTTTGATGGCCGCAACAATCGGCGTCCCCTTCTCCCATTCCCGGATCATCTCCCGGAACAGTTCGGGCGGGTCCTGCAGGTCGGCGTATAGAACGCCCACCGCGTCCCCCTGGGCCTGCAGAAATGCGTACATGGGCGAGCGCAGATGGCCGAAGTTTCGGGCATTAATGATGACTTTCACATGGCTGTCGGCAGCCGCAATCTCCCGCAGAATGGATACCGTCGCATCGTGCGAGGCGTTGTCGATGAAGATGTGCTCATAGCGGTATTCCGGCAGTTCCTGCATTACAGCCCGCATCCTCAGATAGAGCTCACGTATGTTGAGCTCCTCGTTGTAACAGGGCGTTACGATGCTGATCAGTCGTTTGCTCATGAAAGACGTAGCCCGCCCAAGGGCAGATGAAGACAGGACTTGCTGCAAGCAAGCATAAAGACCCGGCAAGGCTCACAAGAACCGGTTCAGAGCGCAGCCGGAGAAGTCTTGTAGTCCCGCATGAATGCGGAAAACGCATCCACGATGTAGTCCAGCATGGGCTCTGTGAGGCCGGGATACACGCCGATCCAAAACACGTTGCGCATGACGTAGTCTGTTATCTTCAATTCCCCGGCTACGCGATACTTCACTCCCTGATATGCAGGCTGCCGTACCAGATTACCCCCAAACAGCAGCCGGGTTCCAATCTTGCGGTTTTCCAGTGCCTCGATCAGAGCGTTGCGGGTGAAGGGCGCGTCTTCACGGACCCCCAACGGAAAACCAAACCAGCTCGGGTCTGCTTCGGGATAACTCTCTGGCAGGATTAGGACGTCATCAAAAGCTTGCAGCCGTTTGAGTAAATACCGGAAGTTCTTCTTCCGCGCAGCAATGAAATCCGGCAGCTTCTCCAGTTGCGACAACCCCAAAGCGGCTTGCATGTCGGTCGTCTTCAGGTTGTAGCCCACGTGGGAGTAGGTGTACTTGTGATCGTATCCGCATGGAAGTTCCCCTAACTGCCACTGAAAGCGTTTCCCGCAGGTATTGTCCTTGCCCGGTTCGCACCAGCAATCGCGGCCCCAGTCGCGGAAGGACTCCACCAGGGTTTTCAAAAGTGCCGAGTCCGTCAGCACCGCTCCGCCTTCACCCATGGTGATATGGTGGGCCGGATAAAAACTGACCGTTGCCAGGTCGCCAAATGTTCCCACCATTCGCCCTTTGTAGGTCGAACCCAGCGCGTCGCAACTGTCTTCCACGAACCACAGGTTGTACTTTTTCGCAAAGCCGACTATGGCATCCAAATCGCAAACGTTGCCGAGGGTATGGGCAAACATGATTGCCCGTGTCCGCTCGCTAAGCGCACCTTCCAGTTGTGTAGCGTCCAACTGGTAAGTGGGCAACGAGATGTCGACAAAAACCGGAACACATTGGTTCTGGATGATTGGGTTTACGGTGGTTGGGAAACCAGCGGCCAGAGTGATTACCTCATCGCCCGGTTTAAGCCGGCGATCTCCGAGTTTCGGAGACGTCAGCGCCGAGAACGCCACCAGATTGGCGGACGAACCCGAATTCACCAGCGAGCATCCGCGCACTCCGAAGTACCGCGCGAACTGGCGCTCGAATTCCTTTGCGAACCTGCCCGTGGTAAGCCAGCAATCCAGCGCTGCATCCACGATATTCCGCACATCACGACCGCTCAAGACCTTGCCGGAAACCGGTACAGCCGACTCACCAGCGGCGAAAGTCGGGTTGGGAAATTGCTCCCGAAAATACTCTTCTGTTAGCTCGAGTATCTGGTCACGGAGTTCGGACGCCCGACTGGTCATCCTTTGATTTTATTACACATTCTGACACTAATAACAGCAGTACGCTTCGGTGCAACACGTTCGCAATGGCATCCAGCGCCCAGCAGCGGGCCTGGGTATCCTCAGACGCAGTTGTATTAGAATTTACGATATGAGAAAGAATTTCCCGATTTTTGTTCACATTCGGCATTCCTTTTTATTGCTGCTTGCCTTCGCGGCCGTGGTGCTAATGGTTGCCTGCTCGTCCGCTAAGCCTCCGGCCGAGGAAACCCCCTCGAGTTCTACTGCGAAACCTGCGCCGCCGCCTATGCCGCGTCATGAGTTTGGCCCCAACGAAAAAGTGGTAGGAAGTGTTGACATCCTAACTGCGGTGCCTGCGACTCAGTCGGAGTCTGAACATTTATTGGCCCAAGGCTGGGCCGCCTCTACCGTCGCAGGAGTGCCGGTTACCGTTGTAGCGCTACTGATCGATGGAAAAGTGGTTGCCGAAACCAGGAGTTTCGATTCCCGATCGGACGTGGGCGCAGCATTCGGCAGGCCCGAGTTCGAAAAGTCCGGCTGGAAGATTGAAGCACCGATCAAGAAACTCGGTCCCGGAAGACATCCGGTTACAGTTCGCGCAACCAGCGCAACCGGCGACAAGTTGACCCTGCCGGGGGTTACCCTCTCACTTTAGTAATTCGGCCTGAAAGCGTTGCAGGCCAGGGACGGCTAGCAAAGTTGCATACGACGGCGCCGCATCTCCGTATTGTTGTGCTGCTATCGTGCGGCGCTGCTACGGTGTATCGTGTTACGCGGGCGTGCCCGCCATCAAAAGCTCAGACGTAAAAGACGAAGTCGTCCTGATACTTTCGGAACAGCGCAAAGCCGAGGAAGAGCGCAATCAGCGCGCATGCAAACGACGCGACAATCGATCGTGCCCTGGGTAATTGACCGTAATAAACCGACAGCCGGAACCCGTTAATGACGTAAATGAGTGGGTTCAGCTTGAAGATCCATTGCCGGTTCGCGGGTATGAAGTCCAGCGAATAGATGATGGGTGTCAGGTAGAACCAGGCCGACAGCAGAATCTGAATGATGTGGGTCACGTCCCGGTAATATACGTTGGCGGCAGCGAATAAAAAGCACGTCCCAAGCGTGAAAATCGAAAGCGCTAGAATTGGTACTGGAAGGTACAGCCACGTCAGGTGGAAAGGGTACCTCATCGCCAGCACCAGCAAAGCCAGCGGAATTAGCGAGAGCACCAGGTTAATGAGGTTCGCCACCACCGCCGCCATCGGAAACACCAACTTGGCAACCTTGATCTTCTTGATCAGTTCGGCGTTCCCAACGATCGATTCCACTCCGTAAGAGAGCGACTGCGAGAAGAATGTCCAGGGCAGCAGTGCGCTTAACAAGAAGATCGGATAATTACGAATTGGGAACCGCATGATAGTCGAAAACACTGCTGTAAGTACCAGCATCAGAAGGGCAGGATTTAGAAGGGCCCACATAAATCCCAGGACTGACCGTTTGTAGCGGATGGTCAGCTCCTTCAGGGCCAACGCCCAAATAAGTTCGCGATTGCGGTACGACTCGAACACCAGTTCTCTCATAGTCGGTCCGTGCTGAATCGAGCGGCCGCAGTTCCTGACCGCACGCGAGGTTTTAGAATACATCAGGCTCAGCGGTCGCTGTGGCTGCGTCCTCGAAACGAATAACAGCTAAGTTCAGCTATTGAATGTCACTCGTTATCCGGACTCGCCGTCACGCCTTTGTGACGTTTCACCCCGCAACAACTGCAATCCAGTGTGACAGGCCGTCACGCTTCGCCGGTGAGTACCCTTCCAACGCTGGCAGCGGCATCGGCAGAATCACGAACTCAGTCAAACGACGGGCCTAGTACTTGCTCGTCAGAGTGGTTGCCTTCGCCAGCCCAAAGACCCGCCGTAACGATCTGTATCGGACTAGGATCAGCGACCAATTGGCGTGCTGCCTATTTTCAACCGCCGCGATGCCACATCGGACTCGCTGGTGAAGCCTCAGTCCCTGCGACAGACGATGTTCCAGCGATCTGGCAGATATTCCCAATTTGGGATTTCGGTAAATTAAGTCAGAGCGGCGTATTAAAGGTAACCGGCAACAGATTACCATTGCGTAAGAAGTTGGTTACCTTAATTTGCGAGGCTTCCCCATGCCAACTCGTCTGTTCCAAACGCTTTTCGTCCTTGCGGTGATCTGGGCTCCGTGGGCTCGAGCTGAAAGCACCGATTGCACCATGCCGGTTCTGGTAATCCCGGATGGCCGAATCACGCAATCCACATTTTCTCAAAATACGACGTATTGGTACGGCATTTATGCCCAGGGGGGACACTCCTATTCGGTCGAGTTCGTCCCACCGGCCGACAACTACCTCAATCTCAGCAAGGTGCAGATCAGCCCTCTTAGCGTTTTTGGTCCCAGTGATTCATTGGCGGGGTGTCGCGGGAGCTCCACTCTGCCGGTGACTCAGAACAGTGGATATGCGCCGGTGATTCTAAGAAACGGCAACGGTGCGGGACGGCGGGTGTCGTTCACTGCTGCCAGCGCGGGCCTATATCTCATGGCTGTGACCAACATCGCAGGCACTGGTAGCTACTCTTTCAGAGCAGTGGACACCACGTTGTTCAATATGCGTTGGAGCACCAGGGGCGGTTATGGCGATCAGTGGGGGTTCCTGAATATCTCCGACATGCCGGTGACCGGCCTCTTAACGATTTACGATTGGAGTAACACTCCCATTGTCTCAAGCCAGTTCACGGTCCCGGCTTTGGGGGAGGTGACCAGGAATGCCAGCCCGAGTGATCTGAACCTTCCAGATCGGAGTAATGGATTTGCGATGTTCAGCCATAACGGTCCTCCCGGTGCGATTATTGCCGATGCATACATGATCAGCTCTACGGGGCTGGTCGTTACTTATACGAAGTTCGAAAGTGGCGGTACTCGATGAGGATGGCGGAAGTGGAGATTCCACTGCGGATCTGAGATCAATTCTGGCGGCCCGATTATGGGACAAATGAGAGTGCGGGCATCGGGCGACAATGCGTCTTCGCGCATTAACTGAATCACCCCAAGATGGATTTTCCCCGAGATATGATTAATGCAGGACAACAATTACGTTGCACGTGTGTTACAAAAGCACGAGCGGTCTGACTGCAATCCTGCTGTCACTATCCGATTAAAATGGATTCGCTTAGGTTTACTTCTCTCACGATAAACGACGGTATTCTCTTGGTCAGCGGCGCCGGGGATGGCGATACCGGCGGGGGGTTGTGGGCTTTCGGTGGTCGAAATTCGGAGACCATTGACCGCATCAGCACGGCGGGCATTACGCTCCTCGGAGACCGGCTGGCGCGGTTGCTGCGCACTCCCCTGAATACCGGCGGCGGCGAGATCCTCATCTACGACAGCCGCGGCGTCTCCCATTATTTTCGAGTTGACGAACTGTCCGATCCCCGCTACATGGCGTGGGATGGCAAGCATCTTATCGTCTCGTCCACCGGGAAAAACAGCCTGGTGTGGATCACACCGGGTGGAGAGGTGGTGCGGCGTTGGCGGGCGCCCGGCGACGACGACTCGTGGCACCTGAACGATGTCTGTCTCGTCGGCCAACGCCTATATGCATGCGCCTTCGGTAAATATGAGGACTACCGCGGCTACAAGGATCATCTGTCAAGGGGGGATGGGATCGTATTCGACATTGCTTCTGGTCGCAGTGTGGTGACGGGTCTCTGCGCGCCTCACAGCCCGCGTTATTTTGATGGCGCTTGGACGGTATGTGATTCGCTGCGCAACTCTGTCGTGCAAGTAGATGCGGACGGCCATCTGAGGCGTAAGGTAAAACTTCGCTCATTCACCCGCGGGTTGGCCGTAACCGATCACTACATCATCGTTGGAGAAAGCGTGCAGCGTCGGACCGACGACGGTCCGACGACAGGATCGGTGGCGATTCTGCTCCGCTCCGATTTCAGCTTTGTCACCCGGGTGGAGGTTCCGTTCCGCGAAGTAAGCGAGATTGTGGTCGCCCCGCGTGCTCTATTGGAAGCGGTTAAAACGGGGTTCCGGACCAATCCTCTGCGCGTTGCCGAGAGCGATCAATTACAGATGTTTCGAGATGTGGGGATTGAGCCCAGACGACTTTGGGCGGTTAGTGAACGATTAGATCCCAAGCAGTTAAGAGTCCGTATAGAGGCTTCGATTCCCGCCAGCTTCGTTGCCGGACAACTGACTCTGGTAGAATGCACGGTTCACAATCTCTCGGATGCTTTCCTGTGTTCCGAGCTGCCGCACCCTGTCCGACTTTCTTACAGGTGGAAAAGCACCGGCGATTCTGGCGCGGTCGCCAGCGGCGATGGCATTCGGACCCAACTCCCCTGCATTCTGCCGCCGGACGGATCGATTGATCTCCGCGTAGAGGTTCAGCCGCCCGATAGTGTAGGAGAGTTCGAAATTTTCATAACGATGGTCCAGGAATTCGTTGCCTGGTTTGACGATGTTGACGCCTCGAACGCTTTCTCCGCGAAGGTGACAGTGGTGGCGGCGGCGGTACCGAGCAGTTCACTGGTAGCGTAATCTCGCAACGCGTTAGTAATCGTCATCCGACGCGTCCATCGACGTTCGGCAGGCGCGATTATGAGCCAGTCAAACTGGGTCCGTACCGGAGCGTCACCTCCCAGTCTGTGTACAATCCCGTTAGACCCGCGTGAAGACTGTCGCCATCGCCATTCCGTCGCTGCATCGGCCCGATCTCACCGCACGCTGCATTGAATCCATCCAACGCCAGACATTGCCCGCCGAGCAGTGGAAGATCGTCGTCATCGAGAATGAAGCGCACCCTGACAGCATCCTCCCCGATCCGCTGCCGCGCAACACCATGCGCATCGAACTTCCGACGAATGAAGGTACGACGAATTCCATCAATCGCGGCATGGCGGCGGTGCCCTCGCCCTATGTCCTGCTACTGAACAACGATGTTGAGCTTGCGCCTGACTACTTGGAGAAACTGGTAAGGACGCTCGACGAGGATGAGACGCTTGGCTTCGCCACCGGAAAGTTGTTGCGGGCTAGTGAGCCCACGCGACTGGACGGCGCTGGTGATGCAATGTTGCTCGCTGGAGCGTCGTACAGGCTTGGCCATCTTGATCGCGACCAGGGGCAGTTCGATCAGCGCATGCCGCTGCTGTCCGCATGTGGCGCGGCGGTACTGTATCGCTGCAAGGCGTTCCTCTTGTGCGGGGCGTTGGATGCCGACTTCTTTGCGTACCTCGACGATCTCGATCTGGCGCTGCGCGCTCACCTGATCGGCTACCGCGGTGTCTATGTCCCCAATGCCGTTGCCTATCACATTGGCAGCGCGACGCTCGGACAGGCGCTGCACCCGCGCGTGGTCGAGTACATTACCCGCAACCAGTTCTTCGTGCTGATTAAGGACTATCCGAAGGCCGTCTTTCTCCGCCTGCTGCCGCGCATTGTGGTGTACCAGTTGTTGTGGTTCCTGTTTTCCGTGAAGCGCGGTAGCTTTGGCGCGTACCTGCGAGGGCTCCGTGGCGCCATCCGCGGTAGAAGGCGCATGGTGCACAAGCATCGCAACCTGATGGCCAAACGCAAGATCGACGACGTGCAGTTGCTTGCTCTCATGCAGATGTCAGAGCGACAGGTTTACTTATGGCATCGGTCGCAGCCGGAAGCTGAACGCTCGTCGCTGCTGAATCTATACTTCCGGCTCTTTGCTCCACGCCAGCAATAGTTTGCAGCATTGCGTGTCCGGGTTCGTCACGTTATCTTGTAAATGACCCGATTGATCATGCAGGTTTCTCCCGAAATCGCCGCTGAGTTGCGCCGCATCCTGCTCGGGGATGCCGCTCGGCTGGTCGTAGCCATTGTTTCTATGGCCATCGGACTGGGCTCCATCCTGGTGCAATGGATGCGCCGGAATACCCAGGACCGAGTGCGCCTCTGGTTTGGCCTCCTCGCCTTCATGTATGGGTACCGCGCGTTGCTGATGACCCAGTCAGCGCAGTATTTTCTAACCGCGCGCACCATCGAATTCCAGATTGCCCTGATCACCTTCACGATTGGCATTCCGGCGGTGTTGTTTGGCTGGGGGCTGGTTTCGCAGAAACACAATTCGGTGACCAAGTCACTACTTACCGCGAACGCACTGATGGCGGCCACATTCCTGGAATTCATGACATCGTTGAGAATGGCCTGATCCTCGGCATCATGCCTTTTGCAAGTTACGACTCGAGGAACCTCACCGTCGGCCACGGCGACCGCTTCCTGCTTTACACCGATGGTGTGCTGGAGGCCGATCGGCGCGGCGAAGAGTTCGGACCGGATCGCGTTAAATCCATTCTGTCCCATCCACTTTCTGCCGAGCAGCTCTGCGCCTCGCTCAGCCGGGAAGTCAGGGCCTGGTCGCAGGATGTCGCAGGCGACGACATCACCATCGTTGCCCTCGCGATTGGCTGAAAAAGAAAAGCCACCCGCTAAGGTGGCTCTCAATTGTTTGGTATCGGATGTTACGCCACAGCAGCGCCCGACAGCACCTGCTCGCGCACTTCTGCGTCATGCTTTTCGTCGGCGCGGCTGCTCGGCAAGGCAATCTCCAGCAACTCCGGAATCGACTTCACGTAGTGCATGGTGAGGCCCTGCAACTGTTCGGGAGTCAGGTCCTCCTGCACATTCTGCCGGTTCGCCTCCGGCAGGATGATGTCCTTCACACCTGCACGTTTTGCGGCTAGCGCTTTCTCCTTGATGCCGCCGATGGGCAACACGTTGCCGCTCAGCGTAATCTCCCCGGTCATCGCGGTCAGCGGTCGAACCGGCCTGTCCGTGAGCAACGACACCAGGGCTGTCGCCATGGTGACACCGGCCGAGGGGCCGTCCTTGGGAATAGCGCCCGCCGGCACGTGGATGTGGATGTCGTGACCGGCGAAGAACTCTTCGTCGATCCCCAACTCCTTCGCGTTGGAGCGAACCCACGTCAGCGCTGCTTGCATCGACTCCTGCATTACCTGGCCGAGTTGTCCGGTCATGGTGAATCCGCCCTTGCCCTTCATCTTGTTGGCCTCGATGAAGAGTATGTCACCACCAGTCGGAGTCCACGCCAGTCCGACGGCGACGCCGGTGCGCTTGGTGCGCTCGGCAATTTCGCCTTCGGTACGGATCTTCATTCCGCCCAGCATGTCGGTGTGCTGCACTAACTCGGGCGTGACCACCAGCTTGTCGGTCTTGCCTTCCGCGATGCGGCGCGCCTGCTTGCGGCAGATTGTGCCAATGGTGCGTTCGAGGTTACGAACACCCGCTTCGCGCGTGTAATGGCGAATCAGGAAGCCGACAGTCTCCTCGGGAAACTCAATCTGCTCCTTGGTGATGCCGTTCTCTTCGATCTGCCGCGGGATCAGGTATTGAAACGCTATGTGTGACTTCTCCTCTTCGGTGTAGCCCTGCAGTTCGATGATCTCCATGCGATCGCGCAGCGGCTCGGCCACCGGATCGAGCTGGTTGGCAGTGGTGATAAACAGCACCTTCGACAAATCGAACGGAACATCGAGGTAGTTATCGCGGAAGCTGAAGTTCTGCTCCGGGTCGAGCGCTTCCAGCAGCGCCGAGCCGGGATCGCCGCGAAAATCTCGTCCTACCTTGTCGATCTCGTCGAGCATGAAAACCGGGTCGTTGGTCTCGGCGCGGCGAATGCCCTGCATGATCTGGCCAGGCAGAGCGCCAATGTAGGTGCGACGGTGTCCGCGGATTTCGGCCTCATCGTGCACGCCGCCGAGCGACAGGCGAACGAACTTGCGTCCCAGCGACCGCGCAATCGACTTGCCCAGCGAAGTCTTGCCCACGCCCGGAGGTCCGACGAAGCACAGGATCGGTCCCTTCATGTTCGGTTTCAGACGGCGAACCGAAAGGTAATCGAGAATGCGGTTCTTCACCTTCTCCAAATCGTAGTGATCGGAGTCAAGGATTTCCTTGGCCTTTGGGATGTCGATCTCGACGCCCGACGATTTCTGCCACGGCAGAATCGCCAACCACTCGATGTAATTGCGAGTAAGGCCATAATCGGCGGCCATTGGCGACATGCGCGCGAGGCGGCCGAGTTCCTTCAGTGCCTCTTTCTTCACGTCGTCAGGCATGCCGGCGGCTTCGATCTTCTGGCGCAACTCCTCGGCGTCGCGCGTGGTCTCGTCCTGCTCGCCCAGTTCCTTCTGGATGGCCTTCATCTGCTCGCGCAGGTAGTACTCGCGCTGGGTCTGCTGCACCTTGTCCTGCACTTCGCTCTGGATCTTGTTGCGAAGTTGCTGAACTTCTAACTCTTTCGCCAGGTGCTGGTTGATCTTGTCAAGCCGCGCCTGTACATCCGGCGTCTCCAGCACGTCTTGCTTATCGCGCGTGGACAGCGAAGGCAGAGACGAGGCGATGAAGTCCACCATGCGTCCTGCGTCTTCGATGTTGGCTGCCACCGTCGAGAGTTCATCCGACAGGGTAGGAGATCCCGCGACGATCTGCTGGAACAGCGTCAGAACGTTACGTTGCAGGGCTTCGATCTGCGCATTCTGCGCCGCCGGGATTTCGGGAATGGTTTCCACGCTGGCCCGCATGAACGGAGTCAGTTGCGCGTACTCCGTCACCTTCACGCGCTCCAAGCCCTCGGCAAACACAAACAGGCTCTGGTTCGGCATGCGCACGACTTTGTGCACCACCGCCAGACTTCCCACGGAGAAGAGATCCGTCGGTTGCGGGGAATCCACGCGCGCTTCGCGCTGCGCCACCACGATGATCGTCTTGTCGTCGCCCAGGGAGTTGATCAACTGCACCGAACTCTCGCGTCCAACCGTCAGGGGCAGCACCGCATGGGGAAACAACACGGTGTCGCGAACCGGCAGCAACGGCAGGGTGCGGGCTTCTTCGCTGTCGTTGCGGAACTCTGGATCCGGACTTACATCAGGAGCTTTCTCGGCTATCTTATTAGTTTTGCTAGGCATATGACTCCTTGAGTCACTTACACTCAAGATTTGATGAGCGAACTGTTATAAAAGATGCAACACCCATTTCTTCGCCCTCAGGGGCATTAGCGGACTTTCCGGATCTGTCTGGGGACCGTATTCCCGGAATCGCCGACCGCAGACGAACTGACCTCACGGACGTGGCGCGGAGCGGTTAGGCGACGCCTTGGAACCGCATTTTCCAAGCGGAAGGATTGTACTCAACAGGGGAGGCGGCTACAACCGCTGCAGGAGATTGTTTACAAAAAAGATTCCCAAAACAGGATGGCGTGGCCAGTATGGGCTACCGGACTCGGGCCTTCGCTGAAGGATAGACGCCCAGCACTTTCACGAATTCGGCGATCTCGCCCAGGTGGCGTAGAGCGTGGCTCGCGGCCTCCTCGTCGCCGCGCAGGATGTCAGCGAAAAACACGTACTCCCACGGGCGTCCGCGCATGGGGCGCGATTCGATTTTGGTCAAGCTTATGTCCCGCAGTGCAAATACGCTGAGCGCCTTAAACAGCACGCCGGGAACGTTCTTCAACGCGAACACCAGAGAGGTCTTGTTGGCGCCCTTGGCAACTTTTTTCGATTTCGTGATCAGCAGGAATCGCGTGTAATTCTGCTGGTCGTCTTCGATGCCGGAAAGCAGCACGCGTCCGCCGTATTCAGCGGCGGCGCGCTTGGCAGCGATGCCGGCGGCGTCCTGCAATTTCTCGTGGATGACATGCCGCACGCTGCCTGCCGTGTCATAAAACGGCACGGCCTGAACACCTGGGTGCGATCCAAAGAAATTGCGGCACTGGTCGAGCGCCACGGGATGCGAGAAGACACGCCGCAGTGCGCTCAACCGTACTCCTGGCGGAGCAATCAGGTTGTGGCGAATACGCAGGTGCATTTCGCCGTGAATGAAAACGTCGCGTGCCAGTAGCAGGTCGAAGTGCTCGGCCACAGATCCCGCTAGCGAATTCTCAATGGGAATCACCGCCGCTTGCACCACGCCACTCTCCACGCGGTCAAATACTTCGGCTGAACGTGCGCACGGTACCACCGTGGCTCGTGGCAACATCCGTCCCGCCGCTTCGTGACTGAACGACCCCAACTCTCCCTGGATGGCGACTTTCATAGGATCGGCATGAGCATAACAGACGGCCCGCTAGAGGGCCTTTCCCATGAGGTAGGCATCGAGCGCGTGCGTCGGATAATACAGAGGCAGCGTGCGCAGAATTTCATAGCCGAGCTTGTGGTACAGCAGCAGTGCCGGCTCATTGTTGACCGCAGTCTCGAGATACACCTGCTCGCACCCGACGGCGCGCAGACGTTTTTCGCATTCGTACATCAGGCGCGTTGCCAACCCGAAACGGCGGGCTTCGGGAATGATGTCGAGGGTCAGGATGCGGCCGATTTTGCGGATCGGCTGCGCGACGGCGAATCCAGCAATGTCTCCGGCGAACTCGCTGCCTCCGGCAGACTCGGCCACCAGCGTGATGGCTTTGCGCCGCGTGATGAATCCCGTCAGGTCCATCTGCGTGTAGGCAATGCCCGGAGGAAAACACTGCTGATCGATGCGCCACAGGCAATCGAAATCGGCAGCACGGTAGTCGCGGATCATGAAGTCCACATACTCAGTGTGCAAGTCAGAACTCGAAGCGCGCAAGTACATCTATTTGAAACTGGAGAGTGGGAATTCGAAACTCCGCGCATCCTCAACTCGCTCGATGGCGATGATCGCTACCCACTCGTTGTTGCGGTTTTCATAACGTATGATGCGTCCGCCCAACATCGACGCTGCGCGCTCCGGAGTGACGTCTTCGTAGTAGTCGAAGAAGCGTTTCTGCAGCGCCTCGCCAAACGCCAGACGCTGCAACAGCGGGCGTGGCGGCTCCCACTTGGTGGTGAATAGAAACACAATATCGAACTCCACAGTCGCGCGAGCCACGCGCTCCATTTCTGGTTCCGAGAAATTCTCCATCTGGATCACGTCCAGGGGCTGCTTCACGTAGCCCAGGAACGGCCGGGTCATCTCATCTGAGGCTGGCCATGCCGTCAACACCCGCGCGTGCGGATAGCGCTGCGCGATCTCCGCCTCAGCCTGCGCGTGCAGGACGACGTAGTCGCGGTAGAGCAGTGTGTCTTCGGGCGCGATGCGATACGGCGGAGGCGTTAGAAGTGCGAACAAGAACGCGGCGCACACCGCGGCAACGCACCAGACCCAGTGGTGCAGCCGCCGACGCAAGGTTGATACGCAAATCAAGATAACCAGGGGCAGCACGGGAAGCATGTATCGCGCCAGCACCGCGCCACCCAGGATCGACAATGCGACCACGTGCGCCGCGATGATCACTCCGAATAACAGTTGTACCGGGATCGCGATGCGCCGCCGTTCGCTGCCATCGCGCTCGAGCAACGCTGGCTGCGACATAGCGTACGCCGTGAAGATTGTCAGCACGAATAGGTTTAGATATCCCAACAGATGCCACAACCGGATGAGCATGGCGAGTGCCACCCGCAATGGCGTCAACGTAGCGCCCAGGTTGTAGCGCAGGTATTCTGGATTGCCGAGAAAGAATCCGGTGCGATGTTGATGGTAGGCGAACCACAAAAACAGCGGCGCCACGCACAATAGTAAGGAGAGGCTGCGCAGCCAGTTGCGCTTCTGGAAACAGAGCGACTCGCCCGACAACTTCGTTCCCGCAAACAGCGGGCACAGCAACTCCCATCCTATCAGCGCCATCGGAGTGAGGATGGCAGTCTCCTTCGCTAACGGCGCCAGCGCCAGAAAGACCACGGTCGCCACCGGACGCCGCTCGACATACATCGCCAGTCCCCAGACGGTGAGCGCGCACACCATCATGTCGAGATGGGCCATTGAACTCTGGGTGAAGAACACCGGATACAGCGCCGTGCACATCACGGTAGCGACCGCGACCTGGTCATTCGATACGCGACGCGCAAGTCGCCAGACACCCAGCAGCGCGAACGCCGCCACCAGCAGCATGGCGGTGCGCGTCACCGCTGGAGTGAAGCCGCTGTACTTCCACCAGAAGGCCAGCCATAGCATCACCAACGGAGGATGGGCGTTCGACAGCGTGGTGTGGGGAATCGGCGAACCCGTTAGCAGCAGATCGCGCGCCGCTGGAACGTAATATCCCGCTTCATCCCAGAAGTACGGCAAGCGCAGCAATGGCGCGTGAAGCAGGAACAGGCTGGTAAAGATCAACGAGAAGGCGAACAGATGGTCGCGGACCGACTCCCACGCGACAGCAGCCGAGGGCAGGGAACTGCCGGGCGGCCGGGGTGCTCGCGACTGCGGAAGCGGGCCGCCCATGGTTTTAGTGAATTGGTCCGCCGCTGGGATTCATGCGCGGATCGAGCTTGATCTCGCCAAAGGTGCCCTCATAGTTCACCAGGTTCTGCTGCAGGATGGTGTAAAGCGCCTTGGCCTGCTGGGGACTCAGATAGATGCCCTGGAAATTATTGACCTCAACCTTGGTTTCGTCCTGCTGCTGCAGGGTGCCGAAGACCAGGAAGAAGTCCCACACATTGACGCGCACCTGCACGCTGTTGGCGTAGTTCTCGCGGTAGTCCGAGGTATTAGAGAGGTGGATCGACGGTTGCGTAGGATTTGCCATTATGACCTCGAGGCGCATCGCGCCGGAAAGCGCAGTGTAACAAAGATCGCCCTCTCCCATAGGAAATGCCGACCGGATTCGCGACAAAAAAGCGGCTCCCGAAGGAGCCGCCGAGGTGCAACAGACTCGTACCTAGAAACTGAACTTTGCAACTGTCTGAATCACGCGACCTGATACCTCAGCCCCTTGGAAGTTTCCATAAGGGCGGCTTGCCGGAGTTACCGTGGTGATGCCGTACGGTCATAGCGCCGCACTAGGCATGCCTAGCAGGGAAATTGGCGCCGTGACGGATCAATCTTCTGTTCGTTACTTTGCCGGCATCGTGTAATAGCCGGTGCGGTGCCGCACCTGCAACTCTGACGGGTTGGGATAATCCTTTGTGGAGGGATCGATCTTGATCTCGATATGGCGGAATTCCGAGTCGGACAACCGGGCACTCGGATAGTAGGCAATCAGGTACTGCGTCCGCAATTCATCGCTAATCTGGCGGAAGGCCGCGTCAAGTTGGTCCAGCGAACTGGCATAGAAGTACTTCCCGCCAGTATCCCGCGAGAGTTGAATCAGCGCGTGCTCGCCGCCGATGTCGCGCCCCGCGTTGTTCTCGATAGGCACGATTATGATGCTGTACAGGATCACTTCCGCTTGTTGCGCCTCCCGCACTGCTTCCTGGTAGCTGGTCTTGCTCACCGTGTCGCCGCCGTCGGTGATAACTACCATCACCTTTCGCCCGCGCCGGTCCATCAGCGCATCGGAGCCGAGATACAGGGTGTCGTACAGCGCCGTCGCCGCGCCCGCGTGCACCCGGCTGATGCCCTTGTCGATCACTCGTCCGTCGGCGGTGAACGGCGTCAGTTGATCAACCACCTCGCTGAATTGAAACAACGAAATGCCGTCAATGGGCCGCAGGATCGCGTGCGAAAAGCGGCGGGCCGACTCCAGTTCCAGCTTCTGGTTATTACGTGTGCTGAGGCTGGCGTCGATGGCAATCACGATCGATAGCGGCAATTCTGACTCGCGCTGAAACACCGCGATCTTTTGCGGCTTGCCGTCCTCGAAGATTTGGAAGTCTTCCTGCTTTAGCGACGACACTGGAGCGCCCCCCGGGTTGGTCACCGTGGAGAATACGTTGACCAGCTTCACGTTGACCCGAATCGTGCTGCCGGCGTCTGGGGCGGGCGCTGCCTGTACCTGCTTGTCTGGAGGATGTGGAACCGTGGTTGCTGAAGGTTTGTTTGAGTCCGGTGGACGGGGCACGGTGCTCTGCGCAAACAGCGACGTCGCTGCCAGCAGGCACAGCAATCCGCCAGCCCACGCTGTACAGATTCGTGTTGTGATGAGGCCAGAGGAAATACGAGCGGCTACGGACATTCGCTTAATTAGAACCCCAAACCGCCTACTTTGACGCGGCATTGCCCACGATTGGTACTTCCGGTGGAAACGGCTCGCCGTCGGCCCACACCGCACCGTCTTCGAAGTACTCCTTCTTCCAGATGGGCACTGTCCTCTTAAGGGTATCAATGACCCATCGGCAGGCTTCGAATGCCGCGGCCCGGTGCGCCGACGCCACGGCTATATAGACGCTGCTTTCGCCGATCTGCAATGGTCCCAGCCGATGCACCACCCACACATCGCGGATCGCGTGGTTCGCCAGCGCCTGCTGCGCGAGTTGCTCCATCTGCCGCAATGCCATGGGCTCATAAGCCGTGTACTCGAGATACAACGTCCGCCGTCCACGCGTCTGGTTGCGCACGATGCCGTCAAACACGACCACTGCGCCGTCTTCCGGCTGCTTTATGACAGCAGCGATCGCCGCACCATCAATGGGGTCGCGCACCAAGGCGGCGTGCTCAGTCGCCTGCATCGCGGTACTTGCGCTGCTGACGACTTCGTCCGGTGCACCACCGCTCACGGGAGGAATTAGCGCCACCTCATCGCCTTCGTGCAAGGGCGTCTCGCTGCCCGAGTACTCGTAGTTCACCGCCAGCGCGATAGCATCGCGAAACTGGGGAAGCTGCGGAATCCGCTGCTGCAAAGCCGCATACAATTCGCCTACCACGGCGCTGTCGGACACCTCGACCAGTTCCGTATCGCGTCCTGCGATCTCCTTTAACATGCCGAGGTACCGCACCCTCACCTGCATGCCTCAAGAATATCGCAGATAGCAAGATCGCTGATGGGCGCGAAGTCAAAGCGGATACCGCTGCTCGCGTAGCCGCCGGCTGTCTCAGCGCATCATCCCCACTAATGCCGGCATAAGAACTTTGAATTTCTCAACTGCGGCAAAACCATTTATCAATCTCCCGGCCACCAAAAATCATTCTGTCAACGCGGAAGGCGCGTAGACTTTTCTCGATCAATCTTTCAGGGTTCGGCCAGTACCGAACTGCGCACAGTTGGGCGCATGGGAAATCCTATGCCAATGCTTCACGTCTCCTCTAAGGTATTCTGGACGCGGTTGCTTCGGAACTTCCTGCCATTCCTCGTTATTCTGATATTCATCGGCAACATCGCGGCACAATCCACCCCGGCGCCTGCCACCGCAGACCAGATCGCCCAGTTGCAGCGGCAAATCGCGGACGCCAAAAGTTCCGCCGACAACGCCTGGATGCTGGTCAGCTCAGCCCTGGTGCTGCTGATGACTGGTCCGGGGCTGGCCCTGTTCTATGGCGGCCTGGTGCGCAAGAAGAACGTGCTCTCCACCATGATGCAGAGCTTCGCCATGATGGCCGTCATTACCGTGCTGTGGGCGATCGTGCTTTACAGTTTGTGCTTTAGCTCGGGAAATAGCTTTATCGGTGGCTTCGGGCATGTGTTCCTGCGTAGTGTCGGGGCGCAACCTGCCGCCGATTACTCCCCCACCATCCCGCAGCAGACGTTCATGATCTACCAGTTGATGTTTGCCATTATCACGCCGGCCCTCATCAGCGGGGCATTTGCCGAGCGCATGAAGTTCAGCGCCATGGTGCTGTTCATGACCCTGTGGTCGATGCTCGTTTATGCACCGATGGCCCACATGGTGTGGGGCAAAGGCGGCCTGCTCAATGCCAGCCTCGGCGGACGATTTCCTACGCTGGATTTCGCGGGGGGTACGGTGGTCCACATCACCTCGGGAGTTTCCGCGCTCGTCTGTGCTGGGTATCTGGGCAAGCGGCTCGGGTACCCCAAGGAGTTGATGCCGCCGCACAGCGTCGTGATCAGCTTCATCGGAGCGTGTCTTTTGTGGGTCGGCTGGTTCGGATTCAACGCCGGCAGCGCTTTGAGCGCGAGCAGTCTGGCCACCAGCGCCTTCGTTGCGACCCACTTCGGCGCTGCCGCCGCGGCCATCGGATGGTCCGTCGCCGAGTGGATTCGCAACGGTAAGCCCAGCGCACTGGGCGCGATTTCCGGATGTGTCGCCGGACTGGTCGCGATTACCCCCGCGTCCGGTTTCGTCGGGCCCATGTCAGCGTTGTTCATCGGCCTGGTCGCCGGTGTCGGATGCTTCTTCATGGTCACGCGAGTGAAGATCGCTCTTGGCTACGACGACTCCCTGGACGCCTTCGGAGTACACGGAGTCGGCGGGACCATCGGCGCAACCCTGACCGGAGTCTTCGCCTCCAGAGTCATCAATCCCATATACAAGGATGCGCAGGGCAACGCCCTTCCCGTCGGTATGCTCGACGGCAACTTTCACCAGATGCTGAACCAATTGGTGGGTGTCGGGATGGCGGTCGTTCTCGCCGTCGTGGGATCCTTGATCATCCTCAAGATCGTCGATGTAGTGATCGGACTGCGAGTTGCCCCCGAACATGAAGTTGAGGGTCTGGATCTCTCGCAACACGGCGAAGAGGGTTACTACTGGGAGAGTTCAACGACCTGAGTCGAGCGCGCAGGCTAAGTTGTTAATATCGTGAGTTCACAGAGGCACTTATGACAAAGCTGGAAGTAGTGATCCAACCGTCGAAGTATGAAGCCGTGAAAGACGCGCTGCTCGAAATCGGCGTGGAAGGGATGACGGTGATGGAGGTGCGCGGCCACGGACGGCAGAAGGGCCATACTGAGTTCTATCGCGGACGCGAATATGCCGTCGACGTTCTGCCTAAAGTGAAAATCGAAACCGTGCTGCCTGACCGTTTAGTGGACGCCGCAGTCAAGGCCGTTACGACAGCGGCACGCACCGGCAAGATCGGCGACGGCAAGATCTTCCTTTCCCGCATCGACGAAGCCATACGCATTCGCAATGACGAACGAGGCGAGACCGCGCTCTAGCTGGAGGCCTTCCTTGGTGCGGATCCGGCACGATCTAAAGTGGAGGCCGCAGGGCGGAGCAAATTTGCTGGCCGAGCGAAAGGGATTGCGCTGCTTAAAGGGAAATGAAGGAGAAGCGTGAATGCTCTGTTTGCATTCCTGCCGCGGATACCCCACCACCGAATCCCCGCGGATTTCGAAGTTGCCCGATATGGGAAACGTCGCGCGAATTTTTTGCCGCGCAAGTTCAATTCAACTGCCCCAAGAAGTATCGTTGGGCTATTCTAGACACGGCTTGCAAGCTTCGACGTGCAGGGAGTTTGCAAGGCCTCCGCTCCTTGTTTTTTTCATCCATAGTCTGACATGGAGGTCGTAATGGCATTCTGTTCCGCGTGTGGTACGCAGATGGCCGATAACACGTCATTCTGTCCGAAGTGCGGTAAAGCAGCCGGCACCGGCCTTCCCGCGGTCGCCGCTTCCGCCGGCCCCGGCGCAGCTTCCGGTTCTCTTCCCATGGCCGAGAACATTGCGGGAATGTTGGCCACCAAGAAGAAGAACCCCAAACCTCCGAGTCCCCAAACGCGAACGCTTCAGCCATGAGCTGACCCTCGCCTATGAGAGTGGCCAGATCATCGAGTTGAAGGAGACCAAGGAGGCCAAGCCCAGCGATGAAAAACGCTCATGAACGTTTCGGCAAACTCGTTTATCGGCGGCGCACAGAAAAGACGGCAACCAACCTCCGCGTTTTTCTGGACGCCTTTGTTGGAGAAGAACGCGGCAAAGCCCATTTGGTCTCGGTGGTTGGCGGCGACGTGGAGATCGGCGCCCTAGCTGCAGCGTTTGCCAATGGTGACTCATTTACAGTGGTCGATCCTTACGGTGAAGAGAGTATCGTCTCGCTGGGCGAGAAACCGCTGTGCTTCCGAGGTTCGATCCTGGTCCATGGCCGGAAGCGGCCGCTGAGACATCTTGTGAGCTGCTCACAGGACTTAGCGGACACCACCTCCAATGGGAAACTGCTCCTGATAAGTGACGACCATTCCTTCATCTGGTCTTCGCTGGTGCGGCACTACGGTCTGCCGGCTACACCGGAATGGGGCGCTTGGAAGATTTCGCAATTGCAATCGCAAAAGCGGATTCAGCCACTTCCCGCGTTTGGATATGCCGGAGTAGCCGTCAAGACCAAGCGGAAAGTGTTATTGGCGCTGCTTCGGAAGGGGCTGCGCAGCAATCGGCTCGCGTTTCCTTTCCAAAATGGGGCCGTCGAATGGCCCGAAATCCAGCTCACGAAGAAGACCGCCTGAGTCCCGCGTGAACAAGTGCCTTCGCTGACTACAGCGGAGAACCGACCATTCGCGGATGTACTACAGACCCACATTCCGAACAGTTCTGGGAGGACCTGACTTATGGCGTTGCTACATACAGGCGACCGCATTTGTGCGTCGTGCGGAGGCATCAACGGCCGTCATCAGCTAGCGTGCGCTGGCGACGAATCTGTCGAAGTAGTAAGCGTTTACACCCGCCAGCAAGCGATTGAGGATGGCATCCTGGTCGATTGCGAGCAAGCTCCAATGGGTGAGATGCGCCGCCAGCTTATGAAGTGGCCGCTGGCGATGACCGCCACAGCATTTCATCGCTACTTGTGGCCAATAGACGAGGAGGCGAACCTGCCGCCAGGTCAGAGTTTGAAAGGCCGGTTCTGGGATGTGATTTGGATGTTCCATGCGGCCGTCAAGGGGGCAGTCCCAGCCCAGCGCATTGACCCGTGCAACCTGCTGTTCGACTTCTACTGCATCGTTGCTGATCCGGCACTGTCGTCAAACGAGACGATCAACGCGATTGCCAGAAGCGGGCCAGAGGGGATGCGGCTGGTAACGCTGAAGGCGGTTTCTGGGCCTGGCGATGACGGCGAGCCCGTGATGACGTTCATGCTGCCGGACGAAGATTGAAGGTGGTCGGTCTCTGAGCCGCAGTGGACGAATCGGAAAAGGCTGACGACGATCAACCTCCCAAATCAGCTCTGGCGTGGCAGTTGCCGGAACGACACCAGATGCCAATGGCCCTCAGGCGTCGACGTTTCCCGGCGCAGGATATAGAGACTGCCGTCGTCCGCGCGTACTTTGTAGAAGGCATCCTGTGGCCCGTACCACTGGTCAAGCACCTCCTCGACCATGTACTGGCAATCCTCAAGCCGAAATCGAACCGGCCTTTCATCCGCCGTCCGCCCAGAGTAGCAATCCACTTCCAGCTTCATCTCCCCTTCTCTTCCCTTCGTTCTCACGCGCCGGAGACAAACAACCTGGCTCGATCCTACTTGGATGGCCGACACGGCCGAACCCAAACAACTGACCGACGTAATTGCACTTGCCACACCGATCTTGTCCGGAGAGACTCATGCAGACCCCTGTCGACATCTACACGTATATGCAGCTCCACAGTGCGGAGCTCGGAAAACGAATCCTCTCATCGTACCCCGCCCTGCATGGCGTCGACGAAACGCCGTCTCCACTTCTCTCTCGGATGCTGCGCGCGCCCTATCCGGCACAAACCCTGGCGATCATGGGTGTGAGCAAGCGATGGCTCTTGGCTCGCAACGCCAATGTCGTAGCGGAGTGCGGCTCTGGCAAGACACTCATTGCTCTCGGAAGCATGTTGGTTCATAGCGCCGGCAGGCCATACTCGGGCCTGGTGATGGCGCCACCACACCTGGTCGAGAAATGGGCTCGGGAAACCTTCTTTACATTGCCGCACGTGCGGGTGTTTCTCATCGACGACATGCGCAATGGCGGCGATCCGAAGGAGCCGCATGGCATCAACGAAGTCCGGTTGCGGCGCGACGAAATCGTCCGCGAGGGACTGCACACCTCGCTAGCAGAGTTGCGGCGCCTGGGACGTAAAGGCTGGCGCAAGCTTTGTCCCGGAACCACGATCTTCTGCATTGGCCGAGAGAAAGCCAAGCTCTCCTATTTCTGGAAGCACTGTTACGGCAAAAGCCGCTCAGGAAGGTACCTCGGGTCGCTTACGAACCCGGACACCGGCTGTCCTGTCGAGACGGATGGGGTGCGGCTGAGCGCGCTCGATTTCGAGAAGAAGCGCCTGCACCAGATCGTGGAGGACTCGAAGGCAGGCAAGACCAAGTACTCCGCGCTTTGGCAGGCGGACGGCAACAAGATCGTTCGCATGGCACCGACGGAATACATGGGACGCTTCATGCCGGAATGGTGGGATTACGCGATTGCGGATGAGATTCACCAACTGGCTGGCGACACGGCTCAGGGCAATGCTCTCGGCGTGCTCAACAAGACGGCAAGACGGTTTCTCGGACTCACGGGAACCCTGCTTTCTGGCTATGCGGATGAGAGTTTTGGCTGGCACCGGTTTCGCCACAGCTTGAGCACGTGGGCGAACGAGACCACCAAGAACATCACGGTCTCCCAAACCCTACTTCGTCACAGCAAGCCCGAGATGACCGCCGTCTACACCCACGGAAATTTCCCCAAGGCGTTGGATGCACAGCGGCAGTACATGGAGC
>Ga0097691_1000147_pt1 | contig 63998 bp, 68 predicted proteins | sample NGESurdeep072012_8_FD_72858 | JGI IMG/M metagenome (GOLD analysis project Ga0097691, IMG submission 72858) | Arctic peat soil microbial communities from Barrow, Alaska - NGEE Surface sample 210-1 deep-072012 | ecosystem: Environmental > Terrestrial > Soil > Wetlands > Peat ...
CGCGTCCGATCAACAGTTTCGCGGCGAGATGGCGCTTCTTGGCGAGCTGGGCGTCGTCAAGCGTCGCGTCCGGCGCTTCGAAATAGCCGCAGCTGTACTGCATGTCGGCATCGAGGAAGAGGGAATACAGCCGCCCGTCGAGATCGTAGTGGCGCGCGACATTGTCTTTCGAACGGTCGCGCGGATTGAACTGCTGGGCATGCCTGACCAGATAACGCAGCCACCACTGCAGCTTGGCCCAGCGCGGCAACATTTCCGGCTGACCCAGCAAGATCGCCAGCGCGTCCGCGATCGAGCCCTTCTCGACGACGAAGGTGCCTTCCATGTAAACTTCGCCCAGCGCAAGCTCCGGGTTGAGAAGGACCCTGCGTTCGGCATCGGGGGTGAGGAATCGCACGGAGACCGGCTCGCCGGTCCCGTCACCGCAGCTGAATTTAGCCCCGCTCGCGGTGGTAAATGTCATCGCGCCGCGGCGAATGAACTGACCCAGGAAGTAACGCAACAAACGGTCCATCGAAACCACCAAACTGAGCGATCCCGTAGAGGCTAACATCCCGGCCGTCACACCGGAACTTCCGGGGGACAGAATTGGTTCCCCAGCGCGTTGTGCCAATGATAATAGCGATAACGCGTGCGCGCTAGTGCATTGTTCACAAAGCGGATATTCTGGAGCACGGCGTTCACGCAGTTGCGTCATAAGCGCGCTTCCATTCGCGGGATAATCGGCTAAAAGGTGACCGCCGCCGGTGCCCGATTTAAGGGCCCTGGAAGCGATTTCCGCATCTGGAGAATTAGGAATGTCGAGCCGAGCGCTCAGTTTAGCGACGGTGATGCTTCTGATCGGCTGTTTCTCGGCGATGCCGGCGCAGGCGCAAAATCTTGAGGCGGGCAAGAGCCCCTCCCAGATTTTCGCGGGCACCTGTACCGCCTGCCACAAGAGTCCCCGGGGTCTGCTGAAGACCGTGCCGGCCAGCTCCCTGCAGGGCTTCCTGCGGCAGCATTACACCACCAGTCCCGAGATGGCCTCGCTGCTCAGCGCCTTTCTGATATCCAGCGGGGCGACCGATACCCGCTATGTCGGCAATCAGTCCAAGGGCAAGGATGCGAAATCGGAGGCCAGGCCGGTCGATCCGCCGGACCAGCTCGACCGCTTTGGCCGCAGGCTGCGCCCTGCGCCGCCGCATGAGGGCACCAGGCCCGACGCTGAGCCGCAACAGGCCGCAAAGCCGGATTCCGATGGACTTCCGCCGCAGGCCGAGCCCGGCCGCCGGGGCCGCAACGACAAGCGGCTGGCACGGCCGGGAGAAGCGCCCGATGCCGCGAGACCTGGCGCGGAGGGTAACCTCCCTGCGCAGGCCGCGAGCGAGCGCCGCCCCGACGGCCGCAAATTGTCCGCCAAGCAGAAGCTGGGCAAGCGGGGCAAGCCGGGTAGCGAAGAGCCGCCCAAGACCGAAGCTGCCAAGACCGAAGCTGCCAAGACCGACGGCGGCAAGGACGAGCCTGGGAAGGGCGAGGCGGCGAAGGACGACACGCCCAAAAGCGAAACCGCCAAAGTCGACGATGGCAAGCCCGAGGCCAGCAAGCCGTCGGGGGAGGACAACTCCGAATCCACCAAGATCGAACCGAAGGAAACGGGTAGCGGCGAGACCCCGGTGCTGCGGGCCGATCCGGTGCCGCCCGTCACCCCTGCACCACCGGCTTCCCCGGCGGTGTCCGCAGCCATCTCGAGCGGCAGCCCCGAGCCGGCCGCGGGGCCATCGGCGCCGGCCGCGACGCAGCCAGAGCCGCCCCCGGCCGTGACGGCCTCGGCGCCGCCTCTGCCGCCGGTCCCCCCGGCCGGACCGCCCGCGCCGCCAATTTCCCAATAGGTTTTCGAGGAGCCAATTCCGGCCCGAGGCCCGGCCTGATCTGGCCGGGCTTCAGCCGCTCGATTCAATGTAAACTAAAGCTGCGTTACTTTTCCGAAGCCGCTTCTTCCTGCGGCTCCTCGTCGCGGCGGGCTTCCGGATCGAAGAATTCACCGGCGGCGGCGAGCGCCTCGGCGGCGGCGTCCTGATCTTCCTGACGGGTCGAGATGTCCTCGCCGCGATTGATGCGTTCGGCCTCGTCGGCGCTGCGCGCGACCGTCACGGAGACGCCGACTTCGACTTCCGGATGCACGGCGATGGCGATCGTGTGCTTGCCGATGGTCTTGATCGGCGCGTCCAGCATGACCTGGCTGCGGCTGATGGTGACGCCATCGGCCTCGAACGAGGCAATGATGTCGCGAACCGTCACCGATCCGAACAGCTGGCCGGTCTCGGAGGCCTGACGCAGCACCACGACGTTGCGGCCGTCGATCTTCTCCGCGACCTTGGTGGCCTCGCCCTTGGCCTTGAGGTTGCGGGCTTCGAGCTCGGCCTTCATGCCGTCGAACTTGGCCCGGTTGTCGGTGGTGGCGCGCAGCGCCTTGCCGCGCTTGAGCAGGAAATTGCGGGCAAATCCGTCCTTGACGCGGACCACTTCGCCCATCTGGCCGAGCTTGGCGACGCGTTCCAGCAAAATGACTTCCATTTTCGTTCTCCTTTGAGGTGCTGAGGATTGAGAGGTTGAGTTGAAGGCTAGAATTCAGGACGCGGGGAGGGGCGGCGGCCTGCTTTGCCGGAAGCGGCGGCGAAATCCGAAAACGGCGTCGGCAAGCCCAAGCGCCACCATCGCCAGAACCGGCCAGCCGATCACCATCACCAGGGCGTAGGTGCAGCCCAGCCAGATCGCGCGGCTTTTCAACCCCAGCGTCAAGGTATGCAGCACCGCAAAGCCGGTCAGCGCGTAAGCCATCATCAGGGTCGCGGTGACGATCTGCGCAAGGATCGCGAGCAGTCCGCCGGTAAAGCAGAACGCGATCGCCACGCATAATGCGGCGAGTGTCATCGGCGGCAGATCGGCGCTTTTCAGGTCGGGCCAGGGACGATGCAACCGGCCCGAGGTCGCCGTGATTGTCGCGGCGAGCCAAAGGTTGAGCGTCAGCGTCATCATGGCGACGATGCCGGCCGCAGCCGGCGCGATGGTCATCAGAGCATCGATCCTTTGCTCAAATTCGCCTGAGGAAGCCCGGTCGCTCTGACCGATGATCCGCACCAACCCCCGCCGCAGCGCGCCGGTAATGGCGGCGGCGTCGGTGCCAAGCGTGAGCAGGGCGGCCATCGTGGTCAGCGCGGCAAAGGCGGATATCCAGAGCAGGATGCGTCCGACCGGATACCATTCGAGATCAGGCGCAACCGGCGAGGCGCCGTTGCCTGATGCGACGCCCGTGTCGATGGGCCGGCCGAGAAGGGCGAGATGCCCGAGCCACCAGGTAGGCAGCGCGACCGTGACGACAAAGGCGATGCAATAGGGGAGGCCGAAGATCGCGCCGAGGCCTGTGGCCGCCGCGATGCCGCCGATGGTGGCGCAGAGCGGTCCCCACCCGAGCGCCGCCACCATCAGCGGGAGCGGCGCCAGATAGAACAATAGCAACGAGATCAGCGCGCCCGAGACGATCGAGGCGAACATCAGCGCCGACGCGCTGCCGGCCGCAATGGCAATGAGAACGATCGCGATCATCAGCTGTCCCGCTCCTTTCGAGCGGTTAGAGGTTTTTGAAACCCCAACCATCGGCAACCGGACGACCCGGAAGCCTTATGAAGATTTCCGATCCGCGGCGCGAACGCCGCGGATCGGGGATTTGTCCTAGCGAATGACGTAAGGCAGCAAACCGAGGAAACGCGAGCGCTTGATGGCGCGCGCGAGTTCACGCTGCTTCTTGGCGGAGACGGCGGTGATGCGGCTCGGCACGATCTTGCCGCGCTCGGACACGTAACGCATCAGCAGCTTGGAATCCTTGTAGTCGATCTTCGGCGCATTCGGACCCGTGAACGGGCAGGTCTTGCGGCGGCGGAAAAACGGACGGCGTGCACCAGCTTCAGCCATGATTCTTACTCCTCAATCGCTGCGTCGACGTCGTCGCGCGGACGGCGCGGACCACGGTCGCCGCGGTAGCCGCCGCCGTCGCGATCGCCGCGGAATCCGCCATCGCGGTCGCCACGGAAACCGCCGCCACGGTCGTCGCGGTCGCGGTCGGCCTTGCGCATCATCGCCGAGGGGCCTTCCTCGTGCTCATCGACGCGAACGGTGAGATAGCGGATCACGTCTTCGCTGATTCGCTCCTGCCGCTCGATCTCGGCGACAGCCGCCGAAGGGCCATCGATGTTCAGCAGCACGAAATGCGCCTTGCGATTCTTGTTCATCCGATAGGTGAGGGAACGTACGCCCCAGTTTTCCATCTTCACGACCTTGCCGCCGAGTTGCTCGACGATGCCGGTCATCTGGGTGGTCAGGTCCTCGACCTGCTGGGTGCTCGCATCCTGACGCGCGAGAAAAACATGCTCATAAAGAGGCATGGGTGTCCTTTCCAATGTTGGCGCGGTTCCCGGCGGCAAGCCCTTCGAACCCTTCGGAAAGGACTCGATATGCTCAGAAGGCGGAAGCACGGGACGACGGACCGACTGGTCCTGCCACATCAACATCGCCTAAAAGGTGAAATTGCTGAGACCGTCCGTTCAGCTCCCGGCCGGGATCCACGGATGGCGCGGTTTATACGGATTTTGAGTGGAATGGCAAGGGAAAGTGGTTGGTTCCCGCTGCCAGCTTCTCTGGCAATCGGCCACCTATTCTGGCGTCGGCATCGGCTGCGGGAGCAAGTTCCACAAGCTCGGCCGTCGGGACGCCGTGGGCGACGAAAGCGCCTTTGCCGTGCCCTTTTGCCTGATACATGGCCCGGTCTGCCGACCGCAACAGCTCATCGGCGGTGGTGCCGTCTTGCGGGGTAGTTGCGGTCCCGATGCTTATTCCGACGTGCAAAGATACCTGGTCGAGGTCGAATCGCTCCGAGATGCGTTCAATGATGCGTCGGGCAACCGTTGCGGCCTCAACCGGCGAAATAGCCGGCAGCAGCATGACAAATTCATCGCCGCCAATACGGCACAAAAAATCGATATCGCGAACGCTTTCGCGTAAGCGGCCTGCGACGGCAATCAGGACGGCGCCGCCCACGGCATGCCCGAATTCGTGGTTAACATCCTTGAAGCCGTCGAGGTCCAGGCAGACACCGTAAATGGCTGGCGTTCCGTATCAAAAAATGACCGCGGCTCGCGCAACAACTCGTCGAAACGCTTCAGCTTCATGACCCGGTTCGGCAGACCTGTAAGCGGGTCATGTTGGGCCAGCCAACGGTTTTCGCGCTCGGCGTGATAGAGGTTGACCAAGGTCTTGTAGTTTTCAAGCAGGACGATGATGACTGCGGTCACATAAAACGGCACCTGCAACCCGATGACGAACAGATACGGGATCGGTGAGATCAAGGTCGCAAGCGTATAGGGCAGCGTCAGAACGCACATCAGGATGACGCCATAACGAGGCGTGCCGGCGTTGCGGGAGGAGATTCCTCCAATCACGCTGGCCAGGCCGCTGCCTGCCAGCAGGATCAGCAGCCACTCGCCCGACGCAACGCATTGATAAGCCGCGGCCGAAAGCACGCTCGCCCAGGCCAATCCAGCGACGATCGGCGTGATCGCGTTGCCGCCCCTCCCGCTGGCCGCGGCCTTTTCGAAAGCGACATGGATTGAAAGCCGGATGCCACCGAGCACAACTTCGGCCAGTAGCCACGCATAAGCCCATGCCTGCCCGGTGATGACGATGGCGATCGACGCCATGACCGCCATCGAGAGATGAACCACGACAAGCGCGTTCTTCCTCCCCATGCTATTATGCAGCAACTTTTTCTGGATGTCGTAGGGCTGCGGGTGGGGACCCGCAATCATCCATCTGATGAATCGGCGCAAATATCGATCCCCGCCGTTTCCGGATCGCTTGCGCTGCTCGTCGCTGACCGGATTCATCGAAATGCCTACGCTCCAATAACGTGAATATCTTCTTGTTAATGGGCTGCAGCTCAATGCGGCTTAAGAAGCCGGGCATGTTGATGCGAGGGTTAATTTCGGATGACAGGCGGTTGGTTTTGCAGCTTTCTCCGGCGTGTCCGGAACCCATCAAGTCGACGGTTTCGGTTTTCCGCACACAAGACCCGTGACATCGGGGTGCGCCGCAGCCTGTCAGCCGCTTGACATAGCCGGCTTCTGCAGTGTCTTTCGGCCCGACTTTACGGATTTCCAGCGGCGTTCAGGGGTATTGATGACGGCAGCATTTACCTTTCCCGGGCAGGGGTCCCAGGCGGTCGGCATGGGCAAGGCGCTGGCGGAGGCTTTTCCGGCCGCCCGCGCGGTTTTCGACGAGGTCGACGCAGCGCTCGGCGAAAAACTGACCACCATCATCTGGGACGGTCCGACGGAGACCCTGCAGCTCACCGAAAATGCCCAGCCGGCATTGATGGCAGTCTCGCTCGCCACCCTGCGCGTGCTCGAGACCGAAGCCGGCTTCTCGGTCGGGAGGGACGCCGCGTTCGTTGCCGGACATTCGCTCGGCGAATATTCCGCGCTCGCCGCTGCCGGCAGCCTCAGCATCAGCGATACCGCGCGCCTGTTGCGCACCCGTGGCCTTGCCATGCAGAAGGCGGTGCCGGTGGGCGCCGGCGCAATGGCCGCTTTGCTTGGTCTCGATTATGAGGCCGCGGTGGCTGTGGCGAACGAGGCCGCGCAGGGTCAGGTCTGCCAGGCCGCCAATGACAATGGCGGCGGCCAGGTCGTGGTCTCCGGCGACAGGGCCGCTGTCGAGCGTGCGCTCGAAATCGCCAAAGCCAGGGGCGCCAAGCGCGCCATGCTGCTGCCGGTGTCGGCGCCATTCCATTGCCGGCTGATGCAGCCCGCGGCCGACGTGATGGCCAAAGCGCTGGCGGATGTCACCATCAAGCGACCGGTTTCGCCTTTGGTGTCGAATGTATTGGCCATGCCGATTACCGATCCGGACGAGATCCGCCGCCGCCTGATCGAACAGGTCACGGGAACCGTGCGCTGGCGCGAGTCGGTGGCGTACATGGCGAGCCACGGTGTCACCCGGTTTTTCGAGATCGGCGCCGGCAAGGTGCTAAGCGGGCTGGTCAAGCGCATCGCCGACGGCGCCGTTGGTATTTCGGTCGGCGGGCCCAATGATATTGCCTCTGCGAAAGACGCGCTCGCTGCGGCGCAGATGGCCTGAGCGGGGGAGACAATGATGTTCGATCTGACTGGCAGGACGGCGCTCGTCACCGGAGCGACCGGCGGCATCGGTGGCGCGATCGCACAGGCGCTGCACTCGCAAGGCGCGACGGTGGCAATTTCCGGGACGCGGCGCGAGGCGCTGGACGCGCTGGCCGGGAAGCTAGGCGAACGGGTTCACGTGCTGCCTTGCAATCTCTCTGACACCGCCGAGGTCGAGGCGCTGGTACCGTCAGCGGAACAAGCCATGGGCCAAGTCGATATTCTCGTCGCCAACGCCGGCATCACCCGGGACAATCTGTTCGTGCAATTGCGCGACGAGGACTGGGACGATGTCATCAAGGTCAACCTGACGGCGACCTTCCGCCTGGCCCGGGCCGCGACCAGGCTGATGATGCGCAAGCGTTTCGGCCGCATCATTGCAATCACCTCGATCGTTGGCGTCACCGGCAATCCAGGCCAGGGCAACTACACGGCCTCGAAGGCGGGATTGATCGGCATGATCAAGACGCTGGGTGCGGAATACGCCAAGCGCAACGTTACCGCCAACTGCATCGCCCCGGGATTTATCAAGACGCCGATGACCGACGCGCTTAACGACAAGCAACGCGAAACCATCCTTTCGAAGGTTCCTGCCGCGCGACTCGGAACGGCCGAAGAAATCGCTGCGGCGGCGGTCTATCTCAGCTCGAATGAAGCGGCCTATGTCACCGGGCAGACGATTCACGTCAATGGCGGAATGGCCATGATTTGAGCCGTTTACGAGTCCCCTTAACGGGGCGAGAGGCCGTTTCCGACGGCCGATTGAGGCTTATAGTCAAGGCTTGGGAAGTATGATAACCGAACCACGAACGGATGGGCAAAGAACGCCATTGCAGGATTTTGAAACCCTGTATATTGGCGGTGCGGAGCCTGCCGTCGTTCGCCGGGCCTTTGTCGGCTGTGACGGGGCCAAATCAAGACTATGCGCGATTGCGAAGGAAAGTTTAACGACCAGGATGGCTCGTATCGTCTTGGGGACGGGTCTAATGGAACAAGCACGAGGTTGAACGATGAGTGAGATTGGCGAGCGAGTTAAGAAGATCGTGGTCGAACACCTTGGTGTTGAACCCGAAAAAGTGGTCGACAACGCGAGCTTCATTGACGACCTCGGCGCCGACAGCCTCGATACCGTCGAGCTCGTGATGGCGTTTGAAGAAGAATTTGGTTGCGAAATTCCCGACGATGCCGCGGAGACGATTTTGACCGTTGGCGACGCCACAAAATTTCTCGAAAAGAACGCGAAAAGCTGACGCCCCCGCGCGGTGCTGACGAAGCCGGCCGGGCCGTGGTCGTACGGTCCACCGGTTTCTTGTTGTGGGCCGCGATTCGCGGGCTGGAGTGCTGGATATGAGGCGGGTTGTCGTCACGGGCCTTGGCATGGTGTCGCCACTCGGCTGTGGCGTCGAACCGACCTGGAAGCGTATCCTCAACAGCGAGAGCGGCGCCAAAAAGATCGACACATTCGATGTCTCCGATCTGACCAGCCGGATCGCCTGCGTGATTCCGCGGGGCGATGGCACCGGCGGCACATTCAACCCCGACCAGTGGATGGAGCCGAAGGATCAGCGCAAGGTCGACGATTTCATCATCTTCGCAATGTGTGCGGCGCGCCAGGCGCTCGATGACGCCGATTGGCATCCTTCCACCGAAGACGACCGTTGCGCCACCGGCACGATGATCGGTTCCGGGATCGGCGGCCTGTCCGGTATTGCCGATACCGCGCTGCTGCTCAAGGAGCGCGGACCGCGCAAGGTATCGCCATTCTTCATTCCGGGGCGTCTGATCAATCTTGCCTCCGGTTATGTGTCGATTGAGCACGGCCTCAAGGGCCCCAACCATGCTGTGGTAACCGCTTGTTCGACCGGCGCACACGCGATCGGTGATGCAAGCCGGCTGATCGCGCTCGGCGATGCGGATGTGATGGTGGCCGGCGGAACGGAATCCCCAATTTGCCGGCTGTCGATGGCGGGATTTTGCGCGTCCCGCGCGTTATCCACCGGCTTCAACGATACTCCGGAAAAAGCTTCACGTCCCTACGACAAGGACCGCGATGGTTTCGTGATGGGAGAGGGCGCCGGCATCGTGGTGCTTGAGGAATACGAGCACGCGAAAAAGCGTGGCGCCAAGATCTATGCAGAGGTGATTGGCTACGGGTTATCCGGCGACGCCTATCATATCACCTCTCCGTCGCCGGATGGCGATGGCGCATTCCGCAGCATGAGCGCGGCCATGAAGCGCGCCGGAATTACTTCTTCCGATATCGACTACATCAATGCGCACGGTACCTCGACGCAGGTGGGTGACGAAATCGAGCTCGGTGCCGTGGAGCGGCTGTTGGGCAACGCCGCTTCCAGGGTATCGATGTCGTCGACCAAATCGTCAACCGGACATCTGCTGGGCGCCGCGGGAGCGGTCGAGACGATCTTCAGCATTCTTGCGATTCGCGATAACATCGCGCCTCCAACCATCAATCTTGAGAACCCATCGGTGGAAACGGCGATCGATCTCGTGCCGCAATCACCGCGCAAACGCGAAATCAATGTCGCACTATCGAATTCATTCGGTTTTGGAGGCACCAACGCGTCCGTGATCATGCAGCGCGTGGCCAACTGACGCATCCCATCAAGAAGAGTCCACCGTTTCGCCGCATTCGGTGATAAATCCTAGATATGGGCGTAGACTATCGGCCGCTGCGGGAATTTCGCGGGGCCCACGATTAAACCGACAGGATTCAGGTTGCATCGATGAGTGAGAGGCCGCCCATTTCGCCACGGAGCCCGCGCGCTGCGCTGGAGCCCGAGCAGGTCCCGCCGCCGCCAAAGCGGTCCGAGCGCGCCCGCAATCCGTTCGTCGTGGTCGGCAATGCCGTCATCACCATCGTGCTGGTGTTGATGATCGGCGTGGGCGGCGCATACTTCTACGGCAAACAGAAGATCGAGGCTCCGGGTCCGTTGCAGGAGGACAAGGTCGTCAGCATTCCGGCGCGCGCGGGAATGACCGACATTGCCGATATCCTGCAGCGTGAAGGCGTCATCGACAACAATCGCTGGGCGTTCATCGGCAGCGTGTTTGCGCTGAAGGCGCGCTCCGAACTCAAGCCCGGCGAATATTCATTCCAGAAGAACGCCAGTCTGCGCGATGTCATCGGCACCATGGTCGAAGGCAAGGTGGTCCAGCACGCCGTCACGATTCCCGAGGGATTGACCTCCGAACAGATCGTGGCCCGGCTTTCCGAGAACGAGATCTTTGCAGGCACCGTCCGCGAAATGCCGCGCGAGGGCACCTTGCTGCCGGAAACCTACAAATTCCCGCGCGGCACCACGCGCGACCAGGTGCTTGCGCGCATGCAGCAGCTGCAGAAGCGCGTGCTTGCGGAGATCTGGGAGCGCCGCAGTCCGGACCTTCCGGTCAAGACGCCGGAACAGCTGGTTACGCTGGCCTCGATCGTCGAGAAGGAAACTGGCAAGGCGGACGAGCGCAGCCGTGTCGCGGCGGTGTTCGTCAATCGGCTGCGGCAAAAGATAAAGCTGCAGTCGGATCCAACCATTATCTATGGGCTGGTCGGCGGCAAGGGGACGCTGGGTAGGCCGATCAAGCGCAGCGAAATCCTGCAGCCTTCGCCCTACAACACCTACGTGGTTGACGGCCTTCCACCTGGGCCGATCGCCAATCCCGGACGCGCCTCGCTGGAAGCTGCCGCCAATCCGGCGCGCACCCGCGACCTGTTCTTCGTCGCGGACGGCACCGGAGGCCATGCCTTTACCGAGACTTACGACCAGCACCAGAAGAACGTCGCCAAACTGCGCACGATGGAAAAGCAGATTCAGAACGACACGGTCGAGCCGGCTGACGATCCCCCGCCGGCCGCGGCGGGTGCGCCAGTCGACGCCAACCCAACAGCCACGACCACAAAACCGGCCCCGCCGAAAAAGCCTGCCCGCAGCGCCCCGGCCCGGCAGGGCGCGGCGCAATCCACGGCGTCGCCTCCGGTGGTCCAACGCTAGCGCAGGCACGCCGGCAGCGGGCCGGAACTGAATTCCACTTTGCCCGAAAACGCACTAAGGTCGCGCAGTTGTTAGCTTGCGAATCTCACATCCGTAAACGTCGGAGAATTACACGCGATGGCGCTGTCGAGCATGACCGGTTTTGCCCGAAGCCACGGCGCAAGCGGACCATACGCGTTCGAATGGGAATTGAAGTCGGTCAACGCCAAAGGCTTTGACCTGCGCATGCGGCTGCCGCCCGGATGGGACGACCTCGAAGTGTCAGCCAAGAAGCGCGCCGGCGAACTGCTGTCGCGGGGTACGGTGTACGCCAACTTGAACGTCAAGCGCACCAACGCGGTCTCGACGATCCGCATCAACGAAGAGGTGCTGGCGTCGATTGTAAGGGTTGCCGGTGTACTCGCCGGCAAGATCGATGCGGTGGCGCCGAGCATCGATGGGCTCCTGGCGATCAAGGGCGTCATCGAGGTCGTCGAGCCGGAAACCAACGAGGCGGAGGACAAGGCTGCGAAGGCCGCCGCCGCGGCAGCGTTCGAACAGGCGCTCGCTGAGCTCGTTGAGATGCGCCGGCGCGAGGGCGTGACGCTCGGGCAGATTCTTGCGCAGCGAATGGATGAGATCGAAAGCCTGGCGAAGAAGGCCGAGGCCGCGCCCGGCCGCAAGCCCGACGCAATCAAGGCCCGGCTTGCCGAGCAGATCGCGGCGTTGATCGAGTCGTCCGATCGCTTCGATCCCGATCGGCTCAATCAGGAAGCGATCATGATCGCGGCCAAGGCCGACATTCGCGAGGAACTCGATCGCATCGCCTCGCATATCTCGCAGGCCCGCGAGATGATCGGCAAGGGCGGACCGGTCGGGCGGCGGCTCGATTTTCTGGCGCAGGAATTCCACCGCGAAGTCAACACCTGCTGCTCCAAGTCGAACGATATCGAATTGACCAACACCGGCCTTGAAATGAAAAACGTGGTCGAGCAATTCCGCGAGCAAGTCCAGAATCTGGAGTGATATATGACGGCTGGCGGCCACGGCTTCGACGGTGTTGAGCGGCGCGGACTGATGTTCGTGCTGTCATCGCCGTCGGGCGCGGGAAAGACCACGCTGTCGCGTCTGCTGATCGAGCGGATGCCCGGCCTGAAGATGTCGGTGTCGGCGACCACGCGGCCGATGCGGCCCGGCGAAGTCGATGGCCGCGACTATCACTTCATCGGCAAGGCGAAGTTCGATTCGATGCTGAAACGAGCCGAATTGCTCGAGTCGGCAATTGTCTTCGAGAACCTTTACGGCACCCCCCGTGCGCCGGTCGAAGCAGCGTTGTCGGCGGGACAGGACGTGCTGTTCGATATTGACTGGCAGGGCACCCAGCAATTGCGGGAAAAGGCGCGGGCGGACGTTGTCAGCGTGTTTATCCTGCCGCCGTCAGCCGCCGACCTGGAAAAACGCCTGCATTCGCGCGCGCAGGATTCCGACGACGTGATCCGGGGACGGATGAGCCGCGCCAGCCATGAAATGAGCCATTGGGCGGAATACGATTATATCGTGATCAATCACGATATCGATGAAGCGTTTGCCGAGGTGCAGTCGATCCTGAAGGCCGAGCGGCTCAAGCGCGAGCGCCGCACAGGCCTGACGACGTTCGTGCGCGAGCTGCAGCGGCAGTTGGAGAAATAGCAGGACGTCAGGTTGGGGCTTGTTTGGATAGTTGCGAGAAAAATTCCGCAATCCTGTCGCTGGGGTCACCAGTTCGATCAAGGTCGCGTGCAACGCCGGTCCGGCGCGACAGGGCTTCCGCTCCTGGGTGAGCCGACAGCAGAATACTATCGTGATCTGTCGGTTCCCAGATCGCACCTCGACGCTTACGAATCCTACCTCGTCGGGGGCGTCGTGTGCTGATGAATTTGAAAATGACGCTTCCTATTATGCCCGCGAGCGCCAGCGCTCCGATCAGCGCGGCCAACTGCATCTGCGCGGAATAGGATGGCGTTTTCGATGACAGATCTGCCGGCGCGAAGCGGCCGGCAGCGAGGACGGACGGCGGTTGAGTTGGTGAGGTTGAGTTCACGCTTGCGACCGTATCGCTCTTGATTGGCATCGGATTGGTCGAGGGATTTGAAACCGACGGATCGGGCCAGCGCGAAGCGACGATCGATCGTTGCGTCTCCGCGTCCGGCGTCCTCGTAACCCCGCCATTTTCCCTGATCGCTGCATCCGCTGGCATCGCCGGAGTCAGCGCATCGTTGCGGCTCGGTTGTTCGATACCCGTCTGCGCGGGTAGTTCGGCGTGAGCGTTCGCTATCGAACGTTGCGTCGCCGCTTCTGTCGGTGAAATCGGTTTCGCAGTTGAAGACGAATTCGGCAGGGCGGTTTGCGAAACCTTTTCGCCGTCCTCTCTGAGATACCAGCAATGGCGTTTGGTGGCGTGATCGATGCGGTAATACCAATGACCGCCCTGAGGCGTTTGGTCCTTCGGCTCGGAAAGGCAATCGTCGGCCGCGCGCGCCGCGCTGTGCGATATTGTCGCGAGAGCGGCGCCCGCGAGAAAGCTGGCGAAGATTGCTGACACGAATTTCGCGCTTCGGTTTGGCATGTGCATCTCCGGTGATGATACGCGGTGCTTCACGCCCCAAATCTCCGCAAAGACTTGGGTCGCAATGAGCCGCAATTCCGGAGGGCATAGGGCTTAATTTAGGCTCGTCTTCGCATCGGCGAGGCCCAACATTCGCCTGAAAAATAAGCGTTGGGGGCGGGGGGCGCGAAAAGCGTCGCCCCGCCTGTCTGGAGCGGCGCTACTCGCTCGCGAGCACGTCGCTGAACAGCACATAGCGCGATCCGTCGAAACGCACCAGCCGCATCTGTTGGATCGGCCGCAGATCGGTCGGGCTGGTCTTCAGACGGATCCCGGGCAGCAGCAACGGCAGCTCCATGTCCAGATGGGAGGCCTGCTTCATGATATTCTCGCGCGTAAGATTGTCGCCGCACTGTTTGAGGAGCTGGACCACCGCGAAGCCGATATTGTAGCCATAGGGCGCGTAGTAATCGCTCTTGTCGACGCGCGGGTTGTACTTGTCCATCCACACGTTCCAGGCTTGCATCGCCGGATCGTCTCTCCACTGCGGGTCGGCCGGATCCTTTTGATAGGCCGCGGAGATGATGCCCTTTGCCGCTTCAAACCCGGCCGGCCTGATCGCGCCCGCAATCGACGAACCGACGCTGACCACGATTTCCTGCGGATGCCAGTCGATGTCGTAGGCTTTACGAATAGCTTGCGCGGAGAATTTGGGCACCGTGACAATGAAGAATACGTCGGCGCCCGAAGCCTTCAGCGTAACCACCTGGGAATCGATGGTCGGGTCGCTGGTGTTGTAAGTCTGCGATGACACGATCATCGTCGACGCCTTGTCGCCGAGCCCGCGCTTGAATCCCAGGAGATAATCGCGGCCAAGGTCGTCGTTCTGCGACAGGATGGCGATCTTCGCGTCAGGCTTTACCGAAAGAATGTATTTGGCGTAGATCTCGCCTTCCGATGCATAATGCGGTGTCCAGCTCATCGTCCACGGATAGTGCTTGGGGTCATTGAAGACCGTCGCGCCCGAGCCGATGAAAAGATGCGGCACCTTTTGCTGGTTGATGTATTTGACCACGGCCATATTGGTTGCGGTGCCGACCGGATTGACGAGGAACAGGACCTCGTCGCTTTCGATGAGGCGTCTGATCTGTTCCACCGTCTTGGGCGGGCTGTAAGCGTCGTCAAGACTGATGAAATTGATCTTGCGGCCGTTCACGCCGCCTTGTTCGTTGATCATCGTGAAATAGGCGGTGGCGGAGACGGCGCCCGCCGAATAGGCCGATGCAGGGCCACTATATGGCGTGGTGGTTCCGATCTTGATCTCGGTGTCGGTGGCGCCGGGACTATACTGCTTCTGCGCCAAAGCCGGCGTCGCGGCCAAGGCCAGCGCCGCCAAAGTAACAAGTGTCGAACGATTTCCCCAAGCCATTAGAGTCCTCCCTGTTTAAGCGAGGCTTACACGGCACTCTGCCTCTTTTGGCGAGGCTTACAAGATGCTCTGCCTCAGTTCTTCAGCACGATACGCCCGACTACTTTTCCGGCCCGCAACTCGTCGATCCATTTCTGGACGTCGCCCATTGGCTCTTCTTTCATGGGCGTCGGCTTGATCTTGCCGGCGCGTGCGAGCGCCATCAACTCATGCCCTTCCGCCAGCGTTCCGACCATGAAGCCCTCGATCGTCATGCGCTTGTAGATCCATTGTACCATAGGCAGGCTGAAATTGCCTCCCATCAATCCGGAGACCACGATCTTGCCGCCACGCGCGACCGCGGCGACGGCAAAGGCCATCGATTTTTCGTTACCGGCAAAATCGACGATCTCGTCGAACCCGCCCTCGGTTTCCCTGATGATGCGTTTGACCACGTCGGGCTCGGAGGGATCGTAGGCCACATCAGCGCCGTTCCTGAGTGCCGCCTCGCGCGCGGCGGGGCTCAAATCCGCGACGGCGATCTTCTGCCTGAACATGGCTTGCGCGAAGGCCAGCCCCATCATGCCGACGCCGCCGAGGCCGATCAGCAGCAGATTGCGCTGCCGCGGCCGGTCGACCAGGCGCTTCAGCGCGCCGTAGGCGGTCACGCCGGAGCACATCAAGGTTGCCGCCTGGTTGACCGGCAACGGATCGTAATCCAGCAGGTATTTTGCGTCCGGCACCAGCACATGGCTCGCAAAACCCCCGTCGATGGCGACGCCGAGAAAACGCTGCTTGACGCAAAGATTTTCGTCGCCGTTCAGGCAGTCGCGGCATTGGCCGCAGCCGATCCACGGAAATACCGCTTTCTTCGTTCCGATCAGGTCCTTCGCAACATCCGGACCGACTTCCTCGACGATCCCGGCGATCTCGTGCCCCAACGTGAACGGCAGCGTCATGCCGCGTGTGGTATCAAGCTTCTTGCCGCCGCCGAGGTCAGCATAACCGTCCTGGATATGCAGGTCGGAATGGCACAGTCCGCAGCGTTCGATACGGACAAGGACTTCCTTGCCTTGCGGCTTCGGCGTCTCGACGATGGTCTCACACAGTGGCGCATCGAACTTGACAAGCGATTGACGACGCATGAGCGCCATGGGTCTTCTCCTTAGGGCACGATCATTCTTGTGTTTCGTATATCGGTCAATTCGCGCGCCATGGCAACAAAGCCGCTGACCGGAACGGTCTCGGCGCGCCGCGTCAAATCGACATGCGCTGCCGCGGCCAGCCGGGCCGGATCGACAGCCAATGATTTGAGGCTTTGCCGCAGCATTTTCCGCCGTTGGCCGAACGCCGCCGCCGCAACCAGCTCCAGCGCCCTGCGGTCGCACGGCTCCGGCGCGCTGCGGGGCACCAACCGCACCACAGACGAGGTGACCTTGGGCTGCGGCACGAATGCTGCGGGAGATATGTCGAACAGGATTTTTGTCTCGGCGCGCCAGTTCGCGAGCACGGCCAGCCGTCCGTAGGCTTCGTCATTCTCGCGCGCGACGATCCGTTCGGCGACTTCGCGCTGAAACATCAATACCATCATGTCGTACCAGGGCGGCCACGGCTCGATCGACAGCCAGTCGATCAAAAGCGCGGTCGCGATATTGTAGGGCAGGTTGGCGACGATTTTCGCAGCCGTGCCGCCGAGCAGTGGCCGTGGATCGAAATGCTGCGCGTCGGCGCAGATTATCTCCAGCCGTCCCGGATATCGCCTTGAAATCTCTTCGAGGGCCGCCACTGCGCGCTGGTCGCGCTCAACCGCGATGACGCGCCGCGCGCCCAACGCCAGCAAGGCGCGGGTCAGCCCGCCGGGACCGGGGCCAATCTCGACGATAACAGCATCTTCGAGGGGGCCCGCCGCGCGCGCGATCCGCGCGGTGAGGTTGAGGTCCAGCAGGAAATTCTGGCCAAGCGATTTGCGAGCCGACAGGTCATGCTGACGAATGACCTCGCGAAGCGGCGGAAGGTTGTCGATCGCGCTCATGCCGGCTGTGCCGCCGCCATGCGGGCGGCCAGCCGCAATGCCGCGATCAGGCTGGACGGATTGGCCCGGCCGGTGCCGGCAATGTCAAAGGCCGTGCCATGATCCGGCGATGTGCGAATGAACGGCAATCCCAGCGTGACGTTGACGGCGGCGTCGAATGCCAGCGTCTTGACCGGAATCAGCGCCTGATCGTGATACATGCAGATCGCGCAGTCGTAGGTTTTTCGGGCGGCATCGTGGAACATGGTGTCCGCCGGCAGCGGGCCCCTGATCTCGATGCCGTCGCCGCGCAGGATTTCGACGGCAGGTGCCACGATCGTCTGGTCCTCGGTGCCGAGCGAGCCGTCTTCGCCGGCGTGGGGATTGAGGCCGGATACCGCTAGGCGCGGATTGGCAAGGCCGAAACGGGCTTTCAAAGCCGCGGCCACGATGCGGACCGTCGTGACGATCAAGTCACTCGACAGCCGCGCGATCGCGTCACGCAGCGAAAGATGGATCGTCACGGGCACAACGACGAGGGCAGGGGACCACAGCATCATGACAGGTTGTGGCGTATGGCCGTCGGCCGCCGCGAGTTCGGCGAGAAACTCGGTATGACCGGGATGCCGGAATCCGGCGCGGTAGAGAACGCTCTTGGCAATCGGATTGGTGACAACCGCGCTGGCCCGTCCGGCGATGACATCGCCGACCGCCTGACGAATGGAGCCTATCGCTGCGTCCGCACTGGTGTTGTCCGGTTGACCAGGCCGCGCAGCTGCCGCATGGCCGGTGGCCACCACCGGCAATGCGTCCGCGAATGTACCGAGTGCATCTTCGGCGCGAACGTCGGCGAGCTTGACGTTGAGTCCGAGAGCCTTCGCCCGGTTACTGAGGAAGTCGCGATCGCCGAGCAGGTAGAATGCCGGAAGCTTCAGCTCATCCCGGCGCAGCCACGCTTTGATGGTGATGTCGGGCCCGATACCCGCGGGTTCGCCGGATGTCAGCGCGAGGGGCTTTGCCATGCGTCAACGATATTCGATCATCGCGGCTTTGCGGCATTCCTGCAGGTACGCTTTCGACTTCGCTTCGTATTTCTCGGCATACATCTTGTCCCGGATTTCCTTCTTTTTCGGCGTGTCGACGGTGGTCGGCTTCCTTCCGCACAGCGCCACCATCTCGACACCCTGTTTCGTCACCTCGGGCGGGGTCAAATGGCCGACCGGAGTCTTGTTGAGCACTTCACGAACAGCGACTGGTATGTCGGCCGAGGTCTTGGTCACGGTCTCGCGTATCGCGGCATTTTGCATGGACTTGAAGAACGCGTTTGCCTCATCGCAGGTCTGCACGCGGCTGCGCAGGGCTTCGGCTTCCTTTTGTCTTGCCTCGATGGCGGCGGGTGCCGATCCTCGCGGGACGATCAAGACGATCGGCTGCATCTTATATTCGAAGCTCTCGGCCTCCTGCTTCTCGTCGCCGCCGCTGGCCTGGACGGCGGCGGCGACGTCCTTCTCGCCGACCTGGAGGCTCTCCTTGTATCGTCCGCGGACCAGGCTGGTCCAAACCATCTCGGCCTTCATACGGGCTTTCAGCGTGTCGGGTCGAATGCCCTGAATTTCGAGAGATTTTGTCAATTGATCCGGCGTGATTCGCATCCGGGAACTCATCGCCGTGTAGGACTGATCGATATCGGAGGCAGTAGGGTCAACGCCATATTTCTTGCCTTCCTTGATCTTCACCTTTTCATCGATCAGTTCGTCGATCACCTGCTGTCGGTCGGCAGGCTTGTGAGTCGTCAGGAAGTTCAGCTTGCTGCGCTGTTCGATATCGTAGTTGGTGATGGGTTCGCCGTTGACCATGACGGCGACGGTTTGCGCATGCAACGGCGATCCGCAGCCCACCAAGATCAGCCCCGCGGCACATCCCAGGACGAGGGACGAAAGGCGATGAGAGAATGTGGTCGTCAAAATCATATTCGCCATATCAACCGATTCGAATTGGAGCGCGCGACGCGCCGGGAATTCGTCCTGCGGCAGCGTGCCGACGCCGGTTTTATTGGATACCCGCGGTTGGGCTAGCTGACGCGGCCGTATTGGCAAGGGTCCGCAGGCCGATCTGCAGCATGTACGCGTGACCGAGTATTGGCGGCGATGTGGTCGTGGCGTAGGAGTAGGAGGTGACGTAGTTTGCCGCCAGCACGAAGCAGTCGTCGACATACCCGGCGCCGACCACATATTGGTTGATCTCGTTCGCTACAATATCCCAACGGGCAGATCCCGTTACCACCCAGTTCGCTGCTACCTTGAGCGACGCGCTGCCCAAAATTCCTTCGCGGCGGGTCAAGTATCCCAAGTCCGGCTGAGGGGCATAGTCGCCGTACATAAGGCTCAACGACCAGCGATCAAAGTTGGCGCGGCCTTCAGCCTCGAAGCGCTGGACGCTCCCGGTCATCTCGTCGAATCGCGCGCGCGTGCTGAAGGTATAAGTCCTGTTGGGCGAATAGCTGATGCTGGCGACATAGTCCGATTTCGGCGTCTGTAGGCCGGAGTCTACTGCGGTATTGGTTACATCGGCTACCGCGAAGGAATTCAAGCCGAAAAGCTGATAGGACTGCCCGAACATCACCTTGACGGAGCCGCCGCGGTCGAACTGCGTGGTCGCCTGCACGCCGACATTGGCGCGGCCGCCGCCTTCAACGCGATCGTAGCCTGAGAATTTGTCGACGCTGAACAGATTGCTGGTGTCGAAGACCATGCTCTGTGCGTCTTCGTTGGGAAGCTTGCCCGCATAGGATTCATTGGGGCGAATGATGACCTGTGCGATCGGCTCGATGGTCGTGGTGCCCCAGGGCTGAACGTTGATGAAGGGATAGCGATATTCGAGGCCGACCGTGGGCATCACACGCAGGGCCTGCGTGTCGCCTACGGGGAGGAAGTTCGAAACGCCCGGCTGGTTCGAGATCGAGGCATTGATCGCATCCGCGCGGATGCTTGCAAACGGCGTCCAGATTTCTCCCGCGGAATCGGTGAACGATCGACGCCAATCTGCTTCAGCCGTCAATCGCGTATAGGTGCCGGGCATGCCCTGAAGCAGGCAGTTCGCTGGCACTATACTCTTGGCCGGATCGGCTGAAGTTGGAAGGCACGAGCCGTTGGCGCTGGCCGCTGCCGTGATCGGAGTCATAACCGCGGTATCGCGGGTCAGGTTAGTGAAGTTCGTCTTATAGCTGACCTCTCCACCCAGGATCGAGTGGTTGATCACGTTGGAATAGTCGATAACCGGCGCAACGACAGGCACCTGGGACTGATTGCCCGAAAGACTGAGATAGTAGATCGCGCGTGCGTCGAAGTAGCTGCGGTTGCCGACTCCCGTAAGATACAGCTGGGAAGGGGCTTCCGTTGGCAAGGTCAGAAACGATTGCAGCGGATCCTTGTACATGGCCAGCCTGTAGTCCGACAATAACATATAATCGGTGAGCGCGATGCCTTCCCAACCCACAACCCATTTATCGTTCAGCGCGAACTGGCCTTTGGTTTCGACGCCGCCGCGGAACTGGCGATCGCCCGGTTGTCCCGCGAAGGCGCCGGGATCCAGCTGGTCGATGCCAAAGGCGCGGATCTGATACGATCCGTTGATCAGGCGCTGACGGAATTCAGCCTGCAACAGCACGCCCTGCGTGGTTGTGAAGCGTGGGCTGAAGGTCGCATCGTAGTCCGGCGCGATGGCCCAGTAGAACGGGGTTTCAAGGCCAAACCCGTAGGTCGAAACCGAGGTGAAGCCCGGCATCAAGAACCCTGTCTTGCGCTTCACCGTCGGATCGGGTGTCGAAAAATACGGCAGATACGCCATCGGAACGCCGAAGAACTCCAACTGTGCGTTCTCGAAGTACAGCATCTTGTCGGTCTGGTCGTGAATGATGCGCGCGCCCTTGACCTGCCATAATGGCGGCTTCTTCGGATCGTCCTTACAGGGTGCGCAGGCGGTATAGACACCGTTTTCGAACACGGTGTAGTTGCCGCTGGTGCGGTCCGCGCGCGTCGCAGCCATCCGCGTCGCGTCGGCGGTGTCGACGCGCAACGAGTCGACGAACCCGTCGCGGTAGTCGTCGCTCAAATCCATAATGTTCGCGTAGGTAATCTTGCCGTCCGCATCGGTCATGCGGATGTTGCCTTCGGCATGAAGCCGCTTGGTCTTCTGATCGTAGATGACCTTGTCGGCCTCGACGCTGGTTCCGTTGTAGAACATCTGCACGTTGCCGACCGCCGACACCCGCGAATTGTTGTAGTCGTAATCCACCTCGACCGCCTGGACGAGCATCTGTCCGTCGTTGGCGGCACGGGGCGGTACCGGCCGGGGAGGTCTGGGATTGTAGGTAAAGCTTTGCGCTGAGGCTGGGGTTGTTGTCGCAACACCGAGCGCGCCGGCAAGGAGGAACCCGAAAACCAGGGCAAGAACGGGACCGCTAACGGCGGTCAAGCGGCCACGATGACGGCGCACGGGGGTGCGCCGCCCGAACGCAGGCGACCTTCTCTGGCGGGCGGCGACAACAGCCACTACCCGTCCTCCTGGTACAGCAAGGCCAAAAAGCCGGTGAGGCCGCCTACGACCACAGGCAGCCACGCCGAAGCGATCGGATGCATCAACTCAGCCTTGCTCAAATCCTCAGTTACTTTCGACAGAACGTAGAGCAGAAAGCCCGCACCCACGCCACTCAAAACCATCTTTTGCACGCCGCCGAAGCGAAAGAACCGCAGGCTGACGGCCGCTGCCAGCATCACCATTGCAGCCAACAAAAACGGTTGTGCGAGAAGCTTATGGTACTGCAAGCGGTACCCGGCGGTCGCGAATCCAGAACTCTCCGAGGACCGGATATAGCCGGGGAGTTGCCAAAAAGACACAGTCTCGGGCGTCGAGAAACTATTGCGGACCTGGGCGGGCGTCAGACTGGTAGCGAGCGAAAAGCTGTCCTGGTCGACCGGAGGTCCGTCGAGGGAGTAACGGCGGGCGGATTTGAACAGCCAGCGGCCCTCCTCAAGCGTTGCCTCGCGCGCCTCGATCCGCTCCTTGAACTGATAGTTGGTATCGAGTCTGAACACGGTGAGCCCGGTCAAGCGCACACCCTGCTGCTCGCTGCGGACTGCATTGATGATGGCCTGGCCATCACTGTTCACCTGATTGATCCAGAAGCCGGATGCGTCCTGTATGCCGCCGCCGGGAGCAGAGCCGAACAGCTCCGCTTCCATCCGCTTGGAGAGTTCGCGCAAATTGGCGGACATCGGGTTGTAAGCGGTGGTCGCCAGAATTCCGAGCACAACCGCGCTTGCCAGCGCCGGCGCGATGAACTGCCACGCAGAAACGCCCGCGGCGCGCGCGACCACGAGTTCCAGTCGCCGCGAAAGCGCCAGATAGCAGGTCATCGCCCCGATCAGGATGCAAAACGGCATCATCTTCTCGAGCAGTTGCGGTACGCGGAACAGCGACGTCTCCGCGACCGTGATGGCGGATGCCGAAACCAGCCCCGAGGTCTTCCTGACCATCTCGATGTAATCGACCAGCACCAGCAGGACGAAGATGCTGGCGAACACGCCGAGCGCCGAGACCACAAAGCGGCCGGCAAAATATCGTCCAAGCGTGTTGGTCATCATGCTCATGCTGTGGCGGGCCGCCCAAAAAGCCGCAGAAGACGCGCGTTCGATCTGTCGATCGCTTCCATCAGCGCAGCCGGCGGTTCCACCACGACGCCCCAAATGATGATCCAAAGGCTTGCGCCGATGGCTGCCGCCAGCATCAGATATTGAATGACCGGAGCGAGCGGCGATTTCACCGTCATGACGGAGCAGGCGAATCCGGCTATGCGGAGCCCGAACACGGCGAGGATGGAACCGCCGATCGAAAAGTTGCGGCTCTGACGCGTCGTGCGCGGGGCACCGAGAAACGCAAAGGTCAGCGCGGCGAACGCAAAGGGATAGATCGGCGACATCAGACGGTCATGCAACTCGGCGCGAAACTGTCCGGGCAACTGCTGATAAACCGGATCGTCTGGTGACGGCGAGAGCAATTCCCAGAGGTAACGTTCGCGAATGCCCAATGTGACGTCGTGGCCTTGATTCGAGAATTTCGACATGTCGAATGCGTAACGACCGAACGCGACCAGCGCCGGATCGCGGTTGCCGGCTTCGAAGCGTTCGAGATTCCCGTCCTCGAGGATCAGAAACGAACCGCCCTCGTTCTTCAGGACCGTCCCATGGTCGGCGATGATGGTAACACGTTCCTTTGGATCGCGGCGGTCATCGACAAAGATGCCGACGAGCACACCGCCCGGCTGCCGCTCTCGAATCCGGATGGTCAGGTTCTGATCGAGTTGAGCGAAGCGTCCCGGCTGCAGGATATTGGCGAGCACATCCGCCGTGATCTCGGCGTCCCATTGCTTGATGCGGCGCATGCCGTCGGGGGCAAGATAGGCGGCGATGAAAGCAACCATGATCGCCACCACGCAGGTGGCATAGAAGAACGGCCGGAACAGCCGGAGCGGCGAAAAGCCGGCGGCATTCATCACGATGATCTCTGAATCAGTTGCGAGCTTGTTCAGGGTATGCGAGATCGCGATCATCAGCGCGATCGGCGAGATGATCAGCACCAGCGCCGGGATGACCAGGCTGGTGATGCCGAGAAAGGTTATGATCGTCTGACCCTGGCTGGTCATCAGGTCGATGCCGCGCAACGCCTGCGTAATCCAGATCACCCCCGTCAGGCTGACCAGAACCATCGCAAACGACGCCAGCGTCGTGCGAAAAATATACTTGTCGATCGACCCCATGGTTACCGCGCGATCCCCACCCTGCGAACTGGCAACGCAGCTCGCGACCAATCCCGAAATCAGGATCCCCCTTTGGTCGCGCCCGTCCAGCCGGCTCACTCTCACTACCATCCCTTTGATCCGTCAACAAAATGGCTGCGCCATGGCACCCCCGGGATATGGTTAATTATTCGTGCGGTGTGGCCTTCCAGCCACGGGGACGCTTGGCAGCGCAGCGGCTGACAGGTCATACTGCCCCGGACCATGCTCTTCACGGACGTGCATCGCGGCCGAAGAGAACATACGAAGTACCGCCCGGCGGGTTCCCGGCCAGCGACAGCCCTGATTCTTGGAGGATTTGCCTATGCCCGACGCCGTCAAGGTCGGCTTCGTTCCGTTTTCCACCGCCCCGCGCGGCATTCTGGTGGTATTCTGCGACGATACGTTGAAGTTCGGCGCGGCGACCCGCAAGACGCTGGGCGCAGCAGCCAATTTGGTCAGGCGCGCCGCTGACACGAACCAGTTCAAGGGAAAGAGCGGGTCCACGCTCGATATTCTGGCGCCGGAGGGTCTCAAGGCCTCGCGTCTGATCGTGGTCGGCGCCGGCAAGCTCTCGGCCATCAAGGACAACGATTTTCTCAAGCTCGGCGGCGCGGCAGCCGGCAAACTGCGCGCCGGCAATGATGCCGTGACGATCATTGCGGAATTGCCTGATGGAGCCATGAAGCCCGCTCAGGCGGCCGCGGTCGCATCGGGCGTGCGGCTGCGCGCCTATAAATTCGACCGCTACAAGACCAAAAAGAAGGAGGGCGAGGACGCCGCATTGCGTGCTGACGTTTCGGTCGCCGTCGGGGATGTGACCGCTGCGCGCAACGCCTTCGCTCCGAGCGCTCACATCGTCGATGGCGTCATCAAGGCGCGCGAGCTTGTGAACGAGCCACCGAACGTACTGTATCCGGTGGAATTTGCGCGCCGCGCCAGCCAGCTGCGCAAGCTCGGCGTCGACGTCGAGATTCTCGACGTCAAGGCCATGACGAAACTCGGAATGGGCGCGCTGCTCGGCGTCGCCCAGGGCTCGACGCAGCCCGGCCGCACCGTGATCATGCGCTGGAATGGCGGCAAGCGCGGCGATCAGCCGGTTGCCTTTATCGGCAAGGGCGTTTGTTTCGATACCGGCGGCATTTCCATCAAGCCCGCAGGAAGCATGGAGGACATGAAGGGCGACATGGGCGGCGCCGCCTGCGTCGTTGGACTGCTGCATGCACTGGCGGCGCGCAAGGCGAAGGTCAATGTGGTCGGCGCCATCGGCCTCGTCGAGAACATGCCCGGCGGCAACGCGCAGCGCCCCGGCGATATCGTGACCTCGATGTCCGGCCAGACCATCGAGATCATCAACACCGACGCCGAAGGCCGGCTGGTGCTGGCCGACGTGCTCTGGTATGTGGCGAAGAAGTTCAAGCCGAAATTCATGATCGATCTCGCCACGCTAACCGGCGCGATCATGGTGGCGCTCGGTACCGAATACGCCGGGCTGTTTTCCAACAACGATCAATTGGCGGAACGGTTGACCGAGGTCGGGCTTGCGACCGGGGAACGGGTCTGGCGCATGCCGCTCGGCCCGGAATACGACAAGCAGATCGACTCGCAGTTCGCGGATATGAAAAACACCGGCACCCGCAACGGCGGTTCGATCACCGCCGCGCAGTTCCTGCAGCGCTTCGTCGACGACACGCCGTGGGCGCACCTCGATATCGCGGGAACGGCGATGGGCGCGCCGAAATCGGACATCAATCACAGCTGGGGTTCGGGCTATGGCGTTCGCCTGCTGGAACGGCTGGTCGCGGAGTATTACGAAGCAAAGCGATGACGGAAGTCCTGTTCTACCATCTGCAAAACATGTTGCTCGAAAACGTCTTGCCGGCGTTGCTGGAGAAATCGCTGGAGCGTGGCTGGCGGGTTGTCGTGCAGTCGACATCGCAAGAGCGCGCCGACGCGCTCGACGCTCATTTGTGGACCTATCGCGACGATTCCTTTTTGCCCCACGCCACCTGGCGCGCCGGCGATGCGCAGGATCAGCCGATCGTGCTGGCGGTGGAAGAGGGCAACCCGAACCGGGCCAATGTCAGGTTTCTGATCGACAATGCCGCTTTGCCTGCGGACTCGGACGCCTATGAACGGATGGTTCTGGTTTTTAACGGCGAAGACGGCGATGCGGTTGCAGCGGCGCGGGGCGCCTGGACAGATTGCAAGGCGCGGGGGTTCGAGGTCACCTACTGGCAGGCCGACGAACGGGGCCGGTGGCAGCGGCGGGAATAGCGATATCCGGCAATTAATGATAATCTGCAGTTTCGGCCCGCGAGCTTGCACATAGCCACGGTCGTGCCGCAAAGTGATGGTGGGACAAACGCTTAGGGCCGGGGTGGGAACTTAGTTCATCGTGCGAGACAAAAACCCTTATCGAAAACGACTGCTGGCGTTGCTTCTGTTTGCCCCTGTCATCGCGGGCTGCTCAGCCGCGTCAGATCTTCTGTCGAAAGACGCCGAATGGTTCTCGCGCCCCGGCAGGGTGTTCATCAGAAACATATCGATTGAAACGCCGCCGCTCACCCCGAGCAAGCCGGTAGCGGCTGAAGATTTGGTCAGCGCCGACGGGTTTTGCCCGGGAATGGCGCCTCCCGGCGGCCCGGCCGACGCCAACGCCCTGACCGAAGGCGCCGCTGCCGCGCCAGCGCCCTCGACAACGGGAACTGTGGCGCTTGCTCATACCGAATGCGATGTTGTGCGCGGCATAGGCGCACCTGCCAGCGTCAATCTCTCCAACAATGCACGGGGCGATCGGGTGGCGGTTGTCAGCTATTCGCAGGGGCAACGCGCCGGAATCTATACCTTCACATCCGGACGCCTGACCTCGATCGAGCGGGGACCTGAGCCGGTGGCGCCGCCGAAGACTGCCAAGTCCAAGCCGAAGAAGAAACCGGCGGCAACGTGATCGTTGCAGTGCACTCTTGCACTTGAATTGGCTCAGCCGGTCGCTTCATCATATTGCGAACTTGCCGCCAGCCATTCTTCCTCGGCCCGCTGCAACGCGCTCGCTGCGCCGGCCCGCGCCTTGCTGAGCTGGGCAGCCTGCTTCGGGTCGCGCTTGAACAAATCCGGCAGCGTAAGCGCGGTATCGATCTTGGAGATGATGCCGTTGATGCGCGCGATCTCGGCCTCGGCGTCTGAGATCTTCTGCTTCAGCGGTACACGCTTCTCGGCCTTGATGCGCTGAGGCTTGTCGCGGCCGCCTCCGCGCTCACTGCCGCCGCCGCGGTCGCGTGAATTGGTGCGCATGCCGCGCGCCGACAACACCATGCGACGATAATCGTCGAGGTCGCCGTCGTAGGTCGTGACGGTATGATCGGCTACCACCCATAACTGATCGGCGCAGGCCTCGATCAGATAGCGATCATGCGAGACCATGATGACCGCGCCGGGAAATTCATTGATGGCCTCGGCAAGCGCAGCGCGACTGTCGATGTCCAGATGGTTGGTCGGCTCGTCGAGAATGATCATGTTGGGGCCGAAGAAGGTCGCAAGCCCAAGCAGCAGCCGCGCTTTCTCGCCGCCCGACAGGCTCTTGACGAGGGTGTCGCCGGCCTTGCCTGAGAAGCCGATCGCGCCGGTACGCCCGCGCACCTTGGTTTCGGGGGCGTCCGGCATCAGCTTGCGAACGTGATCGTAGGGCGAAGCGTCTTCGTTCAACTCGTCGAGCTGGTGTTGCGCAAAATAGGCGATGGAAATCTTCTCGGCGCGCGTGATCGTACCCGAAAAAGGCGCCAGCCGATTGGCGAGCAGCTTGACCAGCGTCGATTTGCCGTTGCCGTTGGAGCCGAGCAACGCGATGCGGTCATCGGTATCGATCCGCAGGGTGACGCGGTTCAGCACCGGGTTTTTCGGATCGTAGCCGACCGAAACGTTGTCGACCGCGATGATCGGGGGCGACAGCATCTTTTCCGGTGCGGGGAAGCTGATCTCCCGCACGTCCTGTCTGACCAGGGCCGCGATGGGCTTCATCTTTTCCAGCATTTTCACGCGCGACTGGGCCTGGCGCGCCTTCGAGGCCTTGGCCTTGAAGCGATCGACAAAGGCCTGCAGGCGCTTGCGCTCCGCGTCCTGGCGCCTGGCGTGCTTGGCGTCGAGCATCTCGCGCGTGGCGCGTTGTTCCTCGTAGGACGAGTAGGTGCCGCGGTAGAGCGTTAGCTTGCCGCGATCCAGATGCAGGATCTGGTCCACCGATGTATCGAGCAGATCGCGGTCATGGCTGATAACGATGACGGTGCGCGGATAGTTGGCGAGATGGTCTTCCAGCCACAGCGTGCCTTCCAGATCGAGATAGTTGGTCGGCTCGTCCAGCAGCAGAAGATCGGGAGCGGCGAACAACGTCGCGGCGAGCGCGACGCGCATCCGCCAGCCGCCGGAGAATTCCGAACATGGCCGCGCCTGATCCGCGGTCGAGAACCCGAGGCCGCTCAGGATCGCAGCGGCGCGGGCGGGCGCCGAATGGGCGTCGATGTCGACGAGCCTTGTCTGGATTTCCGCGATCCGGTGGGGATCATGGGCGGTGTCGGCTTCCTGCAGCAGGGCGTCGCGCTCAAGGTCCGCCTTGAGCACGACTTCAATCAGGCTTTCTGGCCCGTTCGGTGCTTCCTGTGCCAGACTGCCGACGCGCCAGCGCGGAGGGATGGTGATAGTCCCGGTCTCGGTCGGTAGTTCGCCGCGGATGGCATGGAACAGCGTCGACTTACCGGCACCGTTGCGGCCGATCAGACCGACGCGCGCGCCCGGCACGATCTGCGCGGAGCCATGATCGATCAGAAGCCGTCCGGCAATCCGGATCGATATGTCGGTGATTGAGAGCATGCGGCGTTGTCACCGGAGCCGCCGCCAAACGCAACCCCGTTTGTGAGCGAAATATCACCTCCGCGGCCCGCTTATGCGGCTTAGTTGGATGATTCCCGGCGGTCCTCGTCGTCCCGTCTGCGCAATTCATCCATCAGATGCTGGAGGTGGGACGAGGGACGCAGGGAGTCGGGACGCAAGTTCTGCTGTAGCCGTTCGCCTACGGCGTCGCAGATCGATCGGCTGGTCTTGCGATCGAGCATTTCGCTGTTGTCGGTGATTCGGCTGTCCATAGTGAGTTCCGCTTCATTTTCATTGCAATTGGTGGTCGCAGAACCAAGTCACCGGGATGCGAATTGTTTCCGCCGCTGGCCGATTGCGTGCGGTTCTAGTAAAAATTGAATGAAAGCTGCGAGCGGTTCCACTTGATCGGAATCGGATAAAGCCCCGGTCATGACAGGCCGGGGCTTTTTGACGTCCGGATGGGACGATTCAGATCAATAGCAGCGATTTACCAGCCGCCAGCGGGGGCCCCACGGCGTCGGGACCAATCGCCGCACATAGCAGCCGCCGTAACCATAACCATACGCCGGGCCACCGACAAAGAAGCGGGGACCGCCCCAGCCCCAGCCCCAGCCCCAGCCCCAGCCCCAGCCGCCGCCGTGCCATCCACCATGCCAACCATGACCGCCCCAGGCGGAGGCGGAAGTCGGCGCCAGCGCCGCCACACCGAGCGAAGCTGCGGCAACTGCAACAAGCGAGAGTTTGCGTAACATGATCGTCTCCTCAGGTTCGGCGCTGTTGGCGCCATCGGTGAAGTTGCGCCCCTCACGCCGCTAAACTCCCGAGGCGTTCGGTCGATTGAAGCCTATTCCCGGGAAACTGAACGAAACCGGGACGATCGTTTCAGAGAAGGTTCATCTTCGTGAAATTGCTGTAATTCCGGGCGCCATTGCCTGTCGGGACAATCTGCAGCGTTTCGCCTGATCGCTTGCCGTTCGCCGATAGCGCCGATATAAGCGCCGCAACTCCCATCAGCGCTTTTCAAGGAAGAAATCATGGCGATTGAACGCACCTTTTCGATTATCAAGCCCGACGCGACCGCGCGCAATCTGACGGGCGCGATCAATGCGCTGATCGAGAAGGCCGGGCTTCGCATCGTTGCCCAGAAGCGCATTCGCATGACCCGCGAACAGGCCGAAGCCTTCTACGCCGTCCACAAAGCGCGTCCGTTTTTCGGCGAGCTGGTGGATTTCATGATTTCCGGCCCGGTCGTCGTTCAAGTTCTCGAAGGCGAAAACGCCGTGCTCAAGCACCGCGACGTCATGGGCGCGACCGATCCCTCCAAGGCGGCCGATGGTACGATCCGCAAGCTGCATGCGAAGTCGATCGGCGAAAACTCGGTGCATGGTTCCGATGCCCCCGAGACGGCGGCGGTCGAAATCGCCCAGTTTTTCTCGGGCAACGAAATCGTCGGTTGATCCGTATCGGCCGCGGCAGGCAATAGCCGGGCGGGAAGGCCGCCTGGCCGAGAGGGATGCGCTGTGGACTGGCTGCTGCAAATATTCGATCTGACAAACATCGGAACGCTGGCCGCCCAGTTTCAAAGTGAGATGCAGCAGCCGGCATTTTGGCTCGCGGTCGGCAAGATCATCTGGATCAACGTGCTGCTGTCAGGCGACAACGCGCTGGTGATTGCGCTGGCGTGTCGTGGACTGCAGCCGCGCCAGCGGCTTTGGGCAATGGTCCTGGGCGCAGGCGTCGCCGTTGTTCTGCGCATCATCTTCACCGCCATCGTCGTGACGTTGATGGAACTGCCGTACCTCAAGCTGGTCGGCGGATTGGCCCTGATCGTGATAGCTGCCAAGCTGCTGGTGCCGGCACAAGAGGATGAGGAAGGCGTAGAGTCGGCATCGCATTTGTGGGCGGCAGTGCAGATCGTAGTGGTCGCGGACATTGTGATGAGCCTCGACAACGTGATCGCGGTCGCCGCCGCCGCCAACGGCAGCGTTCCCTTGCTGATACTCGGCCTCGCGATCAGCGTTCCTTTGATCGTTGCCGGGGCTGCGCTGATTATGACGCTGCTCGATCGCCTGCCGATCTTGATATGGGCCGGCGCGGCGTTGCTGGGCTGGATCGCCGGGGACGTCATCGCGACCGATCCTGCGATTCATCCGAAAATGCAGGCTCTTTTCGACGGCCCGGTTGGCGGCAAGCTTGACGCAATACTGGCGTTGTTCGGAGTGGAGCAGCGCTTTGCGAGCGGCGGCAACGGAGGCGAGGTTGTTTGCGCAGTGTTGGGCGTCATCGTCGTGCTGGTCGCGGGATCGATCTGGCGCAAGCGCAGGCTGCAGCACGTTGAACATGCTGCGCCGTCGGCGGGCTGACCGCGACGCAGTCTCAGCTTCAAGTTTCGAACGACGATCTTATCGCCTCACGATCGACCCGGAGCGGCCGATCAGCCGTGCCAGCTGCTTGAAACGGCTGCCGACGCGATCGGCGACGAGATCGACCATTCTGTGCTCGAACACCAGCATCAGCTTGCGGCCCCGGCTTCGAAAGTGGATTGCCGGCAATACGCCGGGCCGCGCCGCCGATATCAGATGGGCGACGCGAAAGGCCGCGCCGAGCACGCGCGCGCGCTCGACCATCGCCGGCGGCACCAGCTCCTGAATAGTTGCCGGCGGTTCGTTTTGCTCGCTCAGGCCGGCATAGCGGTAGAACACCGACAGCGCGATGAATGCCCTGCCTTGATGGCTGATGGCCCCGAAATTTCCATTGGTGATGAGATTGAGCGTCTGCTCGCCGCGGTAGTCGGGATGCACCCGCCACCCGATGTCCGACAGCAGGCAGGCGGCATGGCGCAGGCGGCGATCCTCGTCGGTTTCCCGCAACTTGGTGACCCTGACCAAACGATCGGTCCACCCGATCAATTCTTCAGCGTGGCGCGCGGACCGCGACAGTAGCTCGTTCAGGGTCTGAGCGGCGCAAATCAGCCCGTCCTTGGAGCGCTCGGCCTGTGGCAGCATCGAGTAAAGCAGGCCTTCACGCACCCCGAAGGTCGAAAACACAATGGTCTTCGGCTTTGCGACGCGGATGATGTATTCGAGAACAAGGGCCGCATAGGTCAGCAGCGGCCGCCGCGCGTCGGCGACGACCTCGATATTGGCCAGAATGTTCGCCGACGCGAGACGGCGCAGGCGCTGGGCGAAATCCAGCGCGTCCGCCGCCGGGATCGAATAGCCATGCATCACCCGCAGCGGGTAACCGCTCTGGATGATGTGGATGCGCGCCAGCGCGCGCCATGTCCCGCCGACGGCGTAAAAGGCGCGGCCGCGGCCGGCCTTGAGCTGGGCCACTCGGGAAAGATCGGTCTTGACGATACGCTCGGCGCGCTTCAGCGATTTATGCGACGCATCCTGCAGCGCCAGACTTCCGAGCGGGAGCGTCACGCCCTGGCGAACGCGGTTGCCCCGCACGTCGATCAGCTCCAGCGAACCGCCGCCGAGATCGCCGACAATACCGTCCGGCTTGTGAACGCCTGACACAACGCCGAGCGCGGATAATTTCGCTTCGCGCGGACCCGACAGGATTGCGATTGATACGCCGCAGATGCGCTCTGCCTTGGCGATGAAGTCGGGGCCGTTGGTGGCGTCGCGGCAGGCGGCGGTGGCGATCGCGTGGACGCGGCCGACCTTCATCACCCTGCATAGCGCACGAAAGCGCCGCAACGACGTCAGGGCCTTGGCGACGGCGTCCGGCGCCAGCAGGCCCGTGGTCTGAACCTCCCGCCCGAGCCCGCAAAGGGTCTTCTCGTTGAAGATGGAGACCAGGCTTCGCGTCATCGATTCATAGACGACGAGACGCACCGAATTCGAGCCGATGTCGATGACCGCGACGCTGGATGCGCGCTTGCGCGGTCGCTTCACCGTATAGATCCCTTATGACGACTGCTGACGATCGGTACGGCGCGTGAGGCGGCGCGGCGAAGATTCCTTGAGCGACTTTCCACGGCCTGACAGACTCGGATTCGTCATGAAGTAATTATGCAGGTTGAAAGGCTCTTCGCCCTTCGCGGCCTTCATACGCGTTGACGACCCATCCGGCAACAACCGCCAGCTTTGCTCGGTATCCTTGAGATTCGCGACCATGATCTGCTCGAGAACCTGCTGATGCACCGTAGGATTTTGCAGCGGACAAAGGATTTCGACACGCCGATCGAGGTTGCGCGGCATCATGTCGGCAGACGAGATATACACAGCAGCTTTTGGACCGGGGAGGCCGTGTCCCATCCCGAAGCAGTAGATTCGGCCATGTTCGAGGAAACGGCCGATGATCGATTTGACGCGGATGTTCTCTGAAAGTCCGGGAATGCCAGGCCGCAGGCAGCAAATTCCGCGCACGACCAGCTCGATCGACACGCCGGCCTGCGACGCTTCATACAGCGCGTCGATGATATCAGGATCGACCAGAGAGTTCATCTTCATCCAGATCGCCGCCGGCTTGCCGTTACGAGCATGGCTAGTCTCGCCGTGAATATGTTCGAGCATGCGCTTGCGCAAGGTGAGCGGCGATACCGCCATCTTCTCGATATCGCTCGGTTCCGCATAGCCGGTGATGTAGTTGAATACCCGCGCGGCGTCGCGCCCGATGATCGGATCGGACGTGAAATAGGACAGGTCGGTGTAGATGCGCGCGGTCACCGGATGATAGTTCCCGGTCCCGGTATGGACGTAGGTCGTGAGGCTGCCGCCCTCGCGACGCACGATCAGCGACAGCTTGGCGTGGGTTTTCAGCTCGAGAAATCCGTACACCACCTGCACGCCGGCGCGCTCGAGATCGCGCGCCCAGCGGATGTTGGCTTCCTCATCGAACCGCGCCTTGAGTTCGACCAGCGCGGTCACTGACTTTCCGGCCTCCGCGGCCTCCGCGAGCGCCCGCACGATCGGCGAGTTGTTCGAGGTGCGATAGAGCGTCTGCTTGATCGCCACGACATCGGGGTCGCGGGCGGCCTGTTGCAGGAACTGCACGACGACGTCGAACGATTCATATGGATGATGAACGATCAGATCCTTTTGCCGGATCGCGGCGAAGATATCGCCGCCATGATCGCGCACGCGTTCGGGATGACGGGGGACATAGGGTACGAATTCGAGATCGGGCCGGTCGAGCCGGGTCAGTTGCGACAGCTCGTTCATCGCCAGCACACCGTCGACCAGGAGAACCTCGTCGTCGGCGGTGGAAAGCGCGCGCTGCACGAAGGCGCGCAGTTCTTCCGGCATCTTGGCTTCGATTTCGAGCCGGATCACCGATCCCCGCCGCCGCCGCTTCAGCGCGGTTTCGAACAGGCGGACCAGATCTTCCGCCTCTTCCTCGATTTCAAGTTCCGAATCCCTGATGATGCGGAAAGCACCCTGACCTTTGACGGTATAGCCGGGGAACAGCCGGCCGATGAACAGGCCGGTGGCCTGCTCCAGCGTAATCAATCGCACCGCGCCATCCTTGCCGGCGGGCAAGCGGATGAAGCGATCGATCTTGCCGGGCATGCGAATGAGCGCGTTCATCGGCTTGCCGTCGGCAACCCGCGCCAGATGCAGCGCGACGGTAAATCCGAGGCTCGGGATGAACGGGAAAGGATGCGCCGGGTCGATCGCGAGCGGCGTCAGCAGCGGGAAAATATTGTGGAGGAAATGGTCCTCGATCCACGTTCGCTCGGTCTTGGTGACATCGCGGCCGTCCACGAGAACGATGCCCACTTCGGCCAGGATGCCGCGCAGATCGCGCCAGATCGCCTGTTGGTCGCTGGCGAGCCTTGAAACCGTTTCGTTGATGAGGACAAGCTGCTCGGCGGGGGTCAGACCGTCCGGACTGCGCTCGGTAATGCCCTCCCGCACCTGGGCCTTGATGCCGGCGACGCGCACCATGAAGAATTCATCAAGGTTATTGGCGGAAATCGACAGAAATCGCACCCGCTCAAGCGCGGGATGGCCGGGATTGACCGACTCCTCCAGCACCCGACGATTGAAATGCAGCCAGGAAAGCTCACGATTGATGAAGCGTTCGGGGCTGGTGCCCATGGCTGGACCGGCCTCGATATCCGCTTCTTTTTCTTTAGTTACAATGGCTTGCGCGGATTCCATTAAGTTTTAGTCCATCTCGGGGAGGCAGCCGCGCGATTCCAAACAAATGCGCCGCAAAGCATGTGTTATCGCGATGACGTTTCAATGACATTGATGTTCCTGCCGTGTGCGCCGTCAAGATGCGGCATAGACCGCGCGATCAGGCATTTCGCAGCAATTCGGCCGCCAGCGCCCGGGTAACCGGCCGGCCCAGCCGCAAGGCTTCAGTGTCCAGGAGCTCGACGGCCTGCCGCACGGCCGCATAAGACCGCTCGATCCGGGTTGCGAGATAGCTCACCACGGCCTCGTCGATCGCCAGCTGACGGTCGGCGCAGAATTTGACGATCAGCGCGCGAAACAGCTGATCGTCAGGCGGCAACAGCGTAACCGTCGGTACCGCGCGCAGACGTGACCGCAGATCGCGCAGCTCGATCTGAAGCGCGGACGGCGGCACGCGCGCGGTGATCAAAACGTACGCCTCGTCTTCCCGCGCCAGATTCATCAGGTGGAACAGCGCCCGTTCATCGAAGTCCGACGATTTCAGATCCTCGACGACCAGCGCCTCGGTGGCCAGCGCGCCCGGCACCCCCGCCGCGGTCAGCGCATGCGCGGTGGTTGAGCGTGCGCCCGCTTCCTCGGCCCAGATCGCGGCGAGATGGCTCTTGCCAGAACCCTCCGGTCCCACCAGCAGCATGATCCGGTTCGGCCAGTCGGGCCAGCTGTCGACCAGCGCCAGCCCGGCGGCGTTGGCCGGTCCTTCGAGAAAATTGTCGCGGGTCAGGCTCTCTGCGTGCGGCAACGCAAATGCAAGCTGACGAGGTTGAACGCGGCCTACCACGCAGTTACTCCATGCCGGGACCTGCCGGCGCATGATTTGCGCAATCTAGCTTGTTTCGATCGTGCTCATGTGCCGCACCCACTCCACGAGATAGAGGGACACGGAAACCAGTGTAAAGACCGTTACAAAACCCATCAGGATCAGATCATACGGCGTTGACTTGAAGCCGAAGCCGAGTGCCGCAAGCACCAATGCCGCGAATGCCACCTGCGCCACCGTATTGAGCTTCGATACCATCAGCGGCTTCATCGGGATCGGTTTGCCGAACAACCATGACACAATCACGGCGGTGACGATCATGATGTCGCGCGAGACCACCAGGATAACAATCCAGCGCGGCACTGCGCCCCAGATTCCGAGCGCAACATAGATCGAAACCAGCAGCGCCTTGTCCGCCAGTGGGTCGAGCAGCGCCCCCAATTCGCTCGCCATATTGAAGCGCTTGGCGAGAAAGCCGTCGACCGCGTCACTGACGCCGGCGACGATAAAGATCGCAAATGCGATCTCCATCTGGCTGGACGCAATCGCCCAGACGATGAACGGCACCAGCAGGATGCGGCCCAGTGTAATGATGTTCGGAATACTCACACGGCGCTTCCCGGCTACCGGCCTGATTTTGCGAAAGATCCGGCCCTTTGCAACCCGAACCGGTTCCTGTCTACATAGTATATGCGCGTGCCGCTTGCGAGCCATTGCACATGAGCGGAATCCGACGTAACCAGCCGCCATCATCTGGAATCGGGCATGGTTAACCGCAGAAACGGGCTCACTTACGCGGATTCGGGTGTCGATATCGATGCTGGCAATCGCCTGGTCGCTCTCATCAAACCGATGGTTCGTGCCACCGCCCGCGCCGGCGCCGACGCCGAAATCGGCGGTTTCGGCGGATTGTTCGATCTTAAGGCTGCGGGCTTCAAGGACCCGGTTCTGGTCGCAGCCACCGACGGTGTCGGCACCAAGGTCAAGATCGCCATCGAGACCGGCCTGCACGGCGGCATCGGGGTGGACCTGGTAGCGATGTCGGTCAACGACCTCGTCGTGCAGGGCGCAGAACCGCTGTTCTTTCTGGATTATTTCGCGTGCGGCAAACTCGATCCGGATGCTGCCGCCGCCATCGTTGCGGGGATCGCAGAAGGTTGCCGGGAATCCGGCTGCGCGCTGATCGGCGGAGAGACCGCCGAAATGCCCGGTCTCTACAAGGACGGCGATTACGACCTCGCCGGCTTTGCGGTCGGTGCCGCCGAGCGCGGCACGCTATTGCCGCGACGCGATATCGCAGCTGGCGACGCGGTGATCGGTCTCGCCTCGTCGGGTGTTCACTCCAACGGATTTTCACTGGTCCGCAAGATCGTCGAAACATCAGGTCTGAGCTTCGAAGCACCGGCGCCGTTTTCGCCGGTCATGACGCTGGGTGGCGCGCTGCTGACGCCGACGCGGCTCTATGTAAGATCGTGCCTGCGCGCGATCCACGAGACCGGCGCGGTCAAGGGTCTTGCCCACATCACCGGCGGCGGTTTCACCGATAATATTCCGCGCGTGATGCCAAAGCATCTCGGCGTCGGGATCGACCTGGCGCGTTTGCCGGTGCTGCCGGTCTTCAAGTGGCTGGCAGAGCAGGGGGGCATCGCCGAACTCGAACTGCTGCGCACCTTCAACTGCGGCATCGGCATGATCGCCATCGTGAAAACAGACGCAATCGAAGAGGTCACCGACATTCTCACTGAGGGAGGCGAGAGCGTTGTGCTGTTGGGCGAGGTGATCCCCGCTGCGGGTGAAGATCGCGTGGTTTATAACGGTCATCTCGATCTGACATGGTGAGGCCATGAAACGCCGTGTCGCAATCTTGATTTCCGGGCGCGGATCGAACATGGCCGCACTGATCCGAGCTGTAACGGCAGAGGATTACCCGGCCGAGATCGCCCTTGTGATTTCCAACCGCGCCGATGCCGGTGGTCTCGAAAGAGCGAAGCAAAGCGGCGTTGCGACCGTCACCATCGAAAGCGAGTCCTACGGCAAGGATCGCGCGGCTTTCGAGACGGCTTTGCAATCCGCGCTGGACCGGAACAAGGTCGACCTGATCTGCCTCGGCGGCTTCATGCGGTTGTTCACTGCCGAATTCGTGCAGCGCTGGTACGGCCGGATGCTCAACATTCATCCCTCATTGCTGCCGTCGTTCCCCGGTCTCGACCCCCATGGCCAGGCGCTGCGCGCCGGCGTGAAGATTTCGGGAGCAACCGTCCATTTCGTCATTCCGGAAACCGATGCCGGTCCGATTCTGATGCAGGGTGCGGTCGCGGTTCGCGATGACGATACGCCGGATACGCTGGCGGCGCGGGTCCTTGAGATCGAACACCGGATCTATCCCGACGCGCTGCGGCTGGTCGCCAGCGGTGGAATCCGGCTGGAGGGCGATATCTGCAGAACGGCAGGCAGCGCCGGTTCGAACGATATCTTGATCTCGCCCGCGGTGAACTAAGGTCTCGGGCCGACTGCACGGAGAGTAAAATGGCGAAAATTGCGGTTGTCGGCTGTGGGGCGATGGGATCGGTCTATGCCGCGCTCATGGTTGACGCCGGTCACGAGGTCCATGCGGTCACGCTCTGGCCCGATCACGCCGAGGCGATGGCTACCAAAGGCCTGCGTTGCGAAGGCGCCAGCGGCGATCGCACGGTACCGATTCATGCCTCCACAACGACAGACGGAATTGGGCCCTGCGATCTCGTCATCATTGCCACCAAGGCATTCGACGTGGAGGCGGCGGCGCGTTCCTGCATTCCGTTGCTTGGCCCGGAGACGATCGTCCAGACCATACAGAACGGCTTGGGATCGCCGGAGATAGCGGCACCAATACTTGGCGCCGACCGCCTTGCCGTCGGCGTCGTCGGAGGTTTCGGCGCTTCGATACGGGCGCCGGGCCATGCCCATCACAATGGCATGGAGATGATCCGGTTCGGCGCTTTCGCCGGGCTGCCGAAGCAGCTCTTGCAGGCCTCGGCGAAAATCTGGGAGTCGGCCGGCTTCAAGGTCGCGCTGTTCGACGACATCAAGCAGATGGTCTGGGAAAAACTGATCATGAACGTCGCCTTTTCCGGGACGTCCTGCACCACCGGGCTAACGGTCGGCGAAATCCTCGGGGATCCCGACGCCTGGAACGTCGCGCGGGGCTGCGCCGAGGAAGCCATCGCCGTGGCCAAGGCCTCCAATGTCAGGCTGAACGTCGGCGATCCCCTGGAGCACATCCGCAAACTGGGCAGCAAAATTCCCGATGCGCGTCCCTCGATGCTGCTGGACTATAACGCCGGCCGGCGCTGCGAGGTGGATGCGATTAACGGCGCGATCCCTCGCTTGGGCAAACCGCTCGGCGTAGCAACGCCCATCAATGAAACAGTCGTCGGCATCATCAGGTCGCGCGAACGCCGGATGCTCGCATCATCAGGCACATGAATGGCTGGAAAATAAAATCCCCGGGCCAGCGCCGGGGGTGCATTGATCGCTTGCGCGGGTCGTGACGAGTTACGAGACCTTCAGGTTTTCTGCGGAGCTCTTGCCGCGATTTTCCACAAGGTCATATTCAACAACCTGATTTTCGTTGAGGGTGCTGAGCCCGGCGCGCTCGACCGCCGAGATATGGACGAACACGTCCTTATCGCCGGCCATCGGCTTGATGAACCCATAACCCTTTGTCGGGTTGAACCACTTGACGGTGCCTTTTTGCATCGCCTGTCTCCTGGTCTAGACGTAAAAAAGACGCGGCCACGCTTTTTGCGTGCCACGCCACAAGCGGGCTTCCGGATGTCTGCTCAATTTCCTAGTCGCGAAACGCACAGTCGAACGGCCTAGATCCGATTGTGCCTGATATTGCAACACGAAATTTGTGCGTTAGCAAGCTTCTGGCGCGGCTCAGGAAATCGACCTGGCGACGAGATCGCCCCTGACCACCTGTGGCAGCGGAACAACAATGTTCGGTAATTGCCCAGCTTCGACGACCGTGACCGATTGACGCTCCGTGAGAACTGGGGGCAAATCGGCACGGGCCGATGGGGATTTGGCATTTTTTTATTGAGCTGGCGCTTCTTTTGGGAATGACGTTCATGCGCTGCTCATCGCGGCCTTCGAGAGCAAGGGAGATCGGGGCGGGCCCGCAGGCTTGCAAGCGCCGTTGCCATCGCTTTTGCGCTCGCCGTTATGGCGGCAACGCCCACTCGGGCGCAGATCGCGCTGGTTCCCGCTCCGACATCCACGCCATCGCGCACCGATATCGATTACGACATGTCGGCCGGCGCGGCGGTAACGAACCTCGGCAGCAATTTCCTGGAGCGGCTTGGGAACCAGGCGACCTACGGATTCGGCGGCGCCTTGCGGAATAATCCGGGCGGCGGCGGCGCCTCCGAGGCAACGGACGCGCCACGCTTCCGGACCTGGGGGGGAGGCGTATGGTATTTCGGCCAGGACCGGCGCGCAGGGCGATTTCGTCGGCGATCGGCGTCAGACCTGGGGCGGCGTCGCAGGGTTAGGTGCGCGTGTTGCGCCCGGCGTCAACGTCGGCGCTTCCGTCGACCAAAGCCGTACCGCAATCGACGTTCCGCTGGCGCTGCAGTCGGCAACGCTCGATCTCACCCAGATCGGCTTCAACGCCTCGGTCGACAAGGGTCCATGGACCTGGGCCATCGCGCTGGTCCACGGGTTTGGAAAAATCAATTCGAGTCGGGACACCGGGTTCGGCATCGCCAGCGCCCGCTACAACGCCCACATCGACGGCGCCCTGACCGAGCTCAGCTACTACTGGAACATGGACCAGAGCCGTATTGTGCCGAAGGCCGCGTTGGAATATGTGCGCGCCGCGACCGGATCGCTGCAGGAGTTCGGTGGTCTTGATCCGGTGATGGCCACCGGTGCAACGGTGGAGCGCTCGCGCATCCTGATGGGCGCGGAAATCGGGCACTACTGGATTTTCGATCGAAAGATTTTCGATCTGTCCGCCTACGGCAAGTTCGTCGACAATATCTCGCAGAATTTCAGTTCGATCACCGTCCGCCTCGGCACCGAGAGCATCATGGTGCAGGGCATTGGCGAAAGCAGGTATGGCGCCGATGCCGGCGCGTCCGCGTCGCTCAGCTTGAGCAATACAGCGCGACTCTACATCAACTATGACGGCAAGTTTCGCGCCGCGACGCAGTCGCACCAAGGGACTCTCGGCGTCGAGTTGAAGTTCTAGCGGCTGAGCGATCGCTGTCGCCCAGGGACCGCGCCTGACGGCCCACTCAGACCGGACGCGCGGCGACGTATCCCTGCAGGCCGAAATTCGCTCTGGCTGTCGCCATCAGCGGCACGAGGTCATTTGGATGAATGAACTCGTCCCTGAAGCACGGATAGTTTTTGGGGTCGAATATCTTCTTCAACCAGTCGATGACGATCTTGTGCCGATCGGAGTTTCGAAACTCCTTGTGGTAGGTGAGCCAAAGATCGGCGTGATGATGGACGCCTAAATCAACGGCCACCAGCGATGCCCCCATCGCGACCGACGATGTCGGCAGGAAACCCATTCCTGCTCCTCGTTCGACGGCGTACAGAACGCCGATGCTTGAATTCGTCTTGATGCCTGTTCCATCGCGCAGCGAAGATCAACCGTGATCTTCCGGTAGGTCTTTTGAAAGTCGATCAACCTCGGAAGAATCCAGAAGTTGCCTGGGCCTTCGGTCACCGCCACACGTACCGTCCCGGCGGGATCGTCGGACCGGGCTGCGCGCCGAAAAATATTGAAGGCGTGACGCTCCATTTCCATCACGTCGCCGATCATCGCAGCGCCTTCGTCGCTCAGCGTCAAGCCGCTCTGATCGCGCAGGAATAACTTGCAGCCGATGCACTCTTCGAGCCGATCGATCCTGCGCATGAGCGTGGTGCTGGTGACGCCGAGTTCCTCCGCGGCGTTACGAAAACTTTTGTATTTTGCACAAGCCAGAAACGACCGCAGATCATCCCATGACGCACTCAGTAGTTCGTCAGTCCGGTGGTGCGTCACCGCAGCACCCCGATGCAATAGTTGCTGCATACCCCAGTTCCCCGCCCGGTATGGTGCTAGCCCGCAGGCAGGAGCGACGATAGATGCGCGACCCGGTTATGAAAAGGGCCTCTTTGGCCGTAAGGCACTATTTCGACACGCTGCCCAGAAGCGCGGAAATCGACGTGCAGCCTGCGCAGCCTTGCGAGCTGTCAGCCCTTGCCGACATGGCCAACCGATTGGTGCCCGGAGTGCAAATCACGGAACCGGACCTTGAGAGGTACTTCACATTCGATCCGGAGAGCATTCTGACGTTCAGCCGAAAGAAAAAACTGCTGGGGGCGGTGGCGTTTCTCTATCTCAACAGCCGAGGTCACGATGCCCTCATCCTCGATGACATCAATCTGACGCATCCCGATGTCGGACTGCTCGCCGGTCGCTCGAATGAAGTATCCGCCATCTACGTCTGGGCGATCGCCGGCCAGGGCAAGGCGATGGCAGGACTCGGTAATGTATCGGAGCATCTTTCAAAACCGCGGCTCGCGTCCGCTGATCTTTATGCTCAACCCTCGAGCGCCGACGGGCGCAATTTGATGATCGCACTCGGCTTCGAGCCGATCCCGAGCTATCAGCACGAACTCTGGCGTTATCAGCGGCCCTGGAATCGGCCTGCACCGCATATGCCGGCATCGAATGTCTCAGCAAGGAGTATTACAGATGCACGGCACTAAGCCCCCATTGTCGGCCAATCCGAACCCGCGCGCGATTTCGATCCGCATCGCGCGCGATCCCAACGATCTCATGCTGGTCACCGCCATTCGCGCCGCGGTCTATCTGGCCGAGCAGGATTGCCCGATCGAGGAAGAATTCGACGGCAACGATCTGGTGGCGGCGCATTTCATCGGATTTGTCGGGAAGGAACCTGCGGGCTGCCTTCGGGTGCGGTTTTTCGGCGAGTTCGCCAAGGTCGAACGTCTGGCCGTCCGCCACCAGTACCGGCGCTCGCGGGTTTCATTCAAGCTGGTGCAGGCAAGCGTCGACTACGTCAGGCGCAAGGGGTTCCGGAAAATCTACGGTCAGGCCCAGGACCGGCTGGTGGACTTCTGGGCGCATTTCGGCGCCAAGCCTCTCGGTCACAACCGCAAGATCACCTTCTCCGATTTTTCCTACACCGAAATGGTGCTCGACATCGAGCCGGGCCCCGACGCCATCACGCTCGATAGCGACCCCTACGTGATCATTCGGCCGGAGGGCGATTGGGACAGGCCCGGCGTTCTCGACATCTCATCGGGTCGTGCGGCGACCTCTCCACTTCGCGCCGCGGCTTTGGTTGAAACATGATGTTGAATCGAAAAATGATGGCCTCCATCGATAACGATCCGCCGATCCTCGTTTGTGCCGATCTTCAGACCGAGTATCTCACCGAAGGTCGCAGCCACGTCATAACCGACGCCGAGGCGATTACGTCGCGCTGCCTCGAATTAATGACGCTTTGGCGCAACAACCTCTGGCCAGTCATGCATCTGAAACGGATCGCGCAGGCCGCGTGGTTCAATCCGGCGTCGAACCTGACGGATTGGATCGCGGAGCTGAAACCGAGGCCGGGGGAACTTGCGTTCGAGCATCCGCTGCCGTCGGCATACAGTTCGACGCGGTTCGCCGAATACATGTCGAACATGAAAAACATTCGCTGCGTGCTGTTGGGATTTTCCCTCGATGAAACCATTCTGTCGACCGTCATCGACGGGTTTCACCGCAGTCACCGCTATCAGGTCGTCAGCGATGCAGTGGCTTGCAGGCGCCCCGGCGTTGGCGATGCCGCTTCATACAAACTGGCGGTCGTGAAAGTTATCGGCAACTACGCCGGGATTGAAGGAAGCGCCGACCTTATCGGAGCAAGTGGTAAAATCGCGGTATGATTAAAATTCGACCCTATTGTCTTGAGTTAACACTCACTTTGCAAGCCGTTCGGCCAGGTCGATGAGGACGCGCCGATCGGATGGGTCTTTGATTTTATTGAATGCAATGACGAGCCGCAAACCTTCGACGACGGTCAGATCGATCTGATTGTCCTGAAGCAGCTGCAGTAATTTATCACCGGGATGATCGGAATCGTCCGTGCTCACGGCAAAAGCTCCAGAAGCGAGTAACAGATGGTGACCCGCGAGGACGATCTCAACGAGCTGGCGATCAACCTGTCAGCGGCAATCACAAAAGCTCGCCAGCTCAAACTTCCCACAAGCGCTTATATTCTATCGATGGCCCTGGTGGAAGTATTGGAAGCGGCGAAAGCCGCTGCGGACAACGGGAAGGACGACGCCGCACGATAATGTTTCTGCACGTCGATCCGAGGATCCTTTTGTCGCGGCGGATTTGAGCGGCCATGCCTTTTTGAGACGCGCAGCCAGCACCAGAACCTCAGTTTCGATCGACCCTGACAACCCGGCCCTTTTCAATCGCGAGCGCCAGCCGGCCGTGTTTCAGCGACAGGGCTGCTTCGCCGAACAGCTCGCGGCGCCAGCCGTGCAGCGCGGCTACGTCGGCGTTATCGTCCCCCGCGATCTGCTCGAGATCGCCGACCGTCGCGATGATCTTGCTGGCGACGGCGTGGCGCTCCGACGTCATCCGCAGCAGCACTTTCAAAAGCTCGACGATGGCCGCGCCGTTTGAATTGCCGCGCGGCTTTTCGATTTTCGGCAAGCCGGCGGGATCGCGCGCGATGCCGCGCTGCACGGCCGCCACGATATCGGCGCCCCATTTCGAGCGGTCAAAACCCTTCGGCAGCGAGCGCAAATTGGCCAGCCGTTCGAGGCTGGTCGGCGCATGGGTCGCGATGTCGCCCACCGCATCGTCCTTCAGCACGCGGCTGCGCGGAACGTCGCGGCTTTGCGCCTCCTGTTCGCGCCATGCCGCGACTTCCATCAGCACCGCAAGCTCCTTCGGCTTGCGTACCCGCGTCTTCAGCCGCTCCCAGGCGCGTTCGGGGTGAAAGTCGTAGGTCTTTGGCGAGGTCAGAACCTCCATTTCCTCGCTCACCCAGTCGCTGCGGCCGCGCTTTTTGAGATCGGCGTCCAGCGCCGCGAACACATCGCGCAAATGGGTGACGTCGGAGACCGCATAATGCACCTGGTCTTCGGTCAGCGGGCGGCGCGACCAGTCGGTGAATCGGTGGGTCTTGTCCGGCCGGTGGCCGGCGATGCGCTCGACCAGCTGGTCGTAGGCAATGGAATCGCCATAACCGAGCACCATGGCCGCAACCTGGGTGTCGAAGATCGGGTGGGGAACGATGCCTGCCTGATGCCAGACGATTTCGATGTCCTGACGGGCGGCGTGGAAAACCTTCAGCACCTTCTCGTCGGCCATCAGCGCGAAGAATGGCTTGAGGTCGATGCCCGGAGCCAGCGTATCGATCACGACCGCTTCGTCTGCGCTCGCCATCTGCACGACGCAGAGCAGCGGATAATAGGTCGTCTCGCGCAGAAATTCGGTATCGACGGTGATGACCGGGTGCCTGGCCAGGCGCGCGCAAACCGCGGCGAGTTCCGAAGTGGTGGTAATCAGATCCATGAACGGTCCATAACGCTTCTGAAAGGGCGTTCTGCCGAAAGCGCTGATATGTCAAGGGTCTTGGGGCGAATTCGAGCCTTGCATTTCCGCGTGACAGCGACTTTTCGCAGGGACTCAGCCATCGACGCGCACCGGATGGCACCCCGGATCCAGTCAATCCATTCGTTTTAAAAAATAGGATCGGTCAGGTGTCGCTGATGTGCCGGGCAGGCGGTCGCCGCGACGGAACGGCAAGCACAACGACACACAGCGCGAGCATCGCCAATCCCATGAATTCAAATACCAGCACGTCCACGGCAATCCCCCCAACAAACCGATAGATTTGTAGGGAAGCAATTGACTGTTTCTTAATTCCTGCCGGTGGGCGCGAAGCGCCTCGCTGAATGTTGGAGGGAGGGTTAACGATTCACGTCCCGCAAAACGTCTGAAGCACGCGCTGGTGCGGTTCGGGCGGGTCGGCATAGAAGGCGAACGCCGGCTGGTCCTCGTACGGGGCCGACAGCACCGTCAGAAGCTCCTCGAACGGCGCGAAGTCGTCCCGGTTCACGGCGGCTTCGATAACCGCTTCGATCAGGTGATTCCGGGGAATGAAGGCGGGATTGACCGCCCGCATCGCGGTCCGCCTGACGGCGGCGGCCTGCCGCTCGTCGCCGATCCGTTGCCGCCATCGCAACGCCCATTCGTCATAGGCGGCGGGGTCGGCGAACAATTGCCGGACCTCACGATCGGCCGAGGGGTCGAGCGCGGCGTCACTCAAGCGCCTGAAGGTCAGGGTGAAGTCGGCCTGGTTCTTGGCCATCGCGTCCAGCAGGTCTTGCGCGAGCGCCGGATCACCGTCGCGCGCCGTGAACAGTCCGAGCTTGCTGCGCAGGCCTGCCTGATAGGCGGCGTCGAACCTCTCCGCGAAGTCGCCAAGCGCCGACTGCGCCTCTGATATGGCCTTGTCCTGCTGGTCGGAAAATAGCGGCAACAGGCATTCCGCAAGACGCGTCAGGTTCCAGAGCGCGATCCGCGGCTGGTTGGCGTAGGCATAGCGGCCTTGTTCGTCGATCGAGCTGAACACCGTCGCCGGGTCGTAATGGTCCATGAAGGCGCACGGACCGTAATCGATGGTCTCGCCGGATATCGAGCTGTTGTCGGTGTTCATGACGCCGTGGATGAAACCGACCAGCAGCCAGCGTGCGACCAGGTCGGCCTGCCGCGCGATGACGGCCTCCAGAAGCGCATGATAGGGGCGGTCGGCATTTGCCAGCTGCGGATAATGCCGGCCGATGACGTGATCCGCCAGCCGCCGCACGCCCTCGGTATCGCTGCGCGCCGCGAAATACTGGAATGTTCCGACGCGAATGTGGCTGGACGCGACCCGGGTGAGGACGGCCCCGGGCAACAGCGTCTCGCGCATCACGCTCTCGCCGGTCACCACAGCGGCAAGCGATCGCGTGGTTGGAATGCCAAGCGTGGCCATTGCCTCGCTGACGATGTATTCGCGCAGCACCGGACCGAGCGCCGCGCGGCCATCGCCGCGGCGCGAAAATGGCGTCGGGCCCGATCCCTTGAGCTGGATGTCACGGCGGACACCATCCGCGTCGATCACCTCTCCGAGCAGGATGGCGCGACCGTCACCGAGCTGCGGAACAAAATGACCGAACTGGTGGCCTGCATAGGCCATCGCGATAGGATCTGCACCGTCGGGAATACGCTTGCCGGCGAGGATCTCGGCTCCCTCCGGGCTGGAGAGCCGGTCAGGATCGAGGCCGAGGTGGATCGCCAACGGCCGGTTTAGCTTGATCAGCCGCGGCGAAGCGACCGGCGTGGGTGCGACCCGAGCGAAAAAGTTTGCCGGCAGTGCAGCATAGGTATTTTCGAAGGGGAAATGGACCGTCATGGGGTCAAGATAGGCATGCGCCGGAAATAGACAATCGGTTTGCGGATGCGCCGGCCTGAGGGGGCCGTTGTTTTTCCGTCACTTTTCCGGATTTGCCGTCATTTTCGGGGGGGCCAGGCTTGGGGCCGCATTCGGTTGCCGCGCCTGACAGCCTCGGGTAAACCCTGACGCTCTTTGCGGGGCAGGCCTTGGCCCCCCCGATTCGATCCTCCGACATCTGTTTTGGGATATCCATGCATCGTTACCGGTCCCACACCTGCGGCGCGCTTCGCGACAGCCATATCGATCAGACGGTTCGCTTGTCGGGCTGGTGCCATCGCATTCGCGACCATGGCGGGTTGCTGTTCATCGATCTGCGCGACCATTACGGGCTGACGCAATGCGTTGTCGATCCGGATTCCGTGGCCTTCAAGGACGCCGAGAAACTGCGTTCGGAATGGGTGGTGCGGATCGACGGCAAAGTGCGCCGCCGTCCTGCCGGCACCGAGAATCCGGATTTGCCGACCGGCGCGGTCGAGATTTATGTCAGCGAGATCGAAGTGTTGGGGCCGGCAGGTGAACTGCCGATGCCGGTGTTCGGTGAGCAGGAATATCCTGAGGATATAAGGCTTAAGTACCGTTTCCTCGACCTTCGTCGTGAGCGGCTGCACCAGAATATCATCAAGCGCGGGCAGGTCATCGATTCGATCCGCAAGCGGATGAAGGACCAGGGTTTTTTCGAATTCCAGACCCCGATCCTGACGGCGTCGTCGCCGGAGGGTGCGCGCGACTTCCTGGTGCCGTCGCGGCTGCATCCGGGCAAGTTCTACGCGCTGCCGCAGGCGCCGCAGCAGTTCAAGCAGCTCACCATGATCGCGGGCTTCGACCGCTACTTCCAGATCGCGCCGTGCTTCCGCGACGAGGACGCGCGCGCCGACCGTTCGCCCGGCGAGTTCTACCAGCTCGACGTCGAAATGAGTTTTGTGACGCAAGAGGATGTCTTCAACGCGGTTGAACCGGTGATGCGCGGCGTGTTCGAGGAATTCGCTGGCGGCAAGCCGGTGACGCCGAAATTTCCGCTGATACCTTACGCGACGGCGCTTCGGAAATACGGCACCGACAAGCCGGACCTGCGCAACCCGATCGAGATTCAGGATGTCTCGGACATCTTCCGCGGATCCGGCTTCAAGGTGTTTGCGCGTATCCTTGAGACGAGCCCGAAGTCGGCGGTATGGGCGATTCCGGCGCCGGGAGGCGGCTCGCGCGCATTCTGCGACCGGATGAATTCGTGGGCGCAAGGCGAGGGCCAGCCGGGCCTCGGTTACATTTTCTTTGCCGAAGAGAACGGTGTTGTCAGCGGCCGCGGTCCAGTGGCCAACAACGTCGGACCGGAGCGCACCGAGCAAATGCGTCAGCAGCTCGGGCTGAAGGCTGGCGACGCCGTCTTCTTCGTCGCCGGCGACCCGGCAAGCTTCGTAAAGTTTGCCGGTCCTGCGCGCACCAAAATCGGCGAAGACCTCAATCTCATCGCGAAGGACCGCTTTGAGTTCTGCTGGATCGTCGATTTTCCGATGTTCGAATGGAACGAGGAGGAGAAGAAGATCGACTTTTCCCACAACCCGTTCTCGATGCCGAACATCGAGCCAGAGGCGTTTCTCGCGCTTGACCCGAACGATCGGGATACGCTGCTTGGTCTCAAGGCGATCCAGTATGATATCGTCTGCAACGGGACTGAATTGTCATCCGGCGCGATCCGCAACCATCGTCCCGACGTCATGAAGAAGGCGTTCGGCATCGCGGGCTATCCTGAAGACGTGCTGGAGGCGAAGTTCGGCGGCATGTTGCGCGCGCTCTCGCTCGGCGCGCCGCCGCATGGCGGCATCGCGCCCGGAATCGACCGTATCGTGATGCTATTGTGCGGCGAGGAGAACCTGCGCGAGGTAGTGCTGTTCCCGATGAATCAGCGCGCTGAGGACCTCATGATGGGGGCGCCTTCGGACGTCACGCCGAAGCAGTTGCGCGAGCTTCACATCCGGCTCAATTTGCCGCAAAATTAAAGACCAGCGACCGAAGCCTTGAATTCGGGGGCGAGGAAGCCGCGGGGGAAATCTATGGCGTCCCATTCTGAAGATCTCCAATCCGCGGCCCTCGCTTATCACCGGCTGCCACGGCCGGGTAAGCTTGAGATTCAGGCGATCAAGCCGCTCGCCAACCAGCGCGACCTCGCGCTCGCCTATTCGCCGGGTGTGGCGGCGGCCTGCATGGCGATATCAGCCGATCCCGCGCAGGCGGCGTCGCTGACGATCCGCGCCAATCTTGTGGCGGTGGTCTCCAACGGCAGCGCGGTGCTCGGCCTTGGCAATATCGGCCCGCTGGCATCGAAGCCGGTGATGGAGGGCAAGGCGGTTCTGTTCAAGAAGTTCGCCGGCATCGACGTGTTCGACATTGAAATTGCCGCCGACACCGTCGAGCGCGTGGTCGAGACCGTGGCCGCGCTGGAACCGACATTCGGCGGCATCAATCTCGAGGACATCAAGGGTCCGGAGTGTTTCGAGATCGAGGCGCAGCTCAAGGCGCGCATGAAGATCCCGGTGTTTCACGACGATCAGCATGGCACCGCCATCATCGTCGGCGCCGCGATCACCAACGCGCTGCTGCTGAACGGCAAGAAGCTTAAAGACGTCAAGATCGTCGCTTCCGGCGCCGGCGCGGCGGCGATAGCCTGTCTCAATCTTCTGGTTTCGCTGGGCGCGCAGCGCAAGAATATCTGGGTTTGCGATATCGACGGCGTGGTGCACGAAGGCCGCAACACGCTGATGGACCGCTGGAAGTCGGTCTATGCGCAGAAGACCGACAAGCGCGTGCTGGCGGACGTGATCGGTGGCGCCGACATTTTTCTCGGCCTGTCGGCTCCCAATGTGCTGACGTCAGACATGGTCAAGGCGATGGCGGACAAGCCACTGGTGATGGCGCTGGCCAATCCGACGCCGGAAATCATGCCGGATGAAGCCCGCAAGGCGCGCCCCGACGCGATGATCTGCACCGGACGCTCCGACTTTCCCAATCAGGTCAACAACGTTCTGTGCTTTCCGTTTATCTTTCGCGGCGCGCTCGATGTCGGCGCCACCGCCATCAACGAGGATATGAAGCACGCCGCGGTCGATGCGATCGCGCAGCTGGCGCGCGATCCGCCGTCGGATGCGGTCGCATCCGGCTTCGACAGCGGCGAGGCCCAGGGATTCGGCCCGGGCTCGCTGATCCCGAGCCCGTTCGATCCGCGGCTGATCCTGCGCATTGCGCCCGCGGTTGCGAAGGCGGCTATGGTTTCGGGCGTCGCGACCCGGCCGATTGCGAACTTCGATGACTATGCCGCGCAACTGGAGCGCTTCGCGTTCCGCTCCGGCCTTGTCATGAAGCCGATGTTTGCCAAGGCGAAGACCCAGCCGGTCCGCGTGATCTATGCGGAAGGCGAGGACGAACGCGTCCTGCACGCGACGCAGGTTGTCCTCGAGGAGAAGCTGGCGCGGCCTATACTGGTCGGACGACCCTCGGTGGTCGAAGCGCGGATCAAGAGGTTCGGCCTCGCCATCAAGGCCGGCCAGGACTTCGATCTCATCAACCCCGAGGACGATCCGCGCTATCGATCCTACGTTCAATCCTATATCGACGTCGCCGGACGACACGGCGTCACGCCCGATGCCGCGCGCACCATGGTCCGTACCAACGCGACGGTGATCGCAGCACTCGCGGTGATCCGCGGCGAAGCCGACGCCATGATCTGCGGCGTCGACGGCCGCTACATGAGCCATCTGCGTCACGTGCGCGAGATCATCGGCTTCCTCCCGGGCGTGAGCGATTTTGCCGCACTAGCGCTGATGATCACCAGCAAGGGTGCCTATTTCATCGCGGATACGCAGGTAAGGCCGAACCCGAGCGCCGAGGAGCTTGCCGAAATGGCGGCGCTGGCGGCGATCCATGTCCAGCGCTTCAATCTCAAGCCCAGAATCGCATTCGTGTCGCATTCGGATTTTGGCAGTTACGACAGCGACTCTTCGCGCAAAATGCGCCGCGCCAGCGCACTTCTGAAGCAAAACCATCCGGAACTCGAGGCGGACGGTGAAATGCAGGGCGACACCGCGCTCTCGGCCGCCGCGAGGAAGCTGATCCTGCCGCACTCAAAGCTGGAAGGCGAGGCCAACATCCTGATCATGCCGAGCCTCGATACGGCCAACGTCGCCTATCAGATGATCAAGGTGCTGGCCGACGCGCTTCCGGTTGGGCCGATCCTGATTGGCCCGGCGCGTCCGGCGCATATTCTCACCAAGTCGGTGACCGCCCGCGGAGTTCTCAACATGACCGCGGTGGCCGCTGTCGAAGCCCAGGAGCGAGCCGGCCGCCAGCAACCGACCTTGTTTGGCTAGGTTATTGAAAAATCGATCAGGTTCTTGTTGCGACCGGCAGCGCTTTCGGAGTCGATTTGACCGTTTGAAAACCTGAGGCGGAACGCCCATAATCGCTCCGCCGATAGCGACCCCGCATCTGCAGCATCCAGTGAGGCCGACCATGCCAGCGTTTATTACCTTCGGGCGAGTTCTGTTCGCGGTGCTGTTTATCTACTCGGGGGTAACCAAGCTTTTCGGCATTCAGGCCACATCGGATTTTATCGCAGCCAAGGTGGTAATTCCCGCTTTGTTTGCTCCCTATACGTCGCAGCTTGAAACGATGACGGGAATGTCGACGCCGCAAATGCTCGCTATTGCCGTCGGAACCTTCGAAGTCATCAGCGGGTTGATGATTGCGCTGAATTTAGGCGCGCGGTTCTTTGCGATTCTTTTGATCTTCTTCGTGGCCGCGGCAACCTTCTATTTCCATGATTTCTGGAATCAGTCGCCGCCAGACAATGCCAAGACCCTTGTCGACGCACTGAAGAATTTGTCGATCATCGGTGCGCTGTTCATGATCGCAGGATATGGCCGGGCGCCGCAAACGGTGGAACCCGCCTATGGCGATGTCTGAGCGAGACGCCGCCACGGCGTGACGGTGACACCGTCGGCGCTGTCCAGGATCTGGGCATCGCCGGCTGCGAGGCCGTGCGCGGCCAGAATGTCCTGCGGTGAATGCTCGGGTACGCCGGGGAAGCATGGCTCACCGCCCGGCAGCCGCACCCGCGGGGCCTGCGACAGCCAGAACGTGTCGTAGCGGTCCAGAAACATTCCGAACACATCCGGTCCGCCTATAATTGCGGCTGTGCCTGAACGCACGCCGGCGAAATCGCAGGCGGCTTCGAACGCAGCTCCCGCAGGATTCCACAATACGGCGTTGGGATTGGACGGATCGGGCGCGATCGCGCCGACCGTCCGGGTCAGGACGATCCGCTTTCGCCGCGGCGAGTTCGGCTGGTCCTCATAGGAATGGCGGCCATGAACGATCAGGTCGGCGCGGTCGAGGGCGGCTGTGAAGAATTGCTTGTCGCCCTCGAATTTCAGTTCGTCCGGCATCACGTGATCGGCGTTGGCCAGCATGCCGTCCGCCGACACGATGACGTAACCGTCGATGCGCAGACCCGGCATCGCGCGCGGCAAATCTATTCCGAAATCGTCTGCACCACGCTTGAGACCGGCCGAGAACTCACGGTCGGCAGTTTGGCGTCCTTGAGAATTTCGTCGTCATACTGCGCGATGGTTTGCACCGGGGCTTTGGCAATCATTTTGACGACCTTGTAGCCGCTGGCCTTCAGCCTGTGCAGCAGCTCGGGCAGGGCTTCGGCAGTGTGCTTGTGGAAATCATGCATCAGGATGATGCCTTTGCCGAGCTTGTCGAGCTTTTTCATCGTGACGTCGATCACCTGCTGCGGGTTGCGCGCCTTGAAATCGAACGAGTCGAGGTCGCAGGAGAACATCGCGATATTCCTGGTGCCAAGATAGGTCACCATTTCCGGAGGATGCTGCAGCGCCGGAAAGCGGAAGAATGGCGAGGGCGAAACACCGCCCAAGGCCCACTTCACCGCGCTGAAGCCTTTTTCGATCTCCTCCTTGCGCTGATCTTCGGTGAGCTTCTTGTTGGTGAGGGTGGCGTGCGACCATGTGTGCGATCCGATGGTGTGGCCGGCCGCGAGAACCTCCTTCAGGATCTCCGGATAGTAGGTTGAATGCTTGCCGATTGGAAAGAAAATACCGCTCGTGCATTCGTCCGCCAGGGTCTTCAGCACCGAGGGTGTGTTGATCGGCCACGGGCCATCATCGAAGGTCAGCACCACTTCCTTGTCGCGCAGGAAATCGAGTTGCTTGAAGTGCTCGAAACCGAATCCCGGTCCGCCCGTGGTGTCGATTTCAACGACGCGGGCGATTCCAATCGCATTGGGATTTGCGCAAGCGGCTTTGGCGGGCGCCGGAGCCGGGGCAGGAGCCGCCTGCGGAGCCGCCGCGCCCTTGGTGGCCGCGGTCTGCGACCAGGCGACGCCTGACGCACACAGCGAAACCGCGCTTGCAAAGATCAATCCTGCCGCAATACGCATCGTATTCCCCTTACATTGTTCCCGCGCCCGACCCCGGCTTTTCGCCATCGTCCGAGCCATTTCCGCCCCTGATCATAATAGCCTAGTTGGACCTGCGCCGCCACGGCAACGGCTTTTATCGCCGGTGGCCGGTTTGTCGGCGGAGTCGGTTAATTCCCGCGGGAATCTGCGCGTCAGGAGGCCGCAAGCGCTCGTGCAATGGCGGTTTTGACACGCGTATCTGCCGGCTCGACGGTTTCGGGGAACACCTCGGCGATGTAGCCGTCGCGGCCGATCAGATACTTGTGAAAGTTCCAGCGCGGAACATCCTTCGGTCGCGCTTCGGCGGCCCATTTGTAGAACGGATGCGCGTCCGGGCCCTTCACCGTGGCTTTTGCCGCGATCGGAAAGGTAACCCCATATTGGTGCTGCGCGGTCTCCGCGATCTCGGTCGCGCCGCCCGGTTCCTGTCCGCCGAAATCGTTCGAGGGAACGCCGATAAGCATCAAGCCTCGGTCGTGAAACTGGGTCCACAATTCCTGCAATCCGGCATACTGCGGCGTGAAGCCGCACAATGAGGCCGTGTTGACGACCAGCAGCGGGCGTCCGGCATAATCGGCAAGCCTGATGTCGCCGCCCGCCAGTGCAGGAAACGAAAAAGCATAAGCTGTGATCCGGCTCATCGCGGCCTGTGCCAGAACCGGCCGTGTCGAGGCTGGACTTGCGATCGCGGCCAGCGCCGCCGAGATAATTGTCCTGCGGTCGATCATGGTGACCCCTTTGTCTGGTGGAACCACGATAGCCCAGCCGGCGAGCGGCCGCTTCTCAACAAGCCGTTATGGCCGGACCGGAGGAAGGGCGCACCAAGGCAGCGGCAGGAGCGGAAGGTAATACTGGTTCCACTCGCATATCGATTCCGGACCGCTGCGCTTGAAGGCGTATTTTATCGGCTCGGCCTGGCCGACCGCGATATGCAGTCCGAACAGAACCATAGCGACGGGATATGCCCATTTTCGAAAGCGCAGATCGCTCAGGGAATCGAGCAGGATCGCTCCCGCGAGGATGATCAGCGGGTCTGTGAAGATGAAATATTCGGATTTCAGCCCGCGCCGCACGCCAAGCGCGTCGATTCCAATCGCCGCCAGCAGAAGCACCAGGGCCTGGGTCGCGGCAAGCGTCTCGCCGCGCCGCCACGCTGAGATGATGCCGGGGACGATCAGCCAGGTGAGAAATACCGTAGGGCGCGGTGAGGGGTGCAGCACGAAGGTGTAGCGTGCAAGAACCGATCCGACCCCATCGAGCAGCAGCAACAGAATTCCCGACAGGCCCGGCCCGTTCGCGACATCGGTGGTGCTCGCGTCCGCAAAGGTCAGCATTCTCTCCAGCGGATTGACCACCGCGATCACATTGCTGGTGTTGTATTCGAGATCGAGCACGAGCAGCGAAATTGATGCGGCAGCGGCAATCGCAAACATCGACGCCAGCGTCTCAGTTGCGCTGACGCGCCAGATCGCCGCATAGGCGATCATGCAGCCGCCGATCAGGACCAGCAGCGCCGCCTGATAGATGCCGAAGCGGCCAAAGAACAATGGATGGAAGTGCGCGCCTTGCGCCAGAACGCGACGCTTGCGCTTCCAGCGCTTCCGAACGGCATGACCAGCAACGGCAGCGCGCCGATCAGCAAAATCGCCTGCACCTTGTTCTCAAGACCAAGCACGCACAAAGCAGCCGCAGCCGCCATTCCGAGCGGACGCGCGATGCCGGCGCGGCGCCCGATCACGATCAGGATCAACAGCGCAAAGATGACCGGACACGCCGCGACCAACTCGCTGCGCAATATGCGCGAATGCACGGCGATGCCGCCGGAGAATGCGAACGCAAAAGTTGCGATCAGCGCGATACGCCAGTCGCGCACCAGCAGTCGAACAAGCACCGCAAAAATCAGCACCCAACCGGTCGCGGTCAGCCAGGCGAGCACGCGCCCGGCGCGAACTGCGCCGGTCATGGCGGCATCGAATGCCGCGACATGGGCTGCCGAAGGAATGGCTGACAGTGAATAGGCGTTGAGCAGGCCGAGACCGTGCAGCAGCCGAAACCAGAACTCCACCGACAGGATTGTTACATACGCGGTGTGATCGAAGAACAGCTGCGGCTTGCCGTCGTTGAGGACAAGGGCGTTGTAGATTACCATGAAATCCATGTCGGCGTTGCGCCAGTAGATCAGCGCGTAGCCGTACAGAAGAAACGATGTCGCGAGGCCGGCGACGATCGCCGTCAATCCCCATCGCCAGCCAAGGAAGGTCAGCCGGTCGAAGGCATCCTTCGCAGCAATGATCTGCGGCTCGGCCGGTGAGGTCGGGGTGGGAAACTGGTTCATGCCGGCGGTCTTTTAGCTCAGCCTCCGGAGCAAAGCGACCGGCGGCCCAAAGCAAAAGCCTCCTAAAACCGTCTAGCGCAACGAAACGATGAAATCCGTTCCTTCGCCGGTTTCGCCTGCAGCGATGCCCTGATCGGAAACAATGATCGAACTGCCGGTCGAAAGCGCCTCGGTAATTTGTGCCATCGCATCTGCGGGGATGCTGAGGCGATCCAGTGCTTCTGCGGCGCTGTCCGGCACGGCCTTCATCTCGACCGCGCCCGCTATCTTCCGCCGTCGGGACGCGCGCTCGTCTTCGTCGCGCCGCTCGGCGTATCTGGCCGGCACCGGAAGCGACACCACCGACCAGTGCAGGACATTGGCGTCGTCCTTGTCGACTTGCGCCGTGAACACGTGCGTTCCCAGCGGCCGGTCGCTCGGCGCGATCGTCACGGGCACGTCGAACAGCGGCGCGAAATTCTGCCGCACGTAAAGCTTTGAATCCTTGCGGCTGACGAACACCGCGATCTGACCGGCACGCTTCGGCGCCGCTGCCGTTGCCGGATCGGGTTTCGAGGCGGCGGCCTTCACCGTATCGGGCAGGCGGACCTGATCCTTTTTCAGATCCGGAACGGTTGGGCGGATATCCGTTACCGCCGTGACGCTTTCGTCAGGCTTTTCGCCGGATTTAGGCGCGTCGGCTTGCGGCGCCTCTGCCTTGACGTCATCCGCCCTGGCTTCGACCTTCGTCTCGTCAGCCTTCATGTTTCCGCTTGCGGATGCTTCGGTCCTCACAGCATCGTCGCTTGCCTGCGCGGCGACCCCGGCCTGATCCGGCTTGTTGCCGGCCTTGTCAGACGCGTCAGTCTCGGCAGACTTTACTTCGGCAGTCGCGGCTTCGGACGAATTGGTCTCGACCGGTTTGTCGTCAGACGAAACCATCTCACCAGGCTTCGCGGTGGCCTGTTCGGCCTCCGAGTTTGCAGCTTCGGATTTCACTTCAGCCTTCGATGCATCGCCGGTCTTGATGGAAACGGCGTCCTCGGTGATCGACGGCGCGCTGTCGGCTGCGGCCTCATCGCGCGGCGACGCGTTGCCACCGGAGGGCGCTGCATCGGTCATCGTAACCGAGGCTTTAGTTGCGGGCATATTGCCGCTGGCATCCGCGGTATGGGTCTGGTCGCGCAACAGCGTCGCAGCCGGCGGTTCGCCCATGACGGGCTTTTGGGCGTCGTCGTGCCCGAGCGTCGATCTCAGTTCAAGGCTCGCCTCTGAAATCACGGGCTTGATCGTGGTATCGGCGTCGGACGCCTTATCGGACTTCGCGGCAGCAGGTACATCTGCCTGCGGATCGCTTGCGGCAATCGGCTGCGGCACGACCTTCTGCGTCGCGAGCAGCGGATGTGAAAAACTGGCAGGAGTCATCTCGCCGGGCGTGACGACGACCCGTGCGCCCATCTTGGTCCAGCCCCACATCTTCACCGCAAAGGCCATGGGCATGCGGATGCAGCCATGCGATGCCGGATAGCCGGGCAGCACGCCGGCATGTATGGCGACGCCCGACCATGTGATCCGCTGCATGTAGGGCATCGGTGCGCCGCTATAGATGTTGGAGTGGTGCAGCTTGTGTTTTTGAATGACGCTGAAAACGCCCATCGGCGTCGGGTGGCCGCGCATGCCCGTGGAAATCGGAGCTTCCGCGAAGAATCCGTTGGCGTCGTAGATTTTCAGGCTCTGCTTTTCGATCGAGATCGCGATGATCAGCGGTCCCTGCGGTTTGGCCGATTCCTTCTCCGGCGCCGTGAGCTTTTTTGCCTGATGACGGCGGGCCTTTTGCCGCCGCTGCGGTACCGTCGGCCCGGGGCGCGAAAATCCGGGATCGGAATCCGGCCAAAAATAGAGCGTGGCTTGCGCCTGGGAGGCGGCGCCGATCACTCCGGCCGCCGCCAGGACGGCCATTCGGCAGAGCCGTCCGGCCGCAATAATGGAAGTCCCATGCCCGTCCACGCGTATCATCCTCGAATCCTGAGCCATCGATATTAGTGTTACAGACGAGATACGCGTTCACCAGCGTAAGGGTTCCATTTCCTGCGGTTTCGCCCCAACCGTAGCAAGAAAGCCTCACATTACGTTAAACCGCGCACGGGGCTGACGACCGGGCAGCCTTCCTGCGGGGCTTCCCCGCACCTACATGGGTGGAAGCCTCGCCGACGGAGATATCCATGACATCCAAAGCCTTGAGCCAGTATGACAGAAGGTGGCGACCTTGGGCTCTGTTGCTGCTTGCATTGGTGCTCTGGCCGGGATTGCCGGCATTCGCCGCCGACGAGCCGGACCTGATCTTCCGCCGTTCGACCGTGTTCAAGTGGCTCAGCCCGAACGACAAGCTTGCGACCTATGGCGTCGACGATCCGGAGGTCGAAGGCGTGGCCTGTCACTTCACGGTGCCCGAGAGGGGCGGCTTCAAGGGCTGGCTCGGGGTTGCCGAGGAAGTCTCGGATATTTCGCTGGCATGCCGCCAGATCGGGCCGATCCATTTCAAGGGCAAGCTGGAGCAGGGCGACGATATGTTCCGGCAGCGGCGTTCGCTGTTCTTCAAGAAGATGCAGATCGTCCGCGGCTGCGACGCCAAGCGGAACGTGCTGGTTTACATGGTCTATTCAGACAGACTGATCGAAGGATCGCCCAAGAATTCGACGTCCTCGGTACCGATCATGCCCTGGGGAACCGGCGATACCGCAGTTCAGAAATGTGGCGAGTTCATTCAGTGAAGGGTCACTGACTTACCGCTTCACCGGAGCGGGGTGCGGTCGGACCCACGGTTCGAGCCGGGCCTTGGGATCGCGGCAGCCCACCAGTTGCACGAATTTTTGCGGAGCCGACTCGTTGCCGCGACCGCTGTCGCCGCGCTGCAGCGACATTGCGCCACAAATCCCGGTCCGTCCTGGTTTCAGGGGATTCTGTTTGTCGATCCGCAGCTCGGAAGAGCCGTCAGTCCCGGCCAAACGTTCGACGCTCGGCTGGCCGGGTTTGCGGGTCGGGGATTTATTGCCAACATCGATGTTGCCATTGCCCACGACTGCTGTCCTTTGTTGTTGAAGATATCACAACGCCCAACGGCCCAGAAAAGTTGCAGGTCGTTCGATTGAGTCGGCCGTTCAGATGCGTCGGTTCAGCGTCGTTGGGCTGCCGAGGGGCTTCTCCACCAGAGAAAGGTTAAGAAGTCGCACGGGGGCTTCGAACCACAGGTCTTTGCGGACGTCTCATTCTGAGATGGTCAGGGAGACGCCGGATGCGAGCCCTCAGCTACATTATCGCCCTTGTTCTGGTTCTGACTGGGCCTTCGCTGGCAGGCTCGGCCGATCGCGACATGCCGGGCGTAGGCACCTTTACCTACTGCGGATCTCCGATTCTGACCCCGGCGCCGGAGTTGATGGCCGCGGTAGGCCAGTGAACCACCGCGGCTAGGCCAATGAACGACAGGGTTCGCGGGTGGGGGTGTTCGATTTCGGATCTCGGTTAGCGGCGTTCGTTCAGCTGCATTCGATTGAAATCATTGGATTTTTTCGTAACATTGTTTCGTCCGGCTGCCGCGACGAAACAATTCTCCTGCGTGACGAAACCATTTTTCGCTTTTCGCGCAGAACTCCGGAAACAGCAGATGGTTATCAAGCTGACAACAAGAACGGCGGACAGCGCCGGCAGCCAAAACCGGAGACAGTCAAATGCGAACCCTCAGCTTCATCCTTGCCTTCGCCTTCGTCCTGGCTGGCCCCTCGATGGCTGGTTCGACGGATAGCAGCCTGCCGCGCATCGGCACCTTCGTCTATAGCGGCTCCCCAATCGTCGCTTCAGCTCCCCAAGCTATGGTTGTTGCGGCCCGTTGAGGCGCAGCTGAGCCAAACCAAGAAAGTTGCCGGTAAGGCCATCATGTTCATTCGTATCAGTGCCGCAGCGATTGTAGCGTCGCTCATTCTGGCTGGTTCGGCGCAGGCCCAAATTCAGCAGGGTCAAGTGCAGCAGGTTCAATTCCGGTCGCTGATGAAGTTGCCCGACCCGCGCGGCGAATTCGTGCGCCTGTGCGCCCCGCACATGGTGGGACGCTGGGCCCATCCCGAATCCGTTTGCAGCTGCCTGCATGACTATGCGGCCGCTGTCGTTGAAGATAACGACCTTCGCGAGGCGCTGCTGCGCGGCATCAGCGAGACTGGCGTGCCGACCATCGAGACCGAGTGGGTGCCGCCATCGAAACAATCCGAGATCGGCGCAACTTTCACGAAGATCGCAAAGCCGACCCTGCAGTGCATGTTCGAGCCGCTGAATTAGGCTCTATCTTTTCTTTGGTCCCAGACGCGGCACACATTTTCGCGCCGCGACGATTCCCGATGGGGTCAGCCTGGTGCCGGAGACTTCCTTGATTTGTCCGGCGGGGCACGATCCGTCGTCGACTTGAATGCGCTGACCCAATCGCAAACCGACAATGTCCTGCTCCCGCGACACCTGATCCGCCATCGCTGATGTCGCAAGCGCGAACAGCGCGAACCCCCCAAGCAGCAGAAGCGAAAAACGCTTGATGTGCGAGGCCGCCATGATCTGCGAAGCAGCCTGTTTCACTTGCTTTGGATCTTCAGTCCGCTCGGACCGACGTTGATCTGCAGGCCTTCCGGTTGCTTCTTGGTCTGGTAAAGATTGTAGCCGAGCACGCCCACCGCGACGATCAGCGCGCCGATGATGAGGAACATAATATTGCGGTTGCCGGGCATCCGGTGTCTCCATGGGTCGCGAAATTTCACTGCGCAGTGTATTGACGCGGCGGCGATTCTGAAAGCGATCTAAAACGCCTGCAAAGCCCGATAAAGTATGGTTTGATCGCAGGTGTCCGAATTTCTCGTGGTCGCCTAAGGGAACGATGATGCAATCGAGTGCAAACGACGCGAAGCGAAAAATCCTCGATGCCGTCGACGCCAATTTTGACGCGCAGCTTGCTGCCACAAGGGATTTTGTCGCGATTCCCAGTACCCGCGGCGCGGAAGGGCCGTGCCAGGACATGATCGGCGACCTCCTGCGGCAGCGCGGCTACGAGGTCGACGACTGGCATATCGATGTCAACGATCTCAGGGAACTGCGCGGCTTCGGTCCGATCGAGCATGATTTTTCAAAAGCCCGCACGGTGGTCGGCACCTACTGGCCTTCGAGCAATGCCGGAAGGTCGTTGATCCTGCAGGGACATTGCGACGTGGTGCCGACCGGCCCACTCGAGATGTGGCAGACGCCGCCGTTTTCGCCGGTGGTGAAGGACGGCAAGATGTACGGCCGCGGCGCCTGCGACATGAATCCGGCACCATCGGCGCGCTCTATGCGCTCGACGCGATCAGGGCCGCGGACCTCAAGCCGACCGCGCGGATTCACTTTCAATCCGTGATCGAAGAGGAGAGCACCGGCGTCGGCGCGCTCTCGACCTTGCAGCGCGGCTATCGCGCCGACTGCTGTTTCATTCCCGAGCCGACATCCGGCAAGATGGTGCGCTCGCAGGTCGGCGTGATCTGGTTTCGCCTCAAGGTGCGCGGCCATCCCGTGCACGTGTTCGAGGCCGGCTCCGGCTCCAATGCGATCACGGCGGCCTACCATCTCGTTCAGTCGCTGGAAAAGCTCGAGGCCGAATGGAACGAGCGCGCCAAGAGCGATCGCCATTTCAAGGCGGTGACGCATCCGATCAATTTCAATCCCGGCATCATCAAGGGCGGCGACTGGGCTTCCAGCGTGCCGGCGTGGTGCGACGTCGATTGCCGGATCGCGATATTGCCGGGCTGGTCGGTTGCCGACTGCCAGGCCGAAATTCTCGCCTGCGTCTCGGCCGCAGCGCGCGATCATCGCTTCCTCTCCAACAATCCGCCCGACGTGGAATGGTCCGGCTTTCTGTCGGAAGGCTATGAGTTGAAGGATTCCGCGGAACCGGAAGCCGCGTTTGGCAAGGCCTACAACGCGGTCTATGGCGGCGCCGTGGCAGACCTCGTGTTCACCGCGCTCACCGACACGCGGTTCTACGGATTGAACTACAACATTCCCAGCCTGTGCTTCGGCGCCAGTGGTGCGGCGATGCACGGCTTCAACGAGTATGTCGATCTCGATTCCTTGCGGAAATCGACCAAGGCCACCGCGCTGTTCATCGCCGAATGGTGCGGGGTGGAGGCGATGTAGCGGCGGACAGCCGTAGGGTGGGCAAAGCGGAGCGTGCCCACCAAGATGCTTCAGAATGACGGTGGGCACGGCGCGAAGGGCGCCTTTGACACCCTACGTGACTACGTGACCACCGCAGAATCTGGCCACAGCGCCGCGACAATCGCATCCAGTCCGTCGGTCAGCGCGGCCGGACCGGGCTGCAGGATCAGCGGCGACTTGATCTCGACGATGCGGTCGTTGCGGACAGCTGGAATCTCGCTCCAGCCCGGCCGCTTTCTGATCTTGTCCGGCACGACTTTCTTGCCGCACCACGACGCCAGAATGACATCCGGCGCGGCGGCGCGCACGGCATCGGGCGAAATGATCCGGTCCTTCGCGGCCTGCTGAAACCGCAGTTTTGGCAGGATGTCTTCGCCGCCGGCGATCTCGATCAGTTCGGAGACCCAGCCGATACAGCTGATCAGGGGATCGTCCCATTCCTCGAAATAGACCTTTGGCTTTGCCAAGGGCCGGGCGGCCGACGCTACCCTCGCGAGACGCTCCTCATAGGTGGTTGCGAGTTGGCCGGCCCGCTCCGCCGCATCGACCAGCGCGCCCAGCGTGCGGATCATCGCCAGGATGCCCGCGACGTCGCGCTGGTTGAAGATATGGATGGCGACGCCGGCGCGGACCAGGTCGGAGACGATGTCGGCCTGCAAATCCGAGAAAGCCAGAACGAGGTCCGGCTCCAGCGCCAGGATTTTCGGAATGTCCGCCGAGATGAAAGCCGACACCCGCGGTTTCTCGCGCTTGACTTGCGGCGGCCGCACCGCGTAGCCGGAGACGCCGACGATCCGGTCCTGCTCGCCGAGCAGATACAGCGTCTCGACGGTTTCCTCGGTGAGACACACGATCCGGCGGGGAGGGAAGTGGCGCATGTGCAGGATATGCAGAATAATAAATCGCTTGTCACTGCGCGTCTGGTTGATCAAACAATTGAGCCGATATCGGAGTCCAAGCCTGACAGGGATATTGCGAGATGACGCCGCTTGAAAAAGTCAATTCGATGAAGATGCCTTTTGCGGAGCTGAAGGGTGTGACATTCACCGAAGCCGGCAAGGATCGCGTGGTGGCGCGAATGCTGGTTCGGCCGGATCTCTGCACCCTCGGCCAGACGATTCATGGCGGAGCGATCATGGCATTTGCGGATTCGGTCGGCGCCGCGGCGACCGTGATCAATCTGCCTGACGATGCGAAGGGCACCACCACGATCGAGAGCAAGACCAATTTCATCGGCGGCGCCAAGGAGGGAATGACTGTCATCGCGACCGCGACGCCGGTGCATCGTGGCCGGCGCACCCAGGTCTGGCAATCCCGGCTGGAGACCGAGGAGGGCAAGCTGGTCGCGGTAGTGACCCAGACGCAGATGATACTCGTATGAATACGGGGATTGGATCTTGTTAACCATCTGGTCGCCAAATTCTGCCGTTATTTGAGGCGGGAAGCGGTCTTGAATTCCATGCTGCGATGCACAATATTGACGATCTAGGGATTCGACGCCTCCTCGAGGGCCATCCAAGAGGAGTTATGACGTGCAACACGAAGACATCATCCGTTCGACGCTTGCCAGCGGCAGCGTTCGCACGCTGCGTCAGCAGGAAGAATTGCCGCTGCTGCGCGATCATCTGTTGCGGCTCGATCAGGAGAGCCGTCATGACCGCTTCAATGGCTTCATG
>Ga0097691_1000148_pt1 | contig 63564 bp, 70 predicted proteins | sample NGESurdeep072012_8_FD_72858 | JGI IMG/M metagenome (GOLD analysis project Ga0097691, IMG submission 72858) | Arctic peat soil microbial communities from Barrow, Alaska - NGEE Surface sample 210-1 deep-072012 | ecosystem: Environmental > Terrestrial > Soil > Wetlands > Peat ...
TCCGTGAACGGAAAAGAAGCGACGATTGCCTTGGTGGGTTGTGCTCCGCAAATATTCCGTCCGACCTCTGAAGTGGTTGAAAGTGCGAGGTATCCAGGCACCTCCACCGATGAGCGAAATGCCGCTTCGGGCTATGACCTGACGTGCCGAACTCCCGTAGAACGATCGCTCTGTTACGACTACAATCCGACCAATGTCCGGCAGGCTGCAACTCTTATCTCTCCTCCGTGCGAGCTTGGGTGTCTGGTTAGAGCTCAGCACATTTCTGCATTCCTCTGTTCGGTCGCGTTCGGCTCTGCTTGCAGAAAACCTGTTCCTACGAAAGCAGTTGGCCTTCTACCAGGAACGTCAGATCCGACCCAGTCGGTTGACCGATGCTGCCCGACTGAGCCTCGTCTTCTGGTCCAGGTTCTGTAACTGGAAGTCAGCCCTGGTCATCGTCAAACCGGAGACATTGATCGGATGGCATCGGCGAGGGTTCAAACTGTTCTGGAAGTTGAAGTCGCGCCCGGGCAGACCGTCCCATACCAACGCCGCACTAACCGGCTCTCCACTTACGGGGCCCAAGGCAACCGCTTGCTCGAGGATTACCCTGTTCGCTGCCGAGTAAGGCTCGGCGTCTTACCTATTGAGTATTGAATAATATAGTGACATTTCTATAATTCCATGCTATGTTGTGGGCATGGGAAACCCGGCGGGAGTTCGCAGAGATTTCGCGGCATTAGAGAAGCGGCGCATGCACGCCGCGCGGCTGCTGGAGAAGGGCTACAGTCAGTCAGAAGTGGCCCGGCGCGTGGGAGCACACCGCCAGTCGGTGAGTCAGTGGGCCGCGGAGTTGGCCATCAAGGGCCGCGCCGGATTGAAGAAGGCTGGACGGGCTGGCCGCAAGCCTCGCTTGAGCGCCGAGGATCTCGGCAAGATCGAGCAGGCACTCAAACGCGGTCCAGAAACTCTGGGCTACGAGACCAGTTTGTGGACCACCAACCGTGTGGCCCATTTGATCGAGCAGGAATGTGGAGTTTCCTACCATCCCTCGCAGGCTTGGCGCATCCTGCGGCAGTTGGGATGGAGTTGTCAGCGTCCCACGGGCCGCGCCTTGGAGCGGGACGAAGAAAAGATCCGGCGGTGGAAACAGAAGCGCTGGCCGGAATTAAAAAAAAGGCCAAAAACGAAGGCCGCACGATCGTCTTCATCGACGAGAGCGGACTGAGCGAACGTCCCCACCGCTGCCGCACCTGGGCACCACGCGGACAGACGCCTGTGCTGCAATACCACTTCAACTGGAAGAGCTTGTCGGCGATCGCGGGCGTGACTTGGTGGAACTTCTACTTCCGTCTTTTTCCGGGAGCGATCCGCAGCCCGCAGATCATCCAGTTCCTGTCCCATCTGCTACGCCACATTCCCGGCAAGTTGCTGATCGTTTGGGACGGACTGCCCGGTCACCGTAGCCGTGCGGTGTGGCAGTTCGTACAGCAACAGAAAGGGCGTTTGTGGCTGGAATACCTTCCCGCCTATGCTCCCGAACTGAACCCAGTGGAGTATCTGTGGTCCCATTGGAAACAGCACGAATTACCCAACTTCTGCCCCACCACCTTTGGACAATTGAGCGATGCCGCACGGCGAGCGTTGCGTCGGATGCGCCGTCGGCCCACCTTGGTCTGCGCCTTCTGGGAACAAGCGGAACTCTTTCCAGTGTAACTATATTATGCAAAAGTCAATAAGCACTAGGTCGGGACAAGTCGCTGAGCGTAGTAGAGCTTCTTCGCAGCCAAGCCACTCACGTGCAACATGTTGTTTTGGTAATTCGCGACTGTCACGGAATATCCGAAGGTCATCTCTTACGTTCTGTAGTGGAGGATGAAATGCGTATTTCGAGATTCTTGTTGGTTCTAACTATAGTGGCGTTCACCGCCACGGTCGGCATGGCCGGCACGTTCAGCATGGCCGCCCCGCTCGGCAGTTGTGTCGAGGATCCCGTCACTGGGTGTGTAACCCAACTTCCGGTGGGCGGCACAACCATGTGGGTTGCCAGCGATGGCGAAGCCTCATTTGATCCCTGGGGATACGGCGCCGACACCAGCGATGCAGTTGCGTTGGATTCTATCTGGCGGTTTGACCAGGGAGCAACGTGGGTAGCTTGCCCAGGGTGCACGAATCCGCCGTTTGCGGGCGCGAACATCTGGCTTATGCCAGCTTGCATCTTCAACATCTGTGAGAATGGAGCAGTTCCAGAGACGACCGGGTACTGGGACGCCCCAGGTTACACTTGGAATTTCAGCGGGAATCTGTATTTTACAATCTATGAGGCTGACGGAACCGAAAGCGACCATGCTTGGATTGGCAACTTTGGACCGGGAGGCGACGCGGGGTTCGCGTTTAGCTCGACTCCCGAACCGAGTTCGCTTCTGCTGCTGGGTTCTGGTCTGCTGGGGGCCATCGGCGTCGCTCGCCGGCGCTTCATGTAGTAGTTCTCGACTCACTCTCCACAGGGCAGGCTCTCTGGAGCCTGCCCTGTGTTTTGCATCAATGGCACTGCTGCGACCATGCGGTAGCAGATACTCTCTGACTCATTCGAAACGGCGGCCCGTAGCGGGCTGCCTTCTCTTTTGACGGACTAAGTGAGTGAAGCTATCGCGCGAAGTACAGCAACGCGAACACGTAAATCCACAGCACTCCCATGAAGTGCCAATACCATGCGGTGACGTCGATGACGATGCGGCGGGTTTCCGGTGGCCGCAGCAACCAATAGGTCAATCCCGCATACAGAAGCGCGAGGATTCCGCCCATCAGGTGGACCGCATGCACTCCGGTGAGGATGAAGAAGAACCCACTGCTGACGTTGGTTTCGATGTTGATGTGGCTGAGCCGAAGCTGACGCCAGGCGAGATATTGGCCCACAAGGAATGCCAAGCCGAGAACGACGGTCGCCCACACCCAGGGAAGGGAACGATTGTCGCTGACGTGAATGCCTGGAATGTTGGCAATGGGCGCGAGGGCCACATCTTCGGCCGCGCGACGGCGGGCCGCCTCGAGCGTCAGGCTACTGATGAGCAGTATTCCCGTATTCATCAACAGAATGTCAAAGGGCAGATTCGTGGGCACCCACTTGCCGATAAATTCATTGCGGGCTGGGTCCCAAACTGCGCCTGCCTTGCGGACCAGGTAAGCCGTGGTGAACGTCACGAAAATCATAACCACGCAAGTCAGGAAGAAGGCGATCAGCATGCGGTAGCGTAGCAGGCGTTCGCGATAGCTAGGCGGGTTGTCGTCGCCGCCCCGGCCTCCCCCGCCGCCCCCGCCCCGGGGCCAGGAGTCGATCGGACCGCGGTCGCCGCCTCCTCCCGACGGCTTGGGTACGCGAATGCCTGTTTTGGAATGCAAGTACGCCATTTCCCCACGTCACAAAAGCTTGTGACCTATGATGCGCGTGGCCGGGCGAGTTTTCAACCCAGAGAGTGGGCACTCATTTCGGCAACTGCCGAGTTGCGCCGGTAGCCGAGCGGAGCTAACCTGCAAAGCAGTGAAGCGTGGCCTCATCGTTCTCGTGTTGGTCGTTGCTGCAGTGTATGGGGGCGATTTTTTGTGGCTGCGCTACCGCATGGCCACCAACCGGAATGCGTTCGGCAGCGTCACCTATGACGTTTACTACACAGTGAGGCTCAAGAACGGCAAATTCGAATTCAGCTATGGAGGCCAGCAGACCTTTGAATGTCCGCGCAGCCTGTTCCCGCAATATTTGGAAAAGCCCTGCTGGTACGCCAGGCGGAAGAAAGACCTGAATATTGAAATCGATTCGGGAGATCCTCATAACCCGAGTCTTTTCTGAACCAGTCCGAGGCGAAATCCATGATGGAAGAAAACGCTCGTGTCGAATGGAACCAACGCTACCAAGAGGGATCGCACGCTTCGCTCCAACCCGATCCATTCTTTGTGCAGGCCTACCGCGAGTTTGTTGAACCGCGGTTCAAGTACGTAGGTCGCGCCCTGGACCTTGCTGGAGGCGTTGGACGCCATGCCATCTACCTGGCCGAGCGCGGTTGGCTGGTCACCTTGATGGACATCTCCGAGGTGGCTCTAAGACAAGCGCGTCGATTGGCGGAGCAACGGGATGTGCATCTGTTCGCAGAACCGGTGGATCTGACCGAAGCGCAGCTTCCCGAAGATGCCTTCGACCTCATCGTGGTTTTCTTCTACCTCGAACGCAGCTTGTTTCCCCAGATTGCGGCCGCTCTAAGGCCCGGCGGGATGCTGATCTACAAGACGTACACCGAGGAGCAGCAAGAGCTAGGTGGCGGACCTACGCATCCGATGCACCTATTGCAAAGTGGAGAACTGAAGAGCGCTTTTGGCGACCTCGAAATCCTGCATTACAGCGAAACCACAGCGGACAAAGCCGTAGCGGAGTTGGTGGCGCGGCGAACTGATGGCCGATAAGCCTGCTCGCACTTGCGCCGGCGCTGCTCTGTGGTTCATCTTGGTAGCATGACCCAGCACAAGCCAGTTCCCGGACATGAAGTCAAGCAGCGCGTTTACGGCAACATGTGCTTCGGTTGTGGCCCCGACAACGACTGCGGCCTGAAGCTGGAGTTTCATTATGACGAGGCACGCCGACGTTTTGGCTGCCACTTTACGTTGCCGGATCGATTTGAGGGCCCGCCCTCGCACTCGCATGGCGGTATCATTGCGACCATTCTCGACGAAGCCATGGGCAAGGTCAGTAAGCTGCGCAACATTATTGCTGTGACCGCGACCATGCAAGTCAACTACATCCGGCCAGTGCCGCTCGCCAAGCCGCTAATCACAGAGGGATGGGAAGTGGGCGTGAATGGGCGAGAGCATTTTCGCGCGGCCGAGATCAGGGATTCGGAAGGCGAAATGTTGGCTACGAGCACGGGCACGTTCATTGAGATCGATCCCAAGCGCATGTTCGCCAAGTTTCTGAAGGAAAAGCACAGCGACGCCACATAATTCGCAGACAAGTGCTCGCTCGCGCAATTGCCGTGGAAGCGCGCGCCGCTCGTTCGACCGCGCGGTTCACTTCGAAGCTACGCCACTCAAACGCGGTCTAGTTTTCATTCGAAGCCCTTCGAGGATCAACCCCAACGCTGCATAGGTCGCTGCATTAATCAGCAGCACCCACCAGAATTTGATGGGGTAATAGCGTCCGGCGTAGGAGATCGGACAGCTGAGATAGAGCGCTGCCCGGATCACCGGTTCTCTCAGGCTCGTCAAGAAGGAATCCGGAGGTGTCAGGAAGGCGTAAGCTGCCCAGCAATCCGCTACCAGAAAACCCACGCTTGCCCATATTGCCAATCGGCTCGCCATGTCTTTCCTTTCCTCCAGACGGACGCCCGGTTCTATTGATGCGCCCGAACTGCCGCAGGATGAGATGTTCCTTCGCCCGAAGCGTTTGCCAAACAGGCAAATCAAACCCAGAGTTGGACTACGCAGCACGTCAATGCAGGGTAAAATAGAAGCTTCTGAGCAGGAGAGAACTTATGTCTGAGAACAATGGCAGCAATACCAGTTTGCGTCTGAAGATCGGCTTGGCCGAGATGCTCAAGGGCGGCGTCATCATGGACGTGATGAGCGTCGCGCAAGCCGAGGTCGCCGAGAAGGCCGGAGCCGTCGCGGTCATGGCGCTGGAACGCGTGCCCGCCATCATTCGCGCCGAAGGCGGCGTGTCGCGTATGGCCAATCCCAAACTGATCAAGCAGATCATGAGCACCGTTTCGATTCCGGTGATGGCCAAGTGCCGCATCGGTCACTTTGCCGAGGCGCAGATTCTGCAGGAAATCGGCGTCGACTACATCGACGAATCCGAAGTCCTGACGCCCGCCGACGAAGAGCATCACGTCGATAAGCACGCCTTCAAGACTCCGTTCGTCTGTGGCGCGCGCAACCTGGGCGAGGCGTTGCGGCGCATTGCCGAAGGCGCAGCCATGATCCGCACCAAGGGCGAAGCCGGCACCGGAGACGTCGTTCATGCGGTCAAGCACATGCGGCAAATCGTCAAAGAGATGAAGCAACTTACCGTGATGGACGAACAGGAACTGTTTGCCGCAGCCAAGAACCATCAGGCTCCCTACGAGTTGATCAAGATGGTTGCCAGGGCAGGGAAGCTCCCAGTGCCGAATTTCTCCGCAGGTGGAATTGCCACTCCGGCAGACGCTGCCCTGATGATGCAGCTTGGCGCCGAGGCGGTCTTCGTCGGCTCCGGCATCTTCATGAAGGGTGGCGTGACTCCTCTGGATCTCGACAACACCACAGAGCGGGAGGACGCTGAAGCCCGCGCTAAGGCCATCGTGATTGCCACCACCCACTATCAGGATGCGAAAGTTCTCGCCGAGGTGAGCGAACAGGTGCCAAGCGCGATGAAGGGCCTGGCGGTGTCGGCCATCGAGGAGAAAGATCTGCTGCAGACGAGGGGTTGGTAGAAAGCAGTTAGGAATTAGCTTTTGAAGGGCGCGACATGGTTCGCGCCCTTTCTCGTCTTGGGAATCCTGAAACGTATGCGCGAGCAAAACAGGCTCGCCTTCTTCGTTGCTTCCATAAGGGCGGCTTCCCAGCAGTTGGGGCACAGACTGCTTCGATGTTGTCCTGTATCCGCCACAAGATTTGACTTGACCCATCGCCATAGTCGGTTCAATCTACTTACGCCTCCAATCTCTTTTGTTTGGCAAATTGGCTTGCTGCGTAGCCCACTTGGCAACTGCGGCAAGCCGAATAGGAGAAATAGATGAAGCGTTCCACTTCGATGTTAATGGCTATTGCCTTGCTGTTCTGCGTTGGGCAGGCGAATGCAAGCTTGGTTATCACGTTTGCACAAAGCGGCGCTGACGTGGTGGCCACCGGTATCGGGAGTCTCAATTTCTTGGATCTTTCCTTCCAAGGTTTTGACTTCAACAATTCTTACGTCAACGCGGGCGCAGGAGCGGTGATGCTCGGCTCGTCCGGCACCTATGCCGACTTTTACGGCAACATCTCGGGTCCCACGACGTTCGGCTCGGGCGTCAACGTCTTCGCCAACTCCAGTACCAGCACGGCCCCAAATAGCACTGGCGCCGGCGTGTTTGGATCCACCGGCCAAATTCTCGTTCCCGGCGGTTACTTCGCCGGTAACCCGTTCACGGTCAGCGCCACCTGGAACAACACGACGATTAGCGGACTCGGCCTAACCCCCGGCACGTACGTTTGGACATGGGGATCTGCGAATGCGGATAACCTGACAGTAATCGTTCCTGGCAGTGCCGTCCCCGAACCCTCCAGCCTGATACTGCTCGGCAGCGGCACACTAGGTCTCATTGGAGTGGTGCGTAGAAAAATATTGGGGTGATGGACTCCGCTTACCACTGGCCGCCCGTTCGGTCGGCTTTTTTTACGATTGGCCGGGTGCCCCGGGTTCGCCCTGCTTTTGGGCTAACCCGGGCGGCGAGAATCGTTCCATGCCGCGCTGCCGCGGATTCGACGCGCCCTGGTTTAGGTAACCCCATGCGCAGGTTTCAGGGATAGCTTAAACGTACAGACTTGGCTGACGGCTGATAGCTGAGATCTGGCAGTTCATCTGGCAAATGGCGGCCCCACCGTATCACTCACCTGTGTGTCCGGCGTCCTATTCCGTTCCGGGTGCGTTTCGGTAAAACATCCTGCGTGAGGCAAGGGGAGTAGTGTCTCTTTGCTTTCATCGCCGCCCCGGCGGCAAACAGGAATAGCTCTTTGACAATCAGAATCTGCCGAAGTATTTTCTTGTAATACTTGTATGACTTATATGTGTATGTTTTGTATGACAAGTATGACGCGATTTTGCGTGAAAACGACTGTTTTGCGCCCGTAAGTCCTATGGCCACTAATGGATACGTATAACTATTCATAGAATCAATAACATACGACAAAATTTACCCTAACCTATTGATTCTAAAGCAACGTTAATTTTCTCTTATTCTTTGTGTATTGTAGATTTATAACACCAGAACAGTCGTTGACCCGTAGGACCACCGTCGTAGTCGCTGGGCGATAATCGGAAGGTGTACTTTGGCTGACGGCTGATAGCTGAAAGCTGACAGCCTGTCCGGCGAATAGGGATCCCATGACCATTGGTGTTCTCGCACTCCAGGGCGATTTCGACGCCCACCGCCGCCGCCTCGAAGAACTCGGGGCGACGGTCACGCTCGTCCGTAAGGCGGAAGACTTCGACCACATCGACGGCCTAGTGATTCCCGGTGGCGAGTCCACGACTTTCCTGAAACTGCTGCCCAAAGAACTGCTCGATCGCCTACGAGATTTCGTTCACACCAAGCCGACCTTCGGCACCTGTGCCGGAGCCATTATGCTGGCGAAGCATGTCACCAATCCCGACCAACCGGGCCTCAACGCCCTCGACATCACCGTCGAGCGCAACGCCTACGGCCGGCAGGTCGACTCAATCATTCTCGAAGCGGAGACGAAATTGGGCGGCGGTCCGCTGGAGATGGTCTTCATTCGCGCCCCGCGCATCCAACAAGTGGGCGAAGGCGTCGAAATCCTTGCCGAGCGCGATGGGTATCCGGTGCTGGTGCGGAAGGGAAGCGTGATGGCCGCCACCTTCCACCCCGAGCTCTCCGACGACCCTCGCGTTCACGCCGAGTTCCTGAAGTTGGTGAAGAACGGGGCAGGCCACTAAGCAGGAGTTGGCTTTGAATCTCCAAGTGCAGAGTTGGCCCCACCAATAGTATTCTGAAAACTCGCTGGCAGCTGGCGAGATTTCGCCAATTCTGCGGAGGGAGGCATCTTGGGGAATTACTACCTCATCAGTACAAAATTGGACCCCGGCAGTGTGATCGACAAGAAGCATTCCGACCGAAAAGTTGGCCTTCAGGTTTTTCCGACGAACAAGCCTGAAACCGACAATCAGCTCTGGCAGTTCGTCCCTGATCCCGAAGGAACCCGTTTCTGCTTGATCAAGACCAAGGTCGGCCTGTATGTCATTGACGTGAAGGGCGGGAATCCTTCCGCCACCGGGACTCCCTTGCAGGCTCATATCCAGAACGAGTCCGGCTTTGACGACAACCAGCTTTGGGAGTTCGTGCCCGACCCTGCCGGATCAGGCTACTTTTTCATCAAAAGCAAACTGGGGGACTACGTCATCGACATCAAGGGCGCTTCCGCGGCGCCACACACGCCTCTCCAGCTGTTTCCGCAGAACCCGCCAGAGCATATCGATAACCAACTATGGATTTGCCGTCCCGAACTGGGAAGCACCTTCAACCCGAAAGTCAGGTTGCAAGTTGGCGATTCGTCGAGCATCCGCGTCTCGGGAGACGGGTTTGTTGCCTTAAGCCGGATATCGCTCTGGTACACCCTCACCGATCCGGCGCGTGGTGTTTCTTCATCCACCGGGTCGGACCCGATCATAGCCCAAGCCACCGTCCATGGGGCATTTGAGTGCAATATTCCCTCCCGGAATGCGGGATCGGGCGGCGGTTCAACGTTAGAGGCGACGGCAGCCGACGGCACGAACCGAGTCAATGTCAAAGCGCTCCTTGATGCACATTCGAATTCATGGAAACTTGTGTGAGGGGACTGCCTCATCGCGCACGAGTCGATTTACAAAAGGGTGAGTTCATGTCTGTTTACGATTTCTCCGCCAAGCTGAACAACGGACAAGACCAGAGCCTCGCAGACTACAAGGGAAAAGTGCTGCTTATCGTCAACACGGCCAGTAAATGCGGATTCACCCCGCAGTACCAGGGCCTGCAGGAGCTTTACGCCCAGTATCACGACCGCGGCCTGGAAGTGCTCGGCTTTCCCTGCGACCAGTTCGGCCACCAGGAGCCCGGCAGTGACGCCGACATCGCCTCGTTCTGCGAACTGAATTACGGCGTGAACTTCCCGCTGTTCTCTAAGATCGAGGTCAACGGCGACAACGCCCACCCGCTATACAAATTCCTCAAGGGCGAAAAGGGCGGAATCCTGAGCGACGCCATTAAGTGGAACTTCACCAAGTTCCTGGTCGATAAGCAGGGAAACGTCGTGGAGCGCTTTGCGCCGACGACCACGCCGGAAAAAATCGCTGCCGACGTCGAGCGCGAGTTGGCGAAATGAATCAGCCGCGGATCTACTCGGATTCTCACGGATGATTTCAAAGCTTCGGGTTTTTATTTCCTAATCCGATCCGCGTCGCTTCGTGTAAATCCGCGCCAGGTGGCCATTCGCCTCTTTTCCCGCGATATACTGATTGTCATTGAGGGTGGTTGTGAGTTCCCAGCAAAAGACGTTTTACATCGAGACCTTTGGCTGCCAGATGAATTTCCACGACTCCGAGAAGGTCGTGGGAACGCTCATCTCCGAGGGCTACCAGCAGGTTGAGCGCGAAGTGGATGCGGACCTGATCGTCTACAACACCTGCTCCATTCGCGACAAGGCGGAGCAGAAGGTCTTCCACCGCCTCGACGATTTCAAGAAGCTGCACAAGCAGGGCAAACGCTTTGCCGTGTTGGGATGCGTGGCCCAGCAGGAAGGCGAAAAGATCTTCGAGCGCGCGCCCTATGTTTCGTTAGTGGCAGGATCAGCTTCCTACCGCAATCTGCCTGACATGCTGGTTCAAATTGAGTCGGGTGCGAACCGCGTTACCGGCCTTGACGACCGCCAGACTGAACAGACGTTTGATACCGAGTTCACCGCCCGCAGCAACCCGCATCGCGGGTACATCACCATAATCGAAGGCTGTGACAAGTTTTGCGCCTACTGCGTAGTGCCTTACACGCGCGGCAAGGAGCGCAGTCGCACTTCGCAGTCTGTGCTGGCCGAAGCACGCCGCATGGCCGATGCCGGATTCACTGAAGTCCAACTGTTGGGTCAGAACGTGAATTCCTACGCCGATCCGTCGGGCAAGAGCAGCTTTGCGGAACTGCTGGCGGCGGTGGGAGAGATCCCGGGAATGCGACGGGTTCGCTTCACCACGTCGCATCCTCGCGACTTCACCAAAGACATCGTGGACGCCATCGACTCGATCCCGACACTCTGCAATCACGTGCACCTGCCGGTGCAAAGCGGCTCGACGCGGGTGTTGGATTCCATGTTTCGCGACTACACCCGCGAAGAGTACCTGGAGCGTATCGCCTGGATGAAGGCGGCGCGCAACCGCGAGATCAGCATAACGACCGACACTATTACGGGGTTCCCCGGCGAAACTGAAGAGGATTTCCACGAGACGCTTTCGCTGCTGAGTGAAGTCGGCTTTGACGGCGTCTTCGCCTTCAAGTATTCGCCGCGTCCCAACACGCCGTCGCTGCAGTATCCAGATTCGATTCCTGACGCTGAGAAGTCTCGTCGCCTGCAGATTCTGCAGAAACATCAGCGCGAGATTCAGCGCGTAACCTACCGACGTCATGTGGGACAGGTGATGGAAGTTATGGTGGAAGGGAAGAACACGGCGCGGGGACAAATGATCGGCCGCACCTCGCAGAACAAGACGCTGAACTTTGTGTTGATTGACCGCCCCGAGCCCATGGTTGGCAGCTATGTCCCGGTGCTGGTGACCCAGGCGTTCCCCAATAGCCTGCTGGGCGAGTTGGTCGGATGACACCCCAGACTAAAAAGCGCTTGCGCGGCGCGGCACGAAAGCGTATTACAGGGCAATAAGCAGGAGGGACCACGATGGAAGTCGAGATGAGAATTCGCGGGCTGATGATGGATCCCGTCACCAACATGCCCATCGTGCTCCTCAAGGAGTCGGATTCAGAAACCGTGCTGCCCATCTGGGTGGGCATCTACGAGGCCAACGCCATCGCCCTAGAGATCGAGAAAGTCAGTACACCCCGTCCCATGACTCACGATCTGCTGAAAAATCTCCTGATGGGACTGGAAACCACCGTCCGCAAGGTGGTCGTGACTGAACTGCGGGACGACACCTTTTATGCCGTAATCTGGCTCGACCGTGGCGGAGAGGTGATCAGCATCGATTCGCGTCCTTCCGACGCCCTTGCCTTAGCGCTGCGCATGGATTGCCCGATCTATGTGGAAGAGGAGGTCCTGAAGAGTAGCAAGCTGGCCAGCACGGTCAGCGACCGCGTTTCTGCTGACGAACTCCGCAAGTACCTCGAAGGCTTGGGCGAGGACGATTTGGGCCGCTACAAAATGTAGCCATGGCAGACCCAGCCGAGCAGTTACAACGCCTTTATTTGGATGGATTTGAGCTGCAGACCTTCGAGCGTTACCCGAATAGTGTCGGGGTACTGCGCGATGGCTGCATCGCGTTGCTGCGCGCCACGCCAACCGGTCTGGAGTTGATCGGCACTCCCGGCTGGCGAATGGGCGAGTTGATGGGCGTGCTGCTGCAGCGCGACGGCCGGCAGTTGTTCCAAGCTAAATCTGAAACGGTTGAGGCCACGCCGGAACGGCTCGCCGCGTTGAAGCGCTTCGGCGATGACCTGAAGAAGTTGTTGAATCCGGTCACTTAGCGCATCTATCAATGTGCCAGCGGAGAGTTCCATGGAACCTTTCAGGTTCGGGCGAGTCTGAGGAAATCGAGACTACGGAATGAGATTAAGCCGCAATTCCAAGTGCGACTAGCTAACTTAACATAATATATGTTATCGGACGTTGCATAATACCGGCTGCTGTGTCTAGATCAATACTACCTTGGGATGGAATAAGCTCCCGGCCACCCGGCTGGCAAGGCAAATCAGGTCTGACTGCCCCGCAAATACCTTTACCCATTTCGACTTGGAGAACTCCGCCAGGTTGACTGAGCGACCGTGTCGAATCCTGCCCATAGTGTCAGCGTCCGCAGTCACGCTCGGAATTCCAGGCAGCACCCGCCGCGGATGGAACAATAAGTCGTCGAGGCGTCCGTCACTGACCGCTTGAGCGACTTGTTCCAGAGTCTGCGCGTCCTCTAATAGGAACTCCGCAGCGGCGGTACGGCGGAGGCTCGCCAGGTGAGCTCCACAGCCCATCTTCTGCCCTAGTTCGTGCGCCAGGCTCCTTACGTAGGTGCCAGACGACACCTGCGAACGGAAACCTGCCACCTCGCCATCCAAGCCCAGGATGGTGAACTCCTTCACCTCAACCTCGACCGCCTTCAGTTCGACGTCCACCTTCTTGCGTGCCAGCTTGTAGGCCGGAATCCCCTTTATCTTCTTGGCCGAGAACAGCGGAGGAACCTGCTGCAGTGCCCCCACGAAACGCGCCGCAGCATCGCGGATTTCTTCAAGTGTTACTTTAATGTCTTGTGGTGGGCCTGCGGGATCTCCGTCGGCGTCGTAGGTGTCGGTCGCAAAGCCGAAGCGAATCGTGCCTTCGTACGCCTTCTCGGAGTGTTCGTAAAACTGGCACAAACGGGTCATCTTGCCGATGACCAATGGGAGAACGCCCGTCGCCATGGGATCTAGCGTGCCGAGGTGCCCAACGGAGCGTTCGCCCAGAATATTGCGCATTTTGGCCACCACGTCATGCGAAGTCCAACCGGAGGGCTTGTCGATTACGATCACACCGTTGAGAGACATGCTTCTGGTATCGTGTACGTTGCGGCGTTGATTGGTCAAATCAGCGTGCGCGCAAGCAATTTGAAAAGGGAATTCGCTTCCCTGCTGATCGGCCAACGTAGCCTGCTCCTATGATTCCGCTGAAAGACGACGCCCCACGAGTTGGCACCCCATACGTCACGTATTTCCTGATCATCGTGAACACCCTCATGTTCCTGATCGAATTGTGGGTTGGCAGGCCAGGGTCGCGCCAATTCGAATCGTTTCTTTGGGACTTCGGAGTCGTTCCGGCAAGGTTTCCAGTAGTTCTGTTCAACCAGGGGTATGTTCCGTGGGATCTCGTGTACCAGTTGCACACGCGCTTTATCCCGACAGCCGCCGCGATCGTGCCAGTATTCACGTCAATGTTCCTGCACGGTTCGTGGGCCCACCTGATATTCAACATGCTCTCGCTATGGATTTTCGGCGATAACGTCGAAGACTACCTCGGACACTTCCGATATATCGTCCTCTACCTGGTGACGGGAGTCGCCGCCATGGCGGTCCACACCGTTTTCAACCTGTACTCGACGGTACCGACGGTGGGCGCCAGCGGAGCAATCGCGGGTGTAATGGGAGCGTATTTCCTGCTCTATCCGCGCGCCCGGGTCCTTACCATTGTGCCCTTCTTCTTTATCTGGTTCATGTGGTTGCCGGCATGGATCGTGCTCGGCTACTTCTTCGTCGGCCAGTTTCTGCTAGGCGCGGCCAGCTCAATTGCCGTCAAGGGAGGCAATGCCGGCGGAGTAGCGGTGTGGGCGCATGTCGGAGGATTCGTGGCAGGGATGTTGCTGGTGAAGTTCTTCCCTGCTCGGACCAGGCGTTATTACTACAGCGGCGGCTTCTAGCGGGATCGCTGACTAAAGCACGCCTTCCAGCGGCACCAACACCAACTCCGACAGGTTCGCGCCTGGCGGAAGTAGGACGGCGTACAAAACAGCCGCCGCCACGCTTGCAGGCTCGACCATCTTCTGGCGCGGAGCATCGGGCCAGAATTGCTCCCAGATGGCCGTATCGGTAGCCCCCGGCATCAGTGCCATGACTCGGATGCACTTCGGAATGAGCTCTTCGCGCAACGTCTGTGTGAAACCGAGGGCTCCGTGCTTCGACGCGTTATAGGCCGAGAATTGGGTGAAGGTCGTCTTCGCGGCGATCGACAACGTGTTGACAATCGTAGACCCTCTCGACATCAGCGGAACACCCGCGCGTGAAACCAGGAACGTCCCGGTAAGGTTAATGTCAATCACCGACCGCCACAACTCGACCGGAGTATCCTCCACCGAGAACCTGGCTTGCGAGATCCCGGCGTTGTTGATGAGGATGTCGAGGCGGCCCCAGCGCTTCTTCACCTTCGAGAACACGGCGGCGACCGAAGCCGTATTTTGGACTTCACAGCGCTCAGCAAACACTTCAGGGCGGGGGCTAAGCTCCGATGCCATAGTGGACAACTCTGCTTTCGCACTCTTCAACGCGGCTCGGTCGCGGCCGGTAATCAGTACGCTGCACCCTTCGGCAACCAGAGCACGAGCAATGGCGAGGCCAATACCTCGATTTCCACCAGTGATTACGGCCACCTTTCCTGACAGTCGGCCGCCGTACGGCGCAGCTTCCGCTACCGCTGGCTGCGGATCTGTCTTCACTATGGGAGTGGACCGCCGCTTCTTGGCAGTCATCGCTAGAACCCGTTGTTGCTCTTCTCGCGGATGAGCGCAAGAAATTCCTGGCGAGTCTGTTGCGCGCGGAAGGCGCCGATCATCGAGGATGTGACCGTCGCGGAGTGTTGCTTCTCGACTCCGCGCATCATCATGCACAAGTGGCGCGCTTCAATGACTACGCCGACACCCAAGGGCTGGACCGCATGCTGGATAGCTTCCGCAATCTCCACGGTGAGTCGTTCCTGTACCTGGAGGCGGCGGGCGAAAACTTCCACAAGGCGGGGCAACTTGCTCAGCCCGAGCACCTTTCCCTTCGGAATATAGGCGATGTGTACCTTTCCGAAAAAGGGCAGCATGTGGTGCTCGCAGAGGCTGAACATCTCGATATCCTTCACGATCACCATCTCGTCGTAATCGACCGTGAAGAGAGCTCCGTTCAGCACTTCCGCGGGGTCTTCGTTGTAACCCTTGGTGAGATATTGAATTGCCTTGGCAAACCGCTCCGGAGTCTTCACCAGGCCTTCGCGCTGGGGATCTTCACCAAGGCGAACCAGCAACTCCCTCGTCAGATCTTCCAGACTTGCGCTAGTGAGAGTCGTTTGAGTTTCCATGAGGTCTTTCATTGCTCTCCCATGATGCTTCGCGGCATAAGTCAGTGACGCAATTCCGCGCCATCAGAGTACTCGAAACTGTTCTTCAGAGTTTCTTCGATGCGCACCCTTTCAAGATGAGCCGAGGGAAAACATTGTTTCAAAATGTTGTGGATGACCTCGGTGAGATTCTCCGTGGTAGGCACCAGAGCCGCGAAATCCGTTAATGTGTTGAGATTTTGATGATCAAAACGATCGAGCACGGCTTGCCGAACTGCTTCATCGAGGTCCACCAAGTTGCAGACCATTCCAGTTTCGTCATTGACCTGACCGCCGACGGTTACCTCGAGCGAGTAGTTGTGGCCGTGCCCATGGGGATTGTTGCACTTGCCATAGGTCATGCGGTTCTGCTCGACCGAGAGCGTGTCGGCATGTAAGCGATGTGAGGCCGAAAAGATGTAACGCCGTGTCAGGTAGGCCTTCATGCTTCTCCGTAGAAATCAACGAATAGATCGGGCATCTCGTAGAGTCGCACGCGATGCAATTTCGCCACATGCAGCTTGTCGTTAAGGCGCTGCCAGATCGCAATCGCGACATTTTCGGTGGTAGGAACCTTGCTGGCGAACTCGGGCACTTCTTTATTGAGATGGCGGTGGTCCATGGCTTCCACCACTTCGCGGTTCAATATGTCCTTTAACTCTTTGAGATCGACGACGAATCCCGTGACGGGGTCGACGTCGCCTTTCACCGTGACTTCCAGCGTGTAGTTATGGCCGTGCCCATTGAGGTTGGCGCATTTGCCGAAGACGCGGCGGTTCTGCTCGTCAGACCAATCTGGGTTGTGGTAATAGTGCGACGCCGAAAACTCACACTTGCGCGTTAGATAGATCATGTTCTCCTGAACTATAGCGGCTGTTCGGATTTCCGGTCAGTGATAACGGTCTCGGTGACAGGAGCCGCATCACCAACCATGTCAGGGCGGCCAATGCTCGAGGTTCGCGAATCGCCCGTCGTGCCATACTGACGGCCTTTCCAGCGAACCGATCCTCTTCTATGACAGATGTACGAATTAAGCAAAAGTACCGTGAAAAGTGGAAGGCCGAGGATCGCGAGGATATTTGATAGCCAGTCAAAATGCGCCCGTCGAATTCGACGGTAGAAGAAACTCATCATGACGATGGCAAATGCCGCGTTCAACAGTACACCCATCCGGTCGCGTTCAATAAACACGGCATTCAGCATCGCCAGAACAGCTGCGACGATCAGCAGAAACTCAATCGCCCGCCTTAACGCCACACCACGCGCATTGGGAAACAACAGTGCTAGGTTTTTGGTCCATCCTTCCCACATCTGAGCGAAGTTGCGATACATGCGCGTGCTGACCGCGTCCGACAAACGGAACTGTAGCTTGAATCCCGCGCGCTTCACCCGCTTTGCCAATTCGACATCCTCAAGGATTGCTTGAGCTACTGCGGCGTGCCCGCCGATTGTGTCATACGCGTCACGTCGGATGAGCAGGTACTGTCCGTTGGCCGCCGCTGCTGGCGATTTCGGGTCACTTACGTCTCTCGGTCGATAGGTGTTTGCCAGTTCCGCGAAGATCACCGGCATGAGAGCGCGCTCGGCGAAGCTGTGCACCTCCTGCTTCGGGGAGTACGAGAGCAGTGCCGCGTCCGCCGCTTCGGCCTCCCGCAAGCCCTGGGCAATGGATTCGCGGCTGTGCTTCGTGTCGGCGTCGGTGAATAGCAGCCACTTCCCTCTTGCGACTTTGGCGCCGCTCCAGCAGGCGTTGCATTTCCCGCTCCATCCCTCCGGAAGCGGATCGGCGTTGATGACCCGGACAGGAAACCCATTGGCGATTTCGCGGGTGCGATCGCTCGAGTGATCGTCCACCAAAATGATCTCGTAGCTCAGGCCGGGTTGTCCGACGAGCGAGCGTAGGCAATCCGCCAGGTTGGCTTCTTCGTTGCGTGCCGGTACGATGACTGAGACTTCGGGTTGTTCTGGCAAAACGCTCATGGGCTGGGCGATACGAACTGTCGGGCCTCTCCGTTATTATAGAAGCGTGAAGCGCTTGCCCTTGGTCCTAGCCCTCGTCTGTTTTGTTGTGTTGTCCGCTTGTAATGGCGGCCGTCCGCCGCGCATTGGAGAAACCGCTCCCGATTTCACGCTTACGGATTCACAACGCACGGTTACGCTCAGTCAGTTGCGGGGCAAGCCAGTTGTGCTCAACTTCTGGGCAACGTGGTGTGCTCCGTGTGTTGAGGAGATGCCGTCTCTGGTCGAGTTACAAAAGAAGCTGGGTAACAAGGTAACCATACTTGCGGTCAGCGAAGACGCCGATGAGAATGCCGTCAAGCAGTTCGTCCGCGACCACAGTGTCGATCTCATGGTGGTTCGCGACGCCAGACAGTCGGCCAACGCCCTGTATGGCACGTTCAAATTTCCGGAAACGTACATCATCGACAATAACGGAGTCATTCGTCGCAAGTTCATCGGCGCGACGGACTGGACGAATCCAGAGATCGTGGACTACCTCAACAAACTATAGGGCGGACTTTCCCGTAAGACATCCCGTCCAAATTAAATTGCATCTTGGCTGGCAATCCCAAGCTATCGTCGGAAACCAGCGCGAACCTGAGGCTTCGGCTAACGTGGCAGCGACTTCCTTCCCCTGGACTCCTGGGGACTTTAGACGGGTGGATCTACCCTCTTCGCACTGACTGCTGGCAACTTTCCTGATTACCTTCGTAATAACGCGCAGTCGATTTCGCGTGACTCTGCCTGCTTCGAAGGTTTATCCATAAAACTGGCATGTTTCGCTTCGAATGGCCGGAGGGGAACTCGACACCTGGCGGATTCGTCGGAAAGGATCTGTCAGGCGGCGTCGGAGGTTCTTTTATTCTTGCGTCGGTTTTTGCAAAAAAGTTGGCAAATGCCGTCTTTTCTACACCCTAAGTTCTTTGAAATGAATATCGTGCCGCTAAGTCTAACGGGCTCAATATCTTACATACGAAACTATGCGTAAGTCATTGATTCCAAGGATCCGAGGGGGAGGGGGCACACCCCTAGCGAACCACGGAAAGGTGCTAAGCGGTTATTCCACGGGTTGGTCGCGCTCGGCAATAAATCGAAGTGGGCGGGAGGCGACGCGGAACCTGGCAGTGTGGCTAGATGCGCACCCAATCCCTGTCGGCATCTACAGCTTCACGTTCCGCAGACGCAGCGCGTTGGTGATCACCGAAACGCTGCTGAAACTCATCGCTGCCGCCGCGATGATGGGGCTCAGCAGCCATCCGAACTTGGGATACAGGATGCCCGCTGCGATCGGAACTCCGATCGAGTTGTAGACGAACGCAAAGAATAAGTTCTCTTTGATATTCGCCATCACAGCCTTGCTCAGGCGGCGCGCCCGCACCAGCGCCCGCAGGTCGCCCTTGAGAAGAGTAACCCCGGCACTTTCCATCGCGACATCGGTGCCAGTTCCCATGGCGACGCCTACATTGGCCTGGGCCAGCGCGGGCGCGTCATTGATCCCGTCGCCCGCCATGGCAACGGTCCTTCCCTGCTGCTGGAGTTTCTTCACTACATCGGCTTTGTGATCGGGCAGCACTCCAGCCTCGGTTTCGGTGATGCCGAGTTTGCGGGCTACGGCAGCAGCGGTGGTCTCACTGTCGCCGGTGAGCATTACCACCCGCAATCCCTCGCGCTGCAGATCGTGAATGGCCTCCATGGCTTCGGGCTTCACGGGGTCGGCGATGCCCAGCAGCCCGGCGGCGCGTCCGTCGACCGCAACGTAAACCACGGTTTCACCATCAAGGCGCATTGATTCCGCCTTGCTTTTCAATTCTTCGGAAGCAATGCCGCACTCCTCAAAAAGCTTCTCGTTGCCAACAGCAACTTCGTGGCCCCCGACGCTTCCCACCACGCCCTTACCGGTAAGCGAACGGAATCCATCGGGCGAAATGAGTCTGAGGTTGCTGGCCAGTGCGGCTTCGACGATAGCCGCTCCCAGAGGATGCTCGCTGCCTCGTTCCAGGCTCGCCGCCATCCGCACGACGTTCTCCTCGGTTTCGCCACCAAACGCAACCACGTCCATCAGTTCCGGCTTGCCCTGGGTGAGCGTGCCGGTTTTGTCCAGCGCGATGGTGTCAACCTTTTGGAAAGTCTCGAGCGCTTCGGCATTCTTGACCAGGATGCCGGCGCGCGCGCCTCGTCCGGTGCCCACCATGATCGCCATTGGTGTTGCCAGTCCCAACGCGCAGGGGCAGGCAATGATCAGAACCGCAACCGCGTTCACGATTGCATGGGCAAGGCGAGGCTCGGGACCAACCATCAACCAAACGACGAAGGTGATCACAGCGACGGCGAGAACCGTGGGTACGAAGTAGGACGCGACGCGATCGGCGAGACGTTGAATGGGAGCACGGCTGCGCTGGGCGTTGCTGACCATCTGAACGATTTGTGCCAAGACGGTCTCGCTGCCCACGCGTTCGGCACGCACCAGCAGCCATCCTGTGCCATTCACTGTAGCGCCAATCACTCGATCGCCAGCACGCTTCTCCGTCGGAATGGACTCGCCAGTGATCATGGACTCGTCAACCGAGCTGAGGCCGTCCACCACGATTCCGTCTGTCGGGATTTTCTCGCCGGGGCGAACCCGCAACTTGTCGCCGACCTTGACCTGTTCGAGTGGCACGTCGTACTCGCTGCCATCGTCACGCATGAGACGCGCCATTTTCGGCGAAAGGTCGAGCAGCGCGCGGATGGCGCTGCTGGTGCGGCTGCGTGCCTTCAGCTCCAGGACTTGTCCGAGCAGCACCAACGCAATGATGGCCGCGGCTGCCTCGAAATACACAGCGGGCAGGCCATGCATGGTGCGCAGGCTGGGGGGAAAGAGTCCCGGCGCTATGGTCGCGACCGCGCTGTAGACGTAGGCGACACCCACGCCCATCGCGATCAGAGTGAACATGTTGGGACTACGGAATTTCACCGACGCCCATCCTCGCTCGAAGAACGGGCGGCCGCACCATAGCACAACAGGAGTCGCCAGCAAGAACTCGATCCAGTTACCCAACGCCGGAGGCGCCAGAGACGAGAGTGGTCCCATGCGCAGCATGGCGAACGCCACTAGCGGGACGCTCAGGGCCACGCTCCACCAAAAGCGGCGCGTCATGTCGCGGAGTTCGGGGTTGTCTTCCTCCGCCGCAAGGACCGTTATCGGCTCAAGTCCCATGCCGCAGATCGGACACGTACCTGGCTGGTCGCGCACGATCTCGGGATGCATGGGGCAAGTCCACTGCGTCTTCGTTGCGGCGACAGGCAGCTCTGGTTCGAGCGCCATGCCGCACTTGGGACATGCGCCCGGGCCAGATTGGCGAACCTCGGGATCCATGGGACAGATATAGGTCGCCGCAGCGGCCGGAGTGGTTTTTGCAGGCGCTATGGTAACGAGTTGGGGGGCAGCATTGCCCCGAACAAGATATTTCCGCGGGTCAGCCTTGAACTTGTTGGCACAGTTTTGGCAGCAGAAGTAATACGTCACGCCCTCATGCGCAAGGGTTGCTGCAGCGCGGGATTTGGCGACATTCATGCCGCAAACCGGATCACTCACCGTCTCTGACGCTGGCTTGATTTGGATTCCGCCAATCTGTACCGGAGCGGTCATTCCGCCTGGTTGGTACGTGGGTGAAAGGAATTTCCCCGGATCGGCACTGAATTTCTCCGCGCAACCTTTGCAGCAGAAATGGTAAAGCTTGCCGGCATGCTCTATGGAAGCCGCCGCCTTGAAAGGGTCCACGGTCATTCCGCAAACTGGGTCTTTGTGAACCTTACCTCCTGGAGAGGCCGGTAAAGGCGGTTTTGCAGCGCCTCCGTCCTCAGCCCGGTTCAAATCAGTAATGTATTTCGTGGGATCTGAGACGAAGCGATGCATGCATCCCGGGGAGCAGAAACAGTAACTGATGCCCAAGTGTTGGGCGTTGCCTCGGGCTTTGGCGGGATCGACTAACATGCCACAGACGGGGTCCTTCGCCATCAACAATGGCGTGCTTTCCGTTCCTGGAGTATCGCTTGTATCGCTCATACGGTTTAGTTGCCGGCCTTGGCTAATGTCGCCCTCTCCAACTCTGTTCACTTCAGCCATGATGCTCTATAGTAAGGTCTAACTTCCAGTGAAACGCCAGCTCAAATAGGCGCATTCGAAACGCTGAGAAGCGTCTGAGCGATCGTCCTCACTTGTTCTTATCATTGCACGGGGGAAAGGATTTATCGATGACCGCCATCGAAGTGTTGTTCCGCTACGGAGCGCAGCCCAGCGAGAGCGTCATGAGCGCCTACGGACAATTGAGCGATGTTTATGGCGTCCGCCGTCTGCAGTTGGACGAGTCGGAACACACGATACGGGTAGAGTACGACGCGACCCGGCTCAACGAAGCCAAAATCGAAAAATTGCTGCGGGCTGCAGGCTTCGATGTCACGGAAAAGCTGGCCTTGGTTTAACGCTGCAGCGGAAATGGGAAAGAAGAAAGCGAGGTGCTAGTCATATGCACCTCGCTTTTATCATGATTGGAATCAGGGGAGGGCGTGAACATCGACATTTGGCGAAGACATCTAAAAAGGGGCCACCGCCGAAGAGGACTCTGGCCGAAAACCTCTCAACGATGACCCCTATGCGCCACTTCGTCTGTCTATGTAGTAGCAACCGTCGTGCCAAACGGGAGATGTTGCAGTCAAAGGATTTACTCCTCGTCTACCCCTGCCGGAATATAAAACTTTCCGGTGGTGTTGGCAACTTTTTCCTACCATCTAAGTGGCACGCATGGATCTGCACTCGCTTCCCAAGATCGAATGTCACCTGCACCGTGATTCTCGTTGAGCTATCAAGCTGTGTCGTCGCTAGATCCATCGGTCAGCTGCGGAGCCGATTGGCTCCCGAATATGAAACACTGACCCGACAGGCTTGACCGGGCAATCGCTAAATCCAAAAGCCGTGAGCTCGGTGCAAATGTCGATCGAAGCAGCGCGAGAAGGTTGCGGAAACATGAACTCAACCATACGTCGAAGAGACTTCTTATGTGGAGGTCTTGGGCTTACAGCGGCGGCCGCCCTACCAACATGGAACCTCGGCATGAAGGCCTCCGACAATGCGCCGAGTTCCCCGATTCGCCTTGGCGTGGCCAGCTATTCGTTCAGGAAGTTCGGCCGCGTCGAAGTCATCGAGTTCATGAAGCAGCTGAGTACTCCGTATCTGAATGTGAAGGAATTCCATCTGCCCATGACTACCCCGGAGCAGATCAAACAAGTGGCTGATGAATACACTGCTGCCGGCATAAAACTCACTGCAGCGGGCACTATCTATTTCACCGAAGACAACGACGACGACATGCGAAGCAAATTCGAATACTGCAAGATCGCCGGCATCGAGGTCATCATCGCTGGGCCCACCCCCAAGACACTCCCCCGCCTGGAGAGATTTGCAAAGCAATACGACACAAAGATCGCCATCCACAATCACGGCCCAGAGGACAAATATTTTCCTTCTCCACAGGATGTCTTGCAGCTTGTGAAGAACATGGATCCCCGCATAGGCCTATGTATTGATGTTGGACACGCTGCGAGGACGGGAACCGACGTACCTGACGCCATCTACCAAGCGGGACCGCGGCTGTACGACGTTCACGTAAAGGACCTGGCAAACGCCGCTAGCAAGGAGAGCCAGGTAGCCGTGGGCGACGGAATTCTGCCGATCGGGAAGATCTTTGCCGCATTGATTGCAATTCGATATCCAGGCTTCGTGGACTTGGAGTACGAGATCAATGAAACCAATCCAATGCCGGGAATGATCAAGAGTTTCGCTTACATGCGCGGAGTGTTGGCCGGAATGGGATATAAAGCCTGAGCCAACAGGCGTTCCTGCCCCTCAGCATTCCGTTCAGGTCACTGCCCTCGACAGAGGAAGATAATTCGCCATCTCGTCGCGACGCCGGCTCAGTGTCTGCTTCTCCGCTCAAACTCTATGTCGCGGGTTGCTCCCGATTGCCGCGGCGCCCGACGCCGAGCAAGATGAGACTCTGCGCCGCATAATAGGTGATCCAGATCAGCTGGTTGTGGCCCGGAAAGGGACCGCGAAACTTGCCAATCGCCAGCATCGCGTCAGAGGAAATAAACAACAGGGCACCGAAGGCTGCCAAGGGAGTCCCCACGTCCGCCAATATAGCGCTCGTGCCCATGCCGCATAAGACCAAAGAATAAACCCCTACCGGAATGAGCAAGGGCCCGAGCGAGTGGAGCAAGACTCCAAGCACGGTGCCCAGCGTGACTAGGATCGTCAGCACGCCCAACAACCGCGCCGGGCCAGGTTTCCACCAATCCGTAAGCCTGTACTTGCGGAACATCGCGATATACACCAGATGCGCGACCAGAAACGAACCCAACCCGACGATAAAGAGCGACTCGCCGTCCAGGCTTCCGAGTTGTCGAACGCCGAGAAGAAAGTCACCTAAAGATGAAACCGCCAGTGCGGTTCCAAGCAGTTTGTCTACGCGAAAGCCAATCACTGCCAGAAGCAGAACGCTCAGAACCTCGGGTGCAACCGGCCAGTCGGACGCGGTGAACGAGCGTGCCAGAAGAATAGTTAACGACGCAACAGCGGAGACAGCGAACAACGGTCGGTATGTTCTCATGCCTACCCGAGTGTAATCCCGCTAAGGCCGCATGGGTCGTCAACATTGCGATCGGGAATCGCGGAGAGGATTTGAGGACAGGCCGAGCGACGAAATCAGAACGGCGGGCCGATGCTGATTTGCGTGCATCGAGAGCTCGCGGCACCCTCTGTAGCAAGTTGTATCAGCGGCGTTGATTAATCAGCAGGTCCCACGCCAGTCGCGGTTTTTCTGCTTCCCCACGGGCGGCTCCCGCCAATCTCACTCCCGCCCACCTCCAACTTGGCGATGCATATTGCGTACTCTTCAGGCCCTGTCGGCAGGTTCCCGCTGTAGCGCTGCTTCTCGGAGAAGGGATAGCCCTTCGCCAGCCAATCCAGCAACGGCTTGCTGATTCTGGCGGCATGCCACCATGCCGTGGAATACATTGAGCAATTATCGAACTGGATCACCTGGCTCATGTCGCAACCGTCCAGATTTACATAGTTCCAATTTGTCGCCGCGATATTGGCGGTCCCGAGATCCAAGCCAGAAAGATCCATGTTGCGCAAATTCAATTGCGACAGGTCAACCTGCACGCCCTCGGGCGGGCGAGTGCGCAGCAACTCGGCAAGCTTGTTCGACAAAAACAACTGTTCCTGGTCGTACAAGTCAAATAGCTTGCGATCTTTATCACTTAGCTTCGTGAGATCGTTGGAAAAGGTACTCTCATCCCAGATCGGAGTCGCAATTGTAAAGAACGCAGTATCCACCGCTGTGTACAACCTCCTCATCTGCGGAAACAGATCATAGGTCAGCGGATTCATCACCTCCATATAGAGTGATTGGAAGTCTTCCATCGTCTCCCGGCGCAACAGCAACGTTAGCGTTTTATCCAGAATCTGCGAACGGTACGGCCCGTCCATAAACGTGTTGATCAGGGTGCCTGCGGTTGATACTTTCTCGGAAGACTGTATTTCCTTGAGCGCATCCGTGTACCGCTGCTGCTCCTTCCTTGCGGCCTCCGCCGCTCGCTCTTCGGTCTCCGTCATACGTTGATATTCCTTCTCCTTGGCCTCTGCGGCCCGTTCCTCCCGCTTCTCCCTCCGTTCGATGCTGGCCTGCGTAATCTGGAAAATTAGAGTGCCCGCGAGAATCATGGTAGTTGCGAGAGGTATGTAGCTCACCAATATCTCGCTCCAGCGGTGGTTGTGTTTCGATTCCTCCAGTTCCTGTTTCAGCTTCTCGCGTTCCATGGCGAGTTTGTCGGCGTTCGCTGCCTCATGCTCCAATGCAGCAGCCTTCTCCAGCAACGCTGCTCCCTTAGCCACATCATCGGGAGAACCGCCGGCGATCAACTTTTCCGCGGCCGCACGAATGGCGGCGACGTTCCGCTGGACATCGGGCTCCGCGGCGCTGAGCCCCAATCCCATCGCACCAACTCCGAGCAGCAAACAAGCGTAGAAAAGCAGACGCTTCATCCACGTCCTCCGAGGATATTGTCGCGCCAGTATACTCTCTCCGTACCCGAACAAAGTCGAGATGAAGTAACAGAGAAACACTGCCGGGGGACAGTTGAGCCGGCCACTCGTCCAAGAAAGTGAATGATCTTTGAGGTTCGCCCGATCCGAACAAACAAGGAGTCACGCTCATACCCGAAGGAGGCATCGTCCAGCTTGACTATGGTGCAATGTGCCTCAACTCGATCGCTCAGCGTTCCGGGCCTCGAGACCTGCTAGAGTCCGTTCACAAATGTCATCCGGAGGTCCGCTTGCTTCCACCTGCATCAACAAGCCGAGGTGGTTGTAAAACTCGATCAGCGGCGCCGTGCTGCGGTCATAGGCCTGGAGCCGAACGCGAATCGATTCCGGCCGGTCGTCGTCGCGTTGAAAAAGCTTGCTACCACAACGATCGCACGCGCCCTCCACCTTAGGCGGCCGGTCGGTGAGATGGAACACTGTCCGGCATTGTTCGCAGGTGCGGCGTCCGCTGAGCCGTGCCACGATCTCAGTCGCTGACAGGTCGTAGCTCACGACAGCTGTGAGTGGAAGCCCTTCGTCCGCCATCAACTGTTTTAAGGACTCAGCCTGGGCGAGGGTGCGGGGAAATCCGTCGAGGAGAAAACCACCGCCGCATCGCAGGCAGCCGCTGCGTTCCTTGACCATGTCCCACACTGTGGTATCCGGCACAAGTTCACCACGACGCATGAATTCCGTAGCTGCCATCATGGCTGGGCTCAGGTCGCACTCGCTCTGGCGCCCGGCAGCGCGAAAAACGTCGCCCGTGGAAAGGTGGCAGGCGCCTAGTTTCTGGTGTAGCAGATCGGCCTGGGTGCCTTTGCCAACCCCCGGCGCCCCCAGCAGAATCAGTCGCCAGGTAGTTTTAGAACTCGCGGTTGCAATCTCGCATTCAGCAGAAGTTCCCATCAGCCATGCGGCATGATCGTCCTTATTTTGTGCAGTCATCGTCTTGTTCCAGTCATCGGTATTCGCGGGTTTAGTACCTGCGAAAGCAAGCTATTTTCTCGGGTCTCCCCTGTCAAGAAGTTCTTTCAGGGGTGATGACATTGGGGAAATCAGTCCATGAACTTCAGGAGTGGTGCACCCCCTCCCCCCCTCCCCCTGCTCGTAAAATCTTGAAAACATAGGGGGCGAAAGGCGAAAGTCGCCGCAAAATATTGAGCCGGTTGGACTTGTAGGTAAATATTGATAAGTAATGAGTTAGGTGCGAAATCGGAATGTTTCAGCCAGCGTTGGCGAAGGTGGAGGTGGAGGTGGCGATAGCAGGATTTGCGGCCTGGCAATGCAGATGAATTACCGGAGATTCCATCCTCTCCGAGATGGTGAAGAGCAGACATCTTTCCTCCAAATACAACAGGCCGACCACAATGAGCGGGCAGCTCAGTCGAACAGCACAACATGGACAGATTGGCACAAGCGCAGGATGAGCGCAAGTTACGAAAGGCCAATGGGGGTATGTACTTTAGTAACCTCGGAGGAGGCGGTACAGAGCGGATCGTGGTCAGGACGATCAGATAGAGTTCGATATGGCCTGTTCACGCCAGCACCCTTACTTTGAATTGAGGAATCGCACCAACTTGCTGACCATTCCGTCGTCAAAAGGATTTGGCGGGGTGAACCGGCAGAAAAAAGCCGGGGACATTTCCCCGGCGTATAAGGCGAAGCATAAGCCAATTACAGGTTGATCTTGCGGCGCAGAACACCAGCGAGGGCGAGCATTCCGGAGCCGAACATGATCATCGTGCCCGGCTCGGGAGTGATTACGAAGGTCTGGCCGTAGGTAGCTGTGTTTGGAAAGCCAAACGGCTGAATCGTGCTGGTCTTATTCCACGCGGGAATCGTGTCGAAGGTCTGAGCACCGAAGTGAGCAGTCCAGGCGGAGTCACCGAAATCAGCGAAGTCGTCCCACGGCGTCGAGTTGATCGCGGCGAAGTCGCTTCCGTTGTTGTAAAAATTGAAGCCTCCACCGCCATTGCCAGCGACGTGCTGGAGCAGGAGATCGCCCCAAAACACACTGCCATTGGAGCCCGCGTAGTCGGCTGGATAGGAGATGGTGAACAGAGCCACATAGTTGCCCACCGCAAGGTGGAGTGCCCCAGCATTGATCGTGATGGGGGAAAAGGTCCCAACCCCAGTTCCTGTAAAGGAGAAGGGGCCGCTGTTAAGGAATGGATTCCCGATCGCACCCTGAGTCGGGTGGCCCCCGAACAGATTTCCGTTCCAGGCGTAGATCTGGGCTTCGAATTGAACGGTTACACTCGGATCGCCCGAGAGGTAAAAGGTGAAGTCGTCCGCACTCATGTAAGCGCTAAACGCCAACAATAGAGCGCACACAATGACAAGACGTGGCGGTATCTTCATGTTGTCTCCTCCCGATGGTTCTTTGACTCTTAACGAGAGTGTCTCCACTTTACCTCCGGCGCTGGACCGTGGCGCATGAATAAACACAAACCGTTAGAGCGTTCCCAAAATGGAACAGAACGCGGGATTTGTGGGATTCTATCGGCGGATGCTGAGCCGCTTCGTGCATCGTTCGGTCAAGATTTGACTCGTTTGTGGCAGCCATCTTCTATTTACTTCTGTTTTTGCAGTATCTCGGCCACCCGCGTTCCAATATCGGTCAGCAAATGCTAGCTCAGAACTGAATGCGACTGTGTATATGCGGTCGGCAGTGCGGTCAAGAACCGTCACTGTAGAATCCCGGCGGAGCGGCCCCCGCGCTGTATCACATATGGGACTGTTGACTCCAAGATTATGTCCGCTGTAACCCGTAGCGACAACGTTTTCATTCAGTGATATCTCACCAGAGGATTGCGGATGCGCAAGACTCCTGCACATAATCCATCTTCCCATCTGTCGCTTTCGTTGATATCACTCAGCCCATTTTCTATCTCGTGCAAGATCGTGAGAACATCGCGCATTGCAGAGGGGCCCTAATGGAAAGCGGAAATACTTTGTACTCGTCCGATAGCGCTACCAATCTGCACCGAGCCGGTACTGACCAGGTGCACTACGGGCCTGTCTGGAACGCGAGGATGCAAGAGGAAACGGTCGGCACGGCTACGCAGCTCATGCGGGCACAATTGACGAAGGATTGTTAGCGAGTGAGAAATCGCCAACTCGTACGTAATCAGGTCGGGTGGCCCGGTTCCTCTTAGAATACGAGATGGATCACGACAACCATCTTGCTTTGAACGGAGAGAAGCGAACTAAACCCGTTGACCATCGATCAAGAACAAGGCACAGTGAATGAGCAGGAAATCTGGAGCATTCCCCCGGCTACCTTTCCAAGAACCAGAGAGCTAATCGAGAGTTCTTCTGAACACTCCCGCAAGCCCAGCGAGCGCCGAGCCGAACAGGAGAAAGCTGCCGGGTTCCGGTGTGTAAGTCGTCACCGCGAGAGTTGCGGACAAACCTTCTGTGCCGAAAGCATCCCCAATCATCAGGCCGTCCGCGAACCACCCGTTGTTCCACTATCCCTGGAACCATGCGACTGTCTCTGCATCCCCGGATGGGAAACTGAAAGCGACGCCAGATGTGAGCATAGCTGAGAGCTGCATGCCGCCAGGTGCATCTATGGTGAAGAATCCACCCATACCAAACTCGGCTTGGTAGGCTCCAAAAAAGACACCCCATGCAATTGCTGGATCCGAGGCGAACGCGGCACTCCAGCCCGGAGCGACTGGAGTGAAATTGGCCACGCCTTGTTCTGCAGAACCTTGACTGCCGGGATCGAAGGTGCAGACTGTCGAGAACATCGAGCAGTCCATGGTTATTGTTGTGGTTAACGAAGGAACAACGCTTGCAGGAGCCAATGGGGCGCAGCCCAGCAGCGCGGCGACGAAGGCAGTTACAGTAACCCAGCGTCTCACATTCCCTCCTCCACAGACGTGACGGTTTCTTGCTACAACAGTTAACAGTCACTAAGTCCAATGATCACTCTTGGGGCTGACGCTACCAGTCTAGATTCAACCAAGAATCGTGGCGCACGATTCAAGCAATAAATGTTCGAGAATTCCCAAAATGAAGCAATAGCGATCCCAGGGCACTATTCTTTCGTTGGCCGGGCGCTTCGATGTCCGTCGAACAATCGTAGTGGTTGTGAAATTGCTAAGGCGTCCGTAATCCGCGCTGAGCGCCGCCAGTCGGGCTAGCGTATGCAACGGCCTGTTATCCACAGTGGAATCGCTTCGGTCATTTCCGCGCTTCGTGCAATGTGCGGACGGCAAGGAGCACGGGGGTGTGATGATGTGCCGTATGCTCTCCGAACAGGGTTCCAGTCGCAACGACCTTCCTGCCCACCATTCGCTTGTTCTGCTGGTATTGCTCTGGACGGAGCACCAACTGAATCTCGTGAATGCCACTCTCCTTTGGGTTCAGATCAGGTTCGGCTTTGTCCTCATTGATGCATACTTTTTCTGTCAAATCGAGAAACCAGCTTGTCTCAGGTTTATCGCCCTTTTTGACGCTTTCGTAATTTGGCGGCCCCGGAAATGTCTTGCACACTAGAGAACCGCTGAGGGTCACCACAGCGGGTTCATACGACAAACAGCGAGACTGAGGCATGGTCTGGCCTATAGATGAGTTCGTCGAAATGAGCAAAGTTATCGCGATGACTGCGGCGGGGATGTATGCGATCCGCATGACCTGAATTGTAGCTGGCGAGAAATCGCCATGTCGTACTCTATTCGCAACAAGCGGCCTGACTCAGGCAGCGGCAGACTGCCAGGCATCGAAACCGACCCGATGAAGGGGCAGCTTCTCGCCCTCGCGCGCAGCGATTTCCGCGGCTTTTTTGTTATAATCACAAAGCCGCAACGCTGCGCGCCCTTAGCTCAGCTGGATAGAGCGTCTGGCTACGAACCAGAAGGCCGGGAGTTCGAATCTCTCAGGGCGCGCCATTTACTTCCTGTAAACATGGGCCCCTCGTCGAGTGCGGCTGGCGCGTGTCGGCGCTGAACCGCTCAATTCAATGTCATGATTGCGATACCATGATCCATGCGGCGCTGGCGTTGTGGAGCGCACAAAGGGATTACCAAACCTTGCCTTCTGAGCAAACCAACCATAGCGATTCAGCGTCGGCAATTCGGGCCGTGATTTTGGATTACGGCGATGTGATTTCACAGTCTCCCGATCCGGCGGCGATGGCTGCGATGGCAGCGACATTTGACTTACCGGAAGACCGATTCCGGCAGCTCTACGGCGCGCTGCGTCACGACTACGATCGTGGGGAGCTAAGCGCTCACCAGTACTGGACGAAGATCGCCAGCGCGGCGGGAGTCGAACTCAATGCGAGCCAACTTGAGGAATTGCGTCGGACTGACGTAGCCATGTGGAGCCGTTTGAATTCCTCGGTTTTGCGCTGGGTTGGGCAATTGCGGTCGACGGGCTTCAAAACGGCCGTGCTCTCGAATATGCACGACGATATGGTGCAGAAGGTCCGCAAAGACCCCATGTGGGCGGAGATGTTTGACTGCTTGACACTGTCGTCGGCGATTCATATCGCGAAACCCGACGCCGGAATCTTCCGGCACTGCCTGGAGTGCCTGAGGGTTGCTCCATGCGAAGCGCTGTTCGTGGACGACCGAGAGGTCAATGTGAAGGCCGCTCAGGCGCTGGGCATCAGGGGAATCGTGGCAGCGTCTCCTACTCAATTGCGGGTGCAACTGGACGCTATTGGATTCTCACCGCTGCCAGAATAGAAGCGCCCCACTTCCCTTTTGGTCTAGGTGTCGTCGTCGCGATCGAGTTCTTCCTGCAAGTCCGCCAGGGCCTTTCCACGTTCCGCACTCTGCAATCGCGCGTTAAATTCTTTCAAGGCCACCGACACCACATGATAGTGATGCAGATGGCTGTAATTCGGGTCGCGCGTCAAGTGTAGCCAGATGTCGTGCATCAGTTTGAGGTCCTGTGGACGGAAGCGCGGGGCATGCGGTCCAAGAATGTATTCCCACTTGCGTCCATCCGGAGCGACTACATCCATGCGCATGCGCGGCTTCGGTTCAGGCAGATGCTCCCAAGCGTCGCCCGTCAGTTTGCCTTGCTCTTCCGGCGTGAGCTTGTTGGAAAGGCCACAAACAATTTGCGACGAGACAAGCCGCTGGCCGGTGACCATGATGCTCTCAAAGACGTCGTTGGTTGGAGCCACCAGCAGCGAAACGTGCTTGCCTTCTTTTTCAGCGAGGTTGACGACTGCCGTGAACAACTCCTGCTCGTACTGCTCGAAAATATCCGCGGTGTCCATGCTTTCGTTGCTACTGAAGGAATGCTCGCGATGGATGACACGCGCCGTCATCACGACCACGTCCTGCTTCGTGGTGTCCGTCTTGAGTAGAACGTCGCGCAGGTAGAAAAGATTTTTTGGATCGCGGACGGCAACCAGGATGTTGCCGGGGCGAACCTCCATGTCCGCAGCAGTCAGTTCTTCGCTCGCACTGACCCGGAATTGCTCCAGTTCGTGGTGCCGGCCGCTGGCTGTCTTCTTGTTGAGACGTTCCGAGATCGTGAACACACCAAACAGGAATGCGCTGAACGCGACTCCCGAAATAGTCGCCAGCTGCTTGGTGAACAGATTGACCACGGCGGTGGCAAACAGCAGCAGTGAAATCAGTCCCAAGCCAACCGGAATTTCGATCTTGCCGATGTGAAAGTTCCCCGGAACCTTCCACTGACGGTTCTCCGGCTCGGTGAAGCGCAGCACCAAAACGGCCAATGACTTAAAGGCAAAGCTCCAAATGACACCAAACGCGTACAGAGACGCCAACAAGTAAACGTTGCCACGGCTGGCGACGATGGTGAATATCTGCAGCAACGCGATCAGGTTGATGATGCGGTAGCTGGTTCCAAAGCGGTGATGAGGCTTGCGGAACCAAGTCGGCATCACGCCATCTTCACTGATGCGATTGAGCACGCCGTTGGCGCCCACGATAGCGGTGTTCACGGCGCCGGACAGAATCAACGCGCCCACCAACACTACAAAGCCCTGGAAGAAAAGTCTGAGGGTGTAGGGGCCGACCACGTTCATGGCAAGTCCGCCGATCAAGTTCGCGAAATAGTCAGGTCGAACCTTGTCGGGGATGATCATGACGGCGAAGAACGACACCAACGATGTGAACAGAAGGCTGTAGATGAAGATGACCAGGCCGGTCCGTTCCAGATTTTTCAGCTTGGGGTGCTCGATCTCTCGATTCACCTGCGCCAGGGACTCCTCGCCGCTCATGGCCAGCACAGAGTGTCCGAAGCCTACGAGCAGTAGCACCCAGGTCAGGTTTGCCGCCCAACTGTGATACAGCCATCCCAGAGACTCGTGGTCCATGGTGATGTTCGCTTTGGACGGGAGCGGTGGCAAATGGGCCGGGTGAATGATTAAGGTGACAACGCACCAAACGATCAGCAGGACGACCATTACCGTCGTGATCTGCATGATGCGGAGCGCCTGGCTGCTCGATTCATGAATGCCCTGGGTGTTTTTCCACCAGAAGAACGCGGTTACCACCACGCCGAACGCAGCCGCGAAGTATCCCTCCTGGGCATCCGTCATATGGATGGGATGGTGATATCGGGCGGACAGATCAGCAACAAAGCCCGCTAGATATTGTCCTGCAGAAACCGCGCTGATCGGCCCGGTCAGCACATAATCGAACAGAAGTGCGGAGACTGAGAGCTTGGCCAATTGGCTGCCCATCGCTTCCTTGACGACCCGGTAGACGCCACCACGCACAAACATGCTGCTCGATTCGATGTAGATCGAGCGGACGGCATAGCTGAACAGCATGACCGCAAGAACGAACCAGGGCGCGCTCTTGCCTATCACTTTCTCGGCATCGCCGCCCACGTAATATGCCGACGAGGCCAGGTCAGACAGCACGATGGCCGCGGCGCGCCAGAAGGATATGAAGGTCAGCATCACCGTGGTCGCGACGAAGACCTTAATTGCGGGTTTTTGCAGATTCTGCATGAGTTGGTTAGATCAAGATGTGTGGAATCCAAAGTTTAGCAAGCGCGCCGCGAATCCAGAAGATCTTTATAAATTCCTTATAAATCCGGCGTCGCGAAAAGCGTCCTGAAGGGGGGAATTTGCATTCAGGCAAAGAAGCTCTGGAAGGCCTGTGTGACGACGGCGGCAAACGCCTTTCGCACTTCCCTGCTTCGAAAGACCATGCGAGGTCCCATCGATCTTGACGAGTTCGGTGTTAGCCGGTATCAGCTTGATTGCAGCCTCCAGTTCGTCAATGGTACCGAAGACATCCTTCGTGCCGCTGACGAACAGCGCAGGTGTTTGCAGTTCCAAAAAATGAGCGGTTCGCAATTGCGCTGGCTTTCCCGGTGGATGGAGAGGATAGGACAGCAGCACGAGACCCTCGACCAATCCCGGGTGCGAGGCCGACAAGAGGCTGGCTTGGCGGCCACCGTAGGAACTGCCGCCCAGAAACGCGCGCCCAGTGGACTTTTCTCTCATCAAGGTGATGGCACGGCGCAGTCCTTCCTGATCCTCCCTTGCATTCGCGGACGAGGGTGGGCCCTGCGGACGCCGCTGACGATAAGGAAGATCGCACCGTAAAACGCTGATTCCGGCGGAGACAAATTCTAGGGCCAACGCGACCAGCAGTGCCGCATTCGCGTTTCCGCCCGCACCACGGGTCAACACAAGGAAATCGCCGGAGGAGTCAGCGGCACGGTGCAGTATTCCCCGCACCGGAATCTCCCCCGGCGTTTCATCTACAAACGGTGTGACGGCGCGTTCGACCACCTCCGCCTACCGGTTCAACTTCCTGGCCTGGCACGCCTCGACAACCTTGCTGGGATCGATGGCCTCGGAGTCCAGTTGCATCTCCGCCACTTTGCCGTTCTTGTCGATGACGTAGTTCACGCGGCGCGCAGCCTTGTACTTGGGGTTGTACAAGCCATATTCCTTGGTGACGTCGCCACCCCAGTCGCTGAGTAGTGGAAACGTGACGCCAATTTTTTCCGCCCACGCTTTATTCGAGAAGGGAGAATCCATGCTTACACCCAGGACCTGGGTATCTGCAGCTTCCAGCTTGGCGAGATTTTGCTGGAAGGCCTGCATCTGCTTGGTTCAACCGCCGGTGAAAGCGAAGATGTAAAACGCCAGCGCAACGTTCTTCTTCCCCTTGAAGTCGTGCAATGAAACCTTGTTGCCGTTCTGATCGGTCATGGTGAAATCGGGGGCCACATCACCCACCTTGACCGCAGGTGGTGGCGTGTCAGCGGGTTTCTCAGCCGCGCGAATTGACGGCACCAACATGCCAGCAAGCGCGACCATGGTAATCCAACGATTCATGAACACTCTCCTCTCGGCGGATTCTTATCGCGACGCGGCACGTCGCGAAATGTTTCGTCATTGTCCCACGAACGGAGCCGTTCGGATGAAAGTGGAGAATATTGTTACTCACTGCCTAATGTTCAATTTTGTTCCAAAACGGGAACCGAGGCCCGATTGTGACGTGTGTAATTGCGCAATTCGCAGCGCGGGAATAAATTGAATGAGTGTTCATTCGGCGGTAGATTGCCGCTCGCGACAGTCGCGGCTCCGCACTCTCCCTGAACCGGGCCTGTCGCCATCGCGAACAAAAAACTAGGGTTATAGCAAAACAATCGTGGCGAAACGCGATCCTCATTCTTCGGAGCACGCTTCCGCAAGCACGAATAGCGGCGGTAGCCGGAGTGCCGACAAATATCAACGCATCCTCGACGCCGCAGTGGCGGTGTTTGCGGAAAAGGGGTTCTTCGTTTCGCGCGTCTCCGACATTGCGGACCGCGCCAATGTGGCCGATGGCACGGTTTATCTCTACTTCAAGAACAAAGATGAAATCCTGGCGGCAGCCATCAATACGGCCTTCGACGGATTCATGCGAACGGCGCGTACCGAACTAGAGCGATTACCGACTCCGTCGGATCGATTGCGGCGACTCGCCTATCTTCACCTTGAAGCGCTAGGTGCGAACCGCAACATGGCGGTGGTCTTCCAGATGGAATTGCGGCAAAGCTCGCGCTTTTTGTCTGAGTTTTCGCACCAACATCTGGTGGAGTATTTCAGTCTAGTGCGGCAAGCGATTTGCGATGGCAAGGCCAGTGGCGAATTTCGCAGTGACCTGCCGGAGAAGATCGCCGCCAACTGTTTTTTTGGAGCCATCGACGAGATGGTGACCTCGTGGGTGCTTAGCGCGAAAGATTATCCGCTGGCCCACGTAGCTGATCCGGTTTTGGACATCCTGCTGAGCGGGATGCGGGCTACCTCTAAGTAGCCAAGTGTGGTGTGAGATGAATATTCGGACTCTGAACGACGTGTTCTTTTCAGTCGTGAGTCGTGATGACGACCGCGTGATGCTCAACCGTATGGATGGCGTCTGGAACGCCATCACCGCCGACCAGTTGCATCGCTGGGTAACGGCAACCGCCCGCCAATTGCAGTCCTGGGGGATTGGCAAAGGCGACCGGGTGGTGATCCTTAGCGAGAATCGTCCCGAATGGGCGATCACTGACTTCGCCACGCTGCTGCTGGGGGGCATCGTTGTCCCGATATACGCAACTCTTATGGCGGAACAAATGCTCTATTTGTTCCAGCACTCGGAGGCGCGCATTGCATTCGTGTCGACGCTTAAGCAATACGAGAAAGTGGAGTCCATTCGAGTCCAGACGAAGCTCGAACGCATCGTCATCATGGACAAGGTCGAGGACCTGCCCGACGTCGCGCAGATGCAGTACATCTTCAGTGGCGCGACCGACCTCCAGGACGTTGGGATTGAGACCATTGCAAACTCAATTCAGCCCGACGATGTCGCGACATTGATCTACACCTCGGGAACGACCGGCACACCCAAGGGGGTCATCCTGACCCACGGCAACCTCGCGTCGAACCTGGGCATGACTGCGGATTTGGTCGATATGGGGCCGGAAGACGTAGCCGTATCATTTCTGCCGCTGTCTCATATCACAGCCCGCCATGTCGACTACCTGCTATTCCAGCGTGGGGTCACCATCGCATACTGCCCCAATTTCGACGACCTGCCGCAGGCACTGGCGGAAGTGCGCCCCACGCTCTTCGTAGCTGTGCCGCGAGTTTACGAAAAAATTCACAACAAGATACTGCAGACCACGCAGGGCACGAAGCTCAAAATCTTCAACTGGGCGCTTTCTGTCGGACAAAAGCACCGGGAGAAGGTCCTGAACGATATCATCCCCAAATCGCTGGCGTGGAAGTTGGCGAACCGGTTGGTCTTCGAGAAGGTACGAACAGGTGTAGGTGGCCGCGCCCGGCTTTTCCTGTCAGGCGGTGCGCCATTGGGACGTGAGCTGGCAGCCTGGTACGCAGACATTGGTATTCGTATTGACGAAGGCTATGGCCTGACCGAGACTTCGCCTGTGATTGCAGTGAATGTTTCGAGCCAGCATCGGATTGGAACTGTGGGCAAGATCCTATCTAACCTCGAAGTGCGGATTGCGACTGACGGAGAAGTGCTGGTGCGCGGGCCATCAGTATTCAAGGGCTATTGGAATATGCCCGAGGAAACCGCTGGAGCATTTGAAGACGAGTGGTTCAAGACAGGCGACATTGGCCACTTGGATGAGCACGGCTATTTGTCCATCACGGACCGCAAGAAGGACCTGATCAAGACCTCGGGCGGAAAATTCATCGCTCCACAACCGATTGAGAATTCGCTGAAGGCCAATCGCTTTGTCGGGGAAGCCGCGGTGGTGGGCGACAAACGGCGGTTTGCGTCGGTGCTAATTGTGCCGAACTTTCCGATCCTGGAAGAATGGGCCAAGGCGCACGGTGTCTCCGCGAAAGCCTCGCGGAAAGAACTCGTACGTTCGCCCCAGGTGCAGACCCTTTACAAAAACGTCGTGGACGAACTGAACGAAAACCTGGCGCAGTATGAGAGGCTCAAGAAGTTCCTGGTTCTGCCCGAGGAACTTAGCATTGCTGATGGAACGATGACGCCGAGCATGAAGCTGCGCCGGCGTCACCTCGAACAGCGTTACCACAAACAAATCGACGCCCTGTATGCCGAGGAGCATCCGCATGTCAAGGCCGAGCGTGCGGCGGAGCACGCCAAGAAGTAGCGTCGCTTAGTTCCCTTCGTGTGCTGCCAGCCCAATCACTCGATAGGCTCGACCGCAATTGTTGGCTCGTGATGCGACTCATCGGGCCTTTGTATCAGCACAGTGGCTGACAACACGATCACCATCCCTAGAACCTGAATCGGCGAAACAAATTCGCTCAGCAGAACTGCGGTTAACAGAATCGCCCAAACCGGTTCCAGGCAACTGGTAACGATGGCCCGCGTCGGATCAAGATGTTGCAGTCCCGTGAAGTAGAACGAGAACGGGACCAGCATCGATGTCATCGAAAATACTGCCATGAAGGTCCATTGGCCGACGCTGTAATGCTGGGCAACGATTTTCCAGGGCGGGTTCACCACCATCCAGAAAGCAGCGGCACCAAAAAGCGCGTATACCAACACAGTCCAGCGCTGGTAAGTTTGCAGCAGGTGCTGGGCATAAACGTTGTAGAACGCGAAGGAAATTGCGGCGAGTTCCGCCGCGATCACACCGATCGGGTTGAATCGCACTCCTGACAGGCCCAGCCACGGAAAGCTGCCCTGAGTGGCGATTTCTCCCACCGCGAACGCGCATCCGAACACCGCCAACACAACACCCAGGATGCGTTCGGCGGTGGGTCGCTGCAGTCCCCTCACCAACATGTAGAAGAGCACCCAGACAGGCGCAACGTATTGCAGCACGATCGCTGTCGCGACCGAGGTGCGGTCTATGGCGAGGTAGTAAAAGTAATTGGACGCTGCCAGTCCCGCAATGCCCAGCACAAAGAACTGGACGAGGTGTGTGCCGCGGACACGGAGCGCCGAGCGTCTTCTCATCAACAAAATCGGCCCAAGCACCAACAGAGAAATGGTGGTGCGACTCTGAGCGAGGATGAGAGGATCGATCTTGCCCAGGTGCTGGCCAGCGATGGCGACGCGCCCCGTGAATACCGCGCGGCCCATGGCGGCCGAGAGTCCCCAGAAAAACGTCGCCGCGGCAATGTACAGATAGCCGCGGACAGGATGTGGCCTACTGGCCGAGAGCTGTGATAAGCCGTTCAGGGTCGTAACCGATCAGGACTTGTTCTCCGATAACGACGGTCGGGGTCGATTGGCTGCAGTATTTTTGGGTTAGCTCCCGAACGACGTCAAATCCGGAATCAATGCTGCGCTCTTCGAACTCGACGCCTCGTTCGGCGAGGAATGTCTTCACCCAACTGCAGGGAGGACAATCCTGCTGCGTAAACACGATCACTTTGGACTGAGACACGCTACTCCGCCAGCGCCGATTCGCTGGGCAAGGTACGCAATACGCGGTCGACCGTATACGGAGCCCGCTTCGCTGGCTCATGGAAGTGCCGGACTTGCAATTCACCCAGCAGTCCAAGCGCGACCAACTGCACACCCGCTACGATCAGTACCGCACCAAACACCATCATCGGCCCGTGCTGGTCCATTACGTCCACGTGGCGGATGAACTTCTCAATGACCATCCAGAAGGCGATCAAAAGCCCGGTGATCGAACTGATCGCGCCGAAGCCACCGAAGAAATGCAACGGGCGTGACATGTACTTGAGCAGAAAACGAATGGTGATCAAGTCGAAAAACACACGGAACGTGCGGCCAATCCCGTAATGCGATTCGCCATGCTCGCGGCTGATATTGCGGATGGGAATCTCGCAGATCGTTGCGCCGTATGCCGACGCAAGTGCAGGGATAAACCGGTGCAGCTCGCCGTACAGCGGAACCTCCTGCAAGACTTCACGGCGATAGGCCTTGAAGGTGGTTCCGAAGTCATGAATATCAACACCGCTCAACTTGGCCATCAGCCAATTGGCAATCTTCGAAGGGATCCTGCGCATCACGAAATTGTCGATGCGCTCCTTTCGCCATCCGCTGACGATGTCGTAACCGGCGCGCAATTGTTCCAAGAACAACGGAATGTCATCGGGATCATGCTGCAGGTCGCCGTCCATGGCCAGGACATACTCGGCTTGGCAGTGGTCGAAACCCGCCGCCAGCGCCGAGGTCTGGCCAAAATTACGGCGCAATTTCACCACGACGACACGGCGGTCCACGGCTGCGATTTGTTGCAGCAGAGAGAAGGTGTGGTCCTTGCTGCCATCGTCAACAAACACCAACTCAAACGGCTCCTGAGTGGTCTCCATTACCGCTTTCAAGCGGTCATAGAGCTCGGTGACGTTCTGTTCCTCGTTGTGGAAAGGTACAACAATTGAGTACTTAAGCACGGTGAAATAATTATACCGTTTGTCCCTCCCACAATGGGACTTTTGGGCCAGACGGTTCCCTTCTAGTGACGACCCACATTTCGAGCCGGATCAGCCGAACAGGGCGGTGATGGCGATGATTTTATCAACCGTGGGCGTGGAAATTGCGGGTTTTTTCACCATGAAAGTGCGAAATGCCCGCGAGGCTCAATTGACGTAACGCATACGGCCGAAATGTGCGCGGAAAGACTACCTGGCGATGAATTTCAAGGTCCGGCGGAGGCCCTCGGCGAATTCTGCAACCGGGGTAATCAGACTGGCGACCATGTACCCTTCGCCCGGAAAGTTGAAGAAGTGACCGGGGTGAAGCAGGACTCCGCTCTCGCGCAGAAGTGCCACCGCAAATTCCTCATCAGGGCCAAGTACGGGGATGCGCAGCACCGCATACCATCCTCCCTCAACGGCCATGCGGCGACATAGAGTTTGCCCGGACAGTTGCGCATCGAGTTCACCGAGATTGGTGCGAACCCGATGCATGATCTGAGGCTGAATATTTTGTCGCTCCGCCAACATCGTCGGGACGGCCAATTGAATAGGAGCGTTCATAGAAAGGTAGGTATCGGCGATCACTGCGAGCCGGGCGAGCGCCTCCGCTTTGAGTATTTCGGGACCGGAAGTGGCAACCCACGCCACCTTCATCTGGGGAAGGCATGAGATTTTGGATAACCCGCTCAGGGTGAAGGTGAGCGCCTCGGTGTATGCCGAAAAAGTTTGCGGAACTCTGCGATCCAAGGAATAGTCAAGGAACACCTCATCCGCGATAATTGCCATTTCATTCACAGAACAGATTGCGTTCAATTCAGCAACTTCGTGGGGCTCCACGTACGAACCTGTGGGGTTGTTGGGATGTACAACGAGCACCGCCCGGCAGCGAGAACGCTCGCTGGTCGCTCTCGCTATTGCCTGCCTCAGCGACTCAAAGTCGATCTGCCAGCCGTGGTCGTACACCAACTCGTAGGGCACGAGCTTGACGTCGTTCAGATCGCCCAGAAAATCGAACAGCGGATAGCTGGGAGTCGGAACCAGCACCACGTCGCCCGGATCGCATAACAGCCGGAAGACGAACGAATAGGCCTCGCTGGTGCTCGTTGTCAGAATGAGGTCTTCGGTGGTGACCCTGCTTCCCTTCTCCTCGTAGTAGGCCGCAACCGCTTCTCGCGCGGAAATCAGTCCTTGCGCGATCGGCTGGTAAGTCAACACATCGCGTTGAGTAAGGGAGTGAAGCAGCTCGTCTTCGCGATAGCTGAGTCCGATGGTCGTGGGATTGGACGCAGTGAGATCGAGCAATTGCCTCCCGGCACGCCGGTGTTCTTCGAGAGCTTCCGTGTACCGATTGGTGGCGAGATTCCAAGCTGTGCGGCGGGAGAACATCAGTGGGAATTCCGTTCGGAGACGATTCGTCCGTATTCTGACGAACGGCCCACCCGGTCGAAGTAGTCGTAGGCAGCGCCGGCGATTTTGGCAATGGCATTATTCCCATCGCGCTCGTGCTTTAGATAGGCCGTCATCACCACAATCACGAATGGCCGCTGGGGCACGAACACGATGCCAACATCGTTGCGAACCCCGGCGAGTTCTCCCGGTTTGTTCGCGATGAGGACGCCCTCAGGAATGTAGCGAGGGATGTCACTTTCCTTGTGGGTGCTGAGGACCTTGAAGAAGTCTTCTGTTAGTTCCTTATTCAAGACCTTTCCCTCGTACAAGTCGGCGAACAGCGTCATCATGTCGCGCGGTGTAGACAGGTTTTCTCGACCGGCCTGCGCCGCTTTGATATCCATCATCCTGCGCTGCAACCGGGTATGAGAGAGTCCGAGAGACTCGAGCATGGCATTGACGTTCTCCATGCCCACTCGATCGATCAGGACATTGGTCGCACTGTTGTCGCTCACCGCAACCATGAAAGTCGCGAGGTCGCGGTTGGTGACCCGCGTCACGTCGGGCGTCAAGCCGTCCATGATGGAGCTATCTGCCACAAGATCGCTCGCTCTCACCATATATAGATCGGAAAGCCTCGCTTTGCCGGTGGCGCCGGCGCCGGATTGTTGCTGGCGATAGAGTTCAGCCAACACTGCCACCTTGATCGACGAAGCCTGTGTGAACACCGCGTCGGGATTCTGCAACAACGTACGTCCGTTGCTGAGATCCAGAATAGCTACTCCCAGCGTGCCATCGAGATCGCGATTGACTTGCTGGACCGTGGCCTCGAGTTTCTGCCAAAGCAATTCACTCTGCGCCGGATTGCCGGCAATGCGCACTCCCGACGGATTCTTACCGGGCGCCGCCGGTTCCTGTGCACCGGCAAACATGGAACACAGCAGCACGCCGCCAATGAGCGTAAACGACTTCGCCATAAGAGGCGGATTATACAGAACCATGCGGCGAGAATCGCTATGGCATGCGTCCTGAGTGTGGTTCGACGTTCGCATCAGCCAAGTAATTTCCGCAGAAGTTTCGGCAATCGCAAGCGATGCACCCATACAATGACGAGAAGGTTCCAACGGAGCGAAGATTTGCGTTATGGACGACACGAGAACGATCTCATCGAATGGCCAGAAACCAAAACTAAGCTCGAAAGTTGCGCTGCTGATAGGAGATGACCCGGAAGTCAAGACCGCGCTGGCAGCCATTCTCTCTCCGGAGGGATGGAATTTGGAACAAAGCAGCAACCTGAATGATGCCCTGGCCTTGGCCAAAGCGCGGCAGTTTGACCTCATCATCACCAGTCGCGAGACATCGGGTAAAGAGGATGTGGAATTCCTACGTCGAATTCGCAGAGTGAAGCCGCATACGCGGATGATCATTCTCACGGATGACAGCACGCCGGCAGACGTCATCGCTTCCATGCGGGAACATGCATTCGGTTACCTGTCGAAGGGTTTTACGGTCGAAACTCTGGCGGAGACAGTACGGACCGTAATGGAGACTCCCACGTGGGATGACGGCATTGAGGTCATGTCGGCTACGCCTAATTTGATTACGCTGGCAGTGTGCTGCCGCATGATTACCGCCGAGCGGCTGCTGCAGTTCCTGCGAGAAATCACCGATCTGCCTGACGAGGAACGCCAGGATGTTGGAATGGCTTTTCGGGAGATGCTGCTCAACGCGATGGAGCATGGCGGCCATTTCGATCCCGAGAAGTACGTCGAAATTTGCTACGTCCGGACTCGGCATATGGTGATGGCCCGTATCAAGGACCCGGGAGATGGATTCACCCTGGATGAAGTCCGTCACGCCGCGATCGGGAATCCGCCGGACGACCCGATCGCCCACGTAATCCGACGGAATGACGAGGGCATGCGTCCGGGCGGCTACGGTGTAATGCTGGCCAAGAACCTCGTCGATGAACTGGTTTACGGCGAAAAGGGCAACGAAGTCCTGCTGATCAAGTATTTGCCTGAACTGCCGGCAGCGAACCGGCAAGCGTAATTCTGCTTTGTATGCTTTGGATTTCATCGCTCAGAAATGCAGTCCCAGCAGCATGAAACTGTTTCCATCCTCGGAGAAATCGATGCTCTCAACGCAATTCAGGAAGTCGCGCTTACTGCTTGTAATCGTGCTTCTGATAACGCTCTGTGCCACTCTTCCGTTGCTCGCTGTCCCTCAGCAGGACACGGCCACGGCAGCCAGCCCGCAAGACAAGCCGTTTGTGGTTGAGTACTACTACAAGGTGAAGTGGAAACATGCGGACGAATTCATCACGCTCTTCCGCAAGAACCACTACCCGCTCTTGAAGAAACAGGTCGAAATAGGTCGCATGCTGAGCGTTTCAGCGGTCTCACCGCGCTATCACACGACGGAGGACGGGCGATGGGACTACCGGGTCACCATCGTCTTCAAGAACGCAACCGTCGCCAATGATGGCTTTGACGAGAAGGCGCTCATCAAACAGCTCTATCCTGACCAGGAGACGTACAAGAAGGAAGAGCAGCGGCGCTTCGAAATACTCGATGCGCACTGGGACCTGCCAATCAAAGACGTCGACCTGTACGCTCAGTAAACTGCATTGTGCACGCACACACTTACTGAGTTGCTACGTTGTATGTGTTCGCCAATGGCGTCACGCTGGCCGTTGCGCACAATTGAACAGTAACGGTGTTGGGGCTTGTGACTGCGGCACTGAGAATGATCAAGCCATTAGGAAGCGACCCGTCCGACGCACTCACGGACACCGGATGCCCCACGGTTGCGCCTGTAACAGTTGCAGTTCCTGTGGTGCAGTTCCCGGCCGTCAACGAACTGCCGCCGATGCCGCCAGTCGTCCCGGTAAGAGTAGGTGTCGTTCCCTGGGCAGTTTGCGGATTCAGCAGTTGCCAGTTTGTCCCGTCATAGAAAACTTGAGCGTATGCGGCGGTGGTTAAATCGTTTGGAGCCAAAGGCTGGTTGCCAAATTTCACGATCTGCTTGGCACCCAGTCCATTGACGTTCAAGGTCGGATTCGTGATCGTGTTGTTATTCAGAGGGCGAATGTAAAACATGGTGCCTGGGATCAGTCCAAAATCCATACCGTTCCGAAAGGTTGTTGTGAGCACGTTCGCGGTCCCCGTATCAAGCGTCTCCAGCCACGGCCCTATTTCACTGACTCCGTTTTGGTTATACCCCAGCCGATAGTAGCCAATTCCATCGGAGCAGTACAGATAAGCCACCCGGCGGGGTTGCGTCGGAGTTGTTACGCTGGCATCCACGCTCAAACCGTTCGGGTTGACAGAGAGAAAAGCGTTGGTACCAGAGTTGATTCCGGGGTCGGCCACATTGCCAATGGCGACACAACTTCCATTAGGCGGCGGCGGATTGGGCAATGTGAATGTGCGTGACAGCGTCCCAGTTAGGATTACAAAATTGCCGTAGCGAGTCGGAGTGGAAAAGTCGCTTGTCTGTACTGTGTAGTTGGCGGATTTTGTAACGATTGGCCAGGATAAACCGGAACTCACGCCCGTCAAGCCAGCACCGTTGCCCGCAAAGCTCCCGGTGAACGAATTTGTGGTATTGGTCAGGGTCACGGTACTGTTGTAAGTTCCGCTGAATTGAGGGCTGGCAAGCGTCCCCGCGACCTGAGTAAAGTTAACGGTTCCGCCGCCGGTTCCCAGTTTTCCCGTCGAATCCACGAAAACTGGGGTTCCTGAATTGGTAGAAGATCCCGCGATACCGGCAATGTAGGTCGCCGACTGGTTGGCTGGATCGCCGATGCGGATGGTACCGTTATCTCTCGCGACTCCCTGATTCGAGATATACACATCGTTGCTGGCCGCAGGTCCGGCGGAGATTCCAGCATTGAAACCCAGGAATGAGTTATTGCTTCCCGTGACTACGGGATGTCCTGCATTCGCGCCCACATAAGTATTTCCGCTGCCAACCGTGTTCAGTTGCCCGGCGGAAGCGCCGCCAAATGTGTTGTTGCTACCGGTCGTGTTCTGAGTCCCAGCGTTGTAACCAGAGAGTGTATTGCCTTGCCCTGACCCTGCAGTGTTGTTGATTCCAGCACCATTGCCCACAAACAGATTTTGGTCGGTCGCTCTACCGATGGCAAGAATGGTGACACCAGCAACTTGATAATTGGTGGCGCTGTTTACGGAATTTGCGTTTACCGTCCCGCCGATCGTCCCGTTACCATCAATGTTGAAGCTGGTGCCGACCTGCGTGATCGTCCCGTTCTGGACGTAGCTTCCTGATCCGCTGGCCGGCGCAAAGGCGGCAGCGGAAAAGCCTCCCAAGGTCGCTGCATTCACACTGGTTAGTCCAACACCGTTCCCCGCGAAGGCTCCAGAGAACGCGTTGTTAATGTTTGACAAGGTGACCGCGCTACTGTAAGCGCCACTCAATTGCGCGTTCGTCAGCGTGCCGATCAATTGCTGGAAGCTGAGCCCGCTTCCTGCCGTTCCCAGCTTGCCGCTCGAGTCCACGAAGACTGGCACACCAGAGTTGGTGCTGGCTCCTGAAATGCCTGCCACGTACGTCGCGGTTTGGCTGACCGGATCACCAATACGGATGGTCCCATTGTCGCTCGATCCCCCCAGGTTAGAGACATAGACGTTGTTGCTTCCAGCGGGATTGGCATTCAGTCCAGAGTTGAAGCCCACGAATGTGTTTGAGCTTCCGGTATTATTGGAAAATCCTGAGTACGTGCCTACGAAGGTGTTGTTGTTTCCAGTTGTATTGGAGAGACCCGATCGCATCCCCAGAAAGGTCAGGAAACTTCCGGAAGTGTTGGAGCCGCCCGAGCCCGCACCCAGGAAGCTGTTGTTGCCACCCGAAGTGTTGGCGTAGCCCGAGTTGGTGCCCACAAAGCTGTTGAAGCTGCCGGTCGTATTGGAATAACCCGATTGCATGCCCAAAAACGTGAGGAGGCTTCCGGTGCTATTGGACAATCCTGAGTACGTTCCCAGAAAACTGTTGTAGTTTCCCGTGGTATTGGAGAGCCCCGACCGCATTCCCATGAAGGTGAGGTAGCTGCCGGACGTGTTAGAGCCGCCCGAGCCTGTACCTACGAAGCTGTTGAAATTGCCGGTAGTGTTGGCATATCCCGAGTTGGTGCCTACGAAGCTGTTGTAGCTGCCGGTCGTATTGGAAAACCCGGATTGCATTCCCAAAAACGTGAGGAGGCTTCCGGTGGTGTTGGAAAGGCCTGAGTTGGTGCCCATGAAGCTGTTGTAGTTGCCGGAGCTATTGCTGAGACCCGATAGCGCGCCGACAAACGTGAGGTCGGTTCCCGTGGTGTTGGATTGCCCTGCCGAAAGTCCGATAAACGTATTCTGCGATCCAGTATTGCTCTGTCCTGCCCCGGGACCAACGAACAGGCTGGATGTCCCGTTGATCCCCAACACCGGCGTGCCCGCTAGCGAAAATTGCGAGGCGGCATTCAGACTGGCAGCTGAACCGCTGCCGTCAATGTTGAAGTTGGCACCAACCTGTAGAGCTGTCCCATTGTTGATATACGGACCAGAACTTAATTGCGTGGTGCCTTGTTTGGTTCGAGCTGTGACCGTCGGCACCACCGAGCTTGTGACGGCAGCCTCAGCAGCATTACTCAAAACCACTTCGAGCTCCGGTTGGTGGCCAGTACTCTCCTTGCTGTCAAAGGAGAAGCCGCCGGCAGCGCTGGTCAGGGCCAACGCTACCCCATAATTGGGGATGGATCCGTTCAGCCAGCCCTGCGCCAGTGAGGTCACGTCGATCAAAATGAATTGGTTAAGACTCGACCCGGTGACCTGGGTCGAGTGCTCCCCGGTTGCAGAGACTCCCAATGGAGGTGCGTTGTTGAAGATCAGTCCTCTTTCGCTCCAGCCACCATTAACCTGATATACGTCAAACGAACCGGGAGTAACGACGGCATTCACGTAAAGCCTAAGCGTTGCCTTGGCCACAGTCGCATTTGCGGGCAATGTACCCAGATTGAGACGCATGTAGCTTGTGGTCCCCGCCTGCACCGGCAGCATGATGCTGTTTCCAAAATTCGCAGCTGGCTGCGCACTCGTCACATACGCGTCGGCGCTGGGCGGCGCCTGCGCCGGACAAGTAAGAGAAGCGGACACAATCAAAGCAAAAGCGACAAACAGGTTGCGCAACATACACATAGACACGAGCACCTTCATGGTTAGGAACCGAGGCTTTTTCGGGGAGTAGCTAAGATTGTCAGGATATTCGAATCCTGTGTCAATCGTCTATCAGGGGTATGTCAGCTAACTTGATTCCGCCCTGGCGCTGCAGGAGTGACCGATGATGGCCCGCTCCCGTACATCTGAAGGAGATACCGCCAGGAACCTGCAGCCCAACTCGCTCCTCACACGTCGTAATACATCATGAATTCGTAGGGATGGGGACGAAGGCGAAGAGCGTCCACCTCCTTCTCCCGCTTGTAATCGATGTACGTGTTGAGCATTTCCTCGGTAAAAACATCGCCCTTCATCAGGAATTGGCAGTCCCTTGAAAGTGCATCCAACGCGGCGTCGAGCGAACCTGGCATCGACGGCACCTTGGCCAACTCCTCAGGGCCAAGATCGTAGATGTCCTTGTCGAGCGGCGGACCGGGGTCGATTTTGTTTTCCACGCCATCGATGCCCGCCATCAGCATTGCGGCAAATGCAAGATACGGATTGCAACTGGGATCGGGCGGGCGGAACTCGGCGCGCTTCGCTTTGGGCGAGGCAGAATACATAGGAATCCGCACCGCTGCCGAACGGTTGCGGCGAGAGTACGCGAGGTTTACCGGAGCTTCGAATCCTGGCACGAGTCGCTTATAGGAATTAGTGGTGGGGGCAATAATCGCCGATAGCGCGGGGCCGTGCTTGATCAGTCCGCCGATGTACCACAGCGCCAACTGCGACAATCCAGCATACCCGTCACCGGCAAACAGCGGCTTGTCTTCGTTCCACAACGACTGGTGAGTATGCATGCCGCTGCCGTTATCCTGAAACAGGGGTTTGGGCATGAAGGTCACGGTCTTGCCAGCCTGATTCGCGACGTTCTTCACGATGTACTTGAAGAGCATCATGTTGTCGGCCGAGCGAATCAGCGAGTCGAAACGCAGATCAATCTCGGTCTGGCCTCCCGTGGCCACCTCGTGGTGGTGACACTCGACCTCGAGTCCGCAGCTCTGCATGGTGAGCGCCATCTCGGTCCGCAAGTCCTGGTAGTGGTCGGTCGGCGGTACCGGGAAATAGCCCTCCCTGTAGCGCGGCCGATAGCCGAGATTTCCCTCGGGGCGTCCCGAATTCCAGCGGCCCTCCTCAGCATCGATGAAGTAGTAGCCTTCGTGCTCGTTCTGGTCGAAGCGCACGTTGTCGAAGATAAAGAACTCGGCCTCAGCACCAAACTGGGCCGTGTCGGCAATCCCAGTTGAGGTGAGATAGATCTCGGCCTTCTTGGCGATGTAGCGCGGATCTCGGTCGTACCGTTGCTTGGTGACGGGATCAATCACGTCACACACCATAACCAGCGTGGGGACCTCGGTGAAAGGATCGAGCAGATATCGCGAAGGATCGGGGATGAGGAGCATGTCACTCTCGTGAATCGCCGCCCAGCCGCGAATTGAAGAGCCGTCCATGCCGAAGCCCTCTTCGAACGACACTTCGGTCAGTTGCCCGATGGGATAGGACACGTGATGCCAAAGTCCGGGCAGGTCGGTGAATCTCAGATCAAGCATCTGGACGTTATTATGCTTGGCGAATTCCAGTACCGCTTTCGGGTCAACCTTGGGCGCAGCCATGACGAACTCCTTACCAGGTCCTCCGACAGAATACGCTGCTGCCTAGGCCACAGGGCATACAATCATTTTATCGACCACATAATTTCGTATTATGGATATGAAGCTCACGTAACCGCTCATGGACTTCGATCAAATCGAAACTTTTTTGGAGGTCGCCAAGCTAAGCAGCTTCTCCCGTGCTGCGGAGCGGCGCTTCCGCACGCAACCGGCGATTTCGTCGCAGATCCGCTCGCTCGAGGAAGAAGTGGGCGCCAAGCTGCTGGATCGCAGCGGCGGGCGCGTGGCGGTCACGGCTGCGGGCAAGGTTTTCCAGAAGTATGCCGAGGAGACCATCGAGCAACGCCGGGTCATGCTGATAGCGCTGGCGGAAATGCACCGCGTGCCGCGGGGCGAGATCGTGGTTTCCGCCAACGAAGGCACCTGCCTGCACATCCTGCCGGAGGTGTTCGCTGAGTTCAAGCGCCAGTACCCCGACGTAGCGGTCAACGTAAAACGCTCGGAACATCAGAAGATCCTCGAGGCGCTCATTGAGAACTCGTGCGATTTCGGTGTGGTCTCCATGCCCATCAAGGACAAGCGCTACACGGTCGTGCCTATCCACCGCGATGAGCTCGTCGTGATCACGCCGGTCAAACATCCTTTGGCTGGCCGCCACGAAGTTTCGCTGGCCGATGTTGCGCAATACCGGTTGTTGCTGCCGAAGCTGGGCCGAACACGCGATACCCTCGAATCGCTGTTCCACGAACGCCGTCTGAAACCGATTATTTCTATGGAGCTTGATTCGAGTGAATTGACCAAGCGTTTTGTTGCTGCCGACGTGGGCATCAGTTTCATTTCGCGATCCAACGTCGCCGAGGAACTCAAGTCCAAAACGCTGGCTGCTCTCAAAATCGCGGATGCGGTATTGCAGCGGGATCTGGCTCTGGTATTTCGCAAGGACAAAGCCTTGAGCCGCGCTGCGCTTGCCTTCATCGAGATTGCGGTGAAGCTGAAGACCGGCGCTCCTGCAATTGGCAGTGCACGAACATCCTGACGTCCAGTCCCATTATGATTATCAGGTTAATTTTTCGACGACTATTCACACGCTGAGTGAAAGCGTGTGTTAGTTTTAGAAATTCGGCGAAGATTCAATCTCCGCCCCTGGAGGCGCTCAAATTGGGCAAAAACATGGTTCCGAAACGCATTTTCCTCACCAAGGGTGTGGGAAAGCACAAGGAACGACTCACTTCCTTTGAGTTGGCACTGCGAGATGCCGGCATCGCCGCACAGAACCTGGTTAGGGTTTCCTCGATTTTCCCCCCGCACTGCAAGTTAATACCTCGCAAGGAAGGTCTGAAGTACCTTTATCCCGGTGAGGTCACCTTCGCAGTGGTAGCAGAGAATTCGACTCGCGAACCGCACCGCCTGGTCGCATCAAGTATTGGACTGGCCATTCCGGCGGACCGCAGCACATTTGGATACCTGAGCGAGCACCACTCTTTTGGCGAGAAGGAAGACTTGGCCGGCGATTACGCCGAAGAACTCGCTGCAGAGATGCTGGCGACCACTCTCGATGTTGAATTCGACGCTGACAAATCCTGGGACGAAAAGAAGGAAGTCTATCGGCTATCCAACAAAATCGTTCGCACCATGAACACGACCCAGACCGCCGTGGGCGACAAGCGCGGATTGTGGACAACGGTAATTGCCGCTGCAATTCTCATCTTCGAGTAGTGCGGAGCTCCTGAAATCGAAAACGGCGCGATCATCTCGCGCCGTACATTCTGCTCCCAATAAACTCGCTAACTCTTGTAAGGATGCGGCTCTGGGCCCTTCTCCAGCGTTTCACGGTTCCAGATGAGGCCTTCGCGGCTGTACTGGGCCATCTCGTAGTCCTGGGTAAGCTCCAGCGCGTCAGTGGGGCAGGCATCTTCACAGAGTCCGCAAAACATGCAGCGGCTTAGGTCGTAGGTAAACTCCGTCAGTTCCTTGCGGCGAGTGACTGGATTGCGCTCGCTGCCCACAACAATCAAATGCTCGGGACAGGCGACGGCACACAGATCGCAGGCGATGCACAGGGACTCATTCGTGTCAGGGTTAACGCCGAGGCGGGGCGCGCCACGAAATCGCTCAGCAATCTGGGGACGCTCCAAGGGGTACTGCTCCGTTATCAGCTCCTTCGGAGCCTGGTTGCGGAACGTCACGCCGAGACCCTTGATCAGGTCCACCATCAGCATTTTGCGTACGAACTGCCTCATCCCCGCTCCTGGCTTGGCTGAAGTTTAGCATATCCAGAATCTTCTTAGCGCCCATGAGAGTACCCATTGACGCCGCACCGCCAGTCGCTCAGCGCCGAGTTCCCTTCCCCATCCTGCAGGCGACAACGGCATTCCCGCTGGCTTAGAATCGCATCACGCATGCAAATCGTATTTAGGATCGTACTGGCCCTGACTCTCAGTGGCTTGGTGGTGGCACAGGAGGCCGCCGCGCCGCAGACTAGGGACCAGAACGCGGAGCCCGCCGTGGCAACGCCGAGCCCCGATCAGCCTCAACAGGCGGCGTCTGATCCTGCCAAAACAGCCAACACTGTTGTGCCTCCGCCTCCGACTCCGCAAGCGATTGTCGAAGCTAAGAAGCAATTCAAGGCGGGGTTAAAACTGAAGTCTTCGGGACAAACGGAAGCGGCATTCGGGAAGTTTGAACAAGCATCGCAATTGGACCCGCGTAGCGTGGAGTACCTGACAGCCCGAGAGTTTGCGCGTCAGCAACTGGTGATGGAGGCCCTCGATCGCGGCAACAAAGCGATGCAGGCTAACAATGAAATCGCAGCCAACGCTGAATTCCGGCACGCCCTCGAATACGATCCCACGAATGAATTCGCGCACCAACGGCTCAAAGACTCGGCATGGGAAAGTAGCGTTGCGCCGGGCCGCACTCTCCAAGTGGTCCAGAAGTCAGTCGAGGTTTCTCTCTCTCCGAGTACTGAACTCAAAGATTTTCAGTTTCGCGGAGACGCTCGAACGCTTATCACGCAAGTCGCCAAAGCCTATGGCATTACCGCAACCATTGACGACTCGGTGCAGGCTCGGCGCGTCCACTTCGACATCGAAAAGGTAAACTTCGCTACCGCCATGGAAGGTGTGACTAGGGTTACCAAGACCTTCTGGATCCCGCTCTCCGGATCGCAGATGTATGTCGTCGCAGATACCGTTGAGAACCGTCGCAATTTCGAGCGGCTGGCCATTCGGACCTTTTACCTTAGCGATGCGATGTCTCCGCAGGAACTAGCGGACATGGTGAATGCGTTGCGGGTCATCCTCGACATCAAGTTTGTTTTGCAGGATAGCCAGCAATCCACGATCACCGTCCGCGCGCCATTGCCGATCGTCGAAGCCGCCAGCAAACTCATCGAGAGTCTCGCCGGTGGGCGTCCCGAGGTTACCTTGGATGTGCGGGTTTACCAGATCAGCTCGAGCCTGGCTCGGCAACTTGGGACCCAATGGCCTACGCAGTTCACCATGTTCAATATCAGTCCGGGTTTGATTGCCTCACTCGGAGCGGGCGCATCGGACCTGATCAACCAACTCATCGCGTCCGGCGGAATCAACCAGGCCAACTCCCAGGCCATTCAGGCCTTGCTCGCACAGCTGCAGCAAAAGACCCAGAACCCTCTTCTTTCGACCCCTTTTGCAACCTTTGGCGGAGGACTCACTCTAACTGGTGTTTCGGCCACCCCGCCGATCGCCGTCAACTTAAACGTTAACGAGTCTGACGTTCACAACCTGGAGCACGTTACTTTGATCGCGTCACAAAACACCCCGGCCGTGCTCAAGATCGGAGAGCGCTATCCCATCGTGAATGCGACCTTCGCACCCATATACAACAGCAGCGCTATTTCCAAGGTGGTGGGGAACCAGTCCTACATCGCCCCTTTCCCATCGTTCAATTTCGAGGACCTCGGATTGAACATGAAGGCCACACCGATCATCCACTCCAACACGGATGTGAGCTTGAAGATCGAATTGAATATCCGCACGCTAGGCGGCCAGAGCGTCAATGGAATTCCGATCATTCTGAACCGCGAGTACACCGGAAGTATCACGCTGAAAAATGAGGAATCTGGCGTGGTGGCGGGCCTGATCTCCAAGGCTGACTCACGCAGTCTGTCGGGCTATCCGTTCCTGAGCCGCGTCCCGGTCGCCACTTATGCAGCTGGCGTGCACGATAAGAATGTGAATGACGACGAACTTTTGATCGTGATGACGCCCCACATCGTGCGCATGGCCTCGAGCGCGGGATTTGCCGTTCAGTTGCCGGTGGGACACTGAGAGTTCAGACGGCAGTGAAATGCCGGAGCACTCGGCTCCGGCCTGAGTGATTGAACGCGGAAGACTTTTACTTCGCCGCGCCGGTGAGGTTGTAGTCCACCATTGCCTTCACAACATCATACGGTGTGTTATTGCCAAATCCAACAACTTTGCGACCGTTGATGAAGAACGTTGGAGTACTGGTTACGCCCAGCTTCGTGCCCAAGGTCACCGACTCGCGCACCCGCTTCTCTGTCTCCGGCTTAGCAACACAGGCAGCAACCGCGACAGGATCTGCCCCTGCGTCCTTCGCATAGCCTTTCAGCATGGTCTCGGCGGTGTCCGGCGTGATCTCCCCCTGGTGTTCGTACACTGTGCTGATGAACTTCCAAATGGCGTCGTTGTTCTCTCTCCCGACACAGTCGAGGTATTTCGCGCCCAGGAACGACCATTTGTGGATCGATTCCAACGGATAGTTCTGGAAGATCAGTTTGGCTTTTGGCTCAGCGTCAAGCAGTTTGGTTATGTTGGGTTGGGCGGCTTTGCATGCCGGACACTCCAAATCCCCGAACTCGACAATCGTAACTGCAGCGTCCGCTGGTCCATGGACTGGGCCACTCGCCGCCTTCAGCTCTGCCCGCGCCGCGGCAAAGGGATCCGTACCGAACGGAACGATGTCTCCGGTCAAAGCAAATTTCTGGTCAGGCGTCACGAAAAGCCGGAAGATCTGTTGGCCCTGCGGAGTGTTGAAGACCGCCGTGACCTCGGCAAATCCAAGGGCTTCGGCGGGCTTGATCTCCGCCACCTTCCAGGTCAAATCCTGGTTCCAGCCAAACATATTCTTCAGGAAGGAATCTACGGTCGCTTCGCTGGGGAGCGCTGTCGCGGAGCTGGCAGCCGCCGCTGCGCCGACAGAAGCTGGCTTTGTCTGGGCAACTCCTGAGGCCATAGCGAACTCAAATACAAAAATGATAAGTACCGTATTAATAGAGATATTCCAGCGATTGTTCATTTCTTCCTTTCATAGTCAAAACTCTGTTTCTTGAGGCTGAAGGTTCAGATTTCCAACTTGGCAGCAATCGGGTAGCGGCGGCCGAATCCGAATGCCTTGGGCGAAATTTTCAATCCGGGAGCCGCTTGCTGGCGCTTGTATTCGCTGCGGTCGACCATCCCCGCGACCTTGCGCACTAACTCCGGATCAATGCCCTGTTGGGCCGCGATCGTTTCCGGTGATTGATTGTCCTCGACGTAAGCTTCCAGAATTGTATCGAGAACATCGTACGGCGGCAGCGAGTCGCTGTCTTTTTGGTCGGGACGCAACTCCGCCGAAGGCGGCTTCTCGAGTGTGGACTCTGGAATCACTGGGTCGCACGAGTTGACGTAGCGCGCCAATCGATAGACCAGGGTCTTGGGGACGTCGGAAATCACGGCGAGCCCACCGCACATGTCTCCGTAAAGCGTGCAATACCCTACCCCGATTTCCGACTTATTGCCAGTGGTCAGGACGAGAGCGCCAAACTTGTTCGACATTGCCATCAGGAGCGATCCCCGGATGCGCGCTTGCACATTCTCCTCCGTCACGTCTGGCGGCAGATTGGCAAAGACCGGCTTCAACGAACTCAGGTATGTCTTGAAGATGTCCCCGATTGGAACCAGCTCAAATCGTATGCCTAGATTCGAGGCGAGCGCGGCAGCGTCATCGATACTGCCCTGCGACGAGTACGGCCCCGGCAAACCGACTCCGATTACATTCTCCTTGCCCAACGCATCCACGGCGATCGCGGCGGTTAGCGCCGAGTCGATGCCGCCGCTGAGCCCCAGTACGACTTTTCGGAAACCACACTTGCGCACGTAATCGCGCGTGCCAAGTACCAGGGCCGCATACGCGCTCGACTCAACGCCTTCATCGCGATCATGCAGGTCGCCTGTGAGAGTCTCTGAATCGAAGCAAATCATGTCTTCTTCGAACGATTTGGCCTGTGCGATGATGTGGCCGTCGGGACCGAGCGCAATACTCGAGCCGTCGAAGACCAGACTGTCATCGCCGCCGACCTGATTGACCATGGCAACGGGAACGCGGTAGTTCTTCGCGATAGCCGATAACATGTCCCGCCGAAGTTCACGCTTGCGCAGGTAGAAGGGAGAAGCCGAAATATTCAGCAGAATCTTGCCACCGGCTCCGATCAAGTCCTCCACCGGATCGACGCCATATAGGCGGCGATCCCAGAAGTTTTTGTCATTCCATGCGTCCTCGCAGATGGTAAGCGCAACGGGAGTTCCTCCGACGGGTATTAGAAACTGCTTTTCCGCAGGAGCGAAATTGCGCACCTCGTCGAAAACATCGTAGGTTGGCAAAAGGCGCTTGGATTGTATGGCCGCAACTTCTCCGTCGCGAAGAAGCGCGGCGGAATTTAAGACGGCCTTGCCAGTCACCGATTTGGCCGGCGTGACCAATCCGCAGATCACAGAGATTCCGTGGGTTCTGGAGGCAATCTCCTCGGCAGCCTTGCGGTTGCGTTCGATGAACCAGGGGCGCTCGACCAAATCACGCGGCGGATAGCCGCAGACGCTTAGTTCAGGGAACAAAACCAGTTCGATACCAGCGCTCTTCGCCCGGAGCGCATAGTCGATGATCTTTGCAGAATTGCCGCTGAAGTCGCCAACGGTAGGGTTGATTTGGGCGAGTGCGATCCTCACTCTAGCAGTGTAACGGCGCAGCCGCAGCCGCGCCAAATGTGGACGGTCAATCTTGTCACGGCTCCGGCCTCACGGCGCAGGCAGAGCGTGTGGAGTCGTTGGTGGTGGGGTCATGGTCGGACCGCCCGTAGGTACGATGGGAGGCGTACCAGTGCTGGGATTCGTACCGTCGGGTGGAGTATTCTGGTCCTGAGGACGCGATGTCCGGTGATCGGACGTTGCTGTCGGATATTCGACTTCCTCGCCTGGCCTCCGCAACGTCGGAGCGTTCTGCGGCTTCGGAGCAGGTTTTTGCTCAGCCAGCTCGCTGTCTTTGGATGGCAGGTCAACTTCCTTTTCCGTCCGCACAATTTTTTGGCCGTCCACGGTCATGATTTCTAAGCGCGCAACCTCATTGCCCTTGAATCGCACGAACTCCACTTGTTCGGGAGGAGAACCGTAAATCCACTCTTCGTAATCCTGTCCTTTCTCATCCTTGTCACGTATTTTGCGCGGAGCACGCCCCTTGGCAAAGGTCACCATCTCCTTGTCCATGCCGACCAGGACTTTATGGTCCTTGATGGCCTCCTTGACTTTCGGCGGCAGCGTCTTCTCGAAGGCCTCTGCAGTCGTTAACGCTTTGAAGTCGATGACCGGCCCAAGCATATCGCGTACTTGATCGCCCGTGAGTTCCGGTATGTACTTGTCGAATTCCAGCGTGACCGTCGTACCATGGGCGTCCAGACTCTGTGGACTCGGGCCTCCGGGTACCTGGGTCATACCGCCACCGGCGCCAACCTGAATGTGCTGATACCACTTCTCGTGCTTCTTCGACCCGCCATTTAGTTCGACGATGATCAGGTTCTCCTTGATCTGAACATTGGTGATGACGCAACGATCTCCCGGTTTTGCAGCGGGACCAAAATCCGCGACTTCCTGTGCGATCTTGGCCTCGCTGGGACTCACGACCCCATTCTTGATCTTGATTCCCTTGTCGCCCTGAGGAAGAACGATGCGCGCAAACACCCGCTCCGATTGCAGACTGCGTATCACTAAGAGCCTGGTCGGGCCCGTCATCTTGTCCGTCTGGTTGGGAGCGGCAGGTTTTGCGGACTGAGCGAATAATGGGTACCCGCTGGACGCGCAGACCAACCCAACCAGCAGGAGCGCTGCAACTGCAAACAGCGGATGGCGATGGCGAATCATCAGGGACCCCGTCTTGCCCAAATTATAAGCCCAACGGGGAGCGGAAATGCCACTAGTTTGTGACATCGGGCAGCAGAGGTTCATCTTGGTTTTCCGATTGCGACATGACAGCGGGATTCGCCAGACGATTCAGCGGAAGCTTCCAGACGAGGATGAGACCCGCGACCACGGCAAGCGCTCCCGGTGCACTGGCTTCGATTCCATAACCGCCGCCGGTCAACCACTTCGGACCTCTGACGGTGGCGTGAACCGCGACATTGAATAAGCGTAATCCACTGACGGGCAAGCCCAGCATCAGACCGAGGACCGTGTTCCAGGCAAAATGTATCCCCCACGGCAGCCACAACGCCCTGGTTCGCAAATAGGTAACGGACAGCAGCACTCCGATCGCAATGGTGACCGTGAGCCCCCAAACGCTCGCACCAGGATTCGATAGGTGCACCACTCCGAAAAGAATGGAGAAAACAACAATGGCTCCCGCCGGTCCGGTTGCCTCGACCAACCGTTGAAATGGATAGCCCCGAAACATTAGCTCTTCAGCAAGCGAGCCCGAAGCCAGGACTCCCAGCAGGATCGCGGCTCTGGCCAGGTTGTAGAGGCTGAAGCTGGTCCGTAAGCTCACGCTCCCCCAGATAACAACGGGGAGAACCGCCACGAGCACCAGCAGGAATCCGATCCCGCACCCGAGGGAGAATTGCCGCGCCCACCCTGCCGACAAAGGCAGACCCTGGGCCGCGATGCGATGATCCTCGACGTGGTTCCCGACGGTAAGTAGCCAACTGAAGATAGCCAGCAACAATACTGCCAGTACAGGTCGGAAGACGGTCTCAAAGCGCAGAACGTGATCGCCGGCAATCGCCGAAGCGGAATACCCCGCCACCAGAAACGCAACCACCGAGAGCAATGCCGAAAGCACAAATGCCCAAATGGGATGCAGCCGGCCATCGGAACTAGTGAACATGCTTACGCCTTGTCAAGCTTCGGGACGGGCCCGTGGAAACGAAGTCCGTCGCGCGCGACCTGAAAGTCCAGGGGTTGCCCGCCATTTTTCCGGATTGCCCCTTCTACGCGCTCCCGCGTACCTTTCTCGATCAGTACCACAACGCATCCGCCGCCTCCGGCGCCGCACACCTTGGCGGAACGCGCACCTTGCTTCATGGCGGCTGCAATTAGCTTGTCGATCAGCGGAGTCGTGATGCCCGGGGCATTGGTGCGACGCAGCCTCCACTCTTCTTGCAGCAGACGTTCGACGTCATCCCACTTGGCTTGCTTGAGGGCCTGATGCATTTCCTGCGCGATGCGCGAAATCTCCGCAAAATTCCGGATGACGTGTTTGTCACCGTTAATGTGCTGCTTGAAGACCTCCCAGTTGTTGATCCCCGACTGCCGGGGAGCGCCCGTATAGAAGAGCACAAAACGTTGATCCATTTCTTCTACGGGAATTGCAATGCGCTCGCAATGGATTCCATCCGGATCGAGGTGGATGGCGTTTACTCCGCCGTACATTGCCGGATAGTAGTCCTGGCAACCGGTGGGCACACGGATCAGTTGCGCCTCGACATTTTGGGCGATCACGCGAATTTGTTCGATGTCGATTTCCCGACCAACGAAACGCGCCAGCGCCGCGCTGGTGGAGATCATCATGGCTGAAGACCCGGATATACCTGCACCCGCGGGCGACTCGGAATGCGACTCCAACAGAAATCCCTGATCAGGCTGAAAGAACCGCACCAGATACGCCGCCAGAGAGTGCCTGTATTTCTTAGCTTGCAGCAGTGCGTCGAGGCTGGCGAACCGATCCTCGCGGCCCATGTCCAGCGACTTCAGGTGAATGCCGCGCCCTCTTCGGGGTGTGATCTTACAGGTTGTGAGAATGTTGACCGCCATGTTCACCGTCACCGATCCCGGGTGAAACAGGTACAGCGGCCAGAGGTCGAGGGTCGAGCCGGCCAAGTCAGCACGACAAGGTGCCTGCGCAAAAATTTGATCACTGGTGGCGGGTGGAGAGATTGGACACTTGATCGACATCTTAAGACTTGGCCCCTGGAGTAAGTGCTCTGCCGACGAGCGACACTTCGTCGATGACCGCTTCGACGTCGGCCGAAGTCGTGCGATGGTTCACGATACAAGCACGCAAGGCGAACTTGCCATGAATTGTTGCATTGGATACATAAACCCGGCCGCGTCGCTGGACGTCGCGAAGGATGCGCAGGTTCAAGTCGTCCAGCTGCCCGTCATCCAAGCTACCCGCGCTCGGCACGTACCGGAAGCAAACAGCGCTGAGCGGAACTGGTGCCAGCAATTCCATCTCAGGCGCGGCATCGACTAGAGATGTAAGCCACCTCGCGCAATTCAAATCATTTTCGATTTGCTGCCGGAAGCTGCCGAATCCGTGGTAGCGCAGTGACAGCCAGAGCTTTAAGGCGCGAAAGCGTCTGGACAATTCCAGCGACTCATCGAAAAACGCGAAGTCTTCCAGCGGATCTTCTTGCAGCGACTTGGCGTAATCGCCGGTGAATGAGAAGGTCCGCCGTGCCTGTTGCGAATCGCGAAACAGCAGGCAGCCGCAGTCTAGCGGCTGATAGAGCCACTTGTGAGGATCAAGCGCGACGGAATCGGCGAGTCCCATCCCCTCGAACAGCGTCGGTCGGGCAATGGCCGCCAATGCACCGTAGGCGCCATCGACATGAAACCACGCACCCGATTGCTTGGCGATCTCCGCCAATTCAACTAGCGGATCGATGCTTCCGGTCGCAACCGTGCCGGCCGATCCCACAATGGCGATCGGGCGCTTCCCTTCCTGTAGGTCGTGGTCAATCGCCTGGCGTAGTAAGTCGATGCGCATTCGGAATGCGTCATCACATGGAATCAGGCGCAGGTGATTTCGTCCAATGCCCAATAACGCAACCGCTTTGGCGATCGACATGTGAGCTTGCTCGGAAGCGTAGACGGTTCCTACTTCGCGAACGCCCTGCTCATTGGCAGGCAGACGGGATTCGCGAGCCATCGCCAATCCCATCAGATTAGCGGACGATCCTCCCCCGGTCAGGCTGCCTCGAAACCCTTCGCACCCAATTGCTTGCGCCAGCCATCCCACGACGAGATGCTCCAGTGACACCGCCGCCGGGCCGGAACGCCATGCCGTGACATTCTGATTGAGCACACTAGCAAGAAGATCGGCACCGGCGGCGACCGGCTCTCCTGAACCAAGAACGTAGCCGAAAAAGCGTGGACCTTGTGCGCGGGAGGCCTCGATGACCTTGGTCAGATCGTCAATTGCCGCTGGTCCCATGCCCTGTTCGGGCAGTGGCTCGCCGAAAAGCGTTGTAGCCTCAACTCCTGAGATGCCGGGAAAGCACGAGCGCTGCTCTAGCCCCGCAAGATAGTCAAGTGCAAGCTCGGCAATGCGTTCGTACACTCGCCTATATTCCGCGTCTGAGAGTGCTAGTGGATTCATACAGAGTGCGTCCAGAGTCCCAATAGCAGGACAGTCATTGTAACGCGGCGCCAGGGTATGGATCGCCAGTACTACAAATCGTGGTAGCTGATCAACTCGACGCCGCGCCTTTGCAGCGCATGCTTGGCTTCAGGAGAGGTAAGCACGGCCAATTCCTCTACGCGCGACTGGCGCAGCCGGGTGCGTACCTGGTTGAGATCGGCATCGTTGTAGCCGGGGTGGCACACGAATTCCCACGTGCCTTCCGGAAGGTGCTCAACGATGCATAAGAACAAGTCCTGATCGAGTTCGCCAGTTACCAACACTCCCGCCGAGCCGTCTGGTGTTCGAAAGCCAAGCTTCTCCACTTCGCGACGGAAACTTGCGGCAAATATATTCAAGGCGCTCATTTGTGCCAGTCGGGTCCACAAGTTCGGGCGGTGCAGCAGTCGATCCAACGGCAGTGGAAGAAACTTGCTAAAGGGGTTTCGCACGGCCCGAATTCCACGCGCCTTTGCAGCTCGCAGCAACGGCTGAAGTACCGCCGGAAGCATGTGCGCATGTTTGTGGCAATCAAAGTGGCTGACCTCCAGTCCGGCCGCTTGAATTCGTCCGAATTGTGCGTCAGCTTCGGCCTCGATTTCCTCCGGATTCAATTTTCCAGTTAACGCACTGCGGGTAAAAGCGTTCAGGCTGGCACGCAGTTGTGCGCTTCTTCCATCTTCAGAGGGATCCAGCAGAGATCGCACGTGCTGCGGGGGCAGAATGGTCTCCCCATCGAGCAATGTGACATGACATCCTACGCCGAACTTGGACTGGTGGGCCTGGAGACTGTTTACGACTCTGACCGCATCGTCGAACGCTTTCGACGTTGCCATGAGCGTAGCGGAAGTAATGATTCCCTGCTCAGCACCTTCTACGATGGCACGATTGATGCCCGCTGTCATTCCAAGGTCGTCGGCATTGACGATGAGTCGGCGCACGATTTCAGTGTAGCAAGCAACAAAAAGGGGCCCGTGGACGGCCCCGCACGACTTAAAACTGTTCAGTCTACTTTGCGGCCGCGGGACGCACCAACTCGACGTCAATGGTGATAGTGATGTCGTCACCGACCATCGGGTTCGCGCCACCGACGCCAAAGTCGGTTCGCTTGATCGTGGTGCTCGCCGAGGCTCCCACGTGTGCATTGCCGCGCGGGTCGTTGGCCGCAGCGCTGGGGCCATCGACATCCAGCACGACCTGCTTGGTGGTGCCATGGATCGTCAAATCGCCGGTGATCTTCAACTTACCGGCACCTGCCGCTTCTACCGACTTTGATTTAAACGTGATCGTGGGGTATTTCGCTACGTCAAAATAGTGGTCGCTGCGCAGATCGTCATCGCGCATGGACACACGGGTATCGACCGAGGCAGCTTCGATGGTGGCATCGACGGACGTCTTGCTGGGATTGGATGGATCGTATTGGGCAGTTCCGCTCACTTTGGTGAACGCACCACGGACGGTCGAGATCCCCATATGGCGGACTGAGAACTGCGCAGCAGTGTGATTGGGATCGATGTTCCAGGTTTGAACTTGTGCGACAGCCGAACCCACCAGCATCGCGAGTGCACACAGAATAGTCAGAAAGCGCGTCATTCCTATTGGATCTCCTTAAAGTTTGAATTACGTCGCAGCCCAGGCATCGGGCCCAGGCTGCGAGTCTATCAGAGGATTACTGGCCAGCTACCTGGTTCGGAGTGTTGTGTAGTACCAGAGTCTGGTTGCGGAATTGGATTTCGGTGAGTACCCGCGCGCCGTTCTCGCTCTTCGTGGAAACGGCATCGCTCTTGCGACTCACTTCGACCAACTTTGCCGGAGTGGTCACTTTAGTCTTCCCCTGCGTGAGCGTAACTTCGGCGTTCGCTCCTGAACCGGTCCATGTCACCTTGTATTCTCCCGCTGGAAGTTCAGCCGCTCCTACCTTCACGGCACTGTCGAGGAAGATCTTTCCCGAACCGCTATCAGCGGCAAATGCCGTCGCCGCGATCAAAGTGGACAGTACAATCAAAGCTGCAAAACGTCTCATCGTGTTCTCCTGGTGTGATATGGGATGCGATCGCGGGATTTTTGGCTGCCTGAACTCATTGCACATGGCTCCCGCGACTCGTTGTCGTTTGCGATCTACCTGTTCAGGTATCTCGCCGGTTAGGTATTAGACGGCGGCGGACCCTGATAAGGAGCAGCGAAAACGTGATTATGTGTTGGAACACGAATCGAAAATATCTATGGGAGTTATAAGCATTGAGCGGTTGTGAGTTACCAAACTTTTCCATTTCGTAGAAATTTATAACCCCTGCGCATTACTGCGACTGCAAGTCACACCACGCGCGATAATATCCGCAACGCGTATTCGCCTAAGGAGACTCTGAACAAGTACTTCGATTTCCACCGATCTGCGGTTTAGATTGAGAGGAAATTTGGCGGAGGGCTGGTAGAGCGATGCAACAGCAGACACTGGCGATG
>Ga0097691_1000149_pt1 | contig 63336 bp, 47 predicted proteins | sample NGESurdeep072012_8_FD_72858 | JGI IMG/M metagenome (GOLD analysis project Ga0097691, IMG submission 72858) | Arctic peat soil microbial communities from Barrow, Alaska - NGEE Surface sample 210-1 deep-072012 | ecosystem: Environmental > Terrestrial > Soil > Wetlands > Peat ...
GAAAAGAATCTCTCCGCTAAATCAGTTCCAGTTATCATGACGTTTTCTCGATTCCATCCCTTAACCTGTACCCGAATAGCTGACGCCGTGGCCTTTCAGCCGCGGCAAGTTCAGCTTTCGCGGAGACAAGCGCTTGCTCCAGTCTCATGATGTCGGTCGCTGGCGCGGTACGTTCAGCCCGCCGATCGATGCGCACTCGCTTGGTAGCAAGCGTAATAGGAGGACGTAATGCAACAGTTCTTTAGGTCAGGTGTGGCATTCGTGGTAGTTGCGCTGCTTTGCTTTGCAGCGGGCTTGAAAGCTGCGAACAACACTGTCTTTATGAGTCTGGGCGGGTTCTGGCTCATCGTCGCGATAGTCGTAAGACGAAGGTATGGGAAACCGCCTGCGGGCGCATCCACCTAACGGGGCTTGAGCGTTCCACCCAAGCTCCTCGGCTCAGGGGACGTTGCTCAGTAAACTCAGTCCACCCGGTGTCTCAAACTCGTTGACAGGTTCGGTATACCAGCAGGCGGACCAGGCAACGATGAGAAATGCGCTTTCGAATCGTGATCAGAGGCGTGGCGTTGGGTCTCGGTGACCCAATCGACAGCGCGAATCGACAGCAGACCCAATTTGGACAAGATGCAGAAACCCCGCTCAAGGACGTATCCTCAAGCGGGGCAATGAGTTCTGATTCATGGGCCTGCGAGGAGTTGAACCTCGGACCTCACGCTTATCAGGCAGCTTCATACGAACATGAAATAGGCTCAGAAGTTCCTACTCGCCTGCCTTTCACGAACATCCTGCTCAGCATGTTTCACATTTACGAATATTTTGCGCACCTGCGCGAACATCTTGCGCATGCGAACGGACACCACAACGGACACCACGGGTCAGACGTCTAACGTGCGTTTGCCCCGGAAGAGGTGGCCGAATCCCTAGGGACTCCGCACGACTGGTGTCGGTACGCCGACGTTGCTCTGGGTTGCGCGACCGAGTTCGCCCCAGTGATTGTCGCCCCAGCAGTACGCCCGTCCATCCTGAGTCAACCCGCAAGTATGTGTCAGACCCGCCGCGAGATGGCTGAACGTCAACCCACCTGTGACGGGCACAGGCGCCCTCCGGGAAGTGCTCGTTCCATCGCCGAGTTCACCGTCGTCGTTGCGCCCCCAGCAGTAAGCCGCGCCGCGACTAGTCAAAGCCGCAGGTGTGCCCTCCCGCCGTGAGGCTGGTGAACGTAAGCCCTGCCGTCACGGGCACCGGTGAGCCGCTCCCCGTGGTCGTCCCATCACCCAGCTCGCCGAAGAGATTCAGACCCCAGCAATACGCTGTGCCGCTACTAGTCAAACCGCAGGTGTGTCTATAGCCGGCGGTGAGGCTACTGAACGTGACACCGCCATCAACCGGCGTGGGCGATCGGACAGCCGGAGTGTCGCGGCCCAACTCGTCCCAACAGTAAGCCGCGCCGCCACTGGTCAATCCGCACCATTGCGGCGGTAAGTTAACTCCCTCCTGATGACCGTCGAGACACGCAATCGCGGGGCGTCGGTCATCTCATTTCTCCGTAGATTTGCCGGAAGAGCTGAATTCTCACATTTAGCCAGCGAGTGCCCAATGCTTGATTCGGAACGGGCTTCCGCACCAACGGTTCCCCGCCAGCAACCTAGCGGCAGCCGGCTACAACGTCTTTGGCGCGCGTTACGTAGTCCCAGCAATCACTGGTCAATTCTATCGCTGGCGGCGTTGGGGGCATTGGTCGGGGTATTCGGCATCGTCACGTTGAACGTAGCGCTGCATGCCACCGCCAGTAATACATTCTGCGCGGCATGCCACGCGCAGAACGCTGCGCTCGATTGGGAACAGTCCTCGCACTACCGGAACCGCACCGGGTTTATAGCGGGATGCGGCGATTGCCATGTACCGCAAAATTTTTTTGCGAGGATGGCCCGGGAAGGGCGAGTTCCCCGGGAAATTCTGAGCCAATTTTCCGGGAAAATTTCAACGCCCGAGAAATATGAAGCTCACCGCCTAGCCATGGCGCAAAACGAATGGGCACGACTGAGGAAAAACAATTCGCAGGAATGCCGCGACTGCCACCGCGTCGGTGCAATGGCAGATAGCGGAAATCCCTCTGTGAGCGTTATGCACAGGACAGGGCTTCGCTCCGGCCAGACTTGCATCGACTGCCATAAAGGAGTCGCTCATATAGCGCCTAACGAAATGGCCCAATCAAGCGGCAAGAAGGGCTGATACTGGGAGTGACGGTCGAAGTGAATTGAAGGGAGGCAGATCGCGGCGGCGAGGAGCAAGATTCGACGGTTTACTCGGCCGGACTAAGCCGCAACGCCAATTGCCAGCAACACTGCATACGCGAGCAGCAGCCGCGCTCCCTTTGGCGTCATCGGCACCAGATCTTCGAACCGTTCCAGAATGAATATCGCGCGCGCAGTGGAAGCCGCATACGGAATCGTCAGAAGCGGCAATAACACCCATGCGCTGAAAGCATGAGTCAGGTACAACCACAGTGGCACAATGTACGCCAATACCAGCAGCAGCACGAATTCCGCACGGCTCCACTCCGTTCCGAAGCGCACGGCAACCGTGCGCTTGCCCTTGGCGACATCGAATTCGACGTCGCGAATGTCGTCGATGATCAGAATGTTGGTGGTCAGGGCGCCAATCGGCAGACTGCAGACGAACACCGTGGGTGGCAGCGCGAACAACGGCGCCAGCGAATCCCACGAGGCGCCCCGTGCGGCCGCGGCCTGGACGAAGTAACTGGCCACCACAGAAACGACGCCGAAGAACATGAAGAACAATGGATCGGCCAAGCCGTGTCGGCCAAGCGGATACGGCCCTGCCGAGTAGATCGAACTGGCCGCGATACTGGCCAGGCCAATGACCAGCACGGGAAGCCCTCCGATAGACAGCAGATAGGCTCCGGCGGCCAGAGCCAGCGTGTAGCAAACGTAAATCGCTCTCTTCAGGCCGACGATTGTCAAGCTGCCGGCCTTGACCGCGGCTACCAATTCAGGATGTTCGCGGTCTTCGGGTTGCTCGACGAGGTTCACATAGTTGTCGGTTATGACGCCGCCGATCTGAATCAGCCATCCGACAAGAAATGCCAGTAGCGCGGGCACTACCGCCCGCACCCCGTTGTGTGCCGCCAGACCCAGCGCCATGATGACTGGCGGGGCGGCGATTGGAAATGTGTGCGCCGGATAAAGCAGGTTGCGGCGCCATAACTCGCGTCGCGACAACGTCATCGATTCCGCCACACTGTTTGTCATATCAGTCTTCTGTTCCGGCTCCTCTGATAGAGGCAGTTCAGGCTACAACGAACGTTGCTAGTTTCCTTGTTCCAGCAGCGAGACGAGGATCGTAGATCATCCCTTAGTTACAGCGGGTTCCATGTGCGCGACTCGCCCACCCTTCTCAAGAGAGAAAACGATGAGCGACTCAGAAGTTGTTGAGACAATCTACGGGAAGTACAGCAAGTTCGAGATCGTGAAGAAGTCGTCAGTCTTCGGGAGCCCGGAGTCTGCTGGTTACGGACGAACCGGCGCTGGAGCACAATCTCCGCGCGGCGGCAGTCACGGCGCAGTTGATGGAGCGAGAGCTGCTGACTTACGTAATCTCGCCGGATCTGGAATACTACCGACACATGGCTCAGGCAACCGGCGGATCCTGGACGCAGGTGACTTCGTCAGCGGACTTTTCGGGGGAGCTCATCGTTGATGCAGCACCTACTAAGTGAAAATGTTTTGTCTCTGTCTGAGACACTGCACTCTCGCCACAGTGACAAGAAGAAAGCCCCACAATCCGCTAACTGGTTGCGGGGCTTTCCTTTGTCCGAATGGGCCTGGGTAGAGTTGAACTACCGACCTCACGCTTATCAGGCAGCTTCATACGAACATGAATTAGGCTCAGAAGTTCTAACAAGCCTGCCTTTCACGAACATCCTGCTCAGTATGTCGCGCATTTGAGAACATCTTGCGCGCTTCCGCGAACATTTTGCGCGTTCGAATGGACACCACAACGGACACCATTCACGGTCGCCGCCCTGGCCGGCGCGGTCGTGGCGGTCGGCCACTTGCTCCAACTCCGTACGGCATCGCACCAATCGCGGGCGCGGTCCTTTGCTTCGGGCTCCGCATGATAGCGATCCGCCGTGGGTGGCACCTTCCTACATCTGGCGAGCGCACACTCCAGCACTAAGAGACGCTCGGCCGCCACTAACGAGTCGATTCAAGCCGACGGGCGATTTACGATGTCGAGGACTCTGTCTGCGATCTAGAATTCTATGACAATCACCGGTGCCTATAAGCGAGTGAGAAAGGCGCTCTTGTTCTCAGGACCAGCTCGGTTGACGGTTGTGTTTATCATCGCCGCTCTTCTCGTCGGTGTACTTCGCCACGTTCTCATTCAAAGGGGTGTGCTCCCTCAGTTCGTCTCAGGGAAATGTCCGGGCGGGGTTCCGCCCATCGGATGGACGATAGATGCTAGACCAGTTTGCCTGCCTATTTCACCTGCCCCTGGTATGAGCAGTCATTAGCGAGGACGCCAAGTCGACCGTAGCGATTGTCCGATCCTCGATCACCTAATCCGAATTGTCGCGAGAGAAATCCGGATTTCTACGAGCATTCGGACGGAAATCTGTTGAAAGTTTCTGGATAGGGACGCATCGTGGGGTCAACACAGGCGACGTTAGCAATAGTCCGGAAGTGCCAGCGCATGCCCTAAGCGAGACCCATGTACTCAACCTGTATCTTCTGCCACACCGATCTCGGAGTCAACGAAACGATCGAGCATTTCCCTATCGGCCGACGTCTCGCTTTCGACGCGGCGAAGGGACGCTTATGGGTCGTTTGCCGGAGGTGCGAGCGATGGAATCTCACACCTCTCGAAGAGCGGTGGGAAGCGGTCGAAGAATGCGAGCGCGCGTTCCGAGCGACCAAGCTTCGAGTCTCTTCCGAACATGTCGGGCTTGGTAGAGTCGGGGAAGGACTCGAGCTGGTAAGAATCGGTGAGCCACAGCGCCCCGAATTCGCTGCCTGGCGCTACGGCGATCAATTCGGCCGAAGACGAAACAGACAACTCGTGAAAACCGTCGCGGTTATGGCTGGCGCCGCGGTCATCGTTCCTTTGGGTATCGCCACCGGGTTCGGCTTGGGCGCCGTCGGAATTAACATTTTTAACCTCACGAGCTTGAGCACGAACCTCTACCGGAGAATGCGCATTGTGGCGCGGGTTCCGAACCCAGACGGCGATCCGTTTCTTCTCCGCCTGGGCGACGTCGCGGCGGCAATCATGCTTCCCGCAACCGCTCGCGAGCCGTGGGGGCTACAGCTGCAACACCACGTGAGCCGAGATGTCACCAGACCCTGGTGGTCCTACGACAAACAGACAGCAGTCACGACAATCCGCGGAGAGCAAGCGCTCCGCATCGCCGCGCAACTGCTTCCTCGCATGAATGAAACGGCAGCGTCCGGCAGGAACGTGAAGCAGGCTGTTGCACTGGTTGAAGAGTATCGCGACCCCGCGCGGGTATTCGATTCTGCTGCGCGAGTAGCGCAGAGACCGAGCTGGAACGTCACGCCATATCTGGGCACCCTTGTTATTCCGCACGATTTCAACGAGCGGGGAAGGATGGACAAGCTCGCCCCAGCCCTACGACTCGCGCTCGAGATGGTCTCACACGAAGACACTGAACGACGCGCGCTTGAGGGAGAGCTTCGCCTTCTCGAAGATGCATGGCGCGAGGCAGAGGAGATCGCAGCCATCGCTGACGATCTCTTTCTCCCTGCGGACATTTCCGAAAAGCTCGGGGAGATTAAGGGAGGCAGGCCACCGCAGTAGTTGGCCCGCTATCCGTACTGGGGAGTGTGCCCCCGCCCAAGTCGGGTACGCCGGGCGCTTCGCCGCATGATTCCGAGAATAAAGCGGGTTTCTAGCTCGACCAACTCTCAACCGAAGGCGCCCTCCGGCCCAGAAACGAAAAACCCCGCCAGCGCGTAAACGCTTGCGGGGCAATAGTCTGAAAGTTATGGGCCTGGGTAGAGTTGAACTACCGACCTCACGCTTATCAGGCAGCTTCATACGAACATGAATTCGGCTCAGAAGTTCTAACTAGCCCGCCTTTCCGAACATCCTGCTCAGCATGTCGCGCATTTAAGAACATCTTGCGCACTTCCACGAACATTTTGCGCATGCGAATGGACACTACAACGGACACCATCCTTTCTGCCGCTGTGTCAAGCCATCAGTCCTCCGGCCACCGTCGAGGCTCGCTGCTTCGCCCAATTGCGGGATAGTCTGGGCTGACGGCTCAAACTCTTTGGCTAAAGACTCCGGAGCTCGTCCCGCTCGGACCAACTCCACCACGTGTTCTCTGAACTCCCTGAGATACATGCGACGCATTGACCAACCCGGTCGCATCTACGTAATCCGACGTATTGGGTAGACAAAACGATCAGGATAACTTCCGATTATGTCTGTGCAACTACCTCACCGGAAGAGCGTCAGTATCCTGCTGATGTCGGTTATGATGTTCCAAATCGGGTGCCGAGGGTGGATCGAGAAGCCCATCGTACCGGACACTGGAATAGGAATTCCGCAACGCGGCCTTCTGAGAGTCACGAAGACAGACGGCGCGATAATCACTCTACGAGACTTTGTGGTAAGGAATGACAGCATCGTCGGTTTCTTTTCCGACGGGCCTAGGTTGCGGGCAGCTGTTGCACGAACCGACGTGACGAAAATCGAGGTGAGAGGTGATACCACGCCGCGAGGGGTACGAATCGCGGGGAAGGCGTATTTGGGGGTCGTGATGGTTCTGATGCTCGCGTTAGCGGTTTCGGTAACAGGGTGGGGCAACGCCGCCAGTCAACTCCCCCACTGATGCTGCGAGCTGAGCTACAGAAGGATTTGCGCCACGGCGTCGTCGATCTTGCATTGAAGAAAGACATTCCCCAATGCCGGTCTCGCCTTCGTCGGAATCTCCATCCACACCCGTCACGGCGGTACCATGCCGCACGTCGATCGACGGAACTATCCGCCCTACCACCGACCGTTTCGTCTATGGAAGACCCTTCGGACAATCGCCGCAGTAGGATGCCCCATCCAGACGATGGCTCCGTCTTACTCACGCGCGGCGACCAGTCGCACCGACTCCGCTGGTGGGCGTGGACCCTTTCTATCGACTGGACCGGGCAAGGTGGCCGAACCACCCTGCAGCTTCACTCACGTATGCTCCGATCGATCGTAGCGGTGGCGCTGACGCTCTGCACGGCTGGCTGCGAAGCCGGTCTGACGGTCCCGAAAGACCCCGGGACCGTGCACGGACGCGTGCGCGATCAGACTGGCGGGCCGGTAGCGAACGTCCCATTCTCGGTTGAGAGTCCGAACGGCATCGGCAGCACGTTCTGGGAGACGATCAACACGCGCAGCGACGGCACGGTGACGATGGAAGGCGTACCCGCCGGGACGCACCGCACGTGGGTCACTCCCCCGGCGGGCTACGCGGCGATTCCGGATTCGCTCACCAAGTACGTGTCGGTGTCGAAGGGACAAACCACCGAAGTCACGTTCACGCTGACCAAGCCCTGACCGGCGTGCTTCAGCGGTCTAACTAAGCGGTCAGACTCCACCGTAGCGCTGGTTCCGGCAGCCCATGAAAAAGTGCGCGCTCTCCTTCCTACATAAGGATCGCGATTTCTCGGAGCGACTGGATTTGAACGAGCGACCTCCTGCTCCAAGAGCAGGAGGTGGCCAACGCTGCTGGAGTCACGCTCACGCCTATCGGGCGTGAGGGGGCCGAGGTGACGTATCGCTAACTAGGGCGCTCCGTCCAAATGGGCCGACAACAGCTCGAGAAGTATTGCCTGTAGGCGAACGCGTTGCGACACGACTTGCAATTATCTGTGAAGAATGTTCGGGTATCGTCCGCGTAGCAGATAGCCAACAATCAGACCAACGACGAACGAAATCACTTCTGCTTGGTCAATGTGCATGTGCCAATATCTCCGAGGACTTCGTTGGCTGACAATCCGGTCGTACACGATGCGCGAAATATATGGGCCTGGGTAGAGTTGAACTACCGACCTCACGCTTATCAGCGGCCGTAGATGTCTTCCATCCTTTCCCGTCCTCTGCTGTAAAGTGTGGCCTAGTCAGGCGATAGCCCTGCTCCATGGGAGAAGGCCACACTGCGTGAAACACGGCCAAACAGGGCGGCACTAGGTACGTGACTAGGTGTACGCGCACCAACGTTGAGAAACCGTCGTACGGAAATCCTTGGTATACAGAGATGTGATTTTAAAAGGTTTCGGATCGTGCAATGGTTCGGCTGGCATCACGCAGAGAACCGAATACGCGCTCGGCCAAAAACCACACCCGAGACCAAGCAAGCGCTAAGAGCAACGAAGATGACAGCAACCGTCTGCCAGCCCTCAGACGCGTTCCAAGCCGCGGCAACAAATCTCGCGCCGTAAGCGACCGCAAACGCCACTACATACCGCAGCCAGTCCAACTCCGTAGGAAAAGCTGCGGTAAGGCCACCAGCGACGAGGCCAAGACCGATGGCCGCAAGGACTGCTGGAACGGGGGGAAGGGTCATAACCGAAAGAACCACGGTGACAAGAACAATGACGCCAATCAGAATGTTCCTTCTCCGAGGCCCCAGCCGGATTTCACTGACGGATTTCATCGATCTCTATGGGATGTTTTCGCCTGCCGTCACCGCAGCGCATTCGTATCCAGTTTACCATGAGCGGAATCTGCTTCAACTCGGATACCGTTAGCGGCCGCTCTGTCGGCACAGGGGCACGAGGGTCCCCTGAGACATGTTTCGCAAAATGTGTATTTCCGCTGATGCCTCCAGATGAATCAATGTGCGCAACGACGCCATGTAGCGTACCGGCTTGGCCGTCCATTCCCGCAACCAATTCCAGGTACTCAACCATATCTGAAGGATATTCGACGACTCGAATGGATCGATCCTTACCAAACGTCTCCGCGTTAAACCTTATCGTCCGGGTGGGTTCGGCGCTGCCTGGTTTGGACTCTTCGGAAACACGGCAGGTACCCATCGAATCAGGCGGAACGCTTAGCGCCTCGTACGGGCTGGTTGGGATTCGAGCTTGTGCTCCCAGCGCGCTGGGAGCCAAGCTCAACAAGGCTAGTCCGCTCAAGAGTAGACGCACTGCTCTCGGCTAACAGGGTGCGATGGTTATTGACTCTGCCACGAGATAGAACGTGAGACCTCCGTCTTCGCTTCTCCACAGTCTGTAGTGATAGTAGCACAGCTCCTCGCCATCGCCACTGCGGAACGTTCAGCGTGACAGCAAGCTCCTTCGCTGTCAGCAATCGAGGCACTTTCAGTTCACTGCTCACCTGCTCCTCCAATGTCAAAGCCAACGTGGAAATGCTTCTGACATCTAGGTATGGTGGACCCTCTCTAACGTGTGTGGCCCTCTCCGGACCTGCATCACCTAGCGCCGTCCCGTCAGTGTTTCCCGCGTTTTTCAGGTCACTAGGTTTTTTGCTAGGAATGGACGCAAAAAAGCCCGCCGAGGAACAGGTCCAAGGCGGGCTAAGTTGTTGATTTTATTGGTATGGGCCTGGGTAGAGTTGAACTACCGACCTCACGCTTATCAGGCGTGCGCTCTAACCACCTGAGCTACAGGCCCCTCGCCACAGCTAACCGCCTATGGCGCAGAGTCTTGCAACTTAGCCGCGCACCGAGGGATGGTCAATCGGCGGAACGCGGCGATCGTGACTAAACCGTAATTCTGTTTTCACGATCGCGTCATGCGCCGGGATGAGTATTGAAGGTGGGTAAACCTCCCTTTGGAGTTCATTGACTCATTCCGTCGAGCAGCACATGGCTGAAAATCGAAAGGGATTCGCACTGATCGAAATCGTGATCGTCTGTGTCGTGCTCGGCATTCTCGCCGCCGTCGCGGTACCGCGGTATGCGGGCGCCAAGGACAAGGCATACATGGCCGCGATGAAAGCCGACCTGCACACCATCGCCATCTACGAAGAGCAGTTCGCCGCCGACAACCACGGCCAGTACTTCTCCGGCACAGCGACACCGGACGCTCCGCTCAACGGATTCACGCCCTCGAAAGACGTGACCGTGACCCTGACCGCGTTCAACATCCTTGGCAGCCAGCTCGCCGACTGGACCGCCATTGTCAAGCACTCGCAATCTTCACAGAGCTGCGAAATGCGGGCGGGAGAAATCACCTGCACGACGGGAAACGCGCTGACGACGGGCCTCCTCCGCCCGAACTGAAGCACCCGCGGCCCTGCTTGAAGCACCCGCGGCCCTGCTCCGATCGCTGAAAAACCAAAATGCCCCGCAATCGCGGGGCATTCCTATTTCGCCGATCAGAACAAGAACGCCGTTCAGTCCTCGTACTTGCGCGGATGCGCGGGGTGCGGCTTCTCGATCTCCTCTGTGTCGAACTCGTCGTCCAGATCTATGAGGTCGTCCTCGAGATCATCGCCGAGATCGTCCTCCTCGTCGTCGTCGTCGAGATCATCCTCATCCGGGTCCGGGTCGTCGACGTCTGCCACGTCGTCGTCCCACTTGTCCTTGCTGCCGTCCTCTTCGTCGTCTTCGTCGTCTTCCAGTTCGTCCTCGAGATCCTCGTCCTCGGGGTCACCTTCCGGGGCCTTCTTCGCCAGCCACGCTTCGGTTCCCCCCTCGTTCAGGAAACTCCCCGCGGACTCCAGCATGGCGCGCATTACCGTGATCTCCATGGTTGTTAGACTGAAGCGCGCTCGCGCTTCGCCCCGCGCGACAGCTTCTTACGATCGTTAGAGCTGAGGAAGCGTTTCCGCAGTCTGATCGACTTCGGCGTAACCTCGATCAACTCATCTTCCTCGATATACTCCAGCGCACCTTCCAGCGTCAGCTCCCGCGGCGGCTCCAGCTGAATGTTGTCGTCGCTCGACTTGGACCGCATGTTGGTCAGCTTTTTCTCACGGGTCGGATTGACATCCATGTCGCCCGGCCTCGAATTCTCACCAACCAGCATGCCCTCGTAAACCGCGTCACCAGGGGACACGAATAGGGTAGCTCTCTCGGCAAGATTTGCAAGCGCGAAAGCAACTATGACTCCGCCTTCCATGGAGACGAGCGTGCCTCGCATCCGGCCCGCGAGAGGACCAGCCCACGGCCCGTAATTGAGGAAGCGATGGTGAATGATGCCGGTGCCGCGAGTGTCGGTGAGGAACTCCGAGCGGTAGCCGAACAGTCCGCGCGCCGGGATCTTGTACAGCAGTCGCACCATTCCCTGCCCCGGATTCTTCATCTCCAGCATCGCCGCTCGGCGCGGCCCGAGCTTCTCGATCACGACGCCGAGGTATTCCTCCGGCACATCGATGGACAGCTCTTCGTAGGGCTCGAGTCGCTCGCCCTGCGGACCTTCACGCGTGATCACCCGCGGACGCGATACCTGAAACTCGTAACCCTCGCGCCGCATCGTCTCCATCAGGATGGTGAGATGCAGCTCACCTCGGCCCGACACGGTCCAGGTGTCCGTGGAATCGGTGTCTTCAACCCTGAGCGCCACGTTCCGCTCGAGCTCCTTGAAGAGCCGCTCCCGGATCTGACGGGAGGTGACGAATTTCCCGTCCTTGCCGGCGAAAGGAGAGTTGTTGACCAGGTAGTCCACCGAGATGGTCGGCTCCTCGACGGAAATCCCGGCCAGCCGCTCCGGATGCTCGAGGTCGGTCACCGTGAGACCGATCTCGACTCCCTCGAGTCCGGCGAGAGCCACGATCTCGCCAGCCGAGGCCTGCGGAACCTCGATGCGATCGAGCCCCTCGAAGGTGAAGAGCCTGGTCACGCGCGATTGCTCTGCCTTCTGCGAACTATCGAGTGGCAATAGCGCAACCGGATCTCCGACGTGAATGGTGCCCCGCTCGATGCGGCCGATCCCCAGACGTCCGAGGTACGGTGAATGATCGATGGTCGAAATCAGCATCTGAAACGGACCCGCATCATCATGTGGCGGCGGCGGGACGTGCTCTATGATCGCGTCGAAAAGGGGCGACAGGTCGACGGGCGTGACCTCCATGTCCATCGTCGCCACACCTTCGCGCGCGGACGCGTAGACAACGGTCGCGTTGAGCTGGGCTTCGTTCGCCTCGAGCTCGATCAACAGGTCCAGCACCTCGTCGTGCACGCGCATCGGGTCAGAGCCGGCCCTGTCGATCTTGTTGATCACGATGATCGGCGTGCGGTCGAGCGCCAGAGCCTTCCTGAGGACGAAGCGGGTCTGCGGCATGGGCCCATCGAACGCATCGACGACGAGCAGCACGCCATCCACCATGCGGAGGATCCGCTCCACCTCGCCGCCGAAGTCGGAGTGGCCCGGGGTATCGACGATGTTGATCTTCGTCCCCTTCCACCGGATGGAGGTGTTTTTCGCCAGGATGGTGATGCCGCGCTCGCGCTCGAGCGGGTTGGAATCCATGACGCGCTCCATCACGACCTGGTTCTCGCGGAACGCTCCCGCCTGCCGGAGCATTTTGTCCACGAGAGTGGTCTTGCCGTGATCGACGTGCGCGATGATCGCGATGTTACGGAATTCCAGCTTTGCCATAGCCTTATAAGTTAGCTAGGCGTGCAAGTGCCTCTCGCGATCGAGCATATCGTCTCGTTCGAGCTGGATTGTCACGTGCTGGATGCCGAAGAGGCGCATCGCGTCGTGGATGTGCTCCAGGACGTGCTGGTGCTGTCCGGGCTCGCGCACGATGCAGTGCGCGCTCATCGCCACCACCGCCGGCGTAACCGCCCAGACGTGCAGATCGTGCACCGATTCGATGCCGGGGATCGCCTCCAGCTGCCCCCGAACCGCGGGGAGCGGGATATGCGCCGGCGTTGACTCGAGGAGGATGTCCACCGACTCCCGCACCAGGCGCCAGGCTCCGCTCATGATGAGAACCGTCGTGAGAATCGAGGCAATGGGGTCCGCCATCAGCCAGCCGGTATAGCGAATCAGAATCGCCGCGACCAGCGTCCCCACGCTCGCGAGCAAATCCCCGAGCACGTGCAGGTAAGCGCCGCGGGCATTCATGTTGTGGGAGGAGCTTCCGACCAGCACGCGCGCGGCGATGATGTTGACGACCAATCCGCCCGTCGCGACCGCGAGCATCAAGCCGCCCTGAATGGGCGCCGGCGCGCGGAACCGCGACGCGGCTTCCCACAGAATCCAGGCGGAAATCAGCAGCAGCGTCGCGCCGTTCAGGAACGCGGCCAGAATCTCCCATCGCAGGTACCCGTAGGTCTTCTGCGGCGTCCCCGGCTGCTTGCTGAACCACGCCACGAACAGAGCGAGGGCGAGCGCCGCCACGTCGGTGAGCATGTGCCCGGCGTCGGCGAGAAGCGCAATCGAGTTGGAGAGAAATCCGCCGATGACCTCGACGACCAGCAGCATCGCCGTGAGCACCAGGGCGATTCGAAGGCTTCGGACGGGAGCATCACTCGCGTGCGCGTGGCCTGGCCCGTGGTGATGAGCGCCGTCGTGCTGGTGCCCCTCACCGGGATTGTGGTAAGTTGTCTCCGTGCCCGGCCGGCTGCTCGCCATAATTGTGCTCGTGCTCCTCAACGCGTTCTTCGTTGGCGCCGAGTTCGCTCTTGTCCGCTCCAGACGGACGCGTCTGGAGGCGATGGTCCGAAGTGGTGACCGACTCGCCCGCTTCGCCGTTCGTGCCTCCTCAAATATCTCCCGCATCCTCTCAGCGAGCCAGCTTGGGGTTACGCTGGCGAGCCTGGGCCTGGGGTGGGTCGCGGAGTCGACCGTCGGTGAGGTGTTCGAACATCTGTTCGCGAATCTCCCGTTCGCCATCGAGCTGTCGATGCGCCTCACACTGGCGGCAACCGTAGCGCTGATCATCGTCACCTATCTGCACGTGGTGTTTGGCGAACTGGTGCCGAAGGCCGCCGCGCTGAACCACCCGGAAGCGCTCGCGCGCTGGCTCGCGCCGCCCCTGCTGTTCTTCGCGTGGATCACTACTCCATTCACCTATTTCCTCAACAAATCCTCGCAGGTGATTCTGCACGCGCTCGGCCAGGAAAAGGCGGGCTCCGAGGAAGCCGTGCATTCGCCCGAGGAGATCCGTCTCCTCGTCGAGCAATCGCAGGAGAGTGGACAGATGCAGGCCCACGATGCCGACCTGATCGATGCCGTCTTCGAGTTCTCGGAGAAGAACGCGCGCGAGGTCATGACGCCGCGGACCGCGCTGGTGGCGTTGCCGGTCGAGGCGACGCTGTCGGAAGTGTTGAACGTAGTCCAGGAAAGCGGGTTGTCGCGTTATCCCGTGTACGACGAGTCGATCGACAACATCATCGGCGTCGTGCTGGCCAAGGATCTCCTCAAGCTTCTTGCTCCGCGCGCGAATACGGAGGCGTTCGATCTTCCATCCATCATGCGCCCGGTACACGTGATTCCCGGCTCGCGGGAAGTCGAGGAGGTACTCGCCGATTTCAAGCGGCTCAAGGAGCACATGGCGGTGGTACTCGACGAGTACGGCGGGACGGCCGGCGTCGTAACAATGGAAGATCTGCTCGAGGAGATCGTCGGCGAGATTCTCGACGAGTACGACACGCCAGAGGATGCCGAAGCTCCGCTCGACACCCGCGCGGGAGATACGCTGGTGCCGGGGAGCACGCACATCGGTGAGCTGAACGAGCACTTCACTCTCACCATCCCGGACGAGGACTACACTACGATCGGCGGCTACGTGTTCGGTGTGCTGGGCCGGCTACCCGTCGTCGGCGACCGCGTGGTCGCCGGAGGCGCGATCTTCACTGTGCGCGAGATGGACGGGCGGAGGATCGAGTCTCTGTCGGTCGATCTGAATGCGCCCGGCGACCGCGGCGCGGCTGGGCGCGAGCCGCAATCGACGCACACAGAAGCGTAGCGGCGATCATGCTCGACGGGTCGGCGCGATTCAGGCCGGCGATGTCGAGCGCGGTCCCGTGATCCGGCGACGTTCGCGGGAACGGAAGGCCGAGCGTCACGTTCACGGCACTGCCGAACGAGGCGACCTTGATCGCCGTCATGCCTACGTCATGGTAGGGCGCGATCACCGCATCGAACTCGCCGCGCATCGCGCGCACGAAAACCGTGTCGGCGGGGAAAGGCCCGTCTATTCCCGCGGCGCGCGCCGCCGGCGCGAGAAGCTTTGAGTCCTCGCTGCCGAATCTCCCGCCATCTCCCGCGTGCGGATTCAGCGCGCACAGCGCGATCCGTGGCTCGGCGATGCCGAACCAGTCCCGCAGGCCGTCGCGCGTGATGCGCGCCGCCTCGGTTATCGAGCCGGAGGTCAGCTTCTCGCTCACGTCGCGGAGAGGAATGTGGGTTGTCGCGAGCACCACGCGGAGCTTGTCCGACGCGAGCATCATCGCCACGCGCGCGCCCGTGAGGTGCCCGAGCATTTCCGTGTGTCCTGGATAATCGTAGCCGCCGGCGTGCAGCGCTGATTTGTCGATCGGAGCGGTCACGATGCCATCGACGTCGCCCGCCATGGCCATCTGAACGGCTCGCTCGATCGCAAGTCCGCTCAGCTTGCCGGCCAGCGCGGCGCCGCCTTCGGGGCGCCAGCGTCCCACCGATTCTCCGACGTCGACCCCGGATGCCTCCGGACCAACCACCACAATGTCACAGCGCTCGCCGACCCGTGAGTCAGCGAGCGCTTTGGCGACGATCTCCGGTCCAATCCCGCGGGGATCCCCGACGGTCATGGCAAGACGCGCTTTCACTGTCTACATCCTTAGCGACACGTATGTCTGCTTCCGCATGTCGTCGAGCAGCTGCCTGATCGATCTCTCGTCCGAGAGCTGGGCGCGGATCTGATCGCGGATCTCGCTCTCCTTGTATTCGCCCGCGTCGGTCGCTGTGACTATCTGGAGAACGGCGTACTTGGGCTGACCGCGCGGATTCGCCAGCTGGAACGGGCTGGTGATGTCGCCTGCCTTGGCGCCGGTTACGACGGCCGTGTAGGACGCCGGCAGCGAATCGCGGGGGAACGGTTGCAGCACGCCCTTCTCTTCCGTCGCATCGTGGTGCTTGGCGACGAGCGTATCGTACGACACCCCGCGACGCCACTGCGCCGCCACCGTGTCCGCCTCGACCTTGGCGGCGGCAACGTCGGCAGAGTCGATCACCGGAGCGATCAGAATGTGCCGCGCTTTCACTTCGGCCGACTGCACGCGATCGACGCGGATGATGTGATAACCGAACGCCGTCTCGATGACCGGGCTCACCTCTCCCGGACGCAGCGCGAACATCATCGCTTCGAACTCCGGAACGAGACCGCTGCCGCGACGATTCCAGCCCAGGTCGCCGCCGAGCTGCCTGGTGCCCGGGTCCATCGACTCTCGCTTGGCGATCTGCTCGAAGTCGCCGCCCTTCCTGATTTCGACGACCAGCGAATCGATGTGCGCTTTCGCCTTCGCCTTTGCCGCTGGTGATGCCTTCGGCGCCACGACAATCTGCCTGAACGTTATGGTGGCGGGGCGCTTCTGAAGATCGGAGCGGCTGCGCTCGAACGCCGCCGTCACATCTTCCTCGGTGACGTTGACAGGCTTGGCCTTCTTCCGCAGCTCGGCGAACGCCTTCTGCTGGAGGTTCTGGCGCCTGTACTGCTCGATGAGCGACTTGCGGTACTCTTCGGGCGATCCGAGCCCCGCCTTCTTGAGCTCGGCGCGATACTCATCGTCCGAGCCGAACTGCGACCGGACCTGCTTGATCTGACGGTCGGCCCCGGCGGTGATGTCGGCATCCGTCACCTCGAGCTTCATCTCCTTCGCCTTCTGAACGAGAATCTCCTCGTCCACGAGCTCGCCCAGCACCGTGTGCGTGAGAGTTGACTGTGCGGCGGAATCGGTGGGAAGCTGCAAGCCCTGCGCTCTACGCTGATTGATGGAGGTGAGCACATCGCTCCACAGAACCAGTTGGTCGCCAACGATCGCGACAACGCGATCGATGGGCAGGGCCGGCGGCACGCCCTGCGGGGCCGCGGCTGGTGTCTGCGCTCCGATCCCAAATGGCGCGAGCGCGGCGACGACGATAAATCGCTTGATCATCCCAAATCGTACCCCGCGACCGAATCGTGGTTCGATCACTTCCTGCCGCCCGAAGAAGTAGAGGACGCAGTCGGCGGAGCCGGGACCGGTTGAGGTCCCAGAGGCACGGCCGTCGACGGCTGAGATGCCGAGCGCGTCGAATCAGCGGAGCTGCGGATCTTGGCTGCCTCCTGCACCGCACGGTCGAACCCTGCGTCATTGAACGAATACTTGAACTTCTCGCGCAGAATGTTCGAGAGCGGAGTCGGAACGGGCACGAACGGCGCCTGCTCCTGGATCATGCGCGCGAAATATTCGTCGATGCGTTTGGCGGCGAGCTTCTCGCGGTCGCCCTCGCTCTTGGCGCTGTCCGCGAGCGACGCCGGCGTCACGCCGAGCTGCGCCCACGCCGAACGAACGGCGTTGGTGAAGCTGGCGCGAAGCTGCGCAAGCTCGGCCGGATCGATCTGTACCTTGGCACTGTCGGCCTGCTTCAGCACCAGCTCGTTCTTGACGAAGTTGCGAACCAGCTGCACGAGGAGCGAATCGGGTGACTGCTTGATCTGATCGAGCACCCGGGCTTGTGGCGGCAGCGTCTCCAGCCAGCCGACGAGACGTGATGTCGTGAATTTTCCGGCGGTCGATGTCGCGATCACGGTGTTGTCGCGCCGGTATGCATCGGGATCATTGCCCAGCGCTTTCACGGTCGTAGCCGCGTCTTTCTTCACTTCGATCTTGCCGTTCTCCTCGAGCTTGGCGAGGTACGTGCTCTCCGCGACGGCGACGCTTCGTCCCTTCGACGCGAGCAGCAGCTGGCTCTTGATCTGATCGTAGGTGGGCCGGTGGATGATGTGGTATCCGTACTGGGTCTGAACCACCGGGGAGATCTCGCCGGGCTTGAGCGCGACAACCGCTTTCTCGAACTCCGGAACCATGGAGCCCTTCGGAAAGATTCCGAGCGATCCTCCCTGACGCGCCGATTGCTGGTCCTGGCTGTTGTCGGTGGCGGTCTTCGCGAAGTTGGCAGGAGTTACTTTGGCGCGAATCGCGTCGATTTTCTTTTTCACCTGCGCCTTTTGCGCGTCGTTCATTCCCTGCGTGAGCAGGAGGATGTGGTCGGCGGCGAGGATCTGGCCGCTATCCCATTGGCGCTTGGCGGCGACGGTGTCTTCCGTGCCCCAGCCCTTCGACACGACGTCATACCACTTCTTTGCTTTGAGATTGGCGATCGCGGGCCACATCGCTTCGTCGATCTGCTTGGGATCGCTGAGCGAATCGTTGTGCGCCGCGGCTACGCCGAGCAGCTGGTAATCGACCCACACGTTCGCGATCGACTTGGCGATGTCCTTGCGGATCGGCGCGCGCGACTTGCCGAGCAGATTCCCGAGCTTGGTGACCATGAGCTCGGCGCTTCCGGCGCGGGCGACCCAGTCGGTGTGCGCGTTGAGGGCGTCTTTGAGCCCGGAGCAGGCCGAAAGTGTAAAAGCCGCTACCGCGGCGAGAGCGATATTGCGTTTCATGTTTGCGTCGTACGGGTTAGCTGTCAGGTGGGGCGCAGTGTTGTCAGGGCACGGACAAGTCCATCGAGCATCTCAGCTCCTCCAAGACGGGTGAGCTTGAGCGAGAGCGGATGCGCGCGTCGCACTTCCGCCTGGAACTGTACCTCGTGGAACGCCGCCGAAATCCCCTTCATACGGGGCACCGCGTGCTCGCGAAAGGTAATACGGGCCTCGTTTCCGCGCACCAGCACGGACTCGATATCGGAAGCGCCGCCCAGGAGGCGAAGCAGAGCGGTGGCAAAGAAGACGCGGGCCGGCTCGGGGAGCACTCCGAAGCGATCCCGCACCTCCTCTTTCAGGGCTTCTATCTCCACGGCGTCCGTCACGTGCGTGAGTCGCCTGTAGATGTCGAGCTTGGCGTCCTGGGAGTTGATGTATTCGTCGGGGAGATACGACGGCACGTCGAGGGAGATCTCGGATGGCTGGTGCCTGGGAGCGTCGTCCCCGCGCAGGAGGCGTTTGACGGTCTCGTCGAGCATGCGGAGATACATGTCGAATCCGACGGCGTGCACGAACCCCGACTGCTCGGGCCCGAGAAGATTGCCGGCACCGCGCAGCTCGAGGTCCTTGAGCGCGATCTGATAACCGGCCCCGAGCTGTGTGTGGTGTTCCAGAATCGTGAGGCGGCGGTTCGCGTCTTCGTCGATCGAATCCGGCACCAGCAGATAGCAGCTCGCTCTGCGGTGCGAGCGGCCGACCCGGCCGCGCAGCTGATAGAGCTGCGCCAGGCCGAAGGTGTCGGCGCGGTTCACGAACATCGTGTTGGCGTTGGGAACGTCGAGCCCCGACTCCACGATCATCGTCGAGACGAGGACGTCGATCTCGCCGTCGACGAATCTGCGCATGACCCCCTCGAGCTCGCGCTCGCGCATCTGCCCGTGTCCGATGCCGATGCGAGCGCGTGGCACCACGTGGCGGATGTGCTCCGCCATTCCATCGATCGTCTCGATACGGTTGTGGACGAAGAAAACCTGACCTCCCCGATCCAATTCACGAGAGATGCCTTCGTCTATCAGGCCATCGTCCCAGGGCTCGACGTAGGTGAGCACGGGCGAGCGATCGCGCGGAGGCGTCTGCATCAAGGTCATGTCGCGCAGACCGGCCAGCGAGAGGTGGAGCGTGCGTGGGATCGGCGTGGCGGTCAGCGTTAGCACATCAGTGTCGAGTCGGAGCTTCTTGAGACGTTCCTTGTGTTTGACACCGAAGCGGTGCTCCTCGTCAACGACGATCAGTCCGAGCTCGGAGAACGCGACGTCCGCGCTTAGGAGGCGATGCGTGCCGATGACGATATCGACCTTCCCCGCCTTGAGACCGACGAGCACGGCCGCCTGCTCCTTCGGCGTCTGAAAGCGACTCAGTGTCTCTACCCTCACTGGGAAATCGGCCAGCCGCTCGCCGAATGTTCGCGCGTGCTGGTCGGCAAGGATCGTCGTCGGCACCAGCACGACCACCTGCCGGCCGGACTGCACTGCCTTGAACGCGGCGCGCACCGCGATCTCCGTCTTGCCATAGCCCACGTCTCCGACCAGCAGGCGATCCATGGGCCGCGGACGCTCCATGTCGCCCTTCACGTCGGAGGTGGCGGTGCGCTGGTCGGGAGTATCCTCGAATAGAAATGACGATTCGAGCTGGCGCTGCCACACGGTATCCGGCAGGTGTGGCGGTCTCGTCGCGACCTTGCGACGGGCGTACAGGTCGAGGAGCTCGACCGTCATCTCCTGAATCGCGGCTCGCGTCTTGTCCCGCTGCGACGCCCAGCGTTTCCCGCCGAGCGCGTGGAGCCGCGGTGGCGGGGCGTCCGGGGTGATGTCGGCGGCGGATCGGTATCGCTCGATCTGATCGATGCGATAGAGGGGAACGTTGAGCCTGTCGCCTCCCTCGTACTCGATCACCGCGACTTCGACCGTGCTCTCGCGCACGAAGATCTTCTCCATGCCGCGGTAGATCCCTACCCCGTGCTCGAGGTGCACGACGTAATCGCCCGATTTGAGCGCCGTCAGGCTCTCTAGAGCGGCGCCCGTCGCGTAGCGCCGCGCTCGGCGAAAGCGCCGCTCGCGGCGGAAGATTTCGTGGTCGGTGAGTATCCGATAGCCCGCGAAAGACTCGCCTCGCGGCGGAACCACGAAGCCGCCGTCGAGAACTCCGATGGCGAGGGTCGCCGGCGAGACACGGTCGTCGTTCAGGAGCTCGTCGAGCCGCTCGGCCTGACCGGCGTTGTCGCAGAGGATCGTCGTCGGGATGCCGTCGGCGACTATCTGCTTCAGCCGCCTGATGTCGCGTTGAATCTCTTCGGGTTCTCTGAACGGGAAGACTATCCGCGCATCGTCACCGGAGAGATCGAAGGTTCCGTACTCACTGAGCGCGCGGAGTGTCGTGTCCGGAGACTCGAACAGCTCGTCGCGGCTGGGAGTGTCTTCACCTCGTCGCCGGGCCAGGTCGATGTGGTGCTGCGCTTCCACCCAGGTTCGCTCCAGCTCGGGCTTCGCGTGCGTTCCGCGCGGCAGCACGAACAGCGTGTCGGGCGGAAAGAGGGCGCGAATGGAAGAGCGCTCGGGCTCGACGTCCCCCGTGCTGATCTGGCCGTCCACAGGGAGGACGAGCGCGACCTGGGCGTCGCGGGTCGATCTCTGGGTGAGGAGGTCGAAGTGGCGCAGCTCCGTGATGTCGTCGCCCCAGAACTCGAGGCGCACCGGCTCCGCCATGCCGAAGCTGTAGATGTCGAAGATCCCGCCGCGCACGCTGAACTGCGGGACGTCCTCCACCATGGGAACCCGCTCAAAGCCAATGGCTTCGAGATGCGCGGCCAGCTCCTCGGGCCGTCGAGTGTCTCCCTTTCGCAGCTCGAGTCGCGCGGAAGCCAGCGCGCGCGGAAGCTGGGTGCGCTCCAGCAGCGCTCGACTGGTGGTGACGACGATTCGAAGGTCGCCGCGGCCGATTCTCTCGAGCGTCTCGACCCTTTCGCCGGCTACCTCCGCGTGGGCCTCCGCTTCCCCGAAGCTCTCGCGCGGAGGGTAGAAGGCGACGCCCTCCGGCTCCACGAGCGTCATCAGGTCGGCGAGCCAGCGCTCGGCGCCGGCGACGTCGTCGTTCAACACCACGAAGAGGCGGCGCGTAAGATTCTTAGAGAGAGAAGCGAGCACCACGGCGTCGCTCGATCCGTGAAGGCCGCCCAGCGTGCGGCGCCCGGCGGGCCCGGGCAGATCGCTCAGCAGCTCCCGGAATTCACCCAGAGACTCGAGGATCGAGAGCAGTTGTGGGAGCGGCATGGCGCAAAGTAAGCGCGCCCCGGCGCTACAGGTAGCCGCCTGGTCCGCCCGCGTCCCGGCTCTTCGGCATTGACTTTGCGAATTTGTATCGCGAAATTGTATACAAACAAAGGGAGGTCGACATGCGGGCGACGAAATTGGCGGCGGCGGTGGGTACTTCCGCATTACTGCTCTGCGTCTTCGCTGCGGCGTCGGGAGCGCAGCAGAGAGCCCGGCAGCGAGCTCCGATAATCCGGGTCTATTCTTCGAACGGCGCCTACGCCCTCCAAACCACGAGCTATGTGACTCCCGTCATAGAAGTCTCGGAGAACGCCTACGTATTCGCAGTCTCGATGGATGTCGATGGACACATCCAGGTTCTGCACCCCGATTTCCCCGGCATTTCGGTGCGGATTCTCGCTCGCAAGCAGCTCGCCCTTCCCAACTTCTTCGCCGGGTTCGCGCGGCCGAATGGTGGCAGCAGCGGGTACTACTCCTCGGCCGCCTACTCGAGCTACGGCAACTACGACGACGGTTACATGGATTCCCGGGGCACGGTGATGGCGCTGGCGTCGCGGGCTCCGTTCAACCTCGATTTGATCGAGAGCGGCGGCGACTGGAACATCTCGGCGATCAGACGGCTGATCGAGGGCCGGAGTCCCGAGTCTGCCGAGCAGGCGCTAGCTAGTTATCTGGGCGCCAAAGGCGAGCCGATCGGACGCGATTTCATGCGCTTCGCGGGCCGCCGGAATTCCAGCTACGCGCTCGACGCTTACTCTTCATGCGATCTGTACTACGGTTACGCGTTCGCGCCGACTCTGGCATTCAATCGCTTTCAGGCCTTCAACCGCATAAGTCTGCTCCGGTCGCGCGGCCAGCAGGTCAGAATCCTCGGCTACGACATTTGTGGCTCTCCGATAATCTCATTCGCGCCGTCGTCCGTAGTCGGTCGGCGTCCGCCGCCACCGCCACGGCCTCAGGGCGACACGACCGTATTCCCCAAATCCAGGTTCCCTCACGGCACGCCCCGCCATCCAGCGGCGTCCGGCCTGAAAGCAGTTCCGGAGGGAATCTTTCCGCTGTCGCAACGCCCCGGTCTTCCTCAGATGGGCGACGTGACGATCACGGCTCCCAAAGGGCGCCGTAGCGAGCCGGGCCAGATTCTCGGGGGCTACCGCCCGCAGCCAGGAACGATGTCGGTCCCGCAGGGTCGTGTCCCGATAGAGCGCGTCACGACGCCGCGCACGGAACCCGCCGCGACCGGGTCACAGCCTGCCCGCGAGTACCGGCCCGAGCCACGTTCAGCGGCGCCGCCGCCGGCTCGCGTTCCGGACACGCCCAGAGAATCTCCACCTCCTCCACCGGTGGTGCACCAGGCACCTTCCACACCGCCGCCACCGCCGCCTCCGCCGCCACGAGCAGAGACACCGACTACGAGGTCGGAGCCGGCTCGCGTTCCTCCACCCAACCGGCAATAAGCGTAGACATTTGGAGATCGATCGAGAGGGCTGCGAAAGCAGCCCTCTTTCTTTTTTCCGAGCGCCGGGAAAAGAGGCTTTGACGGTTATATTACGACGTCCCCTCCGCCGCATCCCGCACAACCCAGAGACACCCGTTGAACCTCGAGCACATCCGCAACTTCTGCATCGTCGCACACATCGATCACGGCAAGTCGACCCTCGCCGACAGGCTCATCGAGGCCACCGGCATGCTGCAGAAGCGCGAGATGAAGGCTCAGGTCCTGGACACGCTCGATCTCGAGCGCGAGCGTGGGATCACCATCAAGCTCAACGCCGTGCGCATGACCTACGCGGCGCGCGACGGACAGGGCTACGAGCTCAATCTCATCGACACTCCCGGACACGTCGACTTCACCTACGAGGTCTCGCGCTCGCTTGCCGCGTGTGAAGGCGCGATCCTCGTCGTCGATGCGTCCCAGGGGATCGAGGCCCAGACTCTCTCCAATCTTTTCCTGGCGATGGACGCGGGCCTGGAGATCATTCCCATTCTCAACAAGATCGATCTCCCCGGGGCCGAGCCGGAGAAGCGTCGAAAGGAAGTAGCCGACCTCCTCGGCATCGAGGAGAGCGAGATTCTCCTCGTCAGCGCGAAGGAAGGCATCGGGATCGGCGAGCTCCTCGAAGAGATCGTGCGCAAGGTGCCAGCGCCCGAGGGCGACGAGAACGCTCCGCTTCGCGCGCTGATCTACGATTCGTACTACGACAAGTATCGCGGAGCGATCCCGAGCGTGCGCGTCGTCGACGGAGTGATCAGGAAGGGAACGCACATCACGTTCGGCGCGAGCGAGTCGGTTTACGAAGTCGATGAAGTCGGGTACAACCAGCTGCGACAGGTTCCCGCCGATCAACTGGGGCCGGGCGAAGTAGGATACGTGGTAGCGAGCGTGCGCTCCGTTAGCGAGACCCGCGCGGGAGACACGATCTTCGACGCCGAAAACCACGCCAGCGAAGCGCTGCCCGGCTACAAGGCGGTTCGATCGTTCGTGTTCGCCGGCCTCTATCCTACCGACACGACCCAGTACGAGACGCTGCGCGATGCGCTCGAGAAGCTCAAGCTGAACGACGCGTCGCTCAACTACGAGCCCGAGACTTCGACCGCTCTCGGATTCGGATTCCGCGCCGGATTCCTCGGGCTCCTTCATATGGAGATCGTGCAGGAGCGACTGCGCCGCGAATTCGATCTCGAGCTCGTCACCACCGTTCCTTCAGTGGAATACAAAATCTATAAGACAGATGGAACGATGACTCTGATCGAGAACCCGTCGCTGATGCCGTCGGGCCAGGCCGTCGCCTATATCGAGGAGCCGTACGTGAAGGCTCGCATCATGGTGCCGGCGGAATACATCGGACCGATCATGGCGCTCGGCACCGAGCGGCGGGGCGTCTACAAGAACATGACCTATCTCGACACCCAGCGCGTCGAGCTCGATTGGGAATTTCCCCTGGGGGAAATAATTCTCGATTTCTTCGACAAGCTGAAGACGGTGAGCCGCGGCTACGCTTCGCTCGACTACGACATCCTGGAGTACCGGCGCAGCGACCTGGTCAGGCTCGACATGCTGATCAACGGGGACCCCGTGGATGCGTTCAGCGTGATCATTCACGAGGACAAGTCGTACGAGTGGGGGCGCAAGATCGCCGACAAGCTGAAGGATCTGATTCCGCGGCAGCTGTTCGAGGTCGCCATTCAGGCGGCGGTCGGATCGAAGGTCATCGCACGCACGAGCGTCAAGCCGCTACGAAAAGACGTGCTGGCCAAATGCTACGGCGGCGACATCTCGCGCAAGCGCAAGCTGCTCGAGAAGCAGAAGGCGGGAAAGAAAAGAATGAAGCAGGTCGGCTCAGTGGAGATTCCGCAGGAGGCTTTTCTCGCCGTGCTGCAGGTAGACTGAGTGGGCGGATCGCTCGTGATCCAGACGAGCTTTCTCGGCGACGTCATTCTCACGACGCCGCTCATCGCCGAGCTGGCCCGGCGCGGGCCGGTCGACGTCCTCGCCACTCCCGGTGGCGCGGCCGCCCTCGCCAACAATCCGGACATTCGCACCGTCATCCGTTACGACAAGCGCGGCACCTACGGGTCGGCGGTCGGAATGTGGCAAACGATCCAGGAAATCCGGAGCAGGCGCCCTTACGAAGCCGCGTACCTCGCGCAGGGTTCGTTCCGCAGCGGGCTCATCGCCATGATGACGGGCGCGAAGGAGCGAATCGGATTTGCGAGCTCCACCGGACGAGTGCTCTACACGACTCAGGTGCGTTACCGGCCAGACCGTCATCACGCCGAGCGACTATGGTCGCTCTCAATGTCGGATTGCGCGGATCCTCCAACGCGCGACCAGATCCGGCCGCGCCTCTACCCGTCGGACGAGGAGCGTCGCATGGTCGACTCGCTACTGCGTAGGAGAGGGAGCACCGACGAGCCGATCGTTGCTCTCGCGCCGGGCAGCGCCTGGGGAACCAAGCGCTGGCCATATTATGTCGAGCTGGCGAAGTGGCTTGCCGACGACTACAGGATCGCAATCATCGGGTCGAAGACCGATTCCGCGATCGCGGCACAGATCACCGCGGTACTGCCGCCCGACGCTGTGATCAACGCAGTCGGGGTTCTGCCGCTGCTGGCGTCGGCGGAGCTCATTGGCCGCGCGCAGGCCATAGTGACGAATGATTCGGCGCCGCAGCATCTTGCATCGGCGATGGGAACGCCAACACTCACGATCTTCGGCCCGACGGTGCCGGAGTTCGGGTTCGGCCCTCTCGCCGAGAGAAGCTCGGTCGCCGGGCATGCCAGCCTTGCCTGTCGTCCGTGCGACCGGCACGGGCCGCAGCGGTGTCCCCTCAGACACTGGCGCTGCATGCGCGAGCTGACGCCGGATTACATCTCGAGCTTACTGACGGAAGTCCTCAACCCACCGGTGCCCGTATGAGCGTGAAGGAGCGTTACATCGTCGGAGTGGATCTGGGCGGCACCAACATCGTGGCGGGCGCGATGCCGCTCGATGGCAGCCGCGAGATCGCGATGCACACGACGCAGACACTCGCGGTAGGTGGAGCTGCCTCGGTCGTCGATCGGATCGCGGCAATGATCGAGCAGGTAATCGCGCAGACAATGTCGGAGACGGGCGCCGAGCGGTCCGATTTTCTGGGCGTGGGAATCGGATCGCCGGGGCCGCTCGACCGCGAGAAGGGCATCGTCATCGTGACTCCCAACCTCGGCTGGAAGAATTTTCCACTGCGCGACGAGATCTCGAGCCGGGTGCATCTCGAAGCCACGCTCGACAACGATGCCAATTGCGCTACGCTCGGCGAGTTCTGGTGCGGTGCGGCGGTCGGCGGCCGAAACGTGATCGGCATAACTCTGGGTACCGGAATCGGTGGTGGAATAATCATCGAGGGCAAGCTGTATCACGGCGCATCCGACGTCGCGGGAGAGATCGGTCACACGACGATCGACTCCACTGGTCGCCGCTGCAAATGCGGGAACTACGGATGCCTCGAGGCTTATGCGTCCGGGCCTGCGATCGCGGAGCGCGCGCGGGAAGCGCTGCGTGGCGACGAGGGCGAGTCCATTCTGATCAGCATGGTGGACGGCGACCAGAGGAAGATCACCGCCCAGACCGTGTACGAGGCGGCGAAGCGCGGCGATTCGACGGCAAGAGACGTCGTCCGCGAGACCGCGCGCTTTCTCGGCGCGGGAGTGTCGAACCTGCTCAACATCTTCAATCCGGATACGGTGGTGCTCGCCGGCGGAGTTACTCAGGCGGGTGACGCGCTCTTCCAGCCCCTTCGCGCGGAAGTGAGACGCCGCGCGTTCAAGCCGGCGGTGCAGGCGTGCCGCATCGTCCCGGGCGCCCTTCCCCACTCTGCAGGCGTCGTCGGCGCGATCGCAACCTTCAAGATGCAGAAGCTGGGCGAGCTGTAGGTAATGGCCCACGGAAGCACGATGACTCGAAAGAAGCGCGTTGGAGTCATGGGCAGTTTCGTCTGGGACGTGATCCACGGACGTGATCCACGAGACGCGCCCGTCGAGGAATGGGGCGGGATCACCTACGCGCTCGGCGCGCTCGACGCCGCGCTTCCGCCAGATTGGGAGTTCGTTCCGATCCTCAAGGTCGGTAGCGACCTCGCGCAGTCCGCCCGGGAGTTCGTCGCCGACCTCGACCGCGCCGCGCCGGACGCAGCCCCGATCGAGGTGCCACACCCGAACAATCGTGTTGCGCTTCACTACCTGAGCAACGAGCGACGCTGCGAGCGGCTGAGCGGGGGCGTCCCCAGATGGAGCTGGTTGGGCCTGAAACCTCTCCTGACCGACCTCGACGCGCTCTATATCAATCTGATCAGTGGCTTCGAGCTCGATCTCGAGACCGCCCAGCTCATCAGGCAGCATTTCCGTGGTCCGATCTACTGCGATCTGCACTCGCTGCTGCTCGCGGTCCAACCTGATGGAATGAGGGCGCTGCAGCCGCTACCGAATCCCGCCGCGTGGTGCCGGTGCTTCGACTTGATCCAGGTGAACGAAGACGAGATGAGCATGATGGCGCCCGACGAGATGGGACTTGCAGCGATCGCATTCGCCAACGGCGTCAACTCGCTTTCAGTCACTCTGGGCAGCCGCGGCGTCATCTATTTTGCGGCGGCGGGCTTCGATCGAATCTCCGACTTGCGACGCCCTATTCTCGGCGCTGCTTCGGGCGCGATCCGCACCGCCCGAGTGCCGGCAAAAACTCGACGTCAGGCAGGCCCGGGAGATCCGATAGGATGCGGAGATGTCTGGGGCGCAACCTATTTCTCCCGCCTCCTCGCGGGTGATAAGTTAGACGCGGCAATCGACCGCGCTCTGGACGCGGCTTCCCGGAACGTGGACCATCGCGGCGCAACAGGTCTCGCCGACTACCTGCGCGGAGAGCTCAGCATCAAGTGACGACAATCATCAACGTCCCACATTCGCTCGAGGACAAGTCCTTCGAGCAGGTGCTGGATCAGGTCGCGCCGTTGCCGCTGGACGAAAAAATCATCGTCGACACGCGGCACGCGCGGTGGGCGTCTCCGTATGGCCTGACGGCGCTGCTGGCGCTGGCGCAGTCCCGCGCGGAGCGTCCGATACTGTATGTCCCGGAAGCGGAGAACGTCAGCACCTACTGGTCGAGGATGGATTTCTTCAAGCACGCGGCCGAGCTGTACGAGCTGCAAGGGCGGGTGAAGAGCACCAAGGCGGCGGAGACGAGCGTGCTTCTTGAAGTGACGTCCATCTCCAAGAGCGACGACGTCCACGGCGTCGTCGACAAGATCCAGCAGCGAGCTCAGGACGCGCTGGTCAAGAACCTGAACCTCGACGCGAAGATCACCATGCGCTTCACGATGGCGCTGTCCGAAGTCTGTCAGAACATCGTCGAGCACGCGGGCCGCGGCGGCTGGGTTGCCGTCCAGACCTACACCTGGCGCGTTCGCCTCGGCGGGCGCAAGGTCGTCGTCATCGCCGTCGCCGATCCCGGAATCGGATTCAGGCAGTCGCTCGAGTCGGCGCCCGGATTTCAGAAGAAGGAGCGCTGGGACGATGGGCAGGCGCTGGAGGAGACTGTCATGCGCGGCGCATCCCGGTTCAGGGATCCCGGGCGAGGTCAAGGGCTTGCCGGAGTGAGGCGTTTTGTTGGAAACTGGGATGGCAAACTTTCCATCCGAAGTGGCACCGCCCGCATCGCCGTGCTTCCCAAGGGCGATTGGGACGAGGACGAGCCGCTCGTAGAGGACCTCTCATACTTTCCGGGGGCGCAGGTGCAGATAACGATTCCGGAGCGCGTGGCTTGATCAATCACATCGACGTGAGCTCGATGCTTCGCAAGAGCGTTTGCGAGCTCTACTCGAACCTCGTTACGCGTCCAACCGGCGCGGCGGTTCGGTGCGAGATAGAGCTGGAGCTCGACCGCATTGGTGACCGCGCGCTCACGGTGATCGACTTCTCGCATGTCGGACTGCTCGATTTCTCCTGCGCCGACGAGATCGTGGCAAAACTGCTTTTGCAGTACGTGAGCATCGATGCGCCACGGCGCGAGGTGTACTTCGTGTTCCGCGGGATCAGCGAGTCGCACATGGAAGCGATCGAAGCAGTGCTGGAGCGTCATAAGCTGGCCCTGGTGACACAGCACGCCGATGGTAAGTCGCGGCTGATCGGCATCGTCGGCCTCGAGGAACGGCGGGCGTGGGAGATCATCTCGCAATTGGGCGCGGGCGCCAGCGCCGACGTCGCCGACGTCGCCGACGCGATCGGACTCTCGAGCGACGACGCCGAGCGAATGCTCGACACGCTGTGGCGCCGGCGTCTGCTGATTCGCTACGACAACGGGTATGTCGCCGTCGGAAGCGCTACGATTCCCTCGCAGCCGACAAGACTCGACGCATGATGGAAGGTTTCCAGCCGTGGCTAATGGTCGCGCGATACATCGCCACTCGCACCGGTGATGCCGAGCGCGGGCCACTCGTTCGACTGCACCCTACCGATGCGCGCAGGCGTCTGCTCGAGGACGGCGAGCTGGTGTGGGTTTACGGCCCGCGGCGTCACGAGCTGGCGGTATTGGTCGTCGATGATACGGTGAGCCCGGGAAACGTCGTTGCCCGCGACATCCTTGGCATCGCTCCAGCGGAGATTGTACGCGTCGTCAAGCACGATTTCGACGCGGGACGCAGCACACGCAACCTCGGATAGGAGAGCCGGTGGCAGAAGTGACACGCAAGCTGGGACTGTCGACGACGGCGATTCACGGCGGCGCGGCACCACCAGCTCCGGGCACGGGCGTCGCATCTCCGCTCGTTCAGTCGGTCAATTTCGCCCAGGAAACCGGGACCAGTGAAGGTCTCCTCTATACACGCTATGGCAACACTCCAAACGCCGAGCGGGTTCAACAACGCCTGGCGCTGCTGGAAGGATCGGAAGCGGCGCTCGTGCTCTCGAGCGGGATGGGCGCCACAGCGTGTGCGATGCTCGCGCTGCTCCGTTCCGGCGATCACCTGGTCTCGAGCTCGTGGATCTACGGCGGAACGCTCAAGCTGTTCACCGAAGATCTCCCGGGAATGGGGATCGAGGTGACGTTGGTGAATCCACTCGAGCCGCGCGCGTGGCGGCGAGCTCTCAAGAAGACGACGAGAGTGATCTTTCTCGAGTCACCGGTGAACCCTACGTGCCGCGTGCTCGAGCTCAGCTCGCTCCAGAATCTCGCTCACGCCGAGGGTATCGCCCTCGTCGTCGACTCGACGTTCGCGAGCCCGATCAACTTCCGCCCCATCGAGCACGGCGTAGACGTCGTCATCCATTCGGCCACGAAATACCTGAACGGCCACCACGACATCCTCGCCGGCGTCGTGTGCGGGAACGAGCCGTTCATCGACGAGGTTCGGCGGAAGATGATGGTCTGGGGCCAGGCGCCGGATCCGTTCGCCTGCTGGCTCCTGGAGCGCGGACTGAAGACCCTCGATGTCAGGGTGAAGCGCCAAAACCAAAACGCGATGCAAATCGCGGAGTGGTGTTCCAAAAGGCCCGAGATCGCAAAGGTGCATTACCCCGGACTTCCGAGCCATCCCGACCACGAGATCGCCAAAACTCTGCTCGATGGATTCGGGGGGATGATGGCAATCGAGCTCAAGGGCGCTGGCCAGGCCGTGATCCGGTTCGTGAAGGGACTCAAGCTGTTCACCTACGCGACAAGCCTCGGCGGCGTCGATTCGCTCGTGATCGAGCCGCGCTACAGCTCGCACGCGCACATGACTCCCGACGAACGGGCCAAGATCGGGATTCCCGACGGCTTCCTCAGAATGAGCATCGGGATTGAGAACGCCGAAGATCTCATCGCCGATATAGAGCAGGCGCTTCAGCATTAACGATGATCCGCCTCACCGATGTCGCCAAGGAGTACCCGCGGTCGGGTGTCGCGCTGGCGCAAATAAGCTTCGAGGTGAAAAAGGGCGAATTCGTCTACCTCACCGGCCCGAGCGGATCAGGCAAGACGACGATCCTCAAGCTCCTCTACCTGGATGACAAGCCCAGTCGGGGAGAGGTGTGGGTCAACGGCGTCAGCTCGAAGACCGCCACTGGACGCGAGATCTCGCGGCTCAGGCGCCGCCTCGGAATCGTGTTTCAGGATTTCCGTCTGCTCGAGGATCGCACCGCCGAGGCCAACGTGCGCTTCGCGCTCGAGGTGACTGGCGCTCCCAAGGCGACGATTCGCGCGAAGGTAGCGCGCGTCCTGACCCAGGTGGGTCTCGCAGCGAAGGCCACGAGCTTCCCCCCCGAGCTCTCGGGCGGCGAGCAGCAGCGCGTGGCGATCGCGCGCGCGCTCATCAATGATCCGTTCGTCCTCATCGCCGACGAGCCAACCGGAAACCTGGACGAGCGCGCGACACGCGGTGTGTTCCAGCTTCTGCGCGACATCAATTCCTCGGGGACCGCGGTGATCATGGCGACGCACGACCTGGATCTCGTCCGCCGCTCCAACTATCGGACGATCGAGCTCAATCACGGCCGGGTCGTCTTCGATTCCGCCGAGTCGCCCGCATCGGCTAGGCCGTTCGAGGAGCCGTGGGAGGTGCGCGAAACACCGCCCGACTCGACGGAGGGCATTTAGATGCGCTCTGCCCGTGAAGCACTGACTGCCTCACGCCGCGCACCGCTCCTGAGTGCGCTGGGGGTCGTGACGATCGCGTTCTCGCTCTTCGCATTCGGGCTCTTCGGTCTCGTCGCGATCAACATTCGAAAGGCGCTGGACCAGGTGGAAGAACGCGTAGAGGTTCGCGCCTTCGTGAGCGACAGCACCGACATCGAATCGGTCGCGGCGGCGATGAAGGACATCGGGGAGTTTCCCGAAGTCCTGCGGGTCGATTATGTGTCGAAGGAGAAAGCTCTCGAGCGCGCGCGGAAGGAGATGGGCGAGTTCGCGGATGTGTTCGAGGCTGGCGTTCTTCCTGCTTCCATCGAGGTGCATTTGCGGCCCGGCATGCGGAGCCCGACATCGGTGCGGTCCGTAGCCGATCGGATGAAGACCTATAGCTTCATCGACGACGTGCGGTACGGCGAGGAGTGGGTGGAAAAGCTCTATCGCCTGCGGAACATCGCGACGGTTGCCGGAATCGCGCTCGGCGTCGCGTTCGCGGCGGTCGCGATCATCATCATCGGCGCCACGATCCGGATGACCGTCCTCGCGCGCGCGAAGGAGATTTCGATCATGCGCCTGGTCGGCGCGACGGACATGTTCATCCGCCTTCCCTTCCTGATCGATGGGCTCGTGAAAGGCGTACTCGGCGGACTGCTCGCGCTGGTGTTCGTCTGGGTCGCGAACAGGGTCGTCAACGAGTACTTCATGGAGACGATCTTTTTCGATCGCCAGCTCGTCTTCCTCGGCGTCGTCGGCGGCGCAGTGATGGGCGTGCTCGGAAGTCTCGTCTCGGTGGGGAGACATCTACGCCGAATCTGAGCCGCACGTCGTACGCGGTCGCGTTCTGCGCGCTGCTGTTTTCTTCGCACTTGCCGGCTCAGCAAACCGAGAGCGCCGAAGCGCGGGTGAACGCGCAGCGCGATGAGCTTGCCCGCATCCGCGCCGAGCGCGACGAGCTCGAGAAAAAAATGAGCGGGCTCCAGAACACCGCACACGAAATCCGCGACGAAGTGAATCTTCTCGACAAGCAGCACGACGCGACCGCGCGCATGGTGAAGTCCCTCGACCAGCAGCTCGTCGCAATCACGGACGAAGTGCAAACGACCACCAGCGACCTCCAGAAGTTGGAGCGCGAGGCGGGGATGAAGCGCACGGTGCTGCAGCGGCGGCTGATCGAGATCTACAAGAGGGGTCCGCTCTATTCCGCCGAAGTGCTGTTCTCCGCGCAGTCGGTGGGACAGCTCGTCGCGCGGTACAAGTACCTGCACCTGCTGGCCCTGAGAGACAAGGGCCTGGTGCACCGTCTCGACGAGCTGCACGACAAGATCGAATCGCAGCAGGTGCAGCTGGTGCGGCTGCAGAACAGCGTGGCCGAGAATCGTTCGCAGAAAGAGCGGGAGGCTGCGCGTCTCGCGGACCTGGAGAAGGAGCAGGCGAAGAACCTCGTGCGAGTGCAGGGAGACACCAAGCGCACGAAGGCGCGTCTCGCGGAGCTGGAGAAGAGCGAGGCCCGACTGAACAACTTGATCGCGTCGTTCGAGGCCGAGCGTAGAAGAGCGAGCGGGCGCGGCGGAACGGTGGCGCTGTCGCCGAGCTCGATCCGTACGACCGATATAGGCCGTCTGGATTGGCCGGTGAACGGAACGTTTCTCTACCGGTTTGGCCGTTTCGTGAATCCCAACAACACCACGACCCGCTGGAACGGGATCGGGATCGGCGCGCCCGTTGGCACGATGGTGAAGTCGGTTTCCGCTGGAACGGTCGCGTACGCGGGGCCGATGGGCACCTATGGCAACACGGTCATTCTCGAGCACGGCGGCGGCGATTACTCGGTGTATGGCTCGCTCGACCGGATCGCGGTCCGGAAAGGAACGCGCGTGATCAAGGGCCAGCCGCTCGGAACCGTTGGCGTCAGCGATCCCGCTCTGGGATCTCACCTCCACTTCGAGATCAGGCGCGGCGGGCCCGCAGTCGATCCGGCGGAATGGCTGCGTGCCGCGCGATGACTCCCGCGCGCCAAAGCACAGCGACCGCAAGGCTGCACCGCTTGGCGCTCATGTCTCGATAGCCGGAGGCACGAGCAAGGCTCCTCCGCGCGCGAAGTCGATAGGCGCGACGGCGATGCAGATCTTCACGAAGATGGCCAGCCGCTGGGCCGAGCGCGTGTGCGAGGAGGAGGAGTGCACGGCGTTCCTGACGGAGCTAGGCGAGACCGGCGTTCGCGAGGCCAACGCGCATGACAGCTATCTGATCAACCTCGCCTCACCCGACCCGGTGCTGCGCCAGCGCTCGATCGATTCCTTCATCAACGAGCTCCAGCGATGCGCCGCTCTCAAGCTCCAGTATCTCGTGTCGCATCCCGGGAACTTCATGGATGAGAGGTCGAGCGGGCTCGAACGCAATGCGGAGGCAATCGGCATCGCCCTCGAGCGAGCGCCAGGAAAAACAATGCTCCTTATGGAAATGACCGCCGGTGCCGGGACAGTGCTGGGCTCCAGCTTCGAGGAGATGGCGAAGCTGATCGAGATGATCCCGCTACCCTACCGAAAGCGCGTCGGCGTGTGCGTCGATACCGCGCACATTTTTGCGGCCGGCTACGACATCGTGAACGACTACGATGGCGTCTGGGCCCGCTTCGACGACGTGATCGGGAGATCGCGCCTTCGTCTCATGCATCTCAATGATTCAAAGGTGCCGATGGGATCCCGCAAGGATCGTCACGAGCTGATCGGCGAAGGTGCGATTGGCGAGGGGGCGTTCCGCAGCATCATGAACGACGCTCGGCTCGCGAGCGTCGGCAAGATCATCGAGACCCCGAAGCTCGATGACGCGGAGAGTACCGATCGGAGAATGCTCGACCGGCTGCGAGGGTACGTCGATTGACAAGACAACTGCAACTGAACGGGCGGAGGCTGGTAACTGCAACTGAACGGGCGGGAGGCGCGAGTAGCACAGATGCCAGTCTTTCAGTTCACGACGCCGGGACTTCACGTGGCGCCATTCCTGGCACAAGCAGTCGCTATAACGCCACAGAGGCAAGTCCGGGCGTAGTGAACTATCAACTGGCAACTACGCTACTGACGCCTCCCGCCCCGTTCAGTTTCAGTTTGTAGTCTTTCTCCGGGCACCCTATAGTAGCGTCCCATGAAGCACGAGGAACGCCACCGAGAAGTAGATCACCAGTCCAGTGACGTCGACGAGTGTCGCGACGAACGGAGCTGAGGCGCTCGCGGGGTCGAATCCGATCCGTTTGAGCAGGAAGGGCAGCATCGATCCGGCCAGGGATCCGAACGCAACGATTCCGACGAGCGAGAACCCGACGGCGATCGCCAGCAGGAAGTAGTGGGGCCCGTAACTGAAGATGTGCAGGTTCTGCCAGACCACGATTCGGATGAAGCCGATTACGCCAAGGATGCTGCCGAGCACGAGTCCGGTCGGCAGCTCGCGGATCGCGATCCGCCACCAGTCGCGGAGCTTCAACTCCTGAAGTGCGAGCGCTCGTATCACGAGTGAGGTCGCCTGAGAACCGGAATTGCCGCCGGAGCTCATGACGAGAGGAATGAACATCGCGAGCACCGCGGCGTGCTCGATCTCACTCTGAAAGCGCTGCATCGCCGTCGCCGTCAGCATCTCGCTCAGGAATAGCGCGCACAGCCAGCCCGCGCGTTTCTTGATCATCTGCACGAATCCGATTTCCATGTACGGCGCGTCGAGGGCCTCCATACCTCCGAAGCGCTGGACGTCTTCGGTCGATTCCTCCACCAGAGCGTCGATCACGTCGTCAACCGTGACGATGCCGAGCATGCGTCGCTGATCGTCGACGATAGGGATCGCCAGCAGGTTGTACTTCGAGATGAGGCGGGCTGCTTCCTCGCGATCCATGTCCGCCGTCACCGCCAGCGGCGGTCTCCTGTTGCCGACGTCGAGCACGTTATCCTCGCGTTCGGCAGTCAGCAGCTCGCGCAGCGAGACGACGTGGACTAGTTCCTGAGTCGTGGGGTCAACGATGTAGATCGCGTACACTGTCTCCTTACGGCCACCTACTTCTCTGATCAGCCGCAGCGCCTGATCAACGCCCCAGTCCGATGGAACGCTGACGAATTCGGTGGTCATGATTCCGCCGGCTGTCTCGGGCGGATACTGAAGGAGCTTCTGAAGGGAGGCGCGAGTAGGCTCGCTCACAGTCGCCAGCAGGCGCGGTCGCTGCTCGGAAGGAACTTCCCGGAACAGGTCCGCCTGCTGGTCGGCGGACATTGCCTCGATGAGCGGCCCGACCTTGCGCGGCTCGATCAGCTGGATGATCGCGCAGCGATGGCGAGTCAGCTCCGGCTCGTCGAACACCTGGACGGCGAGCTCGAATGGAAGCGACGCCATCACCTTCGCGGCGGGCTCCGGTGGAAGCTCGCGCAAAGCCTCGGCTATGTCAGGAGCGCGTAGCTCGCCGAGCGCTTCCCCCAACTCCTCCGGATCGGTGTGAACCAGATAGAGGAGCTGCGCTATCGTGTGTGCGGGGATCTCAATCATTTGAAGTGATCGGCAGTAGTTTGATCGAAGTATTCAGCAGTAGATTGACGAATCGGCGTATCTAATGGAACCGGACCGGTTCGACTTCTAGACCTCCAGGTGGTCGTCCTGCTTCGCGACCATCACGTACAGAACGGGCATGAGAAGAACGCTGATGAGAAGTCGGGAGAACAAGCCGCCCACGATCACCAGTGCGAACGGACGCTGTGAATCCGAACCGACGCCGCTCGACAGCGCGGCCGGCAGCAGGCCGAGAGCCGCTACGAGAGCCGTCATCATGATCGGCTTGAGCCTCAGCAGCGCCGCGCGTCGAGTGGCATCAACGATCCCGGCTCCCGCCAGGCGGAGCTCGTTGGCGTACGAGATGTAAACGACCGCGGTTTGCACCGATACTCCGAATAGCGCGAGGAAGCCGATTCCCGACGACACCGAGAACGGTGTGCGAGTGATCGCGAGCGCGAGCAGTCCGCCGATCGGAGCCGAGAGGATCACGCCAGCCACCGTGATAATCGGGAACGCGAAGTTTCCGTAGAGCCCGAAAAGAAGGACGAAAATCAGCACGAGCGTCAGCGGCAGGACTACGGCGAGCTGCTTCCTGGACGCGGTGTATTCTTCGTATTCTCCGCCCCAGATGATGCGGTACCCGCCAGGCAACACCACCTTGGATGCAACCTTTTTCTGCGCCTCCTGCACTGCGCTCGCGAGATCGCGCCCTTCCACGGAGTATTGAACTCCGATGTAGCGGGAATTGTCCTGACGATAAATGAACGAGGCGCCATTCGAGATCTGAATGTCGGCGACCTCGCGGAGTGGAACCTGGCCGCCGGCCGGCGTCGAGATCAGAATATTCCCGATCTGTTCTGGCGTCTCACGAAACTGGGGCGCGAGGCGCACTACGAGATCGAACAGCCGTTCGCCCTGCACTACCTGCGTCGCGGCAGCTCCTCCGACCGCGGCCTCGATCAGCCCATTCACGTCGGCGACGTTCAATCCATAGTGCGCGATCTTGTTGCGATCGACAGCGACGGTGAGGCTGGGCTGTCCCAGCTCCTGTACCAGCGTGAGCTCCCGGATCCCGGCGACCCCCGAAAGCACGCGCTTGATCTCGCTTCCCTTCTGTTCCAGAACGCTGAGGTCCGGGCCGAATATCTTGACGTCGAGGGCGCTCTTGAGGCCGGTCTCAGCCTCGTCGACGGCATCTTCGGCGGGCTGGGTGTAGTTGAACGTCACGCCCGGAAACGCGGTGAGCTTCCGGTTTATCGCCTCAATGAGCTCGGCTTTGGATCGGAACACGCCGTGCCACTCGCTGTACGGCTTGAGTCCGACGTAGAACTCGGCGTTGAAGAAACCAGTCGGATCGGTGGCGTCATCTGGCCGGCCGTGCTCCGATGCTACATCGGTAACCACAGGAAAGGAGCGAAGAATTGAGCGGATCTGCGGAACAATGCGCGACGACTCCTCGAAGGAGATCGTGTAGGGCATCGTCGCGCGCACCCACAACGCGCCTTCGTCCAGATGTGGCATGAACTCGGCGCCGATTCCCGCCGTGATCAACATCGATGCGACGAAGACGCCGATCGAGCCGAAGACAGTCTGCTTGCGGTGTGACAATGCCCAATCGAGCGACCGCTCATACCGGGCGAGAATCCATTCGAAAGCGCGATTGCGCTTCTCCTTCACGCCGCCGCGAAGCACCCACGCCGCCAGCACCGGCATCACGGTGAGCGTGACGAGGAGTGCGCCGATCAGCGCAAAGATCGTGGTGTCCGCCATCGGCCGGAACAACCGCCCTGACGGGCCCGACAGCACATAGATCGGCAGGAAACCCGCGACGATCACGGCTCTCGCGTAGACAATCGGACGGTCAACCTCGCCCGCAGCATTGGCGATGACGTCGCGAATGGATTCGCCGGACGTCCGGTGAGCAAGCCGGCGGTGGATGTTCTCCACCATGACCACCGCGCCATCCACGAGTAATCCGAAATCGATGGCGCCGATCGAGAGAAGGTTGGCGGGGATGTGACGAAGGTCGAGGCAAATGAACGCGAAGAAGAGCGAAAGAGGAATCGTCACGGCGATGATCAGTCCCGATCGGACGTCGTAGAGAAAAAAGATCAGCACCACGATCACGAGCAGAATGCCGCGCAGGAGATTGGCCTCCACGGTTCGCGTCGTGAGCCTGATCAGATCGCTCCGATCGTAAAAGGGCTTGACCTTCACGTCCTTTGGCAGGATCGAGCGGTTCAGCTCGGCGGTTTTCGCCTGCACAGCCTTGAGGACGGTTTGCGCCTGTTCCCCGGTGCGCATCAGAATGACGCCTTCTACGGCGTCGTTGTTGTCGTTGAATCCGAATTGCCCGAGGCGCGGCGCGCTCCCGATTACGACTTCTCCGACATCCTTGACCAGCACCGGAACTCCGTTGTGGACTGCCAGCACGACCTTGCCGATGTCGTCGGGAGTTTCAAGGCGGCCCAGTCCGCGCACATAATAGAATTGCCCACCCTCGGAGTAGAATCCTCCGCCGGCGTTTCCATTGTTCGCCCCCAACGCCGCCGCGACTGCCGGAACGGAGAGTCCCGCCCCTGCTAGCCGCGTCGGATCGAGCACGACCTGATACTGCATCGTTAGGCCGCCGAGCGACGACATGTCCGCGACACCCGCGACCGACTTGTATTGCTTCTCGAGGACCCAGTCCTGGATGATCTTCTGCTCCATCGGCGAGCGGTCCGGACTCTCGACGACATAGCGATAGACCAATCCAGACGGCGAGAAGAGCGGTGAAACTCCCGGGGTCACACCCGGCGGGAGCGAAAGATCGGGGAGCCTCTCGAATACCTGTTGGCGGGCGAAGTAGTTGTCGGTGGCGTCCCCAAACGTCAGACGAACGCTCGAGAGGCCGTACAGCGAGACCGACCTCATCACCTTTAGGCCCGGCAAGCCGTTCATTTCGGTCTCGATCGGCACCGTGATAAGACGTTCGACCTCCTCCGCTGCGTGGCCCGGCCACTGGGTGACGATCTCGACGCGCGGCGGGGAAATGTCTGGGTAGGCGTCGACCGGCAGCCTGAAGAGTGACCACAAGCCGACAACGACGAGAGCAATCGTGAGAACGGTGACGAGGATCGGTTGCGCCAGCGCCGCCGTGACGATTCGATGGACGCTATTCGATTTTGCAGCGACCGGCTGCCGCCCCTCCGGATCTATTGGCGCGCTCACTGACTCTCCGCGAACTGCAGGAACAGCGCGCCTTCCGTTACCACTTTGTCGCCAGCGGTGAGACCGGTCAGGACCTGGTAGCCATCTCCGACGCGCGGGCCGAGCGTGATCTGCCGCCGGTTGAATCCTCCCGTTGGGAGTGCCACGAAAACGAACGGAAGATTCTCTTCGTTCCTGAGCACCGCGGAGGTCGGCACCAGGAATCCGGACTGTTGTGCATCCGCCTGGATCGCCACTCGCACGAACATGTCCCGTTTGAGAATGCCGTGCGGATTCGGCGCTACAATCCGCACCGCCGTTGCCTTGGTGTTCGGATCGACGAGATCCGCAACGTTGTCGACGACCCCGGGGACTGGGAATTTGCCGGCGTCGGTGGATATCGCGGCGTTCGCGCCTTTGCGCACGGCTGCCAGATCCGACTCGAACACATTCGCCGTCACCCACATGGACGACACATCCGCAATCGTGAAGGTCAGAGTCGTTCCCGCTTGGAGGAGTTGTCCGGGATTGATCAGTTTTTCGACGACTGTGCCGCTTATCGGCGCGCGAATGACTGCTTCGACCGGCCCCACGGATTTCCCAGCCTGAATTGCAGCGATGGTTGCGGCATCGACACCGAGCGCATGCAGCTGCTGGAGCGAAGCATCGCGGTCGGCGGCAGCCGCCGCTGCATCCGTCTGAGCCTGTTCAACATCGCGGTGCGCGATTGCATCGGTCTTGAACAATTCCTCGTCGAGCGCGGCGATTCGGGATAGCTGTCGGTTCGATGATTCCGCCTTGCGAAAAGCGGCGACAGCCGCGGCAAAATCGGGGGACGAGACCGTGGCGAGCGCGGAACCTCGAGCAACCTGTGCCCCGAGTGAAACGAGAATCCGCGACACCGGGCCGGAGACGGGAGACAGCACCTGCGTCGAGTGATCGCCGTTGAACGCAACAGTGCCAGTCGTCGATACGACCGGCCTGAAAACGGACAGCACTACCGGTATCATATGGAGTCGAGCACGCTGGGCCGCTGGAATCGTGAAACCGGCGTCGCTTCCCGCGGCGGCGCTGTCGGCCTCCGGAGGCTTGGCGTCGGTCCGCGCGCAGGCTGTGATCGCGGTCGCGCCGACAATGAGACTCCGCCGCGCGTAACGTCCGCATTTGGTCAGAACATCGTTTCGCATTGGGAGACCTTTAATTGATGGTATCGAGCGGAACGCTCACCGCGCGCTCGAGCTCGTAGCGCGAGATGTTCGCCGCGGCGAGAGCGTCGGCGTACTGACTCTCGGCGTCGAGCAGCGTCCGGCGCGCATCGAGCACCTCCAGCGCTGACGATCCGCCGAGGGTATAGCTCGCAGATGCGGCGCGATAAGCCGCGCGCGCTGAGGGAAGCAGCTGGTCGCGGATGAAAACCGCTTGCTGGAGCGCGATGCGCGCGGTCGCGTAGGAGTCGCGAAGGTCCTGCGTCACCGCCGCGCGGAGGTCGCGCTCCGACGCCGCAAGCTCCCGCTCGCGAAAGCTCGATTCAGCTATCTGGCCGCGGGTATGCTGCCAGAAAAAGACTGGGAGCGGGAACGCCAGGCCGGTCGAGAAAAGCGCGGGATCAGGCAGGTTGTAGTCGCGGTTGACGCTGAGCGTGAGATCTGGCAGCCAGAACTGCTTGGCCAGTGCCGTAGCGGCGCGCGCTCCTTGTCGCTGTGCCGTTATCGACGCCAGCTCGGGGCGCGCCGCCAGACCGACTGCCACGAGACGGTCGAGCGAGGGAAGGCTGTCGGGTACGACAAGCGAATCAGTGGGCAGGACGGCGACGCCAATCGGCCGACCCAGCAAGCGATCGAGAGCCGAACCCGCGTTCTGCACATCGAGTGCGTTGGTCAGCAGCTGATTCGAAGCCTGCGCGACCGCGACGGTGGCTTTGATTACATCCAGCTTTGCCGCGGTCCCGGCGTTGAAGCGCGCCTCCGTTCTCTTGAGGAAATCGCGCGCCAGCGTCTCGGCATCAGTCAGGTCCGCGCGATGCTTGAGCGCGACGAGGAGCGAGTCATATGCCTCCGCCGTCTGCGCCGCCACAAGCTGGCGCTGCAGCAGATACGAAAGCTCCGCGGACTGGACGTCCGACTGCGCGATTTTTCCCTGAAGCCGGAGCTTGTTCGGAAACGGAACGAGGACGCCGACACCGACATTCTTCTGGCCGCCGATGCCGGACCGGAAAATCCCTCGCTGCTGATCAAGAAACGCTGTCACGGCCGGATCCGGAATCGAAACCGCCTCTACCTTTCGGGCTTTGGCTTCCCCGATTTGGGCGCGGGCGATCTCGAGCTGCGGATTGTGTGCGAGCGCCAGCGCAATCGCTTCGCGACGCGACAGTCTCGCCGAATCGAGCGGCTGCGACGCGCCGAGCCTCGATATGGAATCGGCTCGAGCGTTTTGAACAGGTTGTTGGGCTTGGAGCGCACCAGCGAAGAACGCCAGCGCGATCGTTGACCGAGTGAAATGCATGAGCTCCCCAGAGAATTTTGACTAACCACTGAACGACAGGTTCAGGATTCTCTGGGCGGTGCTCGGCAGGAGTTGGGGTGGTTTTGTGCGCCGGCGATGCGGTCAACGGAACTTTGAGCGATGACCAGGCGTGAGATGTCCCGGCTCGGGACCGGCGGCGCAACGGGATTTACACTGGCATGGAACGAGAGAGCGGCGCAGGCCGCGCAGGTCGCTTCGTTGTGCCCGCGATGTAAGTCGATGCCGCTGCGCTCGGTGTGCGACACGACACTGGACTCGTCGCGTGCCAGCGTGAGCGACGCGCCCGATATTCCGAGCTGACCGGCAACGGCAAGGACCGTTGCGAGCAAACGCAGGCGCCAAACCGCGGCGCCAGATATCGAGCGAGGAAGCTTCATGTAGGGTTTAAAGTACCCCTTTGGGACAAAAAAGGTAGCGCTATATAACCTGGCCTGATCGTTCTCTCTCTCGGTGAGGGTGGCACTTGAGTCGCGCAGATGGCATTTTCCACGTTCAATGAAGCGTGAAGATGCCCTCGACTATCACTCATCCGGCCGTCCCGGAAAGATCGCGGTAGTACCGACCAAGCCCCTCAACAACCAGCGCGATCTCGCACTCGCCTACTCCCCCGGAGTGGCGGTGCCCTGCCTGGAGATCAAGGCGACTCCGGACGACGTCTACAAGTACACGGCCAAGGGCAACCTCGTCGCCGTCGTGACCAACGGCACGGCCGTGCTGGGGCTCGGCAACATTGGCGCGCTGGCCAGCAAGCCCGTGATGGAGGGTAAGGCGAATCTCTTCAAGCAGTTCGCGGATCTCGACGTGTTCGATCTCGAGGTCGGCTCCGAGAAGCCCGACGATGTAATCAGGTTCTGCCAGCTGCTCGAGCCCACCGTCGGCGGAATCAATCTCGAGGACATTAAAGCACCCGATTGCTTCTACATCGAGGAGACACTGCGGAAGACGATGAAGATTCCCGTCTTCCACGACGACCAGCACGGCACGGCCATCATCTCCGGCGCCGCGCTGTTGAACGCGCTCGAATGCGTCGGAAAGAAAATCGAAAAGGTCCGCGTCGTCTTCTCCGGAGCGGGCGCAGCCGCCATATCCACCGCCGAGCACTATGTCAGGCTCGGAGTGCCCCGCGAGAACATACTCATGGCCGACCGGCGGGGCGTGATCTACGAGGGCCGGCCCGGCGAGATGGATCCGTACAAGGCAAAATTCGCGAACAAGACCAAAGCGCGTACGATTGCCGACGCCCTCGTCGGCGCGGACGTTTTTGTCGGACTCTCCGCCGCGGGCGCCGTCACGGGCGAGATGGTCGCGAAGATGGCAAAGAAGCCCATCGTCTTCGCTCTCGCCAACCCCGAGCCGGAGATTCAACCGGACCAGGTGCGCGCGGTGCGCTCCGATGCGATCATCGCCACCGGACGCAGCGACTTCCCCAACCAGGTCAACAACGTACTCGGGTTTCCCTTCATCTTTCGCGGTGCGCTCGACGTCCGCGCAACGCAGGTGAACGAGGAGATGAAGATGGCGGCGACACGCGCGCTGGCCGCGCTCGCGAAGGAAGACGTGCCCGATAGCGTGTCGCGTCTGTACGGCCTGCAGTCGGTGACATTCGGGCCCGATTACCTGATTCCCTTCGCCTTCGATCCGCGAGTGCTGCTCTGGGTTGCGCCCGCCGTTGCGTGGGCCGCCGTCGCCAGCGGTGTCGCAAAGGAGATGATCGACCTCGAGCACTACCGCGAGCAGCTCGAAGCGCGGCTCGGCCGCGCGCGCGGAATCATGCGCGGTATCATCAACCGCGCGGTGCGCGATCCAAAGCGCATCGTGTTTCCCGAGGGCGAAGAGCCGAAGATCATTCACGCCGCCAGGATGATCGTCGATGAAGGCATTGGCTCTCCCATTCTTCTCGGCCAGCGCGCCAACATCGAGCGCATCGCCGCCGAAGGCCATATCTCGCTGCGCGACATCCTGATCGAGGATCCGGGGACTTCCGAGAGGCGCGACGAGTACGCCGACTATCTGTGGAAGCGCCGCCAGCGCAAGGGACTCAGCCATGGCGAAGCGCATCAGCTCCTTTTCAACGGGAACTACTTCGGCTCCGTAATGGTTGCCTGCGGCGATGCGGACGCGCTCCTCTCCGGGGTTGGCATGCACTATCCCGAGACCATTCGTCCCGCGCTCCAGGTCATCGGACCGCATCCCAAGGCCGAGATCGTGAGCGGGCTCTACATGCTCGTCTTCGAGAAGCACGTTATCTTCTGTGGAGACACGACCGTCAACATCGATCCCACCGCCGAGCAATTGGCGCAGATTGCTTATTCCGCCGCCAGGATCGTTGAGACTTTCGGCATCACACCCAAGATCGCGATGCTGTCGTTCTCCAACTTCGGATCCGTGCGCCATCCGGACGCGGAGAAGGTCGCGAAGGCGGTCGCTATTCTGAGGAAGCGCGACCCTGCACTCATCGTCGACGGCGAGATGCAGGCGGATACAGCGATGGACGAAAACATCCTCCGCTCGGCGTATCCATTCAGCATGCTGAAGGAGCGGGCGAACGTACTGATATTCCCCAACCTGAGCGCCGGCAACATCGCGTACAAGCTCCTCCACCATCTGGGGGGCGCCACGAAAATCGGACCGATCCTGCTGGGTATGAATCTTCCCGTGCACATACTGGAGCAGGGCGCTGACGTGCAGGATATCGTGAACATGGCCGCCGTCGCGGTGATCGATGCGCAGGAGCGGATCAACGAGAGGAAGGGCTTGTAATGGCAACCGAGATGAAGCCGCAGCGCCAGCAGGTAGCGCGCGCGAGCAGCATTGGCTTGAGCAGGCAGGGACTCAACCCGCGCGGCGAGGTCCACTGGAATTTGATTGCGCCCGAGCTGTTTCAGGCGGCGGCGCGGCGCAGCGAGGGCGAATTTGCGGACATGGGTCCATTCGTCGCGGTCACCACCCCGCACACGGGACGTTCTCCGAACGACAAGTTCGTGGTGAAGGAGCCGAGCTCGGAGAAGGATGTCGACTGGGGCAAGGTCAATCAGCCATTGACCATCGAGAAGTATGGCTTACTGCTCGACGACGTCCGCAAATATCTGAACGAGTCCACGGAGCTGTTCGTCGAGGATCTCTATTGTGGCGCCGATCCATCATATCAGTTGTCCGTGCGTTACGTGTCGCCCAACGCGTGGCATATGGCGTTCGTGCGCAACATGTTCATCCGTCCCGAGCTGAGCGACCTGCCGACTTTCGATCCCAACTTCACCGTTCTTCACGCGCCTGAGTTCCAGGCCGTTCCCGCGCGGCACGGTACGCGGTCCAGTACGTTCGTCGTTCTCAACCTCGCCGAGCGGACGATTCTCATCGGAGGCACGCGTTACGCCGGCGAGCTGAAGAAAGCGATGTTCACCGTCATGAACTATCTGCTCCCCAGCCAGGGCGTGCTCTCGATGCACTGCTCGGCGAATATCGGGAAGTCGGGCGACACGGCGCTGTTCTTCGGCCTTTCTGGAACCGGCAAGACGACGCTCTCGACGGCGCCCAATCGCGGTCTCATCGGCGACGACGAGCATGGATGGTCGGAGAACGGAGTTTTCAACTTCGAAGGCGGCTGCTACGCGAAGGTGATCAACCTCTCACCAGAGAGCGAGCCAGACATCTACAGAACGACGCAGATGTTCGGCACTGTGCTCGAGAACGTCGTCCTTGATCCGGCGACGAAGAAGGTCCGGTTTGCCGATCAGTCGATCACGGAGAACACCCGGGCTTCGTACCCACTCCACTACATCAGGCATCACGTCGAGGGCGGGCGCGGCGGACACCCGAAGAACGTCGTCTTCCTGACAGCGGATGCGTTCGGTGTGCTGCCTCCGATTGCCAGGTTGACTCCGCAACAGGCGATGTACTATTTCCTGTCGGGCTACACCGCGAAGGTGGCGGGAACGGAGCGCGGCGTGAAAGAGCCGCAGCCGACATTCAGCGCGTGCTTCGGAGCGGCGTTTCTGGTTTGGCACCCCAGCAAGTACGCTTGGATGCTGGGCGAGCTCCTTCGCAAGCACGAGTCGAAGGTCTGGCTGATAAACACCGGCTGGAGTGGAGGCCCGTACGGAACCGGCAAGCGCATCGAGCTCGAGTACACGCGCGCGATTGTGAACGCCGCTCTGGCCGGCGAGCTCGATAACGTGAAGACGCAAACGGATCCCATCTTTGGCCTGGCGATTCCCACCGAGATCAAGGGCGTTCCCGCAAAGGTGCTCAACCCACGTGAGACCTGGCCGGATCCCGCCGCTTACGACGCGCAGGCGAAGAAGCTGGCGGGCATGTTCCGCGAGAACTTCGACAAGTTCGGGAACGTGGACGCGGCGACGAAGGCCGCCGGCCCGAAGGGCTGACGCCGACGCAGCGCGAGAGACGGGCCGTGCGCTTCGAGATTCTGCGCGACCCCGTCTGGAACAACATTCGTGTCGACGAGCTGACGCTCACGCTCGTCGACACCGAAGTCTTTCAGCGGCTCAGGTACGTGCGCCAGCTCGGTTGGACATACCTCGTTTACCCCGGCGCGACCCACTCGCGATTCGAGCACGCACTCGGCACGCACCACCTCTCGCGTCGCACCCTGGCGCTCCTTTGCGAAGCTGAAGACTCGACTTCGATCGGTGAGGTCGATCAGGCAATAGTCAGATCGGCGGCGCTGCTCCACGACGTGGGACACTACCCGTTCTCGCACGCGCTCGAGGAGATTGGAGCTCTCCACCACGAAGACGTCGCGCGCCCGCTCATTACGGAGGGAAGCGTCGCGTCGATTCTGTCGGCGCAGCTGGGCAAAGACGCTCCGCTCAAAGTGCTCGACCTGATTCGCGGCCGAAGCGACAGTCCGCTCCAGGGACTCATCTCCGGATCGCTCGATCTCGACAAGATCGAATACCTCAAGCGCGATGCATTCATGTGCGGCGTCCCGTACGGCGAGATCGATGTCGACCGGCTGACCAATTCGCTCGTCCTCGTGGATGATCCGGAAACCGGGCGGCGCTCGCTGGGTGTGCAGGAGAAGGCGCTGTCGGCGCTGGAGTCGCTGCTCTTCGCCAAGTACCAGATGTACAGGAACGTGTACTGGCACCACGCGGTGAGAAGCGCGACGGCGATGTACAAGCGACTGGTGGAAGACGCGGTGAGGACGGATGTCGTGGACGTTCAGTCCCTGGCGCGTCACACCGACGAAGGATTGATGCACAGACTCGAGAGCGACAGCCCGACGCCACTGCTAGCAGCGCTCAAGGAGCGCAGGCTTTACAAGCGCGCGGCGGAATGGCCGGCCGCGGAGCTCGATGACAACATGGTCGAGTGGATTGCGACCGACAGGAAGCGCGTCGCACAGGTGGAGAACTCCCTCGCAAAGGAGTTCGGACTTGCGCCCGGAGAGCTGCTGCTGGATTACCCGGTGAAGACGCAGATGCTGGGACTCGACATCCCGGTCCTCCGGCGGAGCGGTAAAGTCGAGCGGCTCACGGGCGAGGGCTGGATCGGCACGATCAATCTGCCCTCGCTTTCAGAGGAGTTGTACAAGAGCGCGAGATGGCTGCGCGTCTTTACGGCGAAGCGCGCCAGCCTGGAGCCGCGCCGGGTCCTCGACGCGTTGGAACGATCGCGCTGACGGAGCGTCATATTATGGATGCGCGCACCGAGATTTTTCGCCGCCTCAGCCGTCGCCCTCCTGGTTGCCGGCTGCGCGATTCCCGTTGGGGCTCCGGCGCCTTCGCCGTCCACTCCAGCGAACGCGGGCGCGAGCCCGAGCGCGTACGGCGGGACGGAAGCGCGCATCTTCGATCTCATCAACGCTGAGCGGCAACATCAGGGGTTGCCCGCGCTCGTCTACAATTCGCAGCTGGATCGAATGGCGAAGATCCAGGCGGCGAACATGGCGCGCCTCCGGAAACTGGCGCACACGCTCCCCGAGTCGCAGCTGCCCACCCTCGGCGATCGCGCCAGCTACGTCGGGTATCCGTTCGGACGGATGGCCGAGAACGTAGCGCAGGGTTTCCCGAATGCGGAAACGGTGGTCCAGGGCTGGATGACCTCCAGGGGGCATCGCCACAACGTCCTCGATGCCGGCGTCGCGGAGACCGGAATCGGCATCGCCAGGGCACCGGGCGGCGGCCTTTACTTCTGCCAGGTCTTCGGGAGACGGTTAACCTCGCTGTAAGGGGCGGCCGGCTGGCAACGTAGGTTTATGGGAGGCTTTCCCACAGGCTAACCCCTTGCCCCACAATAGATTACAGCCGACGTGCGGATGAGGTCCTAGAATGTGACCTTGGGCTTGTGAGAACCGTCCTATTGGCATGAGCCGACTCACGTTCGCTGCCTCCCTCCTGCTCGCAGTGTCCAGCTCGTCCCTCGCGCAGCAGGCAACATTCACAGCCAATGATACCGGTCCCGCCTCGGACGCAATATTCGAGACGAAGGACGCGGCCATCGCCACCGCTGGGCTCGTTCCGCTCGCGAAGACGCAGCTCCCCAAGGGAGAGCGCGAGGTGAGAATCTGGTACTCCGGTTTTGGAAATCCGCAGTACCTGGTCATCATTCGGCAGAAGGGGGCCAACATCACCGGCCGCCTGATGCTCTGGTGGGATCAGTACTACGAGTCGACTCCCGCCTCCGCCGACGTTCGCGTCGACAACTTCGTCCGCAGGGGCTATGACTGCGGCCCGATCTCGAAGCGCGATTCACACTTCGATGAGGACCGCTGGGTCAGCTCGATCTGCGAAGCGAATCTGAAGGGATCTCCGGACTGGAAGGCATTCCTTTCCGAAGTGGAAGCGCACGCGCTTTCGCAGAGCGGCGACGTCGCCCCGGCTGACGATCAGTCCGGCGACGAGAACTGGGGAATCACCGTCGAGCGCAGGTCTGGCGCCAACTATGGCGTCTCGCACTACCACACCGCTCTGACGCTTGGTGCTCCGGAGCCGGGCCGCGGTCCGAAGCTGCAGGACATGGTCGGCGATCTTGCCGCCGCGTCGAAGCGCGAGCCGGTAGTCGCCCAGCACTAAGCCGTCCGATCCGCGCTAACGCGCGCGGGGGGGGCCTCCAAATCCGTCCGGATCTTAGTCAGCGGCGCTAATCGCGCAGCTGCGGCAGCCTCTCGTACAATATGAGCGACTGCGGATTCGCCAGCGCTTCCGTGTTCTTCACCGGACGCCCGTGAATCACCTCGCGTACCGCCAGCTCGCTGATCTTTCCGCTGATCGTGCGCGGGATGTCCTCGACCTGAATGATCTTCTTCGGCACGTGCAGCGGCGTCGTATTGTCCCGCAAGCGTGTCACGATGCGCTCGCGCAACGCCTCGTCGAGGGTCAGGCCCGGCTGCAGCCTCACGAACAGTACAATGCGCACATCGCCGGGCGCTCCGCCATCGATTTCCTGGCCCACCGCCACGCTCTCGAGCACTTCCGGCAGTTGCTCCACCTGCCTGTATATCTCCGCCGTCCCAATGCGCACGCCCCCGGGATTGAGAGTGGCGTCGCTCCGTCCGTAGATGATGTACCCGCGATTCCGGGTGATCTCCGCCCAGTCGCCGTGCCTCCATGCACCCGGGAAATGCTCGAAGTAGGCGGCGCGATATTTCGCGCCGTCGGCATCGTCCCAGAATGTCACGGGCATGCTCGGGAACGGCCGCGTGCAAACCAGCTCCCCGGGGATGAGCCTCACCGGACGCCCGCGATCGTCGAACACGTCCACCGCCATCCCGAGCCCGGGCGTCTGAATCTCGCCGCGATAAACCGGCAGAATCGGGTTGCCGAGCACGAAGCAGGAGATGATGTCGCTGCCGCCGCTGATGCTCGCGAGGTGCACGTCCGCCTTGATCTTCTTGTAGACGTAGTCGAAGCTGTGGTCCGCGAGCGGGCTCCCCGTGGAGAGAATCGTTTTCAGCTTCGACAGCTCGTGACTCTTGCCCGGCTCCGCGCCCGATTTCTCGAGGATCGCCAGGTATTTCGCGCTCGTGCCGAAGACCGTGATCCCTTCCTGATCCACCATGTCCCAGAGCCGTGCCGGCGTCGGCGCCAGTGGCGCGCCGTCGTAGAGCACGACCTTCACGCCCACGGCGAGCGAGCTGACGAGCCAGTTCCACATCATCCAGCCGCACGTCGTGTAGTAGAAAATGCAGTCTTCGCGCTTCAGGTCGGTGTGGAGAATCAGCTCTTTCAGGTGCTGAAGGAGCGTTCCGCCCGCGCTGTGCACCATGCACTTGGGCAGTCCGGTCGTCCCGGACGAGTACATGATGTAAACCGGGTGATCGAAGGGATACCGTTCGAAGTTGAGCGTCTTCGGGTCCGGCGGCTCGGGCACGGGAGCCGCTGACGGTACGCTCTTCACGCCGTGCGGAGGCGTCGCCCTGGAGACACCACCTTCCAGCGCCGCTCTGCTGTATCCCCCCGGCGGTGTGCGGTGGAATCCCTCTGCCGGAGTCGTCCTGTACCCCTCGGCAGGCGTGCTCTGGCTAGCGGCGACGGCCCACTGCGCCGCGATGAACCTCGACCAGAGCGTTCCTTTCCGCACGCCGTCCAGATCCGGCATATGCTTTCTGTACGGAGTGACAACGACGTGCTCGAGCGTCGGTATGCGGAACGCGATCTGTCTCAGACGCGGCAGGAGATCGATCTCCTTCCCGTTGTAGAGATAACCGTCCGCCGCGAAAAGAATCTTCGGCCCGATCTGGCCGAAGCGGTCCATCACACCCTGAGCGCCGAAATCCGGAGAGCACGACGACCAGGTCGCGCCGAGGGTAGTCGCGGCGAGCATGGCGATGACGGCTTCGGGGATGTTTGGGAGCCAGCCCGCCACCCTGTCGCCGGGTCGAACACCGGCGGCGTCGAGCGCGAGCGCGAGCGTGCCCACGGCTTCGCGCAGCTCGCGATAGCTGATAGTGCGCTGATGTCCCTCCTCGTTCCACGAGGAGAGAGCCGGCTCGTCATCCGTGAAGCGGAGAAGATTCTCGGCGAAGTTGAGACTCGCGTCCGGGAACCAGCGCGGTCCCTTCTCCGGATCGGGCGGACCCATCTTGTCGAGTCCGACTCCAACGCGCTCGGCGCCGCCGCCGGTGCCGCGATGCCCGATGATTCCGCAGAATCTCCACGTGAGCGACCAGAATCGCTCCGGGTTGTTGACCGACCACTCGTGGAGCTGCCAGTACGAATCCGACGAATAGTCGGGAACGGACGGACCGCCGCGCTCCTCCACGTACCGGAGGAACTCGGTCATGTTCGCCTTGATGACGCGCTCGGGCGAGGGTGTCCACAGCGCCTCGCTCATTTCGGCTTCAGACTCTCAGCTCGTGGGAGGATTGAATTGCGCGTGCTGCCCCTGCAGCCATGACTTGTGGTAGTCCTTGTCCTCAAATTCCAATGCCTGCTTCGCGACTTTGAGTGGACGGAAGCTGTCCATCATCACAGCCAGCTCGTCGGTGTACTTGGCGCCGATGCTCGCCTCCGCGCGTCCCGGATGCGGACCATGCGGTATGCCATCGGGGTGATGCGTGATGCTGCCGAACTCGATTCCCTTCCGGCTCATGAATTCGCTCGACGCATAGTAGAGAACTTCGTCGGAATCCACGTTGCTGTGATTGTACGGAGCGGGAACCGCTTCCGGATGGAAATCGTACGGACGCGGGCAGAACGAGCAGACGACGAATCCCTCTCCCTGAAAAGTCTGGTGCACCGGCGGGGGCTGGTGGACGCGCCCGACGATCGGCTCGAAATCGTTGATGTTGAAGGCCCATGGATAGAAGTATCCGTCCCAGCCCACGACATCAAGCGGATGGTGGTCGAGCATGATCTCGTTGATGCCGTCGTACTGCTTCACCAGGATTGGAAAGTCCCCCATCTCGTCGACCGGCTCGACGAACGTCGGGCGCCGAATGTCGCGCTCGGAGTATGGAGCGCCTTCGATCAGCTGGCCGAATTCGTTGCGATAGCGCTTTGGCGAGCACACGTGTCCCCTGCTCTCGAAGATCACGAGCTTGGGCTGCTGCTCGGCGTTCAGGTCGAAGCGATACCGGTGCAGGATGCCGCGGTGGATGACGAGATAATCGCCCTCGTGAAAAGGCAGTGAGCCGTACGAGCTCTCCAGAACTCCCTGCCCCTTGCTGACGTACACCAGCTCGTCGCCCTGCGCATTCCGGTAGAAGTGCGTATCGTTCTCGTCGGGCTCGACGTAGAGCATCGCGATGTCCCGATTGAACAGCAGAGGAATCCTCTCGAGCGTGGCGCTTCCACCCTTCCTTGCGCGTGAGGTAAGGAAATGCCGGTGGTGGAGTGTCTGGTCCGGATCCGCCTCGTACCTTATCTCGCGCACGCGACGCACGGACTTCACCGTCGTCGGCGGGTGGATGTGGTAGAGGAGAGCTGACGTCCCGGTAAACCCCTCGTGCCCGACGAGCTCCTCGGCGTACATGCCTCCGCCGGGCTTCTTGAAGACAATGTGCCTCTTGCGGGGAATCTGTCCGAGCGTGTGATAGATCGGCATGGTCTACAGATTGCCGCGGAGATCCTGTTCGCGCTCCAGCGCCTCGAACAGTGCCTTGAAGTTTCCGGCGCCGAAGCTCTTCGCGCCCTTCCTTTGAATGATTTCGTAGAAGAGCGTCGGACGGTCCTCCATCGGCTTCGAGAAGATCTGCAGCAGATAGCCTTCCTCGTCCCGATCAACCAGGATGCCGAGGTCCCGCAGACGCGCCAGGTCCTCGTCGATGTGGCCGACGCGCTCGATGACGGTGTCGTAGTAAGTACCCGGGACGCGGAGGAACTCGACTCCGTTGTCCCTAAGCCTGGTGACCGTGTCGACGATGTTGTCGGTCGAGATCGCGATATGCTGGCAGCCCGGCCCCTGATAGAACTCCAGATACTCGTCGATCTGCGACTTCTTCTTGCCCTTCGCCGGCTCGTTGAGCGGGAACTTGATGCGGCCGTTGCCGTTGGCGACGACCTTCGACATCAGGGCCGAGTACTCCGTGGAGATCGCCTTGTCGTCGAAGGAGATGAGCTGAGTGAAGCCCAGCACGTCGGCGTAGTACTTGACCCACTTGTTCATCGCGCCGAGCTCGACGTTTCCGACGCAGTGGTCGATGTACTTGAGACCTACGCCCTTCGCCTCACTCCTGCTCGTGAACGGAACAAAGCCGGGCATGAAGGGGCCCTTGTAATTCTTCCGCTCCACAAGGCTGTGGATGGTCTCGCCGTAGGTGTGGATGCCCGCGATCACAACCTCGCCGTGCTCGTCGACGAGCGACTTCGGCTCGTACGCCGGCTTCGCCCCGCGCTCGACAGCGAGTCGAAACGCTTTTCTCGCGTCGTCCACCCAGAGCGCGATGTCCTTCACGCCGTCGCCGTGCTTGTGCACGTGCGTGGCGATCTCGCTGTCGGGCCTCAAGGCGGTCGTTAGAACGAGCCGTACCTTGTCCTGCTCCAGAATGTAGCTCGCGCGATCGCGCGTTCCCGTCTCCGGCCCGCGGTACGCGAGGATCTTGTACCCGAAGACATTGCGGTAGAAATGTGCGGCCTGTTTCGCGTTACCGACGTAGAACTCTATGAAATCCGTTCCGTTGATCGGAAATGTGTCTGTAACCTGCTCAGGTGCCGTAAGTGTCGCGGTTCCCATGACTTCTCCGAATTCGGCCCGATGCGATTTGTGCGGCTTTTACCCGTGCTGGCCGGCTCCGATCCTGGCGGGAGGGCGCCGGCTCAACTCTTAAACTAGCAAATACGACACCGCAACGGGGAGTGCGAATGAGCGGCAGACGGTTGTCCGCGCGGTACTCGGCCAGCTTACCCCTCGAGCTTTTTTGTCGTGGTTTTCATCGGTGTAACCGGCGTTTCCCTGACTCAGTGCATTCCAGCATGATGATCCATTCTCTGAAACGCCAGAAATTCATGGATGGCCGCAACCGAGCAAGCGGCAAACACGATCAGCGCCAAAGCCGAAACATGGTCAGCTCGCACGCTTCGACTCCCGCCCGCGCGCTTCGGCCAGCTTACGCGCGATCCCTCGATAGAAGGCGGCATCCGTCGCCTTGTTCTGCTCTTCCAGCGCTATCGCGGCAAGCTCGAGTGCGTAAAGAATGTTGCCGAGGTAGAGCTGCGCGATTGCCGCGACCGTCTCGCGATCGTCATCCATGCGCGGGGGCGGGCGGAATCGGGGTAACCTCACGGTCCGTGCCCGTCGATTCCGCGGAAAGAACGCGAACCACGACCGCGGTGATGTTGTCGTTGCCCCCGTTGCCGTTTGCTTCCTGGATCAATGCGTCGACGATCCGCTCCGGCTTGGCGCGGGACACGAGTAGCTGCTGAATGCGCCGGTCTTCGACCAACCCCGTGAGCCCGTCGCTCGCGAGAAGAAATGCATCGCCGACTCTGACCTCACCGTCGAACACATCGGGCTCGATCTCGTCGGCCATGCCGATGCAGCGGGTGATGACATTGCTCTGCGGGTGGCGTCTCGCCTGCTCCGGCGTGAGGAGGCCCGCGTCGACCTGTTCCTGCACCAGCGAGTGGTCCTTGGTGAGCTGGCGCATATGGCCGTCGCGCACGAGGTAGATGCGCGAGTCGCCGACGTGCCCGACGATGAATCTCGTCTCGGAGAGAAGCAGGGCCGACACCGTGCTGCCCATGCCCAGCTTGTCGCGCTCGGTCGTGGTTCGCTCGTATACGGCGCGGTTGGCATCGCGCAGAGCGTTGGCGACCCTCTCGTGCGAGTCGGGCGCCTCCAGATCGTTCAGATCCGAGAGGTCGTGGCTCACCATCTCCACCGCCATCTCGCTCGCGACTTCGCCAGCCGCGTGCCCACCCATCCCGTCCGCGACTATGAACAGCCCGCGGTGAGCGTTGGCCGAAGCGTGAAGCGAGTCTTCATTACCCTTTCGAATCCGGCCGACATCAGTGCGAGCCGCAACAGCAAGGTGCACTAGCGGGAGCTCATTGGAATGGAAGAACTGGTGGGTGATTCGGTTGATGGAGGGGACCCTCCCGGCCTCAAACTACGGGCCCGTGAAAAGGGCGGCAAGCATCACCCCGCGCGCTTAAGCAGCGGCTCCGAGTCTCCCGCCTGCAGTCTCCAGAGCGTGTTGTAGAGGCCGCCCCGCTCCAGCAGCTCGCGGTGCGTCCCGCGCTCGGCGACTTCGCCGTGGTGAAGAACCAGAATCATGTTCGCGTTTGCGATCGTGCTGAGGCGGTGCGCCACCGCGATCGTCGTTCTCCCCGACACCAGCACGCCGAGCGCGGCGTGGATCTCGGCTTCGATTTCGCTGTCGACCGCGCTCGTCGCTTCGTCCAGCAGCAGCAGCGGTGCGTTCGCGGCGATCGCGCGCGCAAAGGAGAGTAGCTGCCGCTCGCCCACGCTGATCGATGCGCCCCGCTCGCCCAGCACCTGGCCGTAGCCCTGCGGAAAGCCGCGGATTATCCGGTCCGCGCCGACTTTCGCCGCCGCCTTCACCACGTCTTCGTCGCTGAGCGGATTCGAGAGCCGGATGTTGGTCGCGATGTCCCCGGCGAACAGGAAGATGTCCTGCTGAACGTAACCGATCAGCGAGCGCAGCTCGTCCAGCGGCATCGCTCGGATATCGACGCCGTTGATCGTGATCCGTCCGCGCTGCGGATCGTAGAAGCGCATGAGCAGATTGACGATTGTCGTCTTCCCCGCGCCGGTATGCCCGACCAGAGCGAGAGTCTCGCCCGGACGCGCGATGAAGCTCACTCCTTTGAGCACCCACTCGACCGGAGCTATTTCCGGCGGCACCCCGCTCTTCTGCTTTGCCAGATGCGCGATGTCGTAGGCGAACCAGACATCCTCGAACGCCACCTCGACTCCCTCGCTCTTCTTCACTGCCTCAGTGGGCTCCGCTCTGTCCGGAACGCTCGGCACCGTGTCGAGGAGCGTGAAGATCCGCTCCGAGCTCGCCATCGCGGTCTGCAGGATGTTGTACTTCTCGGACAGATCCTGGAGCGGCTGGAAGAATCTTCGCACCAGCTGCAGAAAGGCGGCGACCGTGCCGACGCTCAGGAGATTCGCGTGGACGCGCGACGTTCCCGCAACGATGAGGATCGCGAGCGCGATCGATGTGAGCAGCTCGATCGCCGGAAAGTAGAGCGCGTAGATCGTGATCGATTTGAGGTTTGCATCCAGGTGCGATCGATTCAGCTCGTCGAACCGCTGCGCTTCGCGCTTCTCCTGCCCGAACAGCTGCACGATTCGCATTCCCGTCAGCCGCTCCTGCAGAAACGAGTTGATGCGGGCGAGACGCACGCGGATGTCGCGATAAGTATCGCGCACACCCTTTCGAAACAGTCCCGATACCATCACCACGAATGGAATGACGGCAAACGAGGCCAGCGCGAGGCGCCAATCCATGATCAGCATGGCGACGCTGATCGCTACCAGAGTGAAGAGATCTCCCAGCCCCGAGACGACCCCTGAGGTGAAGAGCTCATTCAGCGTCTCGACGTCTGACGTCACGCGCGTGATCAGCCGGCCCGCGGGATTTCGGTCGAAGAACGACACCGAGAGCCGCTGCAGATGCTCGAAGATCTCCATCCTCAGATCACGCATGACTCGCTGTCCCAGGAGGCTGGTGAGCCAGGTCTGGCCGTACGATGTGACGAATTCGGCCACCAGGGCGAGGAACAGGAACGCGGTGCAGGCGGCCACGACGTGCATGTCGCGCGCGGGCACGGCGACGTCAATCACCCGCCTCGTCAGCAGCGGCCCGACGACCTGAACGCCGCCCTCGACGCACAGAAGCGCCAACGCGCCGTACATCAGGGCGCGGTACGGGCGAGTGTAAATCAGCAAGCGACCCATCAGCTTGCTGTCGTATGCCTTGCCGAGTACGTCGTCTTCGGGCGTCTGAGTTGCGGGAGCAGTCATTCAGCCGTATCCTAGCCGGGTTGAAGGTGCGACGCCACGGCAACCCACTATGGTACGCGGGTTGCACTTCTTGCAGGCACTGATGTTCCATCTTATCGGCTGACGTCTAACCCATACTGGAGGGAAGATGGGAATTCTCGCATGGATCGTTCTTGGTCTGATCGCGGGCGCGATCGCCAAGGCCATTATGCCGGGCAACGACCCCGGCGGCATCATCGTTACCATGATCATCGGAATCGTGGGTGCATTCATTGGTGGCTTCCTCGGAAACATGCTAACCGGCACACCTCTCAATGGATTCTCCCTCCAGAGCCTCATTCTCGCCGTCATCGGCTCGCTCGTCCTCCTCTGGATCTATCGGATGGCGACGAGAGGCCGCGGAGCACCACGCGTTCCGTAACGCAGCACCCGCTTCACGCAGGTAACGGGTTTGCCGCTCTGGCTCTATTGGATTGTTCTCGGCCTCGTCGCCGGGACCCTTGCCAAGTTTCTGGTCCCAGGGCGGGACCCTTCCGGCTGCATCATCACAATCCTCCTCGGAATCGTCGGCGCCTTCATTGGTGGCTGGCTCGGAACGCGATTCTTCGGGTGGGGGACCGTGATGGCCGGAGAGTTTGACTTCCGCTCGATCGGCATCGCCACCGTCGGCGCCATAGTCCTTCTCCTGCTCGGGCGACTCGTCAGGCGATTGTAGCCGAGCCGTCGGACTGCCCTCGGCACCGCGGGCCGATTCGGCAAATCTTCGGTGCCGCGCTTAGATTTGGGATGTGAAAGACAGTATCGTCATCCGCGGCGCCCGACAGCATAACCTCAAGGGCTTCGACCTGGAGATTCCGAGGCGAACGGTCACCGTCGTGACTGGCCCGTCGGGGTCGGGAAAATCGTCGCTCGCGTTCGATACCATCTACGCCGAGGGTCAGCGTCGCTACGTCGAGTCGCTTTCGTCTTATGCTCGGCAATTCCTCGAGCGGATGGAGAAGCCGGACGTCGACTCGATCGAAGGACTGTCCCCGGCCGTGGCGATCGAGCAGCACAATCCGACCAAAACCTCCCGCTCCACCGTCGGCACCGCGACCGAGATCTATGACTACCTCCGCCTGCTGTGGGCCCGCGTGGGGCACACGTTCTGCCCGAATTGCGGGAGGGAGATAAGGCCGGATACCGTGCAATCCGTGACAGACACGGTGCTCGCACTGCCGGGCGGCGACCGCTTCTACGTAACTTTTCCGCTGCGGCTTTCCAGCAAAGTCACGCATGATGTGGTGATCGAGAATCTCCGCGCGCAGGGATTTCTGCGCGTCGCCATCGACGGAGCCGTGATGCATCTCGACGAGCTCGCCGAATCGAAACGCGACATCACGCGGGCGAAGGAGCTTCTCGTGGTTGTGGACCGGCTGGCGGTCTCACCGGAAAGCGCCGGGCGCCTGAGCGATGCTGTCGGAACCGCGTTCGCCGAGGGCGAGGGAGACTGCGTAATCCTGTTCACGGATGCGATCGTGTCGCCCCTCGACGGATTGACGGTGAGCAAGCTGCGCTTTACCGAGCGGTTCCAGTGCGCGAACGACGGCACGCTTGCGCCCACGCCCACGCCGCAGCTCTTCTCGTTCAACAATCCGCGCGGCGCGTGCTCGCAGTGCAACGGGTTCGGGGCGATTCTCGAGTACGACGAGTCGCTGGTGGTCCCCCACTCCTCGCGCTCTCTGCGCGACGGCGCGATTGACCCGTGGACCAAGCCGCGGTACGACAACAAGCGGCGCGCACTGGCGGAGTTCGCCGGTCGCGAGCGCATCCGGATGGACAAGCCCTGGGATCAGCTCACCGCCGCGCAGCGAGAGCTGCTTCTCCATTCGAAGACCAGGGGCTACAAGGGAATCTTTCCCTTCCTGCGTGATCTCGAGGAGAAGCGGTACAAGCAGTACATCCGCGTTTTCCTCCGTCAGTATCAGACGGCGCAGGAATGTCCGCGGTGCCACGGGACGAAGCTCCAGCCCGAAGCGCTCAACGTGCGGGTCGGCGGCCTCAACATCGCCCAGGTGGCGGACCTGCCAGTCGACCAGCTCTCGGCCTGGCTCAACGAGCTGACGCTTTCCGAATTCGAGCGCAGCGTCGCGGAGATGATCCTCAAAGAGGCGCGCGACCGCGTCACTTTTCTGGGCGATGTCGGGCTCTCCTATCTCTCGATGAATCGTGCGACGCGCACGCTGTCGGGCGGAGAGGCGCAGCGCATCGGCCTCGCGAATTCGCTGGGCTCGCAGCTCGTCGACACGCTCTACGTTCTCGACGAGCCGTCCATCGGTCTGCACGCGCGCGACATGGACAGACTGCTCAAGCTGTTGCAGCGGCTGCGGGATGCGGGCAACAGCGTGCTCGTCGTGGAGCACGATCTGGCCGCCATCGAGATGGCCGACTACATGGTGGAGCTCGGACCCGGCAGCGGCGAAGCGGGAGGTCAGGTCGTTTTTGCGGGGCCAATGTCCCGCGTCAGCGAGAGCCCATTGACCGGTCAGTACGTGACGGGCGTGCGCTCGATTCCCCTGCCCGACGAGCGCCGTCGGCTCGGTCCGCGCTGGATCACGCTCTCCGGCGCGCGCCAGCACAATCTCAAGGACGTAGACATCCGCATTCCGCTTGGCGCCTTGACGGTGGTGACGGGTGTCTCGGGTTCGGGCAAGAGCACTCTCGTGCACGACGTGCTGTACCGTGCGCTCGAGACGCATCTGGTCGGCGAACACTCCGCCAAGCTCCACCTCGGCGAAAAGGTCGGCGAGTACGAGAGCATCACGGGATTCGATGCGCTCGAGGACGTCGTGATGATCGACCAGAGCCCGATCGGGAAATCGCCGCGCTCGAACCCGGTCACTTACGTGAAGGCGTTCGACGAGGTCCGCGGCATATTCGCCGACACACCGCTGGCGCGGCAGCGCAAGTACACTCCGGGCACCTTCAGCTTCAACGTCGAGGGAGGACGCTGCGAAGCGTGCGAAGGCGCGGGGGCACTCGAGGTCGAGATGGTGTTCATGGCCGACGTCTACGTGCCTTGCGAGGACTGCGGCGGCAAGCGGTACAAGCCCGAAGTTCTGGATGTCACCGTTCGGGGAAAAAACATTCACGAAGTGCTCGAGATGACCGTCGATCAGGCGATCAGGTTCTTCCCGCGTGAGGAAAAGCTCGGCCAGGCCCTCTGGCAGCTCCAGCAGGTCGGACTCGGCTACGTTCGACTTGGGCAGCCGGCGACGACGCTGTCGGGCGGAGAAGCGCAGCGCATCAAGATCGCGCGCGAGCTGGCGCTGGCGGGAAAGAAATCCGGGAAGAAGATGTACGTGATGGACGAGCCAACGACGGGCCTCCACCTCGAGGACATCAGAAAGCTGGCGAAGGTTTTCGACCGCCTTCTCGAGCAGGGGCACACGCTGGTGCTCATCGAGCACAATCTCGACGTGATAAAGCTCGCCGACTGGATCATCGATCTTGGCCCGGAAGGCGGTATCGGGGGGGGCAAGGTCGTCGCGATGGGTCGTCCGGAAGATGTGGCGAAGGTCGAAGACTCGCACACCGGACGCTGGCTGGCGCCGCTGCTGGAGCGACGCATCGAGAGCGAGGAGATCTCACCTCGGATAGGCTTCGCGCGATCCAATGTCGAACCTATGTCGCGGCAGCTGGCTCTTTAGCAACGCAAGCCGACCGCTTCGACGTTCGCTAGCGGGATTCCTGCGCCATGCGGGCGAGCTTGGCCGAGACGGCGCGCGGCACGAATCGGCTGGCTTGAGCGACAATTTTGTTCTTGATGCCCGGGATTGCGACGCGCCGGCCGTGCATCATCGCAGCGACCCCAAATGCCGCCACATCGGCGGCGTGCGCGATTCCGAAAGCTGTGAACAGTCGCGAGCTCCTTAGGTCAGCCGACGCCGCGAAGCGGGTGCGTGTAGGTCCCGGACACAGCGCCGTCACCGTGACACCGCTGTGGCGCAGCTCCTCGGCGAGCGCTTGCGAGAAGCTGAGCACGTAAGCTTTGGTGGCGTAGTAAACAGCCATCAGCGGTCCCGGCTGAAACGCGGCCGTGGACGCAACGTTGAGCACGCGACCCGCCTTGCGCTTGATCATCGCCGGCAGGAACAGTTTGGTGAGGTGCGTGAGCGCGGAGATGTTGACCTGAATCATCTCCAGCTCTCGCTGAAGCTTCGTGTCCGCGAACTCGCCTCCGACTCCGAATCCGGCGTTGTTGACCAGCACGTCGATCGGAATGTTCTCGTTATGCAGAAAGTCGAAGATCGCTTGCGGAGCATCGGGGCGCCGCAAATCGGCGGCGAAGACGTGGACCTTGGCGCCGAATTTTCCCTCAAGCTGACCGGCTGCCGCCTCGAGCGTATCCCGCGTGCGCGCCACGAGCACGAGATCCAATCCGTTTCGGGCGAGAACCTTGGCGATCTCCAGTCCGATGCCGCCGGAGCCGCCGGTGACGAGCGCGGTCGGACGTTGGGTGCCGTTTCGTTTTGATCGCATGGATGGAAGTTAGCGGATACTGGTTATGGCAGAATTACTGAGCGAGCACTCACACGGATCGGTTGATTCGAGGGCTCAGAGTTGCTAATTTGCGTAGCTAATCCCGAGTAGCTCAGGTGGTAGAGCAGGTGACTGTTAATCACCGGGTCGGGGGTTCGAGTCCCTCCTCGGGAGCTTCTTATAAGACTCGCTGTGGCATCGATTTACCGAAACGGGCATTCTCGACAGAGAGTGCCCGTTTTTGCCTTTTGCTGGACTCTTGCTGGACAGCGCTCTGAGTTTGATAGAAAATCGACCCTAGACTACATGCTCGCGCTGATGTTTTTTTGGTGCGTGTTTGTCACCGGGTTCTTTCTGAAGCACCCAAGAAATGCGTCGATGCAGAGCTAACCTGCTTTTCGATGTGTATGTGTTGAATAGATTCGTGAAAATCTTAAAGCCGGGGATAAAAGTGCAAATTGTCTACGATGAAATTCGCAAAATCGATAACTCACCGCTAAAACAACACCTCAAACGACGTAAGCATAAAAAAATAATTAATGGCCGCGCGGGCCGGGAACATTATAAGCTTCTGACGTATTTAGGCTTGCAGTTGCAAGGCAAATTTATCGTTGAGCTCGGCACTCATCACGGCTTGAGTTGCTTGGCTTTGTCGGTTAATCCGACAAATGAAATTCGTACTTATGATATTGTTGCCGAGCTAAAAGCCTTACATCACCTGCCATCCAACGTAACGACAGTTATTGGTAATATTTTTGACCTGCACGAAGAACATTATCTACTCAAAGCCGATTTAATTTTCTTAGATACGGCTCACACGGGCGAATTCGAATGGCAAGTCTATAGCTATCTGAAAAACAATAATTATCGAGGTATTATTGTTTATGATGACATTCTATGGTCAGACGAAATGGTCGCTTTTTGGCAAAAGATTGATGTGCCGAAATATGACATCACTGATATCGGTCATGGCGGTGGCAAGGGCCCACGCGGGAATATTTCGGGCACTGGCGTCGTCGACTTTTCAAATCAAATAGTCATAAAACGGTCGCCAGAAAATAGTATTGTCGCCAAAATCGAGGCGCTCTTCAGAACTCTTGTCGGGAAAGGATGATGCTCTCGGTGGAGTTCCGCATCATTGACCCTGACTACGCCGTCTAAGAACGTCAATCGTGGGGAGGCCGGACCCCAAGCAGGATAAAACGAGAGCCGGAACGTCAAGAGAGGAATTCCGACTGTCGAAAGGGCGTTGGCCCTTCTACATCATGGTCTTCGCGTTGCTTTTTCGGCCTCATGATCGCATCAATCTTTGAACTCCGTTCGACACATTAAAAAAGTAGCAATTGTCACATCATCGACAAATAGGCAAGCATATCATTGTCGCCGAGAAAAGCGCGGAAGGCTTGTAGCACTTGGGAGACTTTTCCTCCCGCCTCAACTGTCTCCTCCTACGATGCTGCGGCAGATGCATCCCACTGCCAGGTATCCTCGAACGCCTTGATTTGCGCGGACGCTCTATCGCCATCCTTCTCAGCGAACAGAACGTTGTAGTCACGCGAGCTGTTGAACGGGGGATCTAGATAAATAAGATCGACTGACTGATCGGGCACGTAGCGTCGGAGAATATTTAGATTGTCGCCGTAATAGAGAGTGTTTGGGGCCTCGGGCATTTCA